>Ga0207646_10000921_pt1 | contig 37878 bp, 38 predicted proteins | sample KBSK5502metaG_FD_184343 | JGI IMG/M metagenome (GOLD analysis project Ga0207646, IMG submission 184343) | Corn, switchgrass and miscanthus rhizosphere microbial communities from Kellogg Biological Station, Michigan, USA - KBS K5-50-2 metaG... | ecosystem: Host-associated > Plants > Roots >... | reverse complement strand
TCGACGTGGATAGGGCACGCGACTGGCCCTATCTATCCGAGCCGGAGAGCCTGCTCCCGGATCGCCGGCCGCCTGAGCCCTTGTTTGCGTCGGCGGCCTCCCCGGAATTTCCGCTCGGACCCGTCTTGAAGGCGTAGTTGAGACACCAGGTCCCGACCCTTCCCTCCAAGCCGCGTGACATCAATATAGGGGCCTCGAAAAACCGCGCAAGTGCCGATGTTTCTTCGGGTTAGCTCACTTGCGTGTGCATCGCATGTGGACGGTAACCTAGCCCTGCATCTACCATTGCCGCGCCCATCCACACGATGTGGAGTTGTGAATCAACACGAACGGCAGGTTTGTGGAGGAGGCCTCAGCCTTCCAGGCCCACTTCACAGTAGGTGTAGGGGTCTTCGGCGTGGCGGGGTAAGAACAACACGCCAGCGCTCCCGGTGGCGAACCAGCCGGCGAGCATCTGGGTGGAGCTGGTTTCACCTGCGGGCTCGGCGAACACCGCCTGCAGCCACCGGCGGATGTGGCGCAGCTCGGGGGCGCGGCGGCCGAGCATCGAAATCACGGCGCCCAGCCCGTGGGTGGCGCGCAGGAAGTGCGCGATCGCGTGCACCCGCTGCGCGAAGATGTAGGCGCGCACGCCGGGCTCGTCGTACAGGAGCGTACCCTCGTACGGATCGGCGGGGGGGGCGTCCATGCGGGGCCCGAAGTAGATGAAGACGCGCTGGTCCCCATCCTTGCGCTCCACGACGGCCGCGGCCGCATCAGCCCCGAGCCGGGCCGCGTGAATCAGGTCGTCCTGCGCGAGGATGCCCACCGCGCCCGTCCATTCGATCGCGGCGAGCCCCTGGTCGAGCGGGCAGCCGACCGCATCGTCGTAGGCGAGGAGGCGGGGCGCCTCGCCCGCGCGCAGGAAGAAATGCGCGAGCGCGTCGGCGCGATCCTCGAACGTGCGGGTCTGGCGCGAGGTTGCGGGAACCATCATTGTGACATTATAACCAGGGCTTCCACCGGCTAACAGAGGATCACTTGATGCGCTGCCTCGCCGTGTTGTTCTGCATCGCTACTTCGCTCGGGGCGCAACAGCCCGAACCGCCGCCTGACTCGGCTCGCGCCGCACCGGAATCGGTGCCGCCGTCGCCACCGCCGCCCGAGACGCTGGAGCAGAAACGCTTTCTCGCCGGCCTGCGCACGGCGACGCGCGGTATCGCTCAGCTCAAGGACGGCATGAGCCGCGTCACGCGCGCCGGGACGCGCGATTCGGTGGCGCAGCGGCGCGCGGGACGGTTTCTCGCCGGGTTGTGCGGCTCGAGCCGCGGGTTCCTCAAGCGGGGGCGCCCCCACATGACTCCCACCGTGTACGAGGACTCCGTTCAACTGAAGGCGCGGCGGCTCGTCACGCAGGTGGACTCGATGATCAAGTACACGACGACCTGCGAGGACAGCGCGGGGGCGACGCCCAACGCGACGGTCGTCGGACTGGGTAAGCGCATGAAGAGCTACGACGCGGCGCTGCGCGATTTCCGCGTGGCGATCGGGCTGCCGGTGAAGGAGGACACGTCCAAGACAGCGAAGCGACCCTAGGTGCCTTGATACTGTCGTTATAGTGACGCCAGGCTGGGCAGGCGCAACCGCCGGAGCGCCTGACATTTACTCTATTGACACGGGTGACACCCATTCCTACCTTTGGCCCCGGTTCAAGCAATACGTGGCACCGTCACCGGTTTGTCTGCGCACCGCGAGGACCACATGTCTCGCGGTTTTTGTTTGAGCCCGTCTCTGGTCGCGGTGACCAGGGTCGAACATGTCCGGGGCAGTGCCCCTTAGTGCTGAGGTTCAAACGGTATGGCAAAGGGTAAGGTGAAGTGGTTCAACGACGCGAAGGGCTTTGGCTTTATCGCGCAGGAGTCGGGTCCCGATGTGTTCGTCCACTTCACGGCGATCCAGGCTGAGGGCTTCCGCAGTCTCGCCGAGGGCGATACGGTCGAATTCGAAGTCGCCCAGGGTCCGAAGGGTTTGCAGGCGCAGAACGTCCGCAAGGTCTGAGCGGCAGCGATGTTAACCGAAGCGGGCCCGGGTAGCCGGGCCCGTTCTCGTTTCCGACCTGTATATTGGGTGATGCGTTCGATCCGCACCGCGCTGCTGCTCACCGCGATGCTTCCGGCCACCGCCGTCACGCAGACGCCGCCTGGGCCGGCCCGGCCCGCGCTCTCGACACCGGTGTACCGCGGCTTCACGCCGGGCATCAGCTATCGGGCGTTCGTCGAGCGCGCCCGGACCCTCGCGGACTCGGACGTCGTGCGCTGCCAGACCTCCTCGCACACCGCGCAGGTGATGGAGTGTGGTGTGGTGATCCGCGGTCCGAGCGACGCCGCTCGGTTCTATTTGAGCGCGCATTTCGTGGAGGGAAACGCCGACGTGGTCGCGTTCTACGACTCGGCGGGCTTCGGCGACAAACGTGGCGTTCCGCTGGTCGACCGAACCAAGAAGGAATTGACCCGCCTGTTCGGCCGGCCGCGCCCGATCGGCAAGAGCGGCTGGGAGTGGCGCTACGGCCGGCGCGCCGTGCGGTTCAACTGGCGGGGGCGGGGCACCGCCCGCTGGGTGTCCATCACGCTCATGGATAGGGATGTGATGGACCGGATCAGCGCGTACGTGAAGCCGCCCGTCCGCAAAAAGACCTAGCCGGCCCGAACCAGCCGCTCGGCCAACGCGGACACACGGCGCGCGGGGCCGAGCTGATCCAGCCAGCGGGGCGGGATGCTCGCTTCGCCGTCCCGCGCCCCCAGCAGTGCGCCCGCCACGGCGGCATTAGTGTCGGTGTCTCCACCGGCCTCTGCCAAAAAGATGAGCGCTTCCTCGAGGGAGGGGCGGTGCATCGCGCACCAGAAGGCGATTTCCACGCAGTGGACTACGTAGCCGGCTTCCCCACCCACACTGATCGGCAGGTCGCTTTCCTGCTCCCAGGGCACGCGCCGGATGGCCTCGACCAGCGCGCGCGGCGCGCCGCTCTGCAACCGGTGCAGCACCTCCTCGACGAAGTGCTGATTCCCGAGTAGCAGCTCGCGCGCGGCGAGGTTCACCGCCGCGGCGCCCCAGGTGCAGCGCTGGTCGGCGTGGGTGATCGCCGCCTGCTGCGTCGAGACGCGGACCATCTTGTCCACGTTGTCGTAATAGCGGAGCGCGACCGGGATGCAGCGCATCACCGCGCCGTTGGACGCCGCTCGGGCGTTGTGGGCCAGCCGGCCGGCTTCGAACGGCTCAGTACCACCCTCGATGAGCCGTAGGGCACGCTGTGTGGTGAGACCGATGCCGCGACCGTCCCGCTGCATCCACCTCACCCAGCGCTCCGCCACATCGTTCGCGTCGAAGTCGCCCTTCTCCGCCAGCGACTCTGCGAGCAGCACCGTCATTGCCGCGTCGTCGTCGAACGGGGACTCCTTGGGCGGGGGCGCGAGATCACGCACTCCCTGGGGGAACGCCTCACGGATGGCCTGGGCGGTCCCAAGGTGCTCGGTGGGCACGGCGAGCTGGTTCCCGACCACCAGGCCGAGCAGGGCCCCGCGTGCCCGCATCAGCAACTGGGGATCGAGGGCGTCGTCCGGGACGTGAGTCGTCAAAAAGTCAGCACCACCGCCCCGCTCTGCGGAGCGACCCGACCCGCGAAGCCGCGCCGGTCGGCGTGGGGTCCGATGTAGGGATGGGCGCTGTTGTAGGCGGCCACGCTGGAGTTCTGGTACAGGCGATAGTACCCGATGTGGGTGCGGACGGCACCCTTCGACACGAGGCAGTTGCACCGCACCGCCGCGGCGGTGCCGGGGTTGATCTCGAGCGTGATATCCGACGCGCTCCCATTTGTGATGAGGGGCGCGAAGTAGTGCTGGCCGTCCACGTCGGCGCTGACGTCGGCGAGCAACCGACCCCCGCCTCGGGGAAACGCCGGAAGCGGCCCCTCCAGCGGCTCTCCGATCGGCGGGCGGCCGGGGCGGACGAGGCGCCACCGCAGCCCACTGCGTTGACCGCGCGGCAGGTTGAGGCGCTCGGTGGATTCCGGCGCTACGGTATCAACCGGGACGCCGTTGCTCAGGATCTCGATCGGCTCGACGAGGGCGTTGTGGAGCGACGCGACTCCCGATCCCAAATAGCCGGCGCGGCGAGCCAGCCATCCAGCCACGAGCGCGGCGCCGATCACCCCGGCCACCCACCAGCCGATCCTCGCAGGACCATGGCGGACCTGGCCGGAGCGCCGGACCTGACGCTCCAGGGTTTTGGCGCCGACCGACCGCTCGGAGCCGGACGCGCTCCCGGCGTCGAGCGCCGCCAGCACCTCATCGGCGTCCTGAAAGCGGTCCTCGGGTCGCTTCGCGAGGCACTTCACGATCACGGTGGAAAGCCAGCGTGGGATCTTGGCGTTGACGTCGCTCGCCACCGGAACCGGCTCGCTCAGGTGTTTCCCGACGATTTCGGCGCTCGAGTTGCCGTCGTAGGGTGGCGTACCGGTCACCATCTGGTACAGCATGGCGCCGAAGGCATACAGGTCGCTCCGGCCGTCGAGGTTCGATTGACCGAGTGCCTGCTCGGGACTCATGTACTGTACGGTGCCCACGGTGAAACCGGTGGCCGTTTTGGCGCCGCCCGTCTCGCCCCCGCGGGGGTCCAGCAGCTTGGCGATCCCGAAATCCAGGAGCAGGACGCGGCCGCTCTTCGCCTCGACCATCACGTTGTCGGGCTTGATGTCGCGGTGCACGAGGCCCTGCGTGTGGGCGTGGGACAGTGCCTCGAGAATCGGCTCGGCGATCTTCAAAGCGTCGTCCGCGGTGTACGGGCCGCGGCGGCGCAAGCGCTCCGCCAGCGATTCGCCCTCCACGAACGGCATCACGTAATAGACCAGGCCCTCACCATCGCCGGTGAAGTGGATCGCGAGGATGGACGGGTCCTGCAGCCGGGCCAGCGCCTTCGCCTCCTGTCGGAAGCGCGCCAGCATCCCCGGGGTCCAGGCGATCTCGGGGTGGAGTACCTTGCAGGCAAGGCGGCGCTCGAGATCCTTGTCCCACAACTCGTATACCTCGGCGAAGCCGCCGCGCCCGATCAGGCGCTTCACCTCGTACTTGGCACCGAGCGCGCGGGCGAGACGCTCGGCGGTCGGGACGGCCGGTGGGGCGCCGGCGGCGGGAGGCGTCGCGGTCGCGCGCTCGTCCGTGATCACGGTGGGAGAAGCCGAGCCGCATGCCGGGCAGAAAGCCGCGCCTCGCGGGATCTCGGCACGGCACGAGGGGCAGGTGGGCTGGGTCGTCACGGCTCTAAGTTAACTTCTTCAGATGCTGGCGCTCCGCATCATCGTGGGCCTCGGGCTCGCGTACGCGCTATTGCTGCTGCTCGCCTCGCTGTTCCAGGATCGACTCGCCTTTCCGGCGCCGCGCGCGAGCCTGCCCGATCCCAAGCGCGTGGGCGTCAAGAACGGCGAGCAGGTCGAGCTGGTCTCGAGCGACGGGACGAAGCTGGTCGGATGGTATCTCGCGCCAAACCTCCCCCAACTTCCACCAGCCTTCCCCGCCCTTCTCTGGTTCTACGGCAACGGTGAGACCGTCGCGGCGATCTGGCCCGTGGTGCGGGAGTTCCAGCCGCCGGGCACCGCCGTGCTGGTCCTCGACTACCCGGGCTATGGCGGGAGCGGAGGCCGGGCAACCGAGGCGGCCTTGTACGCCGCCGCCGACGCGGGATACGCCGCGCTCGCCACCCGCCCCGGCGTGGACCCGCAGCGCGTTTACGTCTATGGCCGCTCGCTCGGCAGCGCCGTGGCGACGTACACCGCCGCTCACCATCCCGTGGCCGGCCTGATCCTGGAATCGCCGTTCACCAACGCCGCGGCGATGGCGAAATACCACTATGGGCTGCTGCCCCGCTTCCTCCTCCGCCTGTCGCTCGACAACGTCGCCAACGTCAGGCGGGTCCACTGCCCGATCCTGCTGTTTCACGGCGACGCGGATCGGCTGGTGCCGACGGCGATGGGGATGGCGGTGGCGGCTGCCGCCGCGGGGCCGGTCGAGGTGGTCCTGATTCACGGATCCGGGCACAATGACACCTACGACATCGGCGGGCGAGCGTACCGCGACAAGATGTGGGAGTTCATCGGTCGGACGGTCGGACTGTCGGACCGTAAGACCGTCCAACCCTAGATCACCACCACAGGCACGATTCGATCCCGTGTAGCCTCGAAGCGGCGCTCCGCCTCGTCCAGAGTGCGCAGCACGGCTGCCTCGTCGCCGTCCGCGAACTTGGAGCTCGGGGCGACCCGCCCGGTCGCTCGGCGCACGACGACGAGCGCCCGCGTCACTTCGCAGCGGTCCACGTCCGGGTCGGTATGCCCGGTGACGAGCAGCTCCTCGAACAACGGCAAGCTGCAGTCCTCGCCCAGGACATAGAGCGACTCGAGGATTTTGGGGCCGAGGAACCGCCGCAGCAGCTGATCGCCGCGGATCCGTTCGAACAGGCGGGCGAGGACGTCGGCATGCCCGGGGTAGTAGCGCGCCGCTTCCACGGCGGCGGCGACAAACGCGTGGTGCGCGCCCGGCGTCAGGAGATACCGCTCGAACAGCGGCCATGCTCCCTCGGGGTGTCGTTCGGCCAGCGCGAGGAACGCGAAGTAGCGGCGCCCGAGGGGCGCCCCCGTGTCCGCGATCACGGTGCGCAAACCCGCGATGCCCCAGCGCGCGCCCACGAGGGCGGCGGCCGCGGCATGCTGCCACCGCTCGAGCTCGGGAACCCGGAAGGTGACGACGTGGGGATCGGGGAACGCACGGCAGCGCTCCAGCATCGCGAGGAGGCGGCGGTCCACTTGATCGAGCGCGGGCTCGAGGGTCTCGCTGTCCGCCCGCCGCGCGCCTCCCAGCGCTTCCCACGCGAGCCGGTCGACCTCCGCCGTCTCCCACGCACGCTCGAAGGCCTCGGCATCGGGTGCGGCGAGCAGCCCCTCGAGCGCGCCCGCAAATCGGTACAGGCGTCCTGACGTTTCCACTCGCACCAAAGCTACCCCGGACTGGCACGCCGGCAATCGGGCTTTGTCCACAACGGTCTGGAAAACCCCGTGGAAATCCTGTGGATGGGTGTGAATGTTGCACTTCCCCACGGGCACGCTTAACCTTGCCCCGCGCCCACTTGGAGGGCCTCTGCGAAGGACACTCGTCGTCGCCGCCGCTCTCGCGCTAGCGGCGTGCTCCCGCCCCACAGGGCCGATCGCCGTCGGCCTCGCGGGCCCCTTCTCCCAGCCGCGCGGCGCCTCGATGCTCCGGGCCGCCCAGCTGGCGGTGAACAAGGTCAACGCCAAACGCGGCATGCGGGGCCGCAAGCTCGAGCTGCGAGTCGTGGATGATTCGGGGAACGAGGACACTGCCGTGCGGGTGGCGGAGCAGCTGTACGCGGACCCTACCATCGTGGCGGTCGTTGGACATTTGAGCTCGGGCACCTCCCTCGCCGCGGCGCGGGTGTACGGCGGCGGGGCCACTCCCACCGCGATGATCTCGCCGTCCGCGTCCAGTCCCGACCTGTCGGGGATCAGTCCCTATGTGTTCCGCGTGTGCCCGAGCGATCTGCAACACGGACCGCAGCTCGCGCGCTTTGCCTGGCAGACGCTCGGCGCCAGGCGGGCCGGCATCATCTACATCAACAACGACTACGGCCGGGGCGTGCGCGGGACGTTCGCGGCCGAGTTTGCGCGCTTGGGCGGGACGGTGCTCGAAGCCGATCCCTACATCCCGGCCACTGCCTCGCTCGAGCCGTACCTCTCTCGCATGCGCCGGGGGGACGCGGACGTGCTGCTGCTCGCCGCCGAGCGACCGGGGGCCGAGCTCGCGCTGCGCGAGATGCGCTCGCTCGGGCTGCGGTGGCCCGTGCTCGGCGGGGACGCGCTCACGGGGATCGAGGCGGATGGGGGACTCGCGGAGGGCATCCGGCTATCGTCCGCCTATCTCGCGGACCAGAGCGACGATCGGAACGTCGCATTCGTAGCGGACTACGCGCGCGCCTTCCCGGGACAGCGCCCGGATCATCGCGGAGCGGGCGCGTACGACAGCGTGCTGCTGCTGGCGCGCGCCATCGACCAGGCGGGCGCCGACCGACGAGCCGTTCGGGACTACCTCGCGCGCGTGGGTCGGGGCCAGCCGCCGTTCGAGGGCGTGACCGGCACGATAGCGTTCGACGGCAACGGGGATGTGGCTGGTAAGACCGTGGTCATCGGCGTGGTGCGGAACGGCCGGCTGGTGACGGAGATCGCGCGATAGTGCGGGGCCGGTTCGACACGATCCGCGCGCGCATCCTGATGGGACTGGCGTTGCTCCTGGCGGGCCTGATCGCCACAGCGATCGCGGGCGCCGCTACACTCCGCCAGATGCGCTACGCGGTCGAGCAGGAGCTCGACGCGCTGCGGACATCGACCGAGGCAGGGAGCGGGCTGGTCACCAGCGTGCTGGAGGAGATCCGGGCCGCCGAGCAGTATCTGGGCGCGCCCGGGAACGACCCGCGGCGAGAGTTCCAAGCCGCCGCCGAGGAAGCGTTTCGGCACCAACTGCGGCTGGATGCGCTGGGTGGTCTTACCATCGAAGATCGCCTCACGGTGAATCGCGTAAAGCAGCTCCACGCGGCGATCCAAACCGAGTACTCGATCGCACACGCGCTCCGAGACCTGGGGCGCGATCAAGAGGCGATGGCGCGGGCGACGGCGGTGCGACCGCAGGTGGCGGAGTTGACGCGGCTGGTGCGCGATCTCTCCCGCCGGCAGGCCCAGAAGGCGGCGAAGGCCGCGGAGCGCTTAACCGCGGACGCGGCCGATCGAGAGCGCAAGCTCTGGGTCTTCGTCGTCGCCCTCGTGCTCGCGGGCTTCTTCCTGTCACGCTACACCGTCCAATCGGTGCACGGTCCGCTCGGCCGACTGGTGACGGCCGCCGAGCGGTTCGGCGCCGGCGATCTGCGGCCGGTTACCACCGGGGAGATGCCCCGGGAGTTCCGCGTGCTGGCGGATGCCATCCAGCACATGGGCGACCGGCTCCGACAGATCGTGGGCGAGGTGATCGGCGAGTCGGACCGGATCGCCGGGGCGGCAGGGGACCTGTCGGCGGTGAGCGAGCAGCTCGCCGCCTCCTCGAGCGAGGTGTCGACGGCCATGGTCGAGATCGCGGGGGGTGCGGACCAGCAACGCGCCGCGCTCACCTCCATGGGCACCGGTCTCGAGCTGCTGCGCACGGCGACGGGCGAGATGGCGGATGCGGCGGAGCGCGCGGCGAAGCTCGGAGGGGAGATCCGGACGGTAGCCGACCGACACCGGGGCGACGTAGCTACCGCGGGGACGGTGCTGCTCAACGTACGGGAGGTGGTCCAGACCACCTCGAAGCAGATCAGCCAGCTCGGCGAGTTGAGCGTGTCGATCGACGACTTCGTGGAGCTCATCAAGCGCATCTCGTCGCAGACCAACCTGCTGGCATTGAACGCGGCGATCGAAGCAGCCCGAGCGGGCGAGCACGGGCGGGGCTTCGCGGTGGTGGCCGAGGAGGTGCGCCAGCTGGCCGACGAGTCGGCGCGGGCGGCGGAGGAAGTGACCCGCACCACGGGCTCGATCCGGGAGCAGATGGAGGACGTCACGGCCACCATGGCCGCGGGTCAGGCGAAGGTCCGGGGGATCGAGTCCGTCGCGGAAGGCGCGGCGCACGGCCTGGCCGAGATCGCCACGGCGATCGAGCTCGTCGAGCAGGCAGCCGCGCGAGTGCGGGCCACCGCCCAAGCGAACCGCGAAACCACCGCCCAGCTGCAGGGGCAAGCGGAGCAGGTGGCCACGCGCGCCACGGCGCACGCGGCGGGCGCGGAGCAGGTCACCGCCGCCGCCCAACAGCAGGGCGCGTCGACCCAAGAGATGGCGGCCTCCGCCAGCAGCCTGTTGGAGGCGGCCGAGCGGCTGCGGGCGCTGGTGCGAGGATTTCGGGTCTAGCCCCCTCCCGGCGGGCTACGGTCCGATGGTGACGCCGCCCGGTGCCACCAGCAGGCCGGGCAACAGATCGATGCCCGTGAGAGCTGCCGTCATAGTGGTCAGCGATAGCACGTGACCGGATGGCCCTGGGCCAATCGCAGTGAACCACACGCGGGCCAGCGTCAGAGACCCACCCTTCCCGACCGGGTCGGCCCCATTGAAGCGCAGGATGCCACCGGCCGCGGTATCGGGGATGACCACCGGAGACGCGAACGTGCCGGCCTGCGTACTGTCGAACCGCAGCACGCCGGCATTCCAGGTGAACCGCGCGTCGTAGTTGCCGAGCAGCGCGATCGGCACGGCCTTGAGGTCGACTACGACGTCGATCGCGAGAGGCTGGCCGAGTTTTGTGACGCCAAAGCTGCGGCCTCCGATGAGCGGGAGCGCGATCGCATTGCCCGGAGGCGTGACCGCGTCGCCGACCATCACGACCAGCGAGTCCGCCACGCCGGGCGCCGCCGTCGCGACCACCATCGCGCTGCCCGGAGCGCCAGCGGTGACGAGTCCGGTGCTCGAAACCGTCGCCACGGCCGGAGCGCCGCTGGTCCAGGTGGCGAGCGAGGGCGATAGCTGTTTGCCGGCGATATCGGTGACGGTGGCGGTGAGCTGCGCCGTGTTCCCCGGACTCAGGTTCGTGAGCGTCACGTATCCCGGGTTGACCAGGACGGCGGCGGGGGCGACGAGCGGCGCGATATTGAGCCGCAGCGTGTCGGCAGTGCCACGAATCGCCGCCTCGACTCGTGCCTGGCCCCCGGTCGCGCCCAGGAGAGCCGTGACCGACCCATCCGGCCCCACGAGGATGAGCCCCGGTGTCAGGTTGGTCAGCGCCACGGGCACACCTGTGACGGGGGTCTGCGCCGAATCCACGCTGATGCGCATCACGAACGAGCCGCCAATCGCAATTGTCGTGTCCTGGGGAGCGACAGTCACGACGCAGCCCGAGCCGATCTGGCACGGCCCGACATAGCTCACCGGCACCGTCACGGGCGGGGTGGCGCTCGCGCCACTCACGACCACCGTGTCGACACCTGCGTACAGGACGACGCCATCGCTCGAGCGGATGCCCTCGAGCGTCACCTGAAACGGCTGCGCTCTCCCGATGACCGTGACCGGCACGGTGAGCGTCGCGTCGCCGGCCGCATCGACCGGGACAGTCGTATCCACGACCGCCCCGGGAAGCCGGGACGCGGCGCGCCCCGCCCCTGGCGCCCCAATCGGTACGCCGAGGCTCGAGATCGGCACGACGACCACGTGGAGCTGGTCGAGATCGTCCAGCAGAACCGTTCCAGAGCCGATGCTGATCAGGGGCACGATGGACAGCCTCGGGGCGCCGAGCTCGGACCCCGCCCACTCCGCGCACGCCACCATGCCGCTCGTGACGGCGAGCATGAGCCAGGGGAGGACGCGGCGGATCATCGCGCCCACTCGAGCAGCACGACGGCCCGCGGCCCGACGAGCGACACGGAGCTGCCGTTGTCTGCCACCCGGCCGAACGCCGCCTGACCCTGGACCAGGAGCGTCAGCGCACCGCTCGCGCGGTAGCGTACATCCACGCCGGGCCGTACCAGCCAACCGAGCAACTTGAGGCCGCCCGTCGCGGGCCCGGCGAGCTCGTGACGAAACTCGACATTGGGAGCGAGGCTCAGCGCCGGGGACAACGGCCGCTCGAGCCGGGCACCCAACGCGAGCACATTGCCGCGCGGCACCTGGACGACGGTCGAGTCGTATCCGTGGGGTCGGAGCCGGTACCTGTCGTATGCGTAGAGGGACAGGCTGCCGCGGCCCGCGGGGAGGCTTAACCCTGAATAGAGCAGGAAGCGGGGGCCGCTGGCGCTGCGCGAGCCCGCGCCCAACGTATCGGCGCCGCTGGTCGCGTACACCGCGGCGCCGCGGAAATACCCCCGACCACCCACTGGTCCTTCAGCGCCGAGCCGCACGCGACCCTCGCCGCCCGGCTCGAGATAGCCACCGCCCGCCACGGGTGTGTAGCGGCCGTTTCGGCGGTAGCTGCCACCTACGCCGGCCGCCCAGCGCTCCCCCAATTTGAACGCGGTCGCGAACCCACCCGTCACACCGCCCCCGGTCCCGAAGCTCGGCGTCGTGAAATTCAGTACTTCGGTCGCGAGGGCGCTGAGCAGCGGCACGGACGAGGTGTCCACCGCTGTCTTCCCGGTCGGGAGCGTGCCGGCCACCGAAACGATCAGTTGGCCCGACACGGCAGCCCAGCTCAGACGGACATCGGTGTCGGTCGGGCCCGAGAGCTCGAGGGTGCCGCTGGTCGTCATCGCGGACGCATGCGCGTACCCGCTCGACAGGTCCAGGGTGAGGCGCGACCCGAGCCGATGCGACAGGCTGACCGGAACCGTCCATTCGACGACGTGATCGAACGCGTAGCTCGACCCGAAGTAGTAACCGTCGAACACGAGCCCAGTGCGCGCTGCGGTGCCGACCCCGTCCGTTGGCCCCTGCGCGGCAAGCGGCGCCGCCGCGCACAAACACAACAGGACCAGCCTCACGGCGGCCGCTTGAAAATGATCGTGATCCCGTTCGCGACGGATCCGATGGACGGCAATCCGAGCGATTCGGGAGTCACCTGACGGTCGATGGTGGAGCTGCCAGTCGGCAGCCTCACATCGGCGATCGCGTCACCAATGGCGGGCACGACGTCGCGCGCTCCGGCGGAGAGCAAACCACCCGCACCGCCGAGGCCCGTCGGCTCGGCGGCACCCGTCGCCCGCTCGACCGCGTCCACGACCATGACGAGCTCCCCACCCGTGGCCAGCTCGGCAGCCGGAGCCGCCGTCGCCGCCTGCTGCCCGTCGCGGGCGGCCTGGAAGCTCGGGTCGGCCTGCGCCGCGCTACGGAAGTGCCGCGCCGCTGCTCCGTAGTCCCCCCGATCCATGGCCTCGAGCCCCCGGCTGTAGGCGAGGAATGCGGCGAGGCTCTTCGGCCCCTGACGGAGGATCTGCGCGCGCTCCGCTTGCGTGAGCTCAAACCCGAGCTGCGCGGCGACGTCGAACACGACCTGCTTTTCGAGGTCGAGCAGTTTCGGGAACGGCCCGGTCACCTGGCCCACCGGGCGAACCACGCCTGTGCCTGTGACCACCGTTGCCGAGAGCTGCACCGGCCCTCGGGACGGAATCGTCGCCGTCCCCTGCACCAGGCGCTCCGCCCGCAACAGGCGCCCCACCCGCGCCGCCGTCGCCGGATCGACCCGCTCGCTCTGGCCCAGCTTGAGCTCGTCCAGCAGCATGCCGATCTGCAGACGCTCGACCAGGCGCAGCGTCCGGATGTGGGCCAAGTCGGTGGTGATGAGCTCCGCCAGGCCGCGTGACAGGGGCTGAACGCTCGAGTCCCCCGCGATCACCAGCGGCAGCACCGCTACCGTGGCGGGCTGCGGCGGTTGGAGGGCGAGCTCTGCCTCGCGCGCCAGCGCTTGCCGCGCCGTGCGCTCCGCCGCGGCGCGGAGCGCGAGCTGCGCCTTGGCGCGCAGGGCGGCCACGCCTCGGGCGTTGGGGTGCTGCGCTGCAAAGTCGCTGTAGGTGGCGACCGCCTCGTCGTAGCGATCCGCCTGCTCCTGACACGAGCCGATCACGAGCGGCCCGAGCACATTGGCCGGCTCGAGCGCGAGCGCCCTGCGCGCCACCACGGTCGCGCTGTCGCAGCGCCCGGCCGCGGCCAGCGCTGCCCCGAGCCGAAACGGCGTGAGTGGACCGGGCTGTGGCGCGCGAGCGCAGGCGACGGCCGCGCCCAGCAGAAGAGGCAGGAACTGCGGCTTCACCGCCGCGACTTCTTCTTCGCGGCCTTCTTCTTGACCAGCGCCTTCGGCTTAACAGCGCGGACCGGCTTGGACTTGAGGGGGCCCTCGACGTCCGCAAGCACTCGATCGCCCTCTTCCGGGCCGATCAAGCCACGGCGGACCGCGTAGCGAACCAGTTCTTCGGCATCGTCGAAGGTGAACTCGCCCACTCCCGCGGCGGCGCGGATCGCCTTGACCAGGGCGTCGGCCACGGGGCTGCGCAGCACACTCGCGATTCCGGGGAGGGCTTCGAGCAGCGAAGAGATCTGCGACCCGCCGAGCTCAGCTGGGGGGGGCATCGAACACGCTGCTCCGGCGCTAAAGGTCGCGCCAAGCTACATCGGCCCTACCACAGCGTCAAGGATTTTTGACCAATTTTGAGCGGAACTATCGCTGCGGAGCGCGGTTACGACGCTGGCGCAACGCCTGGACAAGTCCCCCCGGCGCGCGGCGCGAGATGGTGAGGTCGGAGTGGGACAGCAGCTCGCCCAGCACGGTGCGGGTCCTCGAGTCGAGCGGCATTCCGAAGTGCAGGTCGAGCTGATACTCCGCGTGATCGGGGCCCTGACCGGTGAGGGTGAAGCCCTGGGGCTCCGGTCGGGCGGCGTCGACCTCAATCTTCGCGAGCGGCTCGTATGGGGGGCGGTTCACGGTCACCTCCGCGGGCAACCTCCGGGCTGCGTGAGAGATACGCTGCGTCGCAGGCGTGTCAAGGAGGCCCACCTTCCAGGGGTGGGTACATTTCGTGCTGGAGGTGTGACCAGTCGTGGGACGACGCGGGATCAAGGAATACCGGGCGCCCGAAGCGCTGGCGCTGATTGCGGCGGACCGTGAGCACGTGCCTCTGGTCTGCCCCTCCTGCAGTACGCGGTCGATCGTGCGCGCGCCCCGACGCCGGGGCGGCCGCGCGGCGCCGCTCGCGCCGGAACGCGTGACGCTCACCTGCCAGACCTGCGGCCGTCACGCGTCCTACATCGAGCGCGGGCCCACCGCGCCGCGGGACGAAACCATGGATCCGCACATCGTTCGGCTGTAACATCCCCCGTTCCACCGCGGGAGAAGGAGAGCGGCACCGAGCGTGGCTGGCGACGCGATACAAATGATGGGTACGGTCAGCGAAGTGCTTCCCAACACGACCTTCCGCGTGAAGCTCGAGAACGGGCACGAGGTCCTGGCGTACGTCAGCGGGAAGATGCGCAAGAATTACATCCGGATCCTGCAGGGGGATAGAGTTGCGGTGGACCTGTCTCCCTACGACCTCACGCGCGGGCGGATTACTTACCGGTACAAATAACAGCGTCACGGAAAGACGTCGCGGAAATACGTCACGGAAAAACGTAAGAGGCCGGGATCGCTCCCGGCCTCTCGACGTTGCTACGTAATGCCGTCGTCTAGAAGAACAGCATGAACCCGCCAGAAATGTCGATCTGCTTCGGCCTGCCAGGGCCGGTGCTACCCTCTTCGGTTCCCTCGAACACCAGCTTCAGCGACTTGGTCCACTGATGGTAGATGCCAGCAGTGTACGAGTACACGTTGGACCGCACGGCCGTGTTGCCGTCGCCGGTCTGATCGTTGACGAGTCTGCTGAAGCCGTAGCTGCCGCCCAGGGTCGTCTTGGGGCCGACCTTGTACGTGAGCTGGACGTAGCCGCCATCCGATTTCCGTAGGTCCGTGTCGTTCGCTGCGACCTCGTTGCCTGAGAACAGCAGGGTCGTGCCGAGTCCCTTGCCGATGTAGCCAGTCACGACCAAGGAGAGATCCGACATGCCTGCCTTAAGGCCCGCGGTACCGCCGAACGAGCTGGCGGTGTTGCCACCCGTCACCGCGTTCGACGTGCTCTGCCACAGGCCGCCGACCCAGAACCCGTAGTTGTTCTTGCCGGACCTCTGGTTGTAGGTGAACTCCGCTTCGACGCGCGGAATCTTGGTGAAGAGGTATGGCGTACCGCCCCCTCCCCCTTGGAGGATGTTGGGCTGGAACAAGCCGATGCTAAGCTGCGACTGCCCGGGCTTCGTGCTATAGGTGATTTGGGGGTCGAAGTTCGGATACAAATAGCCGTAGCCGATACGGCCCAAAGTGGTCCCGCCGCCCTGCCCACCACCGATGCCGATCGCTCCGACGCCGAACAGTGTCATGTCGTTGAGGATGTTCTGACGGCTGAAGAGACCCAGCTCGCGACCGGCCAGGATCTGTCCCCCGTCCTTGAAGCCGATCGTCAGGTACACCTGGCGCATGTCGATCTGCGCGCCGGCCTGGGTGCCGTTGCCGAAGTTGTCATGCAGGCCGCCGGGGTTTTGAATCTGCGGAGCGAAGCCGAAGTGCACGCCCAGATTGAGTCCGGCTTCCTTCCCCTTCGCATCAAACGTCGCGAAAGCGGGGAGCAATCCGGTACGGACGCTCGAGTTGGCCGGGCCGCTATTATTGACCTTCGAGAACACCCAGAAGACGTTCACATTCCCGGAGAACGAGAACGACCAACCGTTGGACATCTGCATCGTCAGGCCTTGCGCGCTGGCCGTCGCGGAGACGCCCAGGGCCAAGCCCAACAACAACAGCGTGAGACGCTTCATACGAGATTCCCTCCTTGGGAGTTTACCTGCCGCCATCCTGCCGCTCGTGCCCTCGAGGCGCCAATGCGACTACCTGCGCCAAGTACAGCCGAGTGGGAAGATCTCCCACCACTAACACTCGTCTGGCTTCTCACCTACAGTTGTTTGAACAAACAGGGCAAAGCGGAGCCCACCTCCTTGAGAGCAAGTCCGTGCTCCCGCGAGCTAGGGTTTCCCCGCAGGAGTGGCCGCCACCGACGGCTTACGAACCGAGCCCGAAACCGCGAGACGCACCCACATACCGGCCGCCCCATGGCCCGGAACCCCGCAAAATATTAGGTAGGACCCCCCCCTATCCGCAATAAAGCGGAGGTCATCCGTCTGTTCCGAGATGAGCCCCTGCTCCAGCCGGAGCGTGAATGCGCGGGCAAAAGCGGGCGCAACTGGCCCTGTGGGAAGGGGATGGGTGTCCGGGATGACCTCGGCGGAATGGGGGAGCATGCCGTCGTGATTCCGGAAGTGCATCACCACCGTCCACCCTAGCGGCACCGTCAGCGTCAGCCCGCCGTCCCGGAACCCGTTGAAGTTGAGGGCGCCGTTGAGACCGGTAAGGCCCGCCACCAGCTGGAACGTGGCCGTGTTGGTTACGGTATCGACCTGCAACCACGACGGATCGACCGCCGGAGCGGGCGCGGCCGTTCCACCCTGTGCGCGAACCACGACCGGCGGCGCCGCGCCCAGTGCCGCGGCCACGATACATGTCACCGACCACGCCTTCACCACCGAATCACTCGTCGCAAGGAGAAGAATCGCCAGACTCCCTGACGTCGTGGCGAACCTACCACGCCTTCCCGGGAGGCGGAAGAGCTTGAACGTGACGACGCCGCCTGCATTGTGGCGCAGGAGTGACAGGCCTGGCACGTAGGCGCCTCAGGTTTACCGTGCCATTCTCGGAGGGCCGCTGATGTGTCTGGCATCCTCCTTGCGATAACCGAAACCGCAGCCCGTTTGGGCCGCCGGTGGAGAGCCAGCTGCGAGACGGCGCTCCAGTCTGGGAGGGTAGGCGCAGCGTACGAGGATGGCCTTGCATGTACTCCAAGTCCAGCGTCACGGGTTTCGGCCACCTGGTTGAGTGGTTGCTGGCTCTGGGGCTGTACCGGTTGGTGCGCGGCGCGATGGTCGTGTTGCTCCTGGCAGGCGCAGGGTGCCTACACTCCCACAAGGCTGCGCTCGGGCGCGTCCCGCTCGTTCCCGCAGGGCAGCGGCCGCTCGCCCAGCGACTCGCCGGCGCGGATCTCGTCGTCACGGCTACGCTCGCCAAGACCGAGCGCGACTGGCGCTACGAAGAGCCCTGCGGCATCTTGCGCAACCTCATGTACGGCTGTGCCGACATCCCGAAGGCATACCAAGCAACCTTGCGGCGGGGCACCCAGACGTGGCCGGTCTTCTACTTCAAGGTCGGCGACCTGCCGCACCCCGCTGTGGGCGACTCGGCGGTCTGGCTCCTACGCCAGGGGGCCGTGTTCCGCCTCATGGAGTGCGCGCAGCGGCGCGGTCTGACTTCAGCTTACTGCAGCTACGACGTCGCCTACGTGGTCGAGTCCGACGATGACGTGCTGCCGGCCACAACGTGGCAACAGGTCAGCCTGCTTCTCCGTACTCTCGGAGGGCCTTCGGTACAGGAGCCTTGAAGGATCGAGCCGGCGCACGATGAATGTCACCGCGCGCCGGCTCCCGCCTCACATCTCTACATGCCCGCCTTCGGCAGCCCGAAGACGAAGACCGAGTTGCCCAACGGATAGCTGATCTGGAAGTTACCACCCGCCGCTACGGCGATGAACTGCTCGCCGTCGAGCTCGAACACCGCGGGTGCGGCGTTCACTCCCGCACCGCAGTAGAACTTCCACAGGACGGTGCCGGTCTTGGCGTCGTAGGCCTTGAACCAGCCGTTGCCCTCGCCCGTGAACATCAGGCCGCCAGCCGTGGCGGTCGCGCCGCCCATCATCGGGAGGTCGGTCTTTTGCTGCCAGGCGACCTTGCCGGTATTCAGATCGATCGCGCTGACGGTGCCGTACTCGCCCGAATATCCGCCCTTGTCATCCGGGACCCGGATGAACGCGCTGCCGAGCCAGAGCCGACCCTTCTCCCACGGGGCGTAATGCACTTTGTAATGCATGGGTTGATGCAGCCCCACCGTGTACGCATACGCGAGGTCGGGATGCACGGCGATGGGCGACCATTCCTCGCCGCCGTTCGCGCCCGGCAGCATGAACACCCCGTCGGCGGTGGGTTGCGTGTACATGGCCTGCTGCGGCACGAACGCCTGCGAGCGGCGGATCAGCTTGCCGGTCGCCGCGTCCAGCACGTAGACGAAGCCCGTCTTCCCCGCCTCCACCACGGCCTTCTTGCCGCCGACCATGGCGATCACCGGGGGGCTCACCGCGTCCAGGTCCCATACGTCGTGCGGGACTTCCTGGTAGCCCCACTTGAACTTGCCGTTGGTTGCGTCGATCGCCACGATCGATTCGGTCCAGCGGTTGTCGCCCGGGCGGATCGAGCCGTCCAGATCGGGGGACGGATTGCCGATCGCGACGAACAGCGTCTTGCTGGCGTCATCGTACGCCGGCGTCATCCACATCGAGCCGCCGCCCGTCTTCCAGGCGTCGGCGTACTTGGCGGAGTCAGCTCGTTCCTTGGCGATGTCGCGCTTCAGGTCGTCGCCGTCGGGCGTGGTCTTGGAGAACGGGCCCCACCAGCCGCCCTCTTCGGGCGAGGGCAGCGTGTACCAGGTCCACCCCGCCGCGCCCGTGGCCGCGTTGAACGATTTGACGTATCCGCGGATGCCATACTCGGCGCCCGACGTCCCGATGATCACCCAGTCGCCGACGACCAGCGGCGCCATGGTCTCGGTGTAGCCGGCCTCGGGGCCGTCGCCCACCTTCACCTCCCACTTCACCTTCCCGTTCGTCGCGTCGAGCGCCACCAGGTAGTCGTCCAGCGTGCCCACGAACACCGAGCCGCCCGAGACTGCAACGCCGCGGTTGTTGGGGCCGCAGCACGCGGTCGAGACCGGACCGTTCTTGTGCGTGTACTCCCACAACATCTTCTGCGTCCGCAGGTCGAACGCGCGCACGATGTTGTTCGGCGTCGCGGGCGACGTGATGTACATGACGCCGTTCACGACGATCGGCGTGGTCTCGAAGCTGCCGAGCCGCTCGGACCCGTGGGTATAGACGGCCCGCGGGACGAGATTCTTGACGTTCGAGGTGTTGATCGTTTTCAGGGGGGAGAACCGGTTATTCCAGTAGTTGTGCCCGTACATCAGCCAGTCGCCGCTCGCCGCGGCCTTGAGCAGCATGTCGTTCGTCACGACGGCGTGCGGTGGAGCGGCGGGGTCCACGGCCCCTCCCGACCCCTGCCCGCACAGCGGTGCCGCGACGAGCGCCGCGACCGCCGCGGTCGCGGACCATCGAGCCCAATGCATCATACCCACCTCCGTTAAAGGTCGACGACTATTCCCCTGCACCCAACGAGAACCCTACATACATGTTCCGGCCCGGAGCCGGCTCATAATAGCGCCCATTGGCCGCGTTGATAACCACCGACGCGACGTAGAAGCGGTTCCACACGTTGTTGAGGCCCACGAACGGACGCAGCCGCAGGCTCCCCACCGTTCCATCCCAGCCGAGGCGCACGTTGGTCGTCCACCAGGGGCTCGTGGAGGTGTTGAGCGTGTCGTTCACCACGTAGCCCGACGAGTGGGTCTCCTCGACCTCCAACCAGGCCCCGCGCGCGAAGGTCGGCCGTGCCTGCAGCAGGAAATGCAGCCAGTGCTGCGGGATGCCGGGCAGGGGGCGACCGTCGAGGACACGTGTCCCAATCGTGTAGTCGGTGTAGCGGAAGTCGGAGTAGGTCCAGGTGGTGGTCAGATTCAATCCGGACGTCACCTCGAGCTCTGTGCCCAGCTCCACGCCGCGGTGGCGGGACGTTCCGGCGTTTTGGAAGAACACCCGGCCGGGGGCGGTCGGCGGCGGATAGGCGTATCCGATCAGCTCGTCCCGCACGTTCGCGTGGTACAGGGCCACCGAGTAGTTCAGTCGGCCCACCAGGTCGCCGCGCACGCCGATCTCGTAGTTCGTGGCCTTCTGCGGTTGCAGCGTCGGGTTGAAGCCGCCCGCCGAGTTGGGCTGGTTCGTGAGCTCCGTCGTGGTCGGCGTCTCGAACGAGGTCCCCACGTTGCCATACACGGTGAGGGCGTCGGATGGCGCGACGGCGACGCCGACCGAACCCGACAGCGCGCGCATCAACCGCCGCCCCGAGTCGTCGGGATTGGTCGGCGTGATCAGCCGATCGTCCGCCCGGAAGTTCACCCAGTCGTACCGGAGCCCGCCGGTGACCGAGACGTGCGGGGTGACCTGCAGGGCGCTCTGGACGAACGGCCCGACCTCGGTCACGCGCTCGAGCTGGTCGAGTGCGCGCACGGTGTCGGGCTGGCCGGCGTTGTTGCCGAAGTTATGGCGGTCGTCGCGCTGTCGCTGGAAGTCGATGCCGGCCGTCAGCCGATGGTCCAGGCGCCCGAGCGGCAGCGGACGACTGACGGTGGCGCGCGCGCCGTACGCCAGGCGGTCCAGATCGATGTACGCGAACGTGGTCGGATTCTTGAGGTTGCGGGCGATGCCGAACACGGTGAGCGAGGCCTCGCCGCCCCCTGCGAACTCGCGCCGCAGCGTGACCCCACCCTGCCCCTGCGTGACGTCCTTGCCGGCCACCCGCGTGATATTGATCGCCGCGGCAGAGTCGGGGTTCCGGGCCATCTCAGCGGCGGTGAGCGCACCGGGGTTGTCCGCGCGCGGATCCCACCCGACGTCCGCCGTGGCCGCGAGGGACCAGCCGTTGGCGAGCGGGAAATGCCAGCGCGAATTCAGGTTGCGGAAATCGGCGTCCGAGTGCTGCCGCTGTCCCGTGTAGTCGAGCCGCGAGACGGTGACGAGCCCGCTGCCCGCGCCCACGCGAAACGACGTGCTCGACTGCCACTTGCTCCAGTTGCGATTCAAATCGCGGTCGAATGTGCCGAACAGGATGCGGACATCCTGGCGGACGTTCCGCGGAGCGGTCGGGTCCGTCCAGATGCTGATCACGCCCCCCGACGCGTTGCCGAACAGCGCCGACGCCGACCCGCGCAGGATCTCGATCCGATCGGCGGCGCCGAGCTCCAGGTTGGTGAGCTGACCCTGGCCGTCGGGGAGCGTCTGCGGAATCCCGTCCACCAGCACCTTGATCCCGCGCACCGCGAACGCCGAGCGGGCCCCAAACCCGCGGATCGAGATCCGCTGGTCCAGCGAGAAGTTGTATCGGTTCGCCGCGTACACTCCAGGAACGGTCGCGAGCGCCTCGTCCAGGCCCCACGTGGGCCGGGCCCGGCTGATGTCGGTCTGCTCGAGGAGCTGGACAGCTTGGGGGATGCGGTTGATGGGCGGGTTGGCCCGGGTGACCGAGACTACCGCGGGAGGCAGGGTGTAGACCTTCAGGCTGTCCGCCGGGCGCGGAGGAGCGGTAGTGTCCCGCTGCTGGGCCGCCGCACGCAGCGACCAGAGGGTACAGAGCAGGGTGAGTGCCGCCACGCGCATCAAAGTCCACGGCTTTCACAACGGGAGAGGGGTTTTAACCGCTCCGTCGGGGCACGTCAAGACACAAGCAGAACTTGGGCCTACTTCGGCTGGCGAAACATCCGATTCCAGCGGATCCGCAGCGGGTCGGTGGCGACACTCAGGTAGATGATGAGCGGCTGGCCCACGATGTGGGACCGTGGCAGGAATCCCCAGAAGCGGCTGTCGTAGGACTCGTCGCGGTTGTCGCCCATCACCCAGAAATGCGCGATCGGAATCGCGATCGGGCCCCAGTCGTGGGTCGTGGGGTGGTAGCGGGCCGTGTCGCGCCCGACGTAATAGGGCAGGTGCAGCGCGCGGATCTTCCGGAGCTGCAACGGATCGTCGGGGTGAGACCCCAGGTGCAGGGCGTACGGCTCGTCGAGCCGTTTGCCGTTGCGGTACACCGTGTCATGGGTCATCTGGAGCGTATCGGTGGGCCCGCCGATCACGCGCTTCACGATGTTCAGATTGGGCGTCGAGTCTTCGACCGAGCGGAACACCACGATCCCGTCGCGCTGCGGCTCCGCGTAGCCCGGCACGCGGCAGCAGCGCATCCCCGTGATCGGGATCTCGAGCTCGCCGCCGTAGATCGCTTTGTTCACGAACAGGAAGTCGCCGACGAGCAGCGTGTTCTCCATGCTCGCCGACGGGATGCGGAACGCCTCGATGAGGTAGGAGCGCAACACGATCCAAATGCCGACCGCCACGGCGATCGACCCGGCCCAGCCCTTGGTCCATCGGTTGAAAGCGCGCAGGCGCTCGAGGATCGAGGGTCGTTCCATGGAGACCGCAAGCTAGGGGCACCCCGGACTCCCGGCAACCGTTCCTCGGAGCCCGTTTCTTGGTATAATTGGAACTCGCAATGAACGAGCCCAACCCGCCGCGCCGCTCGCAGCCGCCGCTCATGGACGGCCTCGGCAAGCTCTGCACCGAAGGGAAGCAGCTCGCCGATTACCTGTGGCAGGTGCCCAAGGACGAGCCGGCGCGCCACAAGATCATCGCCATCCTGGACCAGATCGCCGCCGAAGCCGGGAAGCAGGGGCGCAAAGAAATGCCGCGCATCTGCGAGGAGCTCAAGACCGCCGCCAAGGCGACCCCGAGCCCGCAGCAGGTGGACGTGCTGGTGACCGGCTTCGACCGGCTCGTCAACTTGTGGCAGGCCGCCAAGTCCGGTCTGCTGTGACGAAGCCCGTGAGCGGCGCCGCTCCGCCCCCCGCCCGCGCCGCATCACTCGATCAGCTGTGCATCAACACCGTCCGCGCCCTCGCGATGGACGCGGTGCAGCGGGCCGATTCCGGCCACCCCGGGACCGCGATGGCACTCGCGCCGGTCGCGTACGTGTTGTGGCAGCGGCATCTGCGATACAATCCCGCGACCCCCGACTGGTTCGGGCGCGACCGCTTCGTGTTGTCGGCCGGACATGCCTGCATGTTGCTGTACGCGGTCCTCTACCTCACCGGGTATGATCTCTCGCTCGACGACATCAAGCAGTTCCGCCAGTGGGGGAGCCGTACGCCGGGCCACTCCGAGCACGGGCTCACGCCGGGCGTCGAGGCCACCACCGGCCCGCTCGGCCAGGGTGTGGGGAACGCCGTCGGGATGGCGCTCGCGGAGGCGCACCTCGCGCAGCTGTTCAACCGGCCGGGCCACACCGTCGTGGACCATTGCACGTATTTCCTCGCGTCCGATGGCGACCTGATGGAGGGCGTGTCGCACGAGGCCTGCTCGCTGGCCGGCCATCTGAAGCTCGGCCGTCTGATCGGGATCTACGACGACAATCGCATCACCATCGACGGCAAGACCGATCTCACCTTCTCGGACGATACGGCGAAGCGGTTCGAGAGCTACGGTTGGCACGTGGAGCGCGTCGCGGACGGTAACGACCTCGGCGCGCTCGACGCGGCGCTCGCTGCCGCCCGGCGCGTCGTGGACCGGCCGTCCCTGGTCATCGTGCGCACCCACATCGCGTTCGGCAGCCCGCACAAGCAGGACACCCCCGAGGCCCACGGCGCTCCGCTCGGCGAAGACGAGGTGAAGCTCACCAAGCAACGCCTGGGCTGGCCCAGCCTCGAGCCGTTTCACGTCCCGGAGGAAGCGCTCGCGCACTGGCGGCTCGCCCGCGAGCGCGGCGCCCGGCTGGAAGCCGAATGGACCAAGAAGTACGACGCGTACCGGCGGGCTCACCCGGAGCTTGCCGCGGAGCTCGAGCGCCGGCTGGCCGGCCGCCTGGCCGAGGGCTGGGACGAGGGACTCCCGACGTTCGGGCCGGCCGACGCCCAGGCCACGCGTGTCGCGTCAGGAAAGGTACTGAACGCCGTCGCGGCGAAGCTCCCCGAGCTCGTCGGCGGGTCGGCGGACCTCGCGGGCTCGACGAACGTCGTCTTCAAAAACGGGGGCGACGTGTCCGCGGGGAGCTGGGGCGCCCGCAACATCCATTTCGGCGTACGCGAGCACGGAATGGGCGCGATCCTGAACGGCCTCGCCTTGCACCGCGGCGTGCGGCCCGTCGGATCGACGTTCCTCATTTTCTCGGACTACATGCGGCCGCCGATCCGCCTCGCCGCGCTGTGCGATCTGCCGGTGATCTACGTCTTGACCCACGACTCCATCGGCCTCGGGGAGGACGGTCCCACGCATCAGCCGATCGAGCAGCTCGCTTCGCTGCGCGCGGTTCCCAACCTCGTCGTCATCCGTCCGGCCGACGCGACCGAGACGGTGGAGGCGTGGCGCATGGCGATCCTGTCCCGGAGCAGCCCGGTCGCGCTCGTGCTGACGCGGCAAAAAGTCCCGGTGATCGACCGCGCGAAGTACGCCCCCGCGAACGGGCTGCGGCTGGGCGGCTACGTGCTCGCGGACGCCCGCGATGGGAAGCCGGCGATCGTGCTCCTCGCGAGCGGATCCGAAGTCGACGTCGCGCTGGGCGCCTACGACCGGCTTGCCGCCGAGGGGATCGCCGCGCGCGTCGTCAGCGTGCCGTCGATGGAGCTGTTCGCGCGGCAGCCGCAGGAGTACCGCGACGCCGTCCTGCCGCCCGCGGTGCCCGCGCGGCTCGCCGTCGAAGCCGCCGGGCCGCAGCCCTGGTACCGCTGGATCGGGGACCAGGGGATCGTGATGGGCATCGAACGGTTCGGCGCCTCTGCGCCGTACCAGCGGATCTACCAGGAATTCGGGTTGACGGTGGAGAACGTGGTCAAGAAGGCGAAAGAGCTGCTCCGGGCTTAGTCCGCGAGTGAACTCGCGACTCGGCAAGTGTCAGTGAACTGACCTCGGATCTGCCGCTTCAGCGGTAGGTGCCGAGCCGCGGCTTCAGCCGCGCACGTGCGAGCCGAGCCTTCCCAGTATCTCCCGCGCCGCTTCCCTCCCCGACTTCACGCACGCCGAGACGCCCGCACCATCGAACCCCGCCCCAGCGATCGCGAGCGGCGCGAGCCGGGAGAGTCGCTCCCGGACCGCTGCGACCCGCTCGGGGTGCCCACGCGGATAACGCGGCAGCCCCCGCGGCCAGTGGAAGACGCGGGTCCAGAGGGGATCCCCTTCGATACCCAAAATGGCCGCGAGCTGCGCGTGCGCGATCGAGGCTGGATCGCCGTCCACCGGTCCGACGAACGCGCGCAGCAGGGCAAAGCCATCCGGCGCACGGTTCGGGTACTTCCGCCATGTGTACGTGCAGGCGCGCACCGCGCCGCCCGCATCCGGCGCCGCCACGAAGCCGGTCCCCTCGAGCGTCCCCGGCACCTGGTCCGCCCGATACGCGAGCGACACGGTGATACTCGGAGCGTAGAGCACGGTATCGAGCTCGCGAGCCGTCGACACGCCGACGCCGGCGAGCAGGCGCGCCGCCACCCAGGCCGGGACCGCGAGGATGACCGCCTCGGCGTCGAGTGACGAGGCGCCAGTGAACGAGAGGCGCCAGCCGCGCGCCGCCGGCGCGATGGCCGTGACACCTTGCGTCGTGCGAAGCCTGGGCACGAGACAGGCAACGAGCGCCTCCACCACGTCGGCCATCCCCGTGGTGAAGGTCCTGAACTGCGTCCCGGCGTTCGCGTTTACCTGAATCCCCAGCAGCTCAGCGGCCTTTCCTTCCGCGAGCGGCTCCAGACGTCGTCCCGTCCACAGCGCTGCTCCTCGTGCGACCTGGTCCACCAAGCGCTCCTCGATCCCGACCTCGCGCGCCAACTCTTGAATGTCCGGCTCGGCGGCAAGAAAGCCGTCGGGGCCGCCTTCCACGACGAAGCTGTCGCGCCGCTCGGTGACAATCATCCCGCCGGGCCGCCGTCCCGCGTCTAGCACCACTACGTCCGCCGCCGCCCCCGCCCCCGCCCCCTCGAGCGCCCAGGCAGCAGACAGCCCCGCCAGGCCCGCGCCCACCACGGCGACCGTCATCACCATCCACGGGCCGCCGCCGCGGCGCGCACGATCTCCGCGAGCGCGCCCACGAGCAGCGGATCGTCGTTCAGAGACGTGGTGCGCTCGAGGTGGACCCCGAGCCGTCCGGCGAGCTCGCGGTACATCACGTCCACGTCGTACAACACCTCGACGTGGTCGCTGACGAACCCGATGGGAACGATGAGGAACGCCCGACGACCCTGCCCGGCGAGCTCGGTCATGACCGCGCCCGCCTCCGGGCCGAGCCACGGCTCGGGCGTGGCCCCCGCGCTCTGGTAGGCGAACCCCCACTCGGCGAGCCCGGCGCGCTGGGCGACTGCCGCGGCGCTCGCCCGCAGCTCGTCGGGGTAGGGATCACCGGTCGCGAGGATGCGCTCGGGCAGGCTGTGCGCGGTGAAGAGGACGTGGACCGCGCGCGGCGCCGGGAACCGCTCCAGCGCTTGTGTAACCCGTCCGGCGACCGCGTCGAGGAACTTGGGATGGTCACCCCAGCGCCGCACCAGCGCCGCATCGAGCCGCCCTGCGGCCGCGTCGAGCAGTTTTTTTTCGTAGGCGCCCACCGACATCGCCGAGTAGTGCGGCGCGAGCACGATCCCCACCACGCGCCGGTGTCCGTCCGCGACGATTTGCTCGACCACGTCGTGGAGGTAGGGATGCCAATGCCGCATCCCGACGTACACCGCGAACTGCTCGTCTTTCCCCAGCGCCCGCCGCACGCCGGCCGCCTGCGCTTCGGTGAGCTCCCGAATCGGCGATCGGCCGCCGATCCGCGCGTAGCGTTGTTTGACCTCTTGTACGAACTCGGGCGCCGTGGGTCGCCCGCCACGCACATCCTGCAGGTACGGCTCGACGTCGTCGAGGCTCCCGGGTCCTCCATACGCCATCAGCAGCACCGCAGCACGCTCAGCCGCCATGCACCCACTCCACGACCGCCTGCAGGGCCTCCACCGGCGTCTCGGGGAGGACGCCGTGCCCGAGGTTGAAGATGTGCCCCGGTCGCCCGCCGGCGCGGGCGAGCACATCCCGCACCTGCCGCTCGAGCTCCGGCCGCGGCGCCAGCAGCGCAACCGGATCGAGGTTGCCCTGAATGGCGCGCGTGGGGGAGGACCCGATGCGCTCCCACGCGACGTCGAGCGGGACGCGCCAGTCGACGCCGATCACATCGCCGCCCGCCCGCGCGAAATCCACGAGCAGGGTGGCCGTATCCGTCCCGAAGTGGATCACCGGTACGCCGCTCGCACCCGCGAGCTCGAGGGCGCGCTGGCTGTGCGGGAACACATAGGTCGCGTAGTCCGCTGGCGAGAGGCACCCCACCCAGCTGTCGAACAGCTGCAGCGCCCGGGCGCCGGCGCCGGCCTGGGCCGCGAGATAGCCGCCCACGAGCTCGGCGAACCGCTGCATCAGCTCGTGCCAGGCGCGCGGCTCTTGGTACATGAACCGCTTGGTCAGAGTGAAGGTGCGCGTCGCGCCGCCTTCGATCGCGTAGCTCGCGAGCGTGAACGGCGCGCCGGCGAACCCGATCAGCGGGATGTGTGGCGGCAGCGCCTGAACCGCGGCCCGGGCGGCTTCTATCACGTAGGCCAGGTCGGTCGCGGGATCCACGGGCGGTAGCTCGAGCACCTGGCCCGGCTCGCGGATCGGCCGGGTGATCTGCGGCCCTTCCCCTGCCGCGAACGAGAGCCCCAGTCCCAACGGCTCGAACGGCAGCAGGATATCGGCGAACAGGATGGCGGCGTCCACGCCCAGCCGCTCGACCGGCTGCAGCGTGACCTGCGCGGCCAGCTCGGGTTTGTGGCACAGCTCGAGCAGCGAATGCTTCTGCCGCAGCGCGCGGTATTCCGGGAGGTAGCGTCCCGCCTGGCGCATGAACCACACCGGCGTGACGTCGGTGGGCTGCGAGCGGCAGGCCTTCAGGAAACGGCTGTCGTCAGGAGTGTGGGGCAACCGTCGGCTCGCGCGCCTCGGCCGGGGCGGGGTGGGAGGAGGGGGGAGCGATGAGGACGGTATCCCCCTCGAGCTTCACCCGGTAGGCGACGACCGGGAGCGACGGCGGACCGCCCAGCACCTGGCCCGTCTCGAGCGAGAAGACGCCCTCGTGCCACGGACATGTGACGGTGCAGCCCGCGGGATCGACAGTTCCCTCCGAGAGGCTGGCGCGCGCGTGGGTACAGCGGTTCGCGATCGCGTACACGGTGCCCTGCACGTTGAAGAGCGCCACCGCGTCGCCGCCTACGTACACCCGGCGACTCGCCCCCGCCGGCAGATCCGCGAGCGTCGCCACCGGTGTGTAGCCGTCGGCGCGCGTCGGCCGCCGCGCAGTCGCCTGGGCGGAGCCCGCTCCCCCCAACGTGTCGAGCATGTCCCAGAGAGACATCTGCACGCACGTGAAGGTCGGCGTGTCCCGCAGTGTGTAGGAGGACGCCTGGCTCTCGCGCAGCTCCATCACGAGGTCGAGGAAGTCGGCCGGTTCGTCGCCCTCGAACGCCACGATGAATTCCTGGTCGTCGAGCCCGTACGAATACGTGGTGTTCAGGCGGATGGACGGATACTTCCTCCCGATCCGCACATGCTCGTCCATCATGGTCTGGCGCTCGGCCTTCGGGAGCATGTACCACGCCCTCGTCTTGATGAACGGGTACACGAACAGGTAGCGCGCTTCACTCGGCCGGATGACGAGCCGCGACGGCTGGCCCGGGTCCTCCGGGAACTCGTAGATCGAGCGCCGCGTCATCGCGAGATAGCTGTACGGGCTGGTCAGATACGCACCAAGGTCGGTGCGATTGAGCGCGGTCTGCAGGGCGACGAGCGCGTCGAGGTTCTCGGCCACCTGCCAGAGCAAAAAGTCGCAGTCACCGCGGATCCCGACCAGGCCGTACGGGCGGAGCAGTAGCCGGCCGGCGAAGCTCTCGATGGTCTGGCCGAACTCGAGCTTCGAGCTCGCCTGGCGCTCGGCGGACAGCCGCCGCCACGCGCTGTCGAGCGTGTAGAAGGCGAAGCGGACGACCTGGCGACGCTCGGAGGGACGGTCTGGCATATCGGGAATCTAACGCGGAACGCGGAAGTCGGAACGCGGAACGTCAGGCTGGGCGTTCTGTTCCGCGTTCCGCGTTCCGCGTTTCGACTTCATCCGTCTCGTGCCGCTCCCTCCACATCTTCCGCGCCACGAGGACCCCAATCGTCCCGAAGATCAACACCGGCGTCAGCGCCAGCAGCACGGCGGCCCAAAAATAGACCAGGTTCATGGCGGGGTCGTCCCCGTGCGGCAGCGCGAGCAGCGTGGGAAGGATCATCGGCCGAGAAATCGGTTCAGGTGTCGCAGGTAATACGCGAGCGCCACCGCGGCGACCGCGAAGGCGAGCCCCATGACCAACGTGAGCGCCTCACCTGACTGGCGGTAGCTCCAACCCGCCCACGCCGCGAAGCCCGCGCAGAAGGCGATCGCGGTCGAGATGAGGAGGCGGTGAAAGGGGATCATACGACCTTGTCCACCACCATGAGCGTGAGCAGCGCCGGCAGATAGACGATCGAGACCAGGAAGACGCGCCAGGCGCGGGCCGTGGTGACGGCGCTGGTCATCGCGACGGACACGCCCGTATACGCGACGCCGAGGGCCAGTGCCCCGAAGAAGTACAGCGCGCCCGTCACGCCCAGCAGCGTCGGCAACAGGCTCACCGGCAGGAGCGCCATGGCGTACAGCAGCACCATGCGGCCCGTGTGCCGGCCGTCGGGGTCCGCGACCGACAGCATCGCGAGGCCGCCGCGCCGGTAATCCTCCCGGTAGATCCAGGCGAGCGCGAGGAAATGGGGCAGCTGCCACAGGAACAGGATCCAAAACAGCGCCGCGACGGCCGGTCCGATCGCGCCGCCGGCCGCCGTCCAGCCGCCCACGATCGGCAGCGCCCCGGGCACCGCCCCGATCAGCGTATTGAGTGTCGTCTTCCGCTTGAGCGGGGTGTAGAGCAGTACGTAGCTCGCGAGCGTCAGCGCCGCGAGGCCGGCGGTGAGCAGGTTCACCGCGAGCGCCAGATAGAGGACGCCGGCGACCGAGATGACCCCAGCGAACAGCCCGGCGGCGCGCGGGGTGAGGCGCCCCGACGGCAGGGGCCGCCGCTCGGTGCGCCGCATGCGCGCGTCGACGTCCCGCTCCCGCACCTGGTTGAAGGCGTTGGTCCCCGCCGCCACCAGCGCGACCCCGATGAGCGTCCGTACCAGCAACCCGACGTCCACCCCGCCGCGCGAGCCGAGATAGAATCCGGCGGCGGCGGTGAGCAGCACCAGCTGCGTGATGCGCGGTTTCGTGAGCTCCAGGAACGCTACCAGACGTGCTCCGACATCCCCGCCAGGATGAAGATCAGGGCGAGCGGCAGCGGAATGATCGCCAAGATCCGCAGATTCCAGCGCTCGAACTTCAGATGCATGAAGAACAGCCCGACCAGCGCCGCCTTCCACACCGCCAGGAACAGCAGCAGCACCAGCTTCAGGTTGCGCGAGATCGGCAACTCGAAGGCGAGCGCCAGCTCGGCGGCCGTGAGGACCGCCAGATACACCCAGATCAGGATGTAGTTAGGACGCTTGTGTGCGGTCTCCATGGCCCCTCAGATCAGGTAGACGATGGTGAACAGGATGATCCACACCAGATCGACGAAGTGCCAATACAGGCCGACGGTTTCGATGCCGCCATAGTCCTGCTTGGAGTACTTGCCCGGCAGCGCCTTGGTGAAATACAGGTACGCCATCGAGATCACGCCGCAGGTGACATGGAAGCCGTGGAACCCAGTCATCGTGAAGAACGTGGAGCCGTACAGGCCCATCGTGGACGCGGGGAGTGTGCCCTTCGCCACAAGCTCCGCCAGCTCGCTGCCTTCCCGCACGCCGCTCGGCACGAATCCGTGCTCCACCAGGTGGATGTACTCGTAGACCTGAATACCCACGAACGTGGCGCCGCCCAGGATGGTCATCAGTAGCCAGAAGCGCATCTTCTTCGGGTCGCCGTCCTGGATCGCCGCATACGCCTTGACCATCGACACGCTCGAGCAGATCAGTAGGAACGTGTTGAACGCGGTGATCTTGATGTTGAGCACGATACCCGGCTTGGCCCATTCGCCCGTGGCCCCGAACCGGAGGATGACGTAGGTCCCGATCAGGGCCGCGAAGAACATCACCTCTGAGGCGAGGAACACCCACATCCCGAGCTTCTTGTTGTAGACGTCGAGCCCCCGTTCGGCGGGAAAGGGGGGCTGCATCTGATCGACGGTGGCGGCTGCGTGCGTCATCGGTCGTCCCCTCGGTCAGTGGCCCGCGACCGGCGCGCGGGCCGGCTCACGGTCGGTGGGCAGCTTGGTGTATTGAGGCAGGTAGTCCTCGGCCACCTGCGGCGAGCTGAACTCGTACGGACCCCGGTACACCGTGGGCACCTTCTCCCAGTTGCCGTGCGGTGCGGGGCTCGGGAGCGACCACTCGAGTCCGTTGTCCTCCCAGGGATTCTGCGGCGCGACTTTCCCCTTCCGCAGGCTCCACCAGAAGTTCACGAAGAAGATCAGCTGAGTCGCAAAGAGCAGGAACGCGCTGATCGAGATGAACACCCTAATCGGCTGGTTCGGCTGCAAGAAGGTGTACTGATTCGGGTCGTACAGGCGTCGCATCTCCCCGGCCATCCCCGTGATGTGCATCGGGAAAAAGGTGCAATTATAAAAGAGGAATGTGAGCCAGAAGTGCACCTTGCCCCAACGCTCGCTCATCAGCCGGCCGAACATCTTTGGGTACCAGTAGACGATCGCGCCGAACAGGGCAAACAGGCTGCCGCCGAACAGCACGTAGTGCAAGTGGGCCACGATGAAGTAGGTGTCGTGGATTTGCATGTCCACCGGCGTCGCGGCCATGAAGATCCCCGACAATCCGCCGATCACGAACATCGCGACGAACGCCACCGCGTGCAGCATCGGCACGTGGAAGCGGAGGTTGCCCCGCCACATCGTCCCCATCCAGTTGAATACCTTCACCGCCGACGGCACGGCGATGATCAGCGTCGACACCATGAACGAGGAGCCGAGCGTCGGGTTCATCCCGCTCACGAACATGTGGTGGCCCCACACGATCCAGCCGAGGAACGCGATGCCCACGATGGCAAACACCATCGAGTGGTAGCCGAAGATCGGCTTGCGGCTGCCGTTGGCGATGATGTCCGAGACCATCCCCATGGCCGGCAGAATCAGGATGTAGACCTCGGGATGCCCGAAGAACCAGAACAGGTGCTGCCACAAGAGCGCCTGGCCACCGGCCGCCGGGTCGAAGAAGTGGGTGCCGATGATCTGGTCGAACAGCAGCATGATCGCCGCGCCGGAGAGCACCGGCAGGGCGAGCAGGCCCAGGATGGCCGTGATGAACAGGGACCACACCGAGAGCGGCAGGCGGAACCACGTCATGCCGGGGGCGCGGTTGTTGATGATCGTCGTGATGTAGTTGAGCGAGCCGAGAATCGAGGACAAGCCGACGAAAATGATCGAAACCGACCAGAGCTCTTGACCGAGCGACGCGCCTGAGAAATCGTGCCGCGCCGACAGCGGCGCGTACATCGTCCACCCCGCCCGCGCCGCGCCGTCCGGCACGAACAGGCTCGCCAGCATCACGATCCCCCCCATGAAGAACGACCAGAAGGACCACATGTTGATGCGCGGGAACGCCATGTCGTGCGTCCCGATCTTGAGCGGGATCAGGAAATTGGCGAACACCCCCACGAGCAGCGGCATGATGGCGAAGAACACCATGAACGTGCCGTGCATCGTGACCAGCTGGATGTAGTACTCGGGGAGGATCACGCCTCCCGGCGCCATGGTCTCGGGGAGGATTCCGCCGCCTGGCATGGGCTGCCCGGGATAGGCCAGCTGCCAGCGCATCTGCATCGCCAGTAGTCCTCCCACGAGCAGGAAGAACAGGCTGACGAACAGGAACTGGATGCCGATGATCTTGTGATCGGTCGAGAAGATGTACTTCCGGATGAAGCTCCGGTCGTCGTGATGCGCGGGTGTGGTGTGCGCCGTCGCGGCAACGGTCGTCATTGCGAGGCCTCCTGAGCAGCCTGCTTCATCCAGGCATCGTAGTCTTCCTGGGCGTGTACGAACACTTGCGCCCGCATGCGGTAGTGGCCGAGCCCGCACAGCTGGGAGCAGCCCAGCTCGTAGTTGCCGGGGACCGTCGCCTGGAACCAGGCCTTGATGTCCATCCCCGGCACCACGTCCTGCCGCACCCGGAACTGCGGGACGTAGAACGAATGGATGACGTCCTCGGCCGAGAGGTGGACGACGATCGGGCGACCGGCCGGCACATGCAGCTGGTTTCGGACGGTAAAGTCATCGGCGGTCCCCAGGACGCCGTCCGCGCCCGGATAGGTGATCTGCCACTCGAATTGCTTGGCGTGAATCGCGATGGGGTAGGCGTTCGCCGGGATGCTGTTGCGGCCCTTGATCTGCACCCAGTAGTGGTTGCTGATCAGACCCAGGGCCACCATGGTCACCGCCGGAATCGTGGTCCAGATCACCTCCGCCCGCGTATTCCCATGCGTGTAAAAGGCCTTTCGGCCCGGACGCTGGCGGTACTTTACGATGAACCAGATCAGCCCCGCCTCGACCAGCACGAACGCGATCCCCGTAATGATCAGGATCGCGATGAACAGGCCATCGATCGGCCCGGCGAATGTCGAACCTTTGAGCGGCAGCCACCAATGCATGGGGCTCTCTCCTCGGTTAGTTCACTTGGCCGCGAAGCTGAAGTCCGCCGTCTTGGTCTCGCTGCCCGCCACCGTCACTGTGGCGGTCTGGGTGCCGTACTTCTCGTGCCACGCCTCGATCGTGTACGTCCCGGGCGGCAGGCCCTTGAGCGTGAAGCTCCCGTCCCCGCCGCTCACCCCGAAGAATGAGTGCGGTAGCACGCCCAGCCACGCGTGCATCCAGCCGTGCACGTTGCATTCGAGCGCCACCATGACCTCGGGTTTGTCGAACGTCTTGCTCGAGGTCATCACGCTGGGTTGACTGATGTTGAAGGGACGGTTGGCTTTCGCCTTCGCCTTGATGTTGTGCAGGATGCCGTCGGAATTCTTGATCGCGAGGGCCTGGCCGACCTGGATGCCGAGCACGTGCGGATGGTAGCGGCAGCCGTCCTGATCGAGGGTGACCGGCCCCGCGGGGGCAGGCGCCGTGTAGCTCGCCGGAAGACCGGACTTCACGTATACGAACACATCGGCGAGCGTACCGTTGGCGTTGACGATCACGGCTTCGTCCGTCGGCGGCGCGGCCGTATACTTCGCCTTGCACTTGGGCTCCTCGGTCATGTCGATCTTCGGCATGACGGGCTTGGTGCCGGTGAACTTCACCTTGCCGCTGATCGTCCCGCCGCCCTGCGCGGGTGGGGGGGGCTGGCGCGTCCACGCCGCGAGACCCAGGGCCAGCACTACTCCCGTCGCTGCCACAGCTCCGAGCTTCCGCATCCTGCCTCCTCGATGAGAGTCCCGCACGCTATACCCCCGAATGCGCCGCACCATCACGTGTTTCTATGAGAGGTGACGGGCGCCGCGCCGTTGGGCCCGCCGTACGACCACGAGCCCGAGGCCGAGCGTCACGAGCATCGCCAGCACCGGAGAAATGAACACGCCCGGCGGCGTGGGCCGGTCGAGCGCCAGGAAGTACCAGGTGCTCACCGCCATGCGCGAGCCGTGTTCCCCGCTGGAGCCGTCCCACGCGAAGAAGGCCATCGGAATCGCCCTGCCAGCCTCAAGCTGAACTTCGTTGGCGGTGTCGGGCGTCGCAAGGGCGCGGGTCAGCACCAGCCGCCACTCGCCATGATCATAAGTCGCCTCCCCGGCCGGCGCACCGGGAAGGGTGTCGAAGCGCTCGATGCCGCGGCCCAGGCCGGCCAGGGCGCGGCGCGGCCGACTGGTCCAGCGCCATTGATAGACGGGGTCCGTGGTGGCCCCCATGAGGAAGTAGGGCCGCTCCATTCCGCCCGACCCCTCCGGCAGGCGGCGCGGGAACTGCACCGCCAGCTGGTCGGGCCAGGGCTCCGCCCTGGGAGGAGGCGCCGCGGAGTCGTCGCCCGCCACGGTCTCGAGGATACGCTGTTCGAACTTGACCCACGCCGTGTCGGGGCTCTCCGTACGGTCATCCCAGCTGACCCGCAGCGCCAGCGTCTTGCCGTCGTGCACCGCCTGCACCCACACGCCCGACACCGCCGGCGCGAACCAGCGAGACTTGTGAATCACCTGGCCCACCAGCGGGAACCAGTACCGGGCCACGCGGGCCCACGCCGAATCGTCCGGCGCGGCCGGCACCGTGCCAGGGATCTGCGGTGCGTGGACCACGTCGCGCACCTCGGGCGGAGCGGGTGGCGAGAGCGAGCGCACGTACTGTGCGAGGCGCCACAACTCCTCGTCGGTCAGGAACTTCTGATCGATCAGGTCGGCGAACGACGGCATCGGCGTGCCGTCCAGCCCGGTGCGCAGCCGCCGATAGATGTCTTCCACCGAGCCGCCGCCCCGGAACCGCCAATTCTGGTGCAGATCGGCGGCAAAGATCGGGAAGTCGGCGTCGTCCTTGAGCGTCGGCGCCGAGGGACCGTCGCCCCTCCCCTGGTCGCCGTGGCACTTGCGGCACCCGATGGAATCGTAAAACAGGCGTCCTTGCTTCAGCGCCGCCTCGCCCGTCCCGCCGCGCGGCGGGCTCGAGAATTTCAACGCCACGACGTGCTGGCTCGTGTCCGCGAAGAACGACGAGAAGGTCTTGATGTACGCCATCACATCGTGCCGCTCGCCGTCCGAGAGCCGCCCTTTCCATCCGGGCATCGCGCTTCCGGGAAGGCCATCGTCGATGGCTCGCAGCAGATCCGCGTCGGTAGGCAGCTGACCGCTCGCCGTCGTGCGGATCTTGTAGAGCCCGCCGGTGAAGTTGCGGGGACGCGGCAGCATGTGCGCCGCCGCCGCGCCGTCGCCGGCGCCCCCATCTCCATGGCACCCCGCACACCACTTCACGTACACCGCTTTCCCCTTCGTCGTGTCCTGGGCCGGGAGACGGGAAACGGGAAACGGGAAACGTGCGAGCGCCAGGAGCAAGGCGAAGCCGGCGCGACGGGCCGTCATGGGGCCCCCCCGTTTCCCGTTTCCCGTTTTTCGTTTCCCGTCTTCTCCCAAGTGCGCGGCGTCCACCCCGTCTGGTCGTACAGGAACAGGATCACCGACCAGATCTCCCGCTCCGTCAAGAAGTCCTCCCACACCGGCATCGCCGAGTTCCACGGAGTGCCCTCGCGGGGCAACCCGGGCCCGCCCTTGGCGACGCGCCAGAACACGAAGCTCTCGGTGAGCTGCGCGATCGTGCCGTTGTCCTGGAAGTTCGCGGGGAGCGGGTTGAAGCCGGACGCGTAGTGTCCCTGGCCGTCGAGGTGGTCGCCGTGGCACGGCAGACAGTTCTGGTAGTAGACGCGTTTCCCCTCCGCGAGGTACGAAGCGAGCGAGTCGGGGTGCTGCCGCAGCGGGTTCTCGAGACCCGTCAGTGTCATCGTCCTGCCCCGGAAGGTGATCTCGGCGGGGGGCGCGGGATGGATCGAACGCAGGTTCGGCGGCGCGGCCACGGTCGTCTTGACCTGCCCGTAGGCGACCAGGCCCACCAGCGCGGTCACCCCCGCGAGTACGCCGGCGCGCGCCACCTTGAGCCGCGGCTCGATCAAGACCGCCTGGATCGGCTCCTTGAATTGACGCCAGCGCTCTTCGTTGTCGCTCACATAGATGAGCACGCCCACGAGGACCGTGACCATGTACTGCAGCACGACGCTCTTCGGGACGATGGCGCTCCCCGGCAGGATCGGCACCACCCAGACGACCACGATGTAGGCGAGGAGCAGGATGCCCACTGCCTGCCAGAACGGGTGCCCGGCGTAGCGCCGGATTTGGGGAGGAAGGCTCATTTGTGGGCCGCCAGATACTGCACCAGCGCTTCGAGCTGCGCGGCGTTCATCATGGTGCCGAACGACTTCGGCATGATCCCCGCAAGCTTCTCGTAACCCTTCGTGACCGACGACGCCGGGTCGAGGATCTTCTTCCGGATCGACTCCGCGTCGCGCCGCGATCCGACGTGCGTGAGATCGGGCGCGATCACCTGACCCTGCCCGTCGAGCTTGTGGCAGGCGAGGCACCCGGCGGCCTGGATGATGGCTTTCGGGTCGGTGCTCCCGCCGGCGAAGGCCGCTCCCCCCGCTCCACCCCCACCCGCCGTGGAGGTTGAGGAGGTTGGGGAAGTTGGAGAGGTCGCCGGGATGTCCGACGCGCTCACGTCCACCGTGCCGCCCTGCGATTCGAGGAACGCAATCACGGACCATACCTGCGCGGGCGAGAGCTGCCGGGTCATCACGGGCATGATCGGCTGATAGCCGGAGACGACGTACGCGGTCGGGTTGTCGAGCGACTCGTACAGGTACTGCTTGCAGGTCTTTCCGGGCTCCCGCTTCCCGCACCGA
>Ga0207646_10000916_pt1 | contig 38024 bp, 31 predicted proteins | sample KBSK5502metaG_FD_184343 | JGI IMG/M metagenome (GOLD analysis project Ga0207646, IMG submission 184343) | Corn, switchgrass and miscanthus rhizosphere microbial communities from Kellogg Biological Station, Michigan, USA - KBS K5-50-2 metaG... | ecosystem: Host-associated > Plants > Roots >... | reverse complement strand
TTGCAAACGCTGCCCACAGAAATCGTCTGTTGGTTGCAACGCCCGGTGGCAGAGGGCGAGATGGAACTCAAGCAAGCTGCTTAACATGAAGATCATGACTTACTTATCTCTTAACTTGGCGCTTATGCGCTACCGCTCGCGGTACTGATTCGAACAAGGCTCACTTTACTCTCGGTTGAGTTTTTTGACAATCCGAGCCGCCAGACGCAGCACCGAGCTGATCTACGTCAGTGCGGAACCTCGACGCACTTGGAGGCTAAATACGCTGTACTTTACCCACGAATACGCAGCCATCGCTCCATCAACGGGACACGCAACCGCCATTCGTCCCCCTGCTGCTCCTCCACCAACAGCCGACGACGGATCGAGGCCGCGACGGCACCGTCACCGGGCGGCGGTTGGACGGCTGTGTGACGAAAAGCGGAAAGATACTCCCACTCGCCGGGCAAGGATGATTCGCGACGCAGCAATTCATAAAGCACATTGTGGCCGCGCACGACGGCCTTGTCGAGCGCACGCTCCATCGACTCGGCGCTGACTGTGCCGGCCTCTTCGTCGTTGATCAGGTCAACAATCGTTTCGGCGATAAGCTGCACTAGATGCGGCCAGCCGCCCGCCTCACGGTGAATGCGCTCGATCCCGCCTTCGCCCCAGAAGCTGGCGGCGAAGCGGGGGCGTTTGGGATCATCCGGTCGCCAGAGGCTGGAGTGTTTGAGCGGTTCGGTCAGAAGCATGCGCGTCTCTTCCGGGGTGAAGGCCGGGACTTCGACCGTGCGCGCGCTGACCAGGTACGAAGTCCACGCCGCGTGCGGCAGTTCGGTGATCTCATGGCTGCCGGCGAACACCCAGATCATGCGGCGGTGCGTCTGGATCGATTCGCGGATGGTATCGAGCAGGTCGGCGGCAAAGACGCCCTCGCCGATCTTACGATCTATCGTCTCATACTCATCAACCGCCAGCAGCAAGCGCTTGCCTTCACTCGCGAGCCGTTCGTCGCACGCGGTCAGGAGGCGGAAAAAGCCGCTCAGGTCAACTGCCTCGCCGTCAGCCGGCACCAGCTTGTGAATCTCGCCGCTGATTGAACCGACGGCGGATTCGATGGAGGTGAACATCTGCGGGTTTTGCATCGAGACGAACGCGGTCAGCACGTCGGTCGGGAGAAAGCCGGTCAGGTTGCGCAGGATCGTGGATTTCCCCATCCGGCGGCGGCCATAAAGCACGATGCCGGGGCAGCCGGTGCCGAGCATTACCTGCTGCTCCAACTCGCCCACGACGTTGCTGCGGGCGACGAAAGCCTCCTGCTCGCGATTGACCGGATCGCCGGCGCGGAAGAGCTGCGGCGTGGGCTCTTTGCCGGTGACGGCCCTGGCTTCGTCGAGCTGACGTTGCGCGACCTGTAACCATTGCGCGGCGGCGGCGCGAAACTCCGTCGCCAGCGGTTCGTGAAAGCCGGCGATGCGGTGGCGGAAGTTCTCGATCTCCTTGCAAAGCAATTCAGCAGTCTGTTCGCGGAAGATTGGACGGGTTATAGTGTCCAAGCGTGCTTGCAAATGGCATATGTCGCTAACCCCTTCGTGCACTTTCGGAGTTTGAGCCAAATATCCTCCTTTACCCTGGGGTAGCTGAGATGTGATCTCGTCTAATCTGCTTATATTTGTCGTACGTGCGGCTTTACCAGCCAACAGAATAACTTTGGCACGTATGGCTTGTTGACGTTGGGATGGATAGGTTCTTATCAGCCGTTCAATTTCGGACTCTTTTACGGGGTTCTCCTCAGCAACCGCAACGAGTAAACTATATACCTTTGCAAAGGGGATAGCACATAGATCATCCCAGGAAACTGGGTGAAAAAGGTACAAACGTGTTTGCAATTGCGGCCATATGAGTAGAAGGTGTAGAGGATAGTAATAAAGACGCAGGACATAAGCGGTTCCTGCAAAAATTCCACCGATGTAGCCGCCAAAATCACTAATAGTCGCGCCTATGACAATCCCAATAATTCCACTAACTACTCCTCCAATAATTAGGCTAAACCCTTTAGTGCCTAACCTACTAAAGATAGGATTCAGGAAAGCTATAAAAATACCAGCAGCTGCTGTCCCTATGCTAATGATACCAAGAGGTACCAGGACGAGTATGTCACCAACATTATCAGCGGCCAACCATGTTATAATCCCAACTGAGATTCCAGTAATAGTTCCGAAAACGGTCCCGAAAAAAAATTCATCACTAAGACTATGATTACGCCCGTCGGAAATTCCTGCGATAATCCCGGCAAAGATTCCAAGGCCGATAAATAGTGCAATCCCAACGCTAAGAGAGATGAGAGTAAAGTAGAAAAAATATGTCGCAGCAGGGAAATCCTTATTAAGAAATATCAAAGCAGCAATGACAATAATATAAGGAAGGCTATGAATATAAATTACAAGCCCCGCTTTCATCGCTTGGAGTAATGAAAACTTTTGTAGCGCCTCTTCAAATACACACGGACGCCGATACAACAAACCCAGCCACCATAGCGCGGATTTATGGTCGCGCCAGCCGAAACCGATTTGGTCGAGAGGTATCGGGGTCATTTCCGCACTTCTTCAACGCCCGTGAAGTTCGACGGTTTTGATGTCAATGCTCGACAGCGGATGGTCGTGCGGTAACAGTTCGATGAAGGGTTGACGCGATTGGGCGAGCAAGACCAGCTTGCGCGACTCCATCATCAGATTCCGCAGCGTGGCAAACAGGTCGATGCCGTAATCATCTCGATGGTTGACGTGATCTAGGTGCAGCAAGGCCAGAAGCGAAAGCCGGCGCGCTGACAGAGCGTTGTGTAGAGCGGCAAGGTCGTCTGGCTTGGCCGGAACCGGTCTCTTGACGCCGAAGCTTTCGAGGATCCCGCGCACCAGACCGGGGCGCGAGACGGAGCTGCCGCGCTCCAAATCCACTATGCCCAGGTCGGTGATGAACTCTTCCTTGACGTGCGCGATCAACTCGCGCCACTGAGGACGACCGGTGACGACCAGGTTGACCGATTGACCACGCCGCAGGAATTGTAGGATCTCATCGCGCGTCGCCAACCACGCCGGAGCTGCCACTCCTAAATCAGCCCCGCAGGCTTGCAGCAACAAGTCCCACTGCGCCGCGTCGCGGTCTTCGCAGAGATTGACCCAGAGCGGGTTGGGCGCAGTGATCGCGTCCGGCATGGGACATTCGACACGTTTGACGGGGATGACGGCGCCGTGGGCGAATTGCGGGTCGCGGGCGATGGCGCGCTCCATCTCGTGGAGACAATAATCGCTGCTCAGGTAATCGGGCGTGAGCACGAGGAGGCTGATCTCTGCCGCGTCCTGCGTGGCATCCATCTGGCCGACGACAGCTTTGCCGGCTACGAAGCGGTCATGGTCGATCAGGACTTCCGCTCCCCCGGCGCGCAAGCAGGGGACCAGCCTTCCCCAGACCCAGTCGCCCTGGCGGTGGCTGTAGCTGATGAAAACCTTTTTGCTCATTGCGACCTCGCTCTTAAGCCGCGTGTCAGTAGCCCGCGCGTCAGCAAGGGCTTGTGTTCTCAGCTCTCCCTTACGGCTTGTCAGTAACCAAATTTTCGCTCGAAATCAGCCCGCGCATGCGGGCGATAGCATACAGCCTGGGGTGGAGCGCCAGGCGCGGAACCCCAGGTATGCGGCATACAGATTCAACCCAGCCTGCGAAGCAGGCGACAGCCAATCAAGAAAGCTCGGTGAAATTGAATTCAACTCATGACCTACAGGCTGCCGCCCGCCTTCGCGGGCTTGGCTGGCATTCTTGCGCATCATTCCTGGGGTTGCGGCGCCTGGCGCTCCACCCCAGGCTGTATGCTGCCGCCTGCTCCGCAGGCTGAAATCTGCGGCTCGCATTTCGCGCAAAAAATTGGGTCATGACAAGCCTCACGGCCGGGCTACTGACACGCGGCCTCAATCTCGCTATTTCAATGCCATCAGGCTCAAGGAAGCTTTAGCAGAAGTCCCCGGTTTTCGCCAGGCCCAAGGCCGCGGTGACGAGTTATGGCTTCGGTATCCTGAGCGTCTTGCTGATCATCAGGCAGCCGGAGAGAAAAAAGAATAGGGCGACGAGGTGGAGTTCGACGCCGAACAATCGGACCGGATACAAATTGCCGCGATAGAAGGCCAGCATCAACAGGCCGAGTGGGACGACACTGGTCGGAATCGGCGTGCCTTCGAAGTAGGTGACTTTGCCGGTCTGCGCCGAGAGGTCTTCGGCCGTGACGTTGTAGCGGGCCAGACGGCTCAGGCCGCAGCCCGCGAAATAGATGAGGAGGATCTGGTCAAAGATGCTGTCGAGGCCGGCGGCGAAGGCGATGCCGGCCGGGGCCACGCCGAAGGAGATCACGTCGGCCAGCGAATCTAGCTCGCGGCCCATCGGCGAGGCATTGTGCCGCCAGCGCGCGATGCGCCCGTCGAGGATGTCGAAGACCAACGCGACGGGGATCAACAGCGCGGCCAGGTAGAGGTGCCGGCGGTCTTGCGAGGCGAGGTACTTCATCGCCTCGAAGAGGGCCGTGACGCCGCAGAAGCCGTTCGCCATGGTGAAGAGGTCCGCCAGGTGGAAGTAGCGGATCATGGAAAAGTGTTTGCGCTGTCCTGGCTCGCTCATCTTCTTTGTTCTGTCTTCCGCGCGGCATCGGCCCAACGGGCGATCTGGCCGAAGCCTTTCGCCCTGGCCTCTTTTTCAAGCGTCGCGAGGCGCTCGCGGCCAGCCGCCGCCTGGCCGGACCGGATCTCGCCCTCACCCAAGGCCAGGCGGGCGTCGAACTGGTAGCCGGCAAATCCGATCTGCTTCGCCTCAGCCAGCAGGGCGTTGAGGTGCTTCATCGCCTCCTGGTGTTTTCCCGCGGCGCTGAGGATGCGGGCCGCAGTGATGCCGAGGGAGAGGTGGTGGCGGCGCTCACCGGCCTTGCCCAAGCGCTGCGCGGCTTGCTCGATGGCTTGGCCCGCCTCGGCAATTTGACCTTGCGCCTGCAGCGCGCGGGCCAGCGTCGCGAGAGCGAGAGCCTCATAGTCTGGGAGTTTCTCCGCGCGAAACTCCTCGGCGGCTTCGCGAATGGGCGCGACAGATTCCGCGGCCCGCCCTTCGTCAATCAACAGCGTCGCCAACTCGATGCGATTGAGCGCGACGTAGGATTTCTCGCCGAGTTCTTGATGTAACGCCAGCGCCGCTTCGTATTGCTGACGCGCCCCGGCCAGATCACCTTCGTCCGTCAAGACCGAGCCGATGCCGGACAGGGCGATGGCCGAGAAGCTCTTGTTGCCGATGCCGCGGCTGGTGGCGAGCGCTTCTTGATAAGTGCGCTTCGCCCCGGAGAGGTCCCCCTGGTCATGGAGCACCAGGGCGATATTCTCGAGCGCGCTGGCGGCGTCGCGCTGGTCATGGTTCTCCCGCTTGATGGCGAGCGCTTCCTCGTACCACCGCTTCGCCCCGGAGAGATCGCCTTGCGCGTTGAGCAAGTTGGCCAGGCCGTTGATCACGGTCGCCGCGGCGTTCTGATTGCCGATCTCGCGAAAGAGGCGGAGCGAGTCTTCGTAACTCTGCCTGGCCCGGGCGAAATCGCCTAGCTCCTTAAACCCGTTGCCCAGATTGTTCAGCACCACGGCCGCGCCGTTCTTGTTGCCCAGCTCGCGGAAGATAGCGAGCGCCTCTTCGCGCCGTGCCTGCGCGCTGGCGAAGTCGCCTTGATCGTGGAGCCCATTGGCGATGTTGGTGAGCATGCGCGCGATGCCGCGTTGATTGCCGATCTCGCGGTAGATGGCCAGCGCCGCCTCCTGGTTTTGGCGGGCGCCGGCCGAGTCGCCCCGATCATAGAGCGCCTCGGCGAGATGATGCAGCGCTTCGGCCACGCCGCCCTTGTCGCCCGCAGCCGTGTAAGTCTGCTTGGCCTCCTCCAAGAGCGCAGCGGCTTTTGGCGCTTGTCCCAGATTCCGCCACGCCCAGCCTTCGGCCAGCCGTGCGCGGGCCACCAGCAGTCGCGCGCCCTGCGCCATCGCCTTGGCGGCAGCTTGCGCGGCGGCGGCGGCCTCGCGCTTGAAGTCGGAGAGCGGCTCGGCGGCCAAGGCTTCCGCCAGATCCACGCGTGGATCATCCGCCGCAGGCCGCGGCAGCTTGCGCAGCGCTTCGACCGTCGCCAAGGCGTCTTGGCCCTCGCCGGCCGAGGTCTGCGCCGAGGCCAGGCGCAGCCCGTAATCGAGATTGTCGGGGAAGAAGACGAAGAGTGTCCGGTAGATGTCAATCGCCTTGGCCCAGGCCTGCATGGTTTCGTGGTAACGCCCTTCGACCGAGAGGCGCTCTTCACGCGAGAGATTGCCGGAGAGGTCAACCGACTTTTGCGCCTCCTCCCTCGCTTTGGCGTCGTAACCGATCCCCTGCCAGGCGGCGGCGAGAGCCGAGTGGGTGAGCGGATGATTCGGATCGGCGGCGACCGCCCTTTCGAGCAATCCGCGGGCGGCTACGGCGTCAAAGAGACGGAGCCGCTCCAGCCCTTGGGCGTAGAACCGCGCGGCCTCGGGATTGGACGGGAGCGAGGCCCGCACGCCTCCGGCTTCGGCCGACGAGACCTCGCCCGCGCCGAGTTTCTCGCGCAACCGAGCCCCGGCACGCGAGACCAATTCAAAGAGTCCGGCTTCAGTGCCGGTCTCAGCCACGGCGGCAATCTCTTCCCCTGAAGCCGCGTCTTGCAGCCGCAGGTCAAGGCGGATTTGCTTTTCACCTCGCTCGCCAATCGTCAAGTATGAGCCGAGGACGACGAAGTCCGTGCCCAGGTTGGCCCGGATGCGGGCGAGCGTGTCTTGGGCCAGACTGTCAGTGTCAGCCAGGGCCAGGTCCATCTTCATCCGCGCGATGTTCTCGCCGGGGATGGTCCGCAGCTTTTCTCCGGCGGCGAGTTCCGTGCGGAGCATTTCAGAGAAGGCGGTCGAGAGCCAGGTGGCTTCGGGGCGGCCCGAAGAATTCTTGAAGCCGAGGACGGCGATTGAGCGCCGCGCTTTGATGGGCACAGTTGGCAGGCCCCCCACGGTGGCCGCTTGATTCTTCTGTGTCAAGTAGCGGTAAGAGCCTAGTGCAAGGGCGAGCAGAATGATGGCTGCCGCCGCGGCCGATGCCAACCAATATCGTTTCCGCTTCCGCTGCGCCTCAGCCCTCTGTCGCTGCTCTTCAAGGACACGCTTCCCCGCTGCCACCTCATCGCCGCTGAGTGCCTTCATCACGTCCGCGGCGCTTGAGAAGCGGTCGGCCGGGTCGCGTTCGAGACAGCGCATCACCGCCGCCTCCCATCGCGGGTCGAGGTCGGGGACGTAAGCCCGCGGCGAAGTGGGAGGCCCTTTCAGCCGCTTGACCGCCGTAGTCAGCGGGGTGTCACCCCGGAAGGGCCAGTTCCCGGTGAGCATCTCATAGATCACCACGCCCAGCGCGTAGATGTCGACAGCCGTCGTGATCTCCCCGCCCTCAACCTGCTCCGGCGCCATGTAGGCCGGCGTCCCGACTAAATCTCCAGGGGCGGTCATCGAGGCCAGGCTGCCGTCTCCCCCGACGCTGCCGCGGGCCAGGCCGAAATCAGTGACCACGGCACGGAGAGTTCCCCGCCCTGCCTGAGTCGGGACGAGGATGACGTTACGACTCTTGAAATCGCGGTGAATGACTCCCGCCTGGTGGGCGGCGCTCAACGCGGCCACCATTTGACTGACGAGCGGAAGAGCTTCGGCCGCTGTTATTGGCCCCGTCCGGCGAAGGTGGTCCTCGAGGGTCTCGCCGTCCAGGAGTTCCATCGTCAGGAAGGTGATCTCATCCTCCGGGCGGGCCGAGCCTCTCAACGACGGCGTGGGGTGGCGAAAGACATCGAAGATGCGGCAGACGTTCGGGTGGGTCACCCGGCGGGCGAGGCGGATTTCGCGCTTGAAGCGCTCCATCACCTGCTCATACCCGGCGATCTCCGGGCGGATCGTCTTGAGCGCCACGCGCTCGCGCAACTCCAGGTCCTCGGCCTCGTAGACTTTCCCCATCCCGCCTTGGGCGATGAAGCGGACGATCCTGAAGCGGCCGGCGAGCAACTGATTCGGCGGGAAGTCGGGGAGCGAAGTAATCGGGCCCGGCCGGCGCGGCAGAGGTGTGGTCGGGTCGTGCTCACCCGGCGGGAGCGTCTCCTTATCATCGTCGGCCGCGGCCGAGCCAACGGGGCCAGTGGCTGTCCGAAGGAAGGATTCGGCGGCCTCGACGGTCGTGTCTGCTTTTCTCTCGCCGCCCAAAGTCTCAACGGTGGCGACATCGATCAGCCCTTTCTGGATGAGCAACTCGATGCGCGGCCCCCAGCTTCCCGAGGCCGCAGCCGTCGTTCGCCCTGACACTTCGGCTTCGACCTCACGCAACTGGTCGGCGCTGATCAGTCCTGTCTCCAGGGCTCGCCTCAGAATCGCTGCTTCCAGACCCTGACTCATAGCCACCCCTGTCGATTGCGGAATGCGGATTGGGGATTGCGGATTGAAGAAAGGGGATCATTCACTTCCTAAATCCGCAATCCCCAATCCGCATTCCGCAATCGCTTACCGTCCTTGCCAACACGGGCTGCGCTTTTCGAGGAAAGCGCCGATCCCTTCCTGCGCGTCCTCGGCCAGAGCGTTGAGGCTCATGACCTCCTTGGCGTAGGCATAGGCTTTCGGTTGATCCAGATCGATCTGCGCGTAGAAGGCCTGCTTGCCGACCGCGAGCGTCAGAGGGCTGGCGTCGGCGATCCGCTGCGCGAGAGCGAAGGTCTCTTCACGCAGCCGCGTGGCCGGCACGACGCGATTGACAAGGCCCCACTCCATCGCCGTCCGCGCGTCAATCGGCGTCCCGGTCATCAGCATCTCCAGCGCCCGCTTGCGGCCGACGGCCCGGCTGAGCGCCACCATCGGCGTGGTGCAGAACAGCCCGATGCGCACGCCGGGGGTCGCAAACTGCGCCTCCTCGGCCGCCACAGCCAGGTCGCAGGTCGCCACCAACTGGCACCCGGCCGCGGTCGCGATCCCGTGGACTTGGGCAACGACCGGCTGCGGGATGCTCTGAATCACCGCCATCAATTCCGTGCAGACATCAAAGATCTGGCGGTAGTCGCCGACCTCGCGGCCACGCAGTTCACTCAAATCATGCCCGGCGGAGAAGGCCGGCCCCGCCGCCGCCAGAATCACCGCGCGCACCTCCGGCGCTTGGCCGAGTGAGCGCAAGCACGCGATCAACTCTTGCATCAAGGCCAGCGACAGCGCATTGCGCCGCTCCGGCCGGTTGAGCGTGACGACCGCGATCGGGGCGTCAGATTGGACGAGCAAATGGTCATAGTCCGATTTCATAAACTCCCTCCTTGGGCCAGGCGATCAAGAGAAGCCTGCCGCCACCATCATAGCCCTCTCCACTACCCTTGCACAGAGGTCTTCAAAGAGTTTCATTTTCCATTTTCCATCTTACAATTTTCATTTCTCATTAGACAGGTTGGTCGTTATGGCGACAAGCCTCTGACTTCCATAAACTATGGCGTCCACGCCATCACGAATGGAGGTATGTGAGCGGGTCAAGAAGGAAATCGGCCTCGCAGTGAGCATCACGAGCATGTCCCGAGCACGGAAGCGACTCGAGCATTCGGTGCTGGGTCTGGTGGACAAGGAGTGAGCATCACGAGCATGTCCCGAGCACGGAAGCGACTGTAGCTCAGGCGAGGAGTAAGCAGTGCTAGACTGGCCGCGTAGCACTCCCTTCTCGTGTATAAGAAAACCCGGTGTTGAAATCGGGTAGGAAACGTTCGTTCGGGTATCTTTGACCCTGACCGGGAACGGGTTTTATCTTTACATAATCATCGAGACAGTAGCTACCGCTGTGGAGGGCGTCAAGGGAGGGGAGGGAAACGCAGCTTTGATCCCGGATGCATTGCTTCAAACAATTGCGCGGCGGCTGTCGTCAAAAAATAGACTTCATTATCAAGTAACCGTTCAGTCACTTCCCAAAGCACCTCGCTGAAGGAGCTTGCGGTCGACTCAGTGCAGACCACAGCAGCGAAGCGGATTCCGCCCGGGCTGCTCAAGCTTCCGGTCAGGCTATCGCCCATCCATTATCTTCCGAAAACATCCTTCAAAATACTGGTCACGCGCGCCGCCGGGTGCTTGCGAATCTTGCGTTCTTCTTCGCCCACCATATAAAACAAACCGTCCAGCGCTTTCCCTACCACGTATTGATCAATGTCGAGCGATTGGTTCTTGGCGAAGGGGATGGTTTGATAACGCCCGACCAGTTCTTTGTATTGGCGGGTCACCCCCGTCTCGTTCGTCGTCTTCTCGACGATCGGGCGAAAGGCGGTCGTCAGTCTGTCACTCGTCTTCTCCTTGAAATATTGCGTGGCTGAGGTCTCGCCGCCGGCGAGAATCTTGCGCGCATCGTTGATGGTCATTTCCTTGATCGCCTCGACGAAGATCTTTCTCGCTTGCGGCGCGGCTTTCTCCGCCGCGCGATTCATACTCAAGATGAACTCATCCACCTGCGGGCCGTAGCCGACGGCGCGCAAGCCTTTCTCGAAGGTTTGCAGTTGTCTGGGCATGAGAATCTTGATCGCCTGATTGCGAAAGTAGCCGTCCACTTTCCCGGTCAGGTTGACCGCGTTACCCGTGCCGATCTGCAATGCCTCTTTTAAGCCGCCGGCAATGCGATCCTCGCTCAGACCGCCTTGCGCGACGATAGCCGACAGCGGCACCGACTCCACGCGCAGGGCGAGATAGGGCGCCGCGCTGAGCAACATCGCGACACCGACGCAAGCTCGAATCAACATGACCAGGCTCCTTTCTTTAGGGGCAGGGAAAGCTCGAACATCTGAGGCGGCACTGATCGTCAAGTCAGCGCGCGTTTTCACCTCTCTGCTTTGCGTGAGGAGTAGCGGCCGAGCGTGTCCGGAAAAGCTCGGACCGCAGCCGGCGCTTTCATCTTGCTCTCCTGTAAGACCCCTTTGGTGGTGATCCTTTCGCCGTACACATCTCGCATATCATCCTTGTCCGGCGAAATAACCACGCCCTTGAGTTCAAGTCCGGCAAAAAGCCCGCGGCTGCGCGAGTAAGAGAGGATTTCCGAAGTGAGCTTAATGTCCGTTGAGGCACCTGCTTGCCGACCGACCGGCCCCGCCGCCGCCGAAGCGTCGCCGCCGATCTCAAATTTATCGGAGAGCAAACTGTTCAGTCCCTGTTTGTTCATAAACAGCAGCACGAAGTCCGTGGCTTGCGCGCCGATCTGCAAGCCGAAGCTGCCGCCTTTGAGATTGAAATAAGCTGGCGCGCTCCAGCCGCGGGCCGTGCGGCAACTAGCCACGCCGCGTCCTCCACGCCCGCCGACCACGAACCCGGCTTTGATGACTGAAGGAAAGACGGCCACACATTCAGCTCCGTCCAGCAAATTTTGGGGAATCCCTTTGTCGGGTGTCCCCATAATCTCGCGAAAGACGCGCGCCGCCTTCACCGATTGTTTGGTGGCATCCTGGAGCTTGGCGCTACCCTTAGCTTGCGCCAGACAGACCGTGCTCGCCGCCAACCCGAAGCAGAGTATTGGTGCCACCCAGATCATTGATCTACTTTTCATCCTTATCCTTTCTTTCCTTTCTCAAGGCTTAGTGTCCCTGGCTCGCCAGCGGCTGGGGACAGCCTGTTGGTCTCACCTCGATGACCCGACTGATCGTTTCACTCAGTGCCGGCAAGTCGTCAGGTTTCCGAAGCACCGCCGCGACTCCGGCGATGCCTTTACGGAAACTGTTCCCATCGCACCCTCCCTGCGGGGAGATGTCATGGGGAAGAAAGAAGCGATGAGGCGACACGAGCACTCACTGCTCAAACATCCAGTGCTTCAGCAGGTCGCTCGATCAAGGGCAAAGAGAAACACTGAGCCATCACCAGTTCGCTAACGCAGGCTCGTTTTGGACTGATAATCGGTATCAGAGATGATGATCTCCACCCGCCGATTGACCTGCCTCCCGGCAGCCGTCTCGTTGCTGGCCACAGGTCTGGTCTTACCGAAACCACGGGCGGCGATCATGCGATCCGCCGCGACGCCGGCTTGCACCATGTAATTGCGCACCGACTCGGCGCGCTCCTGTGACAGCTTGAGGTTGTACTCGTCCGATCCCACCGCATCAGTGTGCCCTTCGATCTCCAGGCGGTAAGCGCCGGGATAGGCGAGCAGGATGCCAGCCAACTTGCTCAGCTTCTCGCGCGCCCCGGGCTTGAGCGTCGCCTTACCAGTATCGAATAAGACATCCGACAGGTTGACGATCAGCCCACGCGCCTCGCGGCGCGTCTCTAAAATTTCTGAGAGCGAGACGAAGAGGCGTTGCTGAGCCAGGTCTCTCTCCCGCTTCGCCTCCTCGGCCTGGAGGCGTGCCCGCTCGGCTTCGATGCGCGCCAGCTCTTCATGAGCTTTGGCCTTTTCGGCTTCGGACTGGGCCTGCTCCACTCGCTGGCGTGCCTGCGCAGCTTCTCGGTCAGCACGCGCCAGGGCCTCCTGGGCCTGATCGCGCGCGCGATCGGCTTCAGCTCTCGACCGTTCAGCCTCAGCTCTCGACCGCTCAGCTTCAGTTCTGGCACGATCAGCTTCGGACTGTGCCTGGGCGATGGTGCTTCTGGCCTCTTGGCGCTCGGCGGCCAGCCGGGCCTGATTGCCGCGCTCGACAGCGACCTCGCGCGCGCGTTCGGCCAACCGCATGACGTCGTGAGCCACACCACTATAATCCTTCTCGTCTTTGCGCCGCTTCGGCCAGGTCTGTTCCAGGGCCGCCAGCTTGACTTCCGCCTCGCGCAGCTCTGAGTCGGCATACACTCCGGCGCCAGCTCGCCGGGCAATCTCAACGGCACGGCGTGCGCCAAGAATCAACAGCGGCGTGTGGAAGTCGGCATCGACCGCTGGAGAATTGGGCAGGGAAACCACATACAGCGTCCCCGGATCACCGCGATATTCGATCTGACTCGCCTGGATCGTCCCGACCGTGCCTTTCTGTAACGTGTTCTCGGCGACGATGACCGAACTGGGCAGCTTCACCGCCGAGTGCGGCTCAGCCGTGATGATCAGACCGAAGGTCTGAAAGGGCGTCGTCGCATCCATCTCGAACTTACTCTTAATCGGCAATTCGGCGAGGTTGTCGGCCTGTCCCTCGGGAGCGACAGCCCAGAGGATGTAGGTGGTGTAATAGGCGCCGAGCGATTGTGGGTGGCCGAGGTTTTCCATCTCCAGTTTAATGCGCGTGCGGCCCGCCTTGCGTTTGACCTCGGCTTTCCCCATCGCTCGCGGATCAAGCGAGGTCCCCACCATATTGATGGCAGTGTTCTTGTCTTCACTGTATCTGATGGCCAAGGTCGTGCGCTTCGCCGCCAGCACCTGCGAGGGGGTGGTGAACGGTACGACCTCCGTGGATTGAACGAATCGAGCGCCGGCGAGCAGCACTAACAGCAGCACGCTCGCTGCGGTAAATTTTGCTAAGTTCATTTGCGCGACCCTCCTCTTCTGAGAGGAAAGACCTGCGTCGTGCGGCCTCTCCTCAATGCCATGTAGCCTGGTTCAGTAGCGGTCATGCTCACCGCTATGATCATCAACGCTTCAAGGGGTCGCTCAAGATCTGGAGGAGGGAGGAGGGAGATTGTCTCAGACCAACTCTACACTTGATAGGCCGATAACACAACCCTCGTGTGCGGTTCCGCACGGATCACCCCGTACCTGGTGATGGCACAAACGCACCGGTGAAGGCAATCCGTCAACTTTGAGGAGGAGCGCGATCTGACTACGGATGACAACGATCAACATTCAGCCAGGTAACGTTCATCCTCACCTCTGCTGAAAGAGTCGTGTCAGGGCGTCGGCCGCCGGGGGGAATTCCACAAAGCTTTGATCACCCTTCCGGTGGTCCCGCTGGGCACTCTTAAAAATACCTCCGCAGCACAAACCCGGCGGCCAACTCTGTCATTGGCTTGTTTTTGAGTAAACATCTGTCGCCTTGCTCACGGTCTCTCCGGCTTGGTCACCGGCGCAGGCGGCGGCGACGTCATCCCACGGTTCACCAGAATCTTGACCTCCACCCGGCGATTCTGCTCTCGCCCGGCGCGGGTCGTGTTCTCAGCCACGGGCTGGGCGGCGCCATAGCCAAAGGGTGTAATGATCCGCCGCAAGGGGATCATGTGGTCCTCGGCCAAGTACCGCACGACGGCATCCGCCCGGCGTTGGCTCAGGATGCGGTTGAGATTCTCGCCCCCCTCCGCCGAAGCGAAGCCGGTGACTTCAATGACATATCCTTTCTCGGCCTTGGCCTGAGTCGCGATCTCATCCAGCGCTGCCTTAGCTTCGGGCGAGAGGACCGCACTCCTCACCTTGAAATTCACCGTCGCGCTGGTTTTGGCCTCATACTCATCGAGTCCCGAAACCAGATTCGTGATCCGCTCGTTGGTCGTGTTCACGCCGGCGACGGCCGCGTCAGCCGTCTCCTGCGCCGTCTTCGCCCCACCGCGTGCCGCGTTAGAAACTGCGTTCAATTCCTCGATCTGGCCGGAGAGTCGCTGCGCATTCTGCTCGGACTGAGTGAGTCGGGTCTCCGCTTCGCCCACGCGCCCTTCCACCGGCGTGACCCGTGACTCCACGGTCCGCGCCACCATCAGATCGCTGTCCGAGAACCTGATCTGTTCGGCAGCCAGTGCGCCGGAGCTATCGCCGCGGCCTTCGACCTCGACGTTCAGACCACGCAGCAGTTGGGTCGTGCCGTAGTTCTTGGCCCGGCGGAAGGGATTGCCCTTCTTCTCTTCCACCTTGGTGGTATTGGTGAGATTGACAACGGTCTCGGTTCCGCTCTGGTCACGCAGAACGAAGCTATCGGCCTCGCGCTTGACGATCACGCCTTTGATCTTCTGCTTTTGCCCTATCGTGACCTGCGACTTCTGAGGTGAATCACGCTTGGCGCCTTTGTCCGTCTCTTGCGCCAAAGCTTGGGCCGAGAGTGCCAATCCCACCACGAGCACGAACAGAAAATAACTCAATTGGTTCCTTTTCATTTCGATCCCTCCTATGTTTAGAGGAAAGAGCCGTATCGTGTGATCTCTCATCCATGCAGCCTTTCAGAAACGCTACCCTGAAAGATCATCTCTGCCCTCTCCGAATACAGGCGTACTCTGGTCAGTAGATGCCCTGCTGTCTCTCCCAATGCTTCCAGAGATGACTCGGATGGGAAGGGGAAAACGTTGAAAAGGGGAGGTGTGAAAAAGTTGAGGATGGAAGCTCCAGCAGCTACCTTACGCCCCCTCAGGCCAAAAAGCAATGGCGTGGTGGAGCTGGCGCTAGGTCTAGATACCTAGAGGCCTAAGGTCTCGGCAAATTCATTCCTGATAACCTGGTGACACTCACAGGACATAGCCTTTAGCCGCTCACGATTTAAGATCGTAACCTGACCTCGCTGAGCATTGATGGCCCCCTCTCTTTGCAGCCTTGAAATCGTTGTTGTGACGAGGCTGCGAGAAGTCCCGAGCATAATTGCCATGACCTCGTGGGTGAGGGACAGGACCTCTTTTCTGGTGTGATAGTCGCAGTCTAAGAGCCAGCGGCTGAGCCGGTTTTCTATCCCGTGGAAGCGGCTGCAGATGGCTGACTGGGCCAGTTGAGTAGTCAGAGTGTGAAAATACCGCAGGATAATGTCTTGCAATTTCCCGCCTTGGTCGAACTCTGCCCGTAAAATATCACCCCTGATCCTCCACGCTTCGCCCGGGAGCTGGACCATTGCTCGGTAGGGCAGCTTATTCGCCCGCAGGACCGCGGTGATCCCCAACAGCCCGGTAGCACCTACTACTCCCACTTCCAGGAGCTGAAAATCCTCCGTGATCCCGATCAACGAAATGAGGCAGTCCTTCGGGAAGTAGGCGTATTTGATCCGGTCGCCTTCGTTGAAGAGAATCTGCTCTCTGGCGAACGCGACCGGCTTGAGGTGCGGGCGTAGACGCTCGTATTCTTTCCGGGGGAGCTTCGCCAACAGGCCGTTCTCACGCCCGTTCGCTTCGCTGACAGGTCTAAGCATCGGTCCCCCTCGTGAGTGAGGGAAACCTCACGGCAAAATCCCTATTGGGAAGAGTAATTTTACGGCAAATCCTATGCCTATCAGGGTGAGCAGTCAGTAGTTTCATCGTGATATGCGTTGAAGCCAGAACAGAGGGCTACCGGCCGCTAAGGCTTTCTGGCTTTTACCCTGCAAGATGCTGTGCGATGGTGTCTTCCAATTCATCGAGGCCGACCGGCTTGACCAGATATGCTTGGGCGTACTGTGCGAGCAGCCGCTCCTTGGTGCTCAAGCGGGCATCAGCCGAGTAAATGACGATTGGTGTCTGCGGGTCGAACTCACGGATTTTCTGGCACAATTCCTCACCTCGCCCATCGGAGAGCCACAGGTCTATCAAATAGAGATCAAAGGAGCGACGCGCAGCGAGCGCGGCGCCCTCAGCGGCAGTGCTGATAGTTGTCACTTCATAGCCGGCCATTCCCAGAACAGTAGAGAGCATCTCACACGTGTCTTGATCGTCATCCACACAGAGGATGCGCTTACTCGGGGCCTTCATTTTTCCACCCTGTATTCTTCAGAGATCAGTACAGCTAAGACGTGACAGCTCGAATATATACGGGTAGGATCGCGCTGTCTGTTCGGCGCGGGACACCATTTTCTCAACATTTAGAGGGGTAGATGGCTATGATTCGCTGAATGCCCTGCACTGGACGTTAATGTTAGAGGAAAATTTGATAATCCGTGCGAGAACGGACAGACGCGGAGAACTCAGCAGTCGGATGATTATTTTTCACCCCGTGGTCGAATACTGTCTCCGAACAAGGTCCTGGTATGCACCTCGCCCCCCCGGATTCTTTGCGTCGAAGATCACAAGGCTATTTCCGACCTCCTAGAAACGTTCCTCTCCGCAGCCGGCTACGAGGTGATCATTACTCACACCCTCGCCGCGGGACTGGCGGCAGCCAGGAGCCGCAGCTTTAGTCTGTACCTCCTCGACTATATGCTCCCTGGGGGCAGCGGCGTGTTTGCCGGCAGCTCCGCCTTTTCGATACGCGCACTCCGGTCCTCTTCTTTTCCGCCGTCTCCGAAAGACGCTGCCTCTCAGAAGAACGTAAAGGGAAAACATCAACGTTTTGGATTGCTTTAGCGCGAGACCGCAGAGGCGCTTTCGAGCAACACCCCCTTCTCAAGATGCTGCTCGCGCGAGGCGTAGCTCGCGGCGTGCGGGTCGTGCGTGACCATCACGATGGCCTTGTTCAACTCTGAGTTGAGCGTGGCCAGGATGTTCAAGACCTCTTCGCCCGCACGGGCGTCAAGATTGCCGGTCGGCTCATCGGCGAGCAGTAGATCGGGATCCATCACAATCGCCCGCGCCATGGCGACGCGCTGCTCCTGGCCGCCTGAGAGTTGCCTGGGCTGGTGGTCCATCCGGTCTGAAAGCCCGACCAGTTCCAGCGCCGTCTCGACGTTGCGTTGGCGCTCCTTCTTCGACAGCTTGGTGAGCAACAGCGGCAATTCGACGTTCTCAAACGCGGTCAGCACCGGGATTAGGTTGAAGGTCTGGAAGATGTAGCCGACGTGGGTGTTGCGCCAGACGGCGAGCTGGCTCTCGTTCAGCTTCGCGAGGTCGGTTCCCAACACTTCCACTTTGCCTTCGGTCGGGCGGTCAATGCCGGCCAGCAGGTTCAGCAGTGTGGATTTGCCGGAGCCGGAAGGTCCCATCAACGCCAGAAATTCCCCCGGCTCAATATCAAGGTTGACCTGATCCAGCGCGACGACCTCAAACCCATCCCGCACGAAATGCTTGCTCACGTTGCGAAGCCGCACTATCGGTTCTGACATGCTTCCTCCACATGTTGGTTGACGATGCTCGAGCTTACTCGCCGCCGATCTTGACGCGGTCGCCGTCCTTCAGTTGGTCGGCCCCGCCGGTCACGACGAACTCGCCGCCGCTCAGCCCTTCCAGTACGTAATAAAAATCGCCGGCCTCGTCGCCGCGACGGATGACGCGCTGCTCCACTCGGCTGCCTTTGATGACGAAGACGAAATCGCTATTGTCTTTGCGCACGACCGCCGGCTTAGGGACCAGCACTCGGTTAGTCACCGCCCCGGTCTCGGTATTTGCGGCGTCGGAGAGAAAATTGACGCGCGCATTCATCTCAGGCCGCAACTGCTCGTCCGGGTTCTCGACTTTGACTTTGACCTGCACCGTCGCCTTCGCGCGGTTGGCTTCGGGCGCGATCTCGGCGATGTAACCTGTGTAGCGCAGCTTGGGGAAAGCCTCCGGGATGATCTCCGCCCGCTGCCCCATCTTCAATCGCGCAAAATCGGCCTGGCTGATGTCCAACTCAATCCGCAAGTCATTCAAGTCGGCGAGCGAGACGACCGAGGTGCGCGCCCCGGACTCACCGATGGCCGAAGGCGTCACCATCTCACCGCGCTCGACGATCCGTTGCAGGACCGTACCCGTCACCGGCGCTTTGATCTCGGTGCTCGCCAGTTGGGTCTCGGCGTAATCGAGCGCCGCCTTCATCTGCTCGACCTGCGCTTGGGCGGCGCGAATCTCTTCGACACGCGGCCCGATGTCGGTCATGCTGCTCGACTGGCGGGCCGCCTCAAGCAAGGCTCGCGAGGTGTCGCGCTGGGCGGTGACGCGGTCGAGATCGGCCTTCGAGGCCACCCCGGCGCGCTGTAGGATCTCGGTGCGCTCAAACTCGGCTTCGGCATGTCGCAGGTTGGCCTCCGCCTGCAAGACTGCCGCTTTGTCTTTCAACTTCTCCTGGGGCCGCGACCCGGCGCGCAACTGGTCGAGCCGCGCCTGCGTTGCCGCCAAGTTGGCCTTGGCCTGATTGACCTGAGCGCGAAACTCGTGATCTTCAAGCCGCACCAGCACCTGTCCCTGCTGCACCTTGTCGCCCTTCTCGACGCCGATCCAGGCCACGCGTCCCATGACCTTGGCGCCGACGGCGATCTTGTGGTGCGCCACGACGTAGCCGGAGACCGTCAGGGCTGTTGCGCCTGCTGGCCCACCGCCGGTCTCGACTTTGACCTGTGCGGCGGAGACCGTCTTCGGCGTCGAGAAGAAATAGAGGTAGCCGACGGCCAGCAAAACCACCAGCGCCGAGAGCGCCAGCAACAGTTTCCTGGGGACGCGGTTCTGCGGACTTGACGCGGGGGTAGGAGCGCGGTCTATCTGCAAACTCCTGAGACGCTCGTGCAGGTCTTTTTTCTCTTCTTCGCTCCTCAGACTTGTAACCATGACGCCAGCCTTTCACCTAATGGTAGTGATGAGAAAGCAATGCTTGGCAACGGGCGTTCAGAGTACCGGCTTCAGCCGGGTTTTTCGGTTGTGAGAGAAAAACCCGGCTGAAGCCGGTACTCTGAACGCCGCCTCTCAAGCTGTCTAGTGATCACGACCATGACTTTTTTAGCACCACCCATCTGATAGGACTCCGGTGATGACGAGCCTCTATGACGCGCGCAGGGCGTCTACAATCTTAAAGCGCGCCGCCCTGAGCGACGGCAGCAGGGAGCCGAATAAGCCGATGCCCGCGCCGAAGATCAGGGCCGACAGCATGAGGTCGGGCGTGACGCGAAAGTTGAAGGCGATCTCGCTGAAGTTCGTAAAGTTGGACGTTCCCGTTGACACGAAGTTTAAGGGCAACGCCAGCAGGATGCCGATGCCGACGCCGATCACTGCAATGAAGATAGACTCCAGCACGAAGGCGGCCAGGATGCTGCGACGACTGAAGCCCAGCACCCGCAGCGTGCCGACCTCGGTGGTGCGCCGGGCGACGGCCGCGTACATCGTGTTCATCCCGGCGAACCCCGCGCCTACCGCCATAATGAAAGAGATGAAGATGCCCAGCCCTTTCAGGAGGCCCGACGCCGTGCCCTGCTGGTCTTCGTAGAATTTCCGCTCCGACACCGCCTTCAATTGCAGCCGCTGGTCATCCGAGATGCGCTTCTCAAGCGCGGCCATCTGGGCCCGGTCCGGCACGCGCAGGAGTACCGAGGTAAAGGAGTCGCGTTTCATCGTGCTGCCGAGCAAGTTGACGTCCACCCAGATCTCCGACTCGAACGCCTTGCCGCCCGCGTCGAACAGGCCCACCACCGTGTAATCGGTAGCCTGAATGCGAAACTTGTCGCCGATCTCCATCCCCTGGAAACGCTCGGCGATGCGGCGGGAGACAATCGCTTCGGCCAGCCCCGGCTGAAACATCCGGCCCGCAGCGAGTTTGAAGCCGGAGCGCAGTTTCGCCGACATCGGCCCAATGCCGCGAATCGTAATGTTCGACCCCTGACTCATCCCTTTGCGGGCACGATAGATCAACGTGATCGCTTCCGGGGCCGCCAACGGCTGGTCGCCTTCCCGCGCGACGCCGTCGAGGTACATTAAGGCGTTGAGTCGCTCGCGTGACACATCGCTGTTCAACTCGGCGGTGCTGCCCTGGCGCAGCACGATCAAGTTGAGCGGCTCGCCGCTGCTCGCGAGCGTCAAATCAATGCCGCGCGCCAGCGACATCACCATCAGGTAGACCATGACGGTCAGGCCGATGGTTGAGGCCGTCGCCAGCGTGGTGCCTTTACGCACGGTCAGGTTGCGCAGGTTGTATTTGATCGGTAAGGCCATTATTCCGTGCTCCGCAGAGCCTCCGCGATGGTCATCCGGGAAACGCGGGAGGCCGAATAGATCACGCTCGCCACGCCGACGAAGAGGGCCAGCGCGAAAGCCACCGCCAGCGTCTCCGGGGTCGGGACGAAGGAGATGAAGTTAGGAATATAGAGGCTCAGATCCAAGGAGCGGAAGACCGCGAGGGCGATGCCGATGCCGAGCGCCGCGCCGAAGGTCGCCACCAGCAGCGATTCGCCCACGAACAGCCAGGCGATCGTCCCGCGCTGGAAGCCGAGCGCCTTGAGCGTGCCGACCTCCCTGGTGCGCTCGCGCACGCTCATCGCCATCGTATTGGCCATGACCAGCAGCAGCGAGAAGGTGATGGCGGCCATAATGCCGTACATAAACTGCTTGACGCTGCCCATCATGGTCTCGAAACTCTGAGCGAACTCGCGCTCGCTCTCGGTCTTGGTCGGCGCGTCGGTGTTGAGAAACATCGAGTCCAGCGCTTGGGAGATGCGCGGGATGTCGGCCGGGGTGTTGGCCATCATGAAGAAGGTGCCGACTTTATCTTTCGCCCAGGCTGGCAGCGATTCGTTGAGATATTCGTGACTGAAGTAGAGTGTCTTCCCATCGCCGCCGGTGTAGATGCCGCGCACGATGAACTCCATCTCCGCGGTGTAAATCGGACTCTTCAAAGTGATGCGCTGCCCGAGGCTGAAGCCATAGAGCGCCACCAATTTCTGGCCGACGATAGCTCCCTGCCGGTCATTGATGAAGGCTTGCCACTGAGCGTCAGGCATCTTAATTTCCGGGGAGACCTCGCGCATAATTCTGGGGTCGACGGCAAAGTTGGCAAAGAAGTTCTTCTCATCCTTGTAAATCCCGCCGAACCAGCTAAACGGCGTGACGTGCTTGACGCCGGGCACGGCGGCGATGCGCTGCTCGTAAGCCACCGGCAGCGGGAAGGCGAGCGAGACGGAATGCCGGGTGATCAGCCGCAGCGGGTTGGCCTCCTTGCTGCCGCGCGTGAACTCGGTAAGGATGGTCGCCAGCGTGATCATCAGGAACAGCGAGACAACCAGGCTGGACAGGGTGAGCAGGGTGCGCCGTTTGTTGCGCAGGATGTTTTTCAGGATGAGATGGGTGTATTTCATACCAGTCCTCGCTTTGCCAATTGTGTCATGATTGCTGGGTGCGCGTCACGATCATCAGGAATTGTTTCCAGCGCCTGAAAACCCTCTGCTGGCGATGCCGCCAGGTCTCGGTTGCCAATCAAATGCCGATGTTGCTGCTTACGAATTTGCGCGGGGATAGGTTTCAGCCAATGAAACTATTTTTCATTGGCTGCACAAAGTAGACCACGGCGGAGGATCTTCGCTGCTCCAGCGGAAACCAAAATGAATCTCCCCGCCTACTTTTCACCAGCCTTATGACAGGAGTAGAATCCACCCACGCAAATGTTGCACCGGCTGTGACGAGCCACAACAAAGCAACCGAAGAAAGCCGCCATCATGCGCGCTTGATTGGCTGGATGGCCAGAGACAACCACGTGCGTCTGATCCCTCATGGCTGGAATACGGCGGTGGGACTGGCGGCTGATTTGCAACTCGCTGCGGCTTTCCCGGAGACCGATCTGGTCGAATACCTGATCGGTTCTCCCTTCGTAGATGACATTGTGATTGACAAATGGTCTTTGGACGCCGATGGGATGTTGCTGATACCCGAGACCCCCGGGTTGGGTGTGGTTCTGGATATGGAGGCTGTAGCTATGGTCTCAACCGGCGGCCTCTGATGAACCTCAGGCAGCGCGCGCCTGCTGAGGCGGCTCCTTCAACACCCTTGGCTTGCCCATCTCAGCCCGGATCTCGGAGTTGATCTCCCCGCCCACGAGCAAGACCAGCCCCATCAGGTAGAGCCACAGCATCAGGATGATGACCGCACCCAGGCTCCCGTAGGTGGCGCTGTAACTCGGCGCCACCCGCAGGTAGAGCGAAAACAGGAGCGACACCAGGATCAATGCCACGACCGCGAAGACGGCGCCAGGCGTCACCCAGTGCCACCTAAGCTTGATGTTCGGGGCGAAGTAGTAGATCACTTCCACCCCGAGCAGGAGCAGCGCTAATCCTAACAGGTAATCGACCATCCCCCAGAGGACGGCAAAGAGAGTGCCCAAACCCAGCCCAGCCGCGAGCCAGGCGCTCAATTTGTCGCCGAACATAATCAACGCTGTCCCGCCGATCACCAGCAGCGAGAGCAGGACCGTCAGCCCGACGGCGATCAGCCGCACCTTCCAGAATGAGCGCCCCTCCTTGACGTGGTAGGCGGTATTGAGCGTCCCCATCAATGCCGCCACCCCGCCGGAGGCGGCCCAGAGTGTGCCGAGGATGCCGAAGGAGAGGAGCTTTCTGCTGCGGTTGCTCACCACGTCGTTCAAGGTCTTAGTCACCATCTCCATCACCTGGCGCGGCACGACGCTGGCCAGGGCGTGAAAGATGCTTTCTTGCACGCCGGGCAGAAAGCCGACCAGACTGATGAGGAAGAGCAACATCGGGAAGAGCGCCAGCAGGAAGTAGTAGGCCAGCTCGGCCGAGGCCCCAAAGACATTGTCTTCATTCGCCTCGCGCCAGGTGCTCACGGCCAATTCTTTAAGTGTCAGCCCGCCGAAGATCTGTTTCCCCATCGGACACCCCCTCGCTCGAAACTAAAACAGAAAACACTTGCTTTTCAGTGCTCACACAGGTGAGGGCAACTCGGGTGCCATGAGCATCCACTCCTCCCGTCACTTCGAGCCACTCCGGGGAGTGGGCGCGGCCCTCCGCCAAGTTAGCAATCACACCAGCAATCGTGCGCGGCCCGGGCACAGCCCGAATTTTACCTACGGTTTGCGACTCATTTACATGAACGAGCCACCTCGGCCGCTGCCTGGCGGTCGGAGCCTTAATCCGGCGTCCCCAGGACCGAGGTGGTTTATGGTGTGGCGCCCGATTTCCCCCGGCCCCTGAAAGGAAAGCGGGTCATGTCACCCCCCGACACTCCTTCAACCTCTCACCACGGGGCTGAGGGGTAGGGGCAAGAGAAGCGCAAATAAATCTATTCGGAGATCACACGGGCCGACAATGAGGGCTTTGAGCAAGGCGGGTTCGATGAAGCCCTTCGTGGGGTGCGGAAGAAGATGAACTCTACCCGCCGGAGCGAACCCGCCTGCCCGCGAATTGACAACCGCCGCCACGGGTGTAGAATCCAAGCGTGCAGAGTGCACCGGCCGTGACGAGTCGCAGCAAAGCATCCGAACCGAAGCTGTTTTCCAGCGTGATTGCTTCATCCCTACTCTGCGGGATCGTCACTCGATGTGGACGTGCTCGATGGCGGCTTTTATGTTTTCAGCCGCTTCGCTTCTCTTATGCCGGCTTGCTTTAGATCAAAGAGTTTCGCCGTCTTCGCCTTTACGGCGCTGCTTGCCGGGCTCACCCTCAGAGCTTCTTCGGGGGGCGGACAGCCCGCGCCCTTCCAGTTAGACAACCGCCCCCACCTTGCCGCCCTTCAGCCGGTCCCTCTTTTCTCTGACCTAGATGGCGATCATCAGTTAGACCAAGCAGAGCTGGTCTCGGGCGGGACGCATAAGAGCATCCACATCACCCTGAGCAACTCTTGGATGCAGCACCTCTCTTTCAATTCCAAGACCTCAGAGTCCGGGGTGTTGTTAGCCATAGACATCGACCGGGACAATGACCTCGACCTCATTTGGGTTTCATCCTCAGAGCGCTCATCGCCAGTGGTCTGGCTCGGCGATGGCCATGGGAATTTCGAACTGGCGCAGGATCCTGAATCCTATGCCTCGGCGCTCAATTCCTGCTTCGATGGAGAAGATGGTGCGGCCCTCTCCGAGCACCAGGGAGATGGGCAGCCCGCTTGCACTTTAACCTCTTCGGCTGCATTCGACCTTGAACTAAGTCACCGACTTGGAATTGAGTTTCCCCCGCCCCTTCTCACGACCGGTGTCACCAGAGATGCCGACTTGAGGCTGTGCTCCACTGACCTCCGCCAGCGCGGCCCGCCCAGATACTTTTCTTAGTCACAACTTTTCTCAACCCGAAAACTCGGGGATCGTCGCGGCATCAACGCCACGTGTCAGCCGGCAGTGACAGCCACGCAGGAGACTGGATGCTCCAACTTCTTTCCGCGACGAGTTGAAAGGGCGCCTGGCGCGGGCAGGGTCCTTCGCGGTGATAACAGTCAGACGACACACGCTCCTAGGAAAGTCGGAAAGACAGCCACGGCCGGGCTGTCCGGATCAAAGGGGGCCGTGATGAAGAGAAGTACGACGGACTCGGAAGTTGACAAACGGGTGGCAGTGATCCTGGCCCAAGCCGACATCCAGAGACACGGGGGACAACCCGCCGTTGCCTTGGACCTCTATGACCAGGCCATCGCGCTCTGCGAGAAGACCTACACGGCGCTCTTACTGATGTCGCTCCCGCCATATTTCGAGGCCCTCTACACGGCGCGGGCGCTATGCAACGAGCAAGTCAAAGCCGGGTTTCTCCCCTATTACCACTTGGAGAAGGCTTCCGAGTATGCGGAACGATTGCAGAGACTGCAAAAAACCTGAGGGCTGATTTGAGATTCACGCCGCTGGCAGACCGGCCTGGAGAGCGGGCGATGGCAGCGGGAGCCCAAGCCTTATGAATTCGAGCCCTTGCTCGCTCAGATCCTGAAGCTGATCGAAGCCAGCGGGCCAAAACCTGAGGACGGCTCTCACCACAGAACACTCACCTTACAGGAAGCCGCGCAGAAGAGGGCGAAGCGTGCGAAATAACCTCAACCGCCAGTTGTTCGATTTGCTCGCACAGATCGAGCAAGGTGAGACCAGCTTCAAGGCGGCAGACGATTCGACGGAAGGATACAAAAGTTTCCGGGCCCGGTTTCATCATCTGAAGTCACTCGAAAAGGCCGGCCGCATCGAATTCATTGAGTTGCCTGAAGAGGTGAAGTTGGGTCATCATTCAGACAAGGCGGTGCTCGTCAGCTTAACTGACCAGGGGCGGAGATTCTTAGTGGCCGAGCGCGAAAGACGTGGCCATAAGGAGTGACTCTGGTTGGGGTGGCCGGGGTAGTAATGTTCGCCTTCGCCTACCTGCAAACGCGTTGACTATGAGAAAGGCGGTGCCATGCACAACTGTAGAGAAATGATCGGGCCGATCGGATTGGCCGGTCTGCTCCTGTCGATGCTCTCCCCCCTCGGCACAACGCCTACGCTCTCTATGAAGGCGCAGTTTGGCACCCAGACCGGAGAAACCATCACGGACGCCACTCAGGCGGTGCAAGATGCACCGGACCGGAAGGATCGATCAGAAGTTCAGGGTCGTGCGGCGGGCCAGCAGGCGGCGGCGCCGGAGCGGGAATTGATCACCTGGTACGAAGCCATGCTCCCGCGCTTCCGCGTTGCGGGGGACCCTGAAGGGGAAGCCAACACCCTTGTACTTATCGCCGAGACCTACATCCGGATCGGTGAGCGGGAGAAGGCGTTGGAAGCTTGCGGCCGGGGGCTCGCGCTGGTGCCAGCCATCAAGCATCCGCAACGGGGAAGCGTGGTGGTGAGAAAGATCGCGGGCATCTATAAGTCCTTGGGCGAGCAGCAGCGCATGACTGAGGCCCTGACTCAGGCTTTGCTGCTGGTGCGCGCGGCCGGTGACCACAAAGGTGAAGCGCAAGTGCTCCACGACCTCGCGACGCTCTCCCAGGCGCTGGGCCAGCAGCAACAGGCGCTAGACTACGGCTCGCAGGCGCTGAAAATCTCCCGCGAATCAGGTGACCGAGCTGGGGAAGCCGCCGCGCTCCAGATCCTCGGTAGCATCTACTTTCAAGCGGGTGAGAAGGAAAAGGCCATCGACGCTCTCAGCCAGGGTGTGGCACTGGCACGGGAGGTGAAGAACCGGGCCGGAGAGGCGCGGGCGCTGCAACTGCTCGGTGAGGTGTATCAGAAGATGAATGAGAATAAGAAAGCGCTCGACCACTACCAGCAAGCCCTCGCCATCTGGCGGGAGATCGGCAACAGCAAGGCCGAGGCAGCGGTGCTCGGCCGCATCGCGAGGCTCAAGCATGACCGATAGACGGGGGATTGACAATCTCATCATTCAACCAGATCGTCATCGTCGGCTACCTCATTTCGTTTAGATTTTCAGATGATGCAACGAATCAATTTCATCTAGATCTTCGGTGATGCAATTCGGGCGATCAAACATAACTACCACGACGTCTACCTGCTCGACTACCGGCTCGGTGCGCACAACGGGCTCGAACTGTTGCGCGAAGCGCTCGCCGGCGGCTGTCGGGCGCCGCTGATTTTGCTGACCGGGCAGGGGGACCGCGAAGTCGATCTCGAAGCCATGAAGGCCGGGGCGGCCGATTACTTGATCAAGGGCCAGATCGATGCGCCGCTGCTGGAGCGGACGATCCGCTACGCCGTCGAGCGCAAGCGGACCGAAGAGACGTTGCGGGAGAACCAAGAATTCGTCCAACGGATTGCCGACGCCACGCCGAATATTTTGTATCTCTACGACGTCATGCAGCAACGTAACCTCTATGCCAATCGCGACCTCGCGGCGCTGCTGGGCTACTCACTGGAAGAGGTGCAACACATGGTGGCGAACGTCTTCAACCTCCTGCACCCGGATGACCTGCCGCACCTCACTACCCGGATCCGGCGCCTCGACCAGGCCCGGGAGGGAGAGATCATCGAGGCCGAGTACCGGCTGCGGTCCGCCAGCGGCGAATGGCGCTGGTTTCACAGCCGCGACACGGTTTTTGCCCGGATCGACGGCCTGCCGCAGCAGATCCTCGGCGCCGCGCAGGACATCACCGAGCGCAAGCGGGCCGAAGAGCAATTGCTCCACGACGCCTTTCACGACACGCTCACGGGCCTGCCGAACCGGGCCTTGCTCATGGACCGGTTGGGGCAATTGATCGGGCATGCCAAACGGCAAAGCGACTATCTGTTTGCGGTCCTCTTCCTGGACCTGGACCGCTTCAAGACGGTCAATGATAGCCTGGGGCACGTGATTGGAGATCAACTGCTCATCGCCATCGCGCGCAAGCTCGAGGCCTGTCTGCGCCCGAGGGATACGGTGGCGCGTCTCGGGGGAGATGAGTTCACGATCCTGCTCGACGACATCAGCGGCGTCAGTGATGCCATCCACGTGGCCGACCGCATTCAAACCGAACTCTCGGCGCCGTTCCATCTGGGCGGGCAAGAACTCTATGTCACGACAAGCATCGGCATCGCCTTGAGTACCACCGGCGATGGCCGGCCGGAAGACCTCCTGCGCGATGCTGACACGGCGATGTATCGCGCCAAAGCAGGGGGGAAGGCGCGGCATGAAGTCTTCGACACCGCCATGCATACCCGTGCCTTCAAGCGGTTGCGGGTCGAGACGGAACTGCGGCGTGCCATCGAGCGGGAACAACTGCGGATTCATTACCAGCCGATCGTCTCGCTCGCCACCGGCCGGCTAATGGGGTTTGAAGCGCTCCTGCGCTGGTATCACCCGGAGCGTGGCCGGATCCCCCCGGCCGAGTTCATCCCGGTGGCGGAAGAGACGCGGCTGATCATTCCCATCGGCCAGTGGGTGCTCGGTGAAGCCTGCCGCCAGATGCGCGCCTGGCAGACGCAATTTCCCACCAAGCCGCCGCTCTCGATCAATGTCAATCTTTCCGGCAAACAATTCGCGCAACCGGACCTGGTCAAGCAAATCGCCCAGACCTTGCAAGAAACTGGCTTGGATGCGCGCAGCCTCAATGTGAGCCTGAACGGGTTGCTGATTGAAAGCTTCATCCCTTTGACGCCCGGTGAGCGCGTGATCTTAACTCACACGCACCCGGACGAAGAGGCGTCAAGTAACGTCTGCGCCGAGGTCACCAGGGTCTCCACTGAAGCTCGGCAGCCGGGGGCCGGCTGTTTCGGTCTGCGGATCCTGACCGATGACCTCCTTCCTTGGCAACACCTTCTCCGCCGACTGGCTTTGCAATAAGGACTTGGGGGACGAGCACGATGCCAGCAACGACCGCCATGAGACAGCTTGCCAACTGCGCTGAAGGTCTGGGCGAGATCATTGGCCGCAGCCCGCAGATGCAAGCCGTCTACCGGATGATCGAGACGGTTGCCGCCAACGCCAGCACGGTGCTCATCACCGGCGAGTCCGGGACAGGCAAGGAACTGGTCGCATGCGCGATCCACCAGCTCAGCGCCCGCAGAGGCCGCCTGTTCGTCACCATCAACTGTGGCGCATGCGCTGAAACGCTGCTCGAACCAGACCTTTTTGGCTACGTCAAGGGCGCTTTCACCGGGGCGGTGGCCAATCATAAAGGGTTGTTTGAGGCCGCCGACGGCGGGACGATCTTCTTGGATGAGATTGGTGAGATGAGCTTGACGATGCAGATACCCGGAAGTGAAGATACTGCTGGCGAATTCAGTCAGGGTACTGAATCAGTACCGCGAGCGGTAGCGAGCGTGGCTCCCGGACTTGCTTAATTGCGGGAAGCACGCTCGCTACCGCTCGAATTCAGTCAGGGTACTGATTCGCCAGCGGTATCAGTGAAACTCGCAGAACTGCGACCTGTTTCTTCACCAACTGCCCCCTGCCCTAGACGCCTGACTAACCTGCGCGGCGTCACTGACGCGGCTGAGGCTGCACAATTAATGTACCGCTGAATCAGCCCCGGCTCTACGTAGATCCACGTAGTTCAGGCAAAAAAGCCCCGTATTTTTATGTCTCAAAATTATTGCCTTGAACTAAGGCATCGAAACTACTAAACTTCCGAATGCCAGAAACTACTAGGCAGATCACACGATTTTCTTTGACACCAGATGTCCAGGTCATGGGATGGCAAAGAATTTCTTGTGGCCACTTCAATGCCGTAAAAGTATCAGTTCCTTTTCCCGCGCGGCCTGCGGTCGAGATCAGGAACGCCCTCAAACGAACTCAGTGGCTCAGGGCAGCAGCCCCCTTGGCCGAAGCGCCAGTCATTTCACAAGCCCCAACGAACTTTAGCGAGCGTCTTCCACTTGATCAGCACTGTCACACTCAGTTCGGCAGTCAAGGGGGAACGATTGTCATTACCGGACGATAACGCACTTTGCCGGAGTGTTGACCGTCGACGCTTGATTGAGCTTCCGGCTTGCCGTCACCGGCGAGCCGGTAAGGTTACGATGGGTGATTCGCTCGCCGAAGATCGAGGGAGCGAGTCGCGAGCCGGAATGAGAGGCTATTTTTTGAGCGAATCAGCTAGCCTGGCTGTCTTCACTCTGGATGAGCAACCGTTTGCGCTGCGCCTCTCGGCAGTGGAGCGAGTCATCCACGCAGTTGAAGTCACCCCTTTGCCCACGGCGCCGGCACTTGTGCTCGGCGTGATCAACGTGCAAGGGCAGGTCATCCCCGTCTTCAATCTGCGCCGCCGCTTACGCCTGCCAGAGCGAGACATCAGTCCGAACGATCAGCTCATCATCGCGCGGACAAAGCAGCGAACTGTGGCACTGGTCGTGGACACGGTCAGCGGCGTAGTTGACTGCCCTGGAGAAGAGATCATTCCGGCCGAGAAGATTTTCCGCAACCTGGAATATGTGGGGGGCATACTGAAGCTGGAAGACGGCTTGATCCTGATTCACGACCTCGACCAGTTTCTCTCCCTCGAAGAAGAGCAGATGCTTGAGGAAGCGATGAGCCAACGACAAGCAAAATAATAGTGGGAAATGAACCATCGGATTTCAGACCATCTTCTTGCCCAACTCAGCGAATCCATCGCCGCCCGGATGGGGTTAGAGTTCCCCATAGAGCGCTTCAGCGACCTGGCACAAGGGATCGCCTCAGCCGCCCGCGAGTTTGGTTTTCACGATGCCCGGTCGTGCGCTGAGTGGCTCTTGTCCGCCCCGCTCGACAACCGACAGATCGAACTGCTGGCCGGCCATCTCACGGTCGGGGAGACTTATTTCTTTCGCGACCCGGAGAGCCTGGAGATCCTCGCCGAACAGACTCTCCCCGCGTTGATTCGCTCCCGCCGAGGGGCCCGACAGCGCTTGAGAATCTGGAGCGCTGGCTGCTCGACGGGTGAGGAGCCCTACTCCCTCGCCATCTTGCTCAGCCGCATCCTGCCTGATCTCGAAGATTGGGAGATCACGATTTTAGCCACCGACATCAACCCACGCTGGCGGCAGAAAGCTGGGGCCGGCATCTACCGTGAGTGGTCGTTCCGCAACACTCCGTCGTGGGTCAAGGAGAAATATTTCAGCAGAACGGCCGATGGCCATTTTGAAATCCTGCCGAGCGTCAAGCGGATGGTGAGTTTGGCTTACCTCAACCTGGCGGAAGACAGCTACCCTTCGCCTCTGAATAACACCACCGCGATGGACCTCATCTTCTGCCGCAACGTGCTGATGTATTTCGCCCGCGAGCGCGCCCGGAAAGTGATTCAGAATCTCCATCACTCGCTCCTCGACGGCGGCTGGCTGATCGTCAGCCCGAGCGAGACCTCGCACGTTCTCTTTCCGCAGTTCGTGGCCGTCAACTTTCCCGGCGCGATCTTCTATCGGAAAGACATCCAGGGACCTCAAACACCCGCCTGCTCTCTCCCCGCGCAGACTACTGGCGACGCCCCGCTGGCTGATGCCTTTGAGCCGAAGCTGGAGACGGTTACTTTCACCCAAGGATTGAGCGGGCCATTCCTCTCAGCAGGCAACGGGCACCAACCGCTGGGCCGTGACCTCGGCCAGCGTGAGAGTCCAGCCGAAGACGTGGCGAGCGATGGCTATCTGGAAGCCCTGGCGCTCTCTGAGCAGGGGCGCTACGCGGAAGCCGCGGAGAGACTCATCGAGATCTGTTCACACGACCGGGCCGAGGTGGCGGCCGTCGCTCTCTTAGCCCGGGTCTATGCTAATCAGGGCAACCTTTCCGAGGCGCTCGCCTGGTGCGAAAAAGCCATCGCCGCTGACAAGCTCGATGCCGGGTTGCATTATCTCCGCGCCACCATCCTTCAGGAACGCGGGCTGCTTGAGGGAGCGGTCAGCTCACTCAAGCGGGCGCTCTACCTCGACGAAAACTTCGCGCTCGCTCATTTTGCTCTGGGCAATCTCGCTCTGCGACAGGGGAAACGAACAGAGTCAGAGAAGCATTTGGCGAATGCGCTCTCGCTGCTCGGCGCCTGCGGGGCAGAAGAGACGCTGCCGGAATCAGAAGGGATGACGGCGGGAAGGCTGATGGAAATCATCGCCGCCACGAACCGGGCGTCTGCCCGCGGTAAGGAGTCAAGGTGACGAAGCAAAAGCTGCAACCATCGGCGAAGCAATCGGCGGTCATTGATTGGGGCGCCATCCATCGCCGGCTTGAGGCCGCGCGAGTAGCCATCGAGCAAGGGTCGAAGCCGAGCCCCGAAGAACAGCAAAAGATCCTCAAAGCGAGGGCCCGGGCGCTTCAGCAGGAGCCGCAAGCAGCGGTCGCGGCGAAAGAGCGGATGAAGGTGGTTGAGTTTCTGCTGGCTGACGAAAGGTATGGGCTGGAATCATCCTTCGTCCGCGAAGTCTACCCGCTCAAAGACCTCACGCCGGTGCCGTGCACGCCGCCGTTTGTGCTGGGCATCATCAACGTGCGCGGGCAAATCCTATCGGTCATCGATCTCAAGAAACTCTTCGACCTGCCGGAAAAGGGACTGACCGATCTCAACAAGGTGATCATCGTGCGCGCCGGGCAGATGGAATTAGGCATTCTCGCCGACAGGATCCTCGGCGTGCGATCCATCCCGCTCGCGGAGGTGCAGCCAACGCTTCCCACCTTGATCGGCATCCGCGCCGAATATTTAACAGGAGTGACGAGCGAGCGGCTGGTGATCCTCGATGTGGGAAAGATGCTCTCTGAGGGAAAAATGATCGTGCATGAAGAAGTAGAGAGCTAGCTGGAAAGCAGATGGAGAATGAAGCAGGCATCTCTAGTTCAATAAATCCTTTGGCGGTGGCGATGGAGAGCGTCAAGCAAGCGAGCGCGCAGAATGTGGCGAGTTCCAAACAGGCGGAGACGGCCGCCAAGGACCTGCACCAGTTGGGCCAGAAGCTGAAGCAGATGGTGGCACAGTATAAGGTGCAGATGGGGAGAGACGAATTCAGTTGGAGACAATTGAATTCGCCAGTCAGAAAGGGGCAGCGGCAATGAGATGGTTCATCAATCTTTCGACGCGAGCGAAGCTCTTTTTCGGTTTCGGCCTGATGCTCATCTTCCTGATTATTGTGATCATCGCCGCCTACCGGAATATTACGCTGATTCGGGAATCACAAAGAACCATGTTCGAAGATGACATGGCGGCGGTGGTGAATCTTCTGGAACTCAGGTCCGACCTGAATCGAAATCGGGCCCTGGTGCTGGAAATGATGGTCATGACCAAGCGGTCAGATCAGGAGACGTTGGAGCGGGATATCCGGGGCCGTGCCAAGGGGATCGATGAGGAACTGCAAAAGCTCTTTGCATACGGCCGGAATGATCTGAAGTTCCTGAGCCGGTTTGAGGACTTGAAAGCCACCTTGACTGCTTATCGGCAGACGCGGGAGGCCCAGTTCGCCTTGATTTATCAAGGGAAGGTGGACGAGGCGAGGCAACTCGGCGTCGGCGCGCAGAACGACCGTTTCGAGCGGGTGCGGGCCATCGCCATTGAACTCGAAAAAGAAGCGCAGGAGAGAGCCAGGCAAGCCGTCATCCAGTCCGAGCAAAAAGCAGATCAAGCGGTCCGCCTGTTCGTGATCATCGGTCTGGCAGCGCTCGCCATGGGGATAGTCATGATCGTGTTCTTAAACCGGATCATCTCCAAACCTCTCAGTGAAATCTCCAGAGTGGCGGAGCGGGTGGCGGCTGGGGACTTGACTGCCAACGTTTCTTCGACCCACCGCACGGATGAGATCGGCGCTTTGACCCAGACCTTCAGCCGGATGGTGGAAAATCTCCGGGGCATGACGCAGGAGGTCGGCGAGGGCGTCAACGTGTTGCTCTCTTCGGCGAGCGAGATTCTCGCGGTCACGACTCAAATCGCCTCCGGCGCCGCCGAGACCGCCACTGCCGTGAGCCAGACCACCGCCACCGTGGAAGAGATCAGACAGACCGTCCAACTCGCCGCCCAGAAGGCTAGGCACGTCTCCGAGAGCGCCCAGAAGGTGGCTCAAGTTTCTCAGGGCGGCAAGAAATCAGTCGATGAGCTGATCGCGGAAATCACGCGCATCCGGGAGCAGATGGAGTCAATCGCCGAGAGCATCGTCCGGCTCAGCGAGCAGAGCCAGACCATCAGCGAGATCAACGCCGCCGTCAATGACCTGGCCGAACAATCGAACCTGCTGGCGGTCAACGCCGCGATCGAGGCGGCCAAAGCCGGCGAGCAGGGGAAGGGCTTTGCCGTGGTGGCGCAGGAGGTCAGGAGTCTGGCCGAGCAGTCGAAGCAGGCGACCTCACAAGTGCGCGTCATCTTGAGCGACAACCAGCGCGCGATGAGCACGGCGGTGATGGTCACCGAACAGGGGAGCAAAGCCGTGGAGTCCGGCGTCACGCGGTCGGCGCAAGCGGGCGAAACGATTCGGACGCTGACCGAGAGCGTGGCTGAGAGCGCACAGTCGGCGACGCAGATCGCGGCGTCCAGCCAGCAGCAATTGATCGGGATGGAGCAGGTGGCGGTGGCGATGGAGAGCATCAAGCAAGCGAGCGCGCAGAACGTGGCGAGCTCCAAACAGGCGGAGACGGCGGCGAAGGACCTGCACCAGTTGGGCCAGAAGCTGAAGCAGATGGTGGCGCAGTATAAGGTGTGACGATTGCGGATGGCGGAATTCGGATTGCGGATTTGAGGAAGGGTCTACTGTCTTTCGATCCGCGATCCGCAGTGGTAAGGGTATGAGCGAGAAGGAAAGCGAATTCCTCAAAAGATTGCTGGCTACGTTCAAAGTCGAGGCGGCCGAGCACATCAACGCCCTGTCTTCCGGCCTCGTCGAGTTGGAGCAGGAGGCGACGGCTGAGCGGCAAATGGGCATCATCGAGGCCATCTTCCGCGAGGCGCATAGCCTGAAAGGGGCGGCGCGCTCAGTGAACCTGACGGGGATTGAGACTTTCTGCCAAGCGCTCGAAAGCGTTTTCGCGGCTCTGAAGCGTCAAGACATGACTCTGTCGCCAGCGCTCTTTGACGTGCTTCACGAAGCGGTTGACACGCTCGATCAACTGCTCCCAGCTCCCGAATCCGAATGGACCGCTGAAGAGCGAGCGCGATCGAGGGGGATTCTCCATCGGCTTGAGGGTGTCTCGAAGGGCGCATCGCGACCTCAGCCGCCGGCGTTGAAAGAGCCGGAAGCGGAAGCGGTCTCGCTGGCGCCCGAGTCGGAAGTGTTTCAGCTTGCCAAAGAGGCGACGGGTCCGCGAACCATGGCCGAGGAGAAGCCGAGGGCGACGGAGACGATCAGAATCGCGACGGCGAAGTTGGACTCCATTCTGCTTCAAGCCGAAGAACTATTGTCGGCCAAACTGGTGGCGAGTCAACGGGCGATTGAGGTGCGCGAGGTCAACGCCTTGTTGGCCGTGTGGGAAAAAGAGTGGGCCAAGGTCCGGCCTGAGGTGCGCACGGTTGAGCAATCATTCGTGAGGAGCGGCAACGGTCACGGAAGAGAGAACGGGCAGGGGAAAAAGCAGGCGCAGATCCAGAAGCTCCTGGAGTTTCTCGAATGGAATCGCCACTTCGTCATCTCACTCGAAGACCAACTCGCGGCGCTGGAAAAGTCGGTCGCAGACGACCAGCGGTCGCTGGGCGGAATGGTAGACCATCTTCTCTGGGATATGAAGCAGGTGTTGATGCTCCCCTTCTCCTCGCTCCTGGAATCGTTCCCGAAACTCCTCCGCGACCTGGCGCGCGATCAAGGCAAAAGGGTCGAGCTGGTGATGCAGGGGACGGAGATTGAGATTGATCGGCGGATTTTGGAGGAGATGAAAGACCCGCTGATCCATCTGGTGAGAAATGCGATCGACCACGGGATCGAAAAACCCGAAGAGCGAGAGCGCCAGGGCAAGCCGCCTCGTGGGACGGTGACCGTCACCATCTCGCAGCAAGACGGCGGCAAGGTGGAGGTGCTCGTCTCCGATGACGGCGCCGGGATTGACGCCGCCAAAGTGCGAGCGGCCGCCTTAAAAGTCGGCGTTGTTTCTCCAGAAGAAACGGAGAAGTTGGGTGAACCTGAGATGATGTCACTCATCTTCGAGTCAGGAGTCTCCACAAATCCCATCATCACCGACCTCTCAGGCCGCGGCCTCGGCCTGGCCATCGTGCGCGAGAAGGTGGAAAAACTGGGCGGCGCCGTCTCGCTTGAGACCCGCCCTGATGCCGGGACGACTTATCGCCTGTTGCTGCCGCTCGCGCTGGCCACGTTTCGCGGAATTCTCGTGCGCGTCGCTGAACATCTCCTGGTGCTGCCCACAGCCCATGTCGAGCGAGTGGTGAGAGTGAACTCGGAAGAGATCAAAACCGTGGAGAACCGAGAGACGATCGAGCTTAACGGACAACCGGTGTCACTGGTCCGGCTGGCAGAGGTGTTGGAAATTCCACGGAAGCCCGCACTGCGTGAGGCGACGGACAAACCACTTGCGGTCGTGCTGGGTGCGGCGGAGAAGCGCATCGCGTTTCTCGTGGATGAAGTGCTCGGCGAACAGGAAGTGTTGGTGAAAAGACTGGGGCAGCAGCTCTCCCGCGTGCGAAATGTTGCCGGGGCGACGGTGCTCGGCAATGGAAAGGTGGCGCCTGTGCTCAACGTTTCGGATGTCCTGAAATCCGCAGTGCATGCATCTGCCCCGTCCGGTGTGACGGCGGCTGTCAGCGAGGAAGAAGAAGGGGCCAGAAAATCCGTCCTGGTGGTGGAGGATTCCATCACGGCACGGACGCTGGTGAAAAACATCCTGGAGGCCGCCGGCTACGACGTCAAGACGGCCGTGGATGGCGTCGATGGATTCACGCAGCTGCGCGCCGGGGAGTTCGCTCTCGTGGTCTCCGACGTCGAGATGCCCAGGATGAATGGGTTTGACCTGACGGCCAAGATCCGCAGCGACCGGCGGCTTCAGGAGTTGCCCGTGGTGTTAGTGACGGCGCTGGGGTCGAGAGAAGACCGCGAGCGCGGGATCGATGTCGGGGCCAATGCCTACATCGTGAAGAGCAGTTTTGACCAGAGCAATTTGTTGGAGGCTATCCGTAGACTGATCTAAGCCCCGGAGGAGTGGATGATCAAAGTGCTCATCGTCGAGGATTCACTCGTGATTCAGGAGTTCTTGACCGCCATGCTCAGTTCCGATCCCGAGATTCAAGTGGTCGGGACGGCGCCGAACGGTGCCGCGGCTCTCGAAGCGGTCAAGCTCCATCGGCCCGACGTGATCACGATGGACATCCACATGCCGAAGATGAACGGCTTCGACGCCACCCGCCGCATTATGGAGACGCACCCTACCCCTATCGTCATCGTGAGCGGCAGCACGAGCCTCAAAGAGTTGACGACGACCTTCCGCGCCATGGAGTCAGGCGCGCTCAGTGTCGTCCAGCGGCCGGCGGGGGTCGGCCATCCCGACCATGAGGTGACCGCGAAGGAGTTGATCCAAACCGTGAAACTCATGGCGGAAGTGAAGGTGGTGAGGCGGTGGGCTCGCCCCCAACCGGAGCTGCGGAGCAAGGAAACAGTTGCCCTGGCCCGTCTGCGCCCCAGCGCACCAATCCGGATCGTGGCCATCGGCGCTTCGACCGGCGGGCCACTGGTCATCCGAGACATCCTGGCCGGGCTTCCCGAAGATTTCCCGGCGCCGGTGCTCATCGTGCAGCATATGGCCTCCGGGTTTATTCAAGGATTCGCCGAGTGGCTCACCCACTCTGGCGGTTTTCCGGTGCACGTCGCTGCGCACGGCGAGACGCCGCGGCCCGGCCACGCCTATCTGGCCCCGGATGAATTCCAGATGGGGGTCGAAGCCGGCGGGCACATCATCCTCAGCCGGGATGAGCCGGAGAACGGCTTGCGCCCGTCAGTCTCGTACCTGTTCCGCTCCGTCGCCCACCATTTCGGTCCACAGGCGGTTGGGGTGCTGCTCACCGGCATGGGGAAAGACGGCGCGGAGGAGTTGAAATTGATGAAAGAAAAAGGCGCCATCACGATTGCGCAAGATCAGGAAAGCTGCGTGGTCTATGGCATGCCGGGAGAAGCCGTCAAACTTGATGCGGCGGCGCACGTACTTTCGTCAGATAAGGTGGCGACGGCGCTCATCAGTCTGGTCGATAAAAAGTGAAAAGGTCTGAGCATGAAAGTAGAAAAAGATTTTAAGCACACCGCAG
>Ga0207646_10000915_pt1 | contig 38031 bp, 42 predicted proteins | sample KBSK5502metaG_FD_184343 | JGI IMG/M metagenome (GOLD analysis project Ga0207646, IMG submission 184343) | Corn, switchgrass and miscanthus rhizosphere microbial communities from Kellogg Biological Station, Michigan, USA - KBS K5-50-2 metaG... | ecosystem: Host-associated > Plants > Roots >... | reverse complement strand
AACATGCCGCTCGGATTGTGTTGCCAGATCCACGCGTGGATCTCGTAGAAAGGCGGCAATCCGTACCGGTTCCCCATGGGAATGAGCTTGAGCGGCTGGCCAAAGAGGGTCGGTCCCGACGTGTTCCCCGCCTCCAACCATGCACCCTGAAAGACGATGTACTCGGCGGCGACGAGGCGGAGCTCCCCATTCGGGAGCGGCTGGTATACGAGAGCCTCGGGCTTGGCGGGATCCACCACGGCGTCACCGAGGAGCGTTCCATTTGCGTAGTGAATTCCCATCACCCCGACGCCCGGACTGTCGATGCAGGTGATGCCGGCCAGATCGCGGACGAGGATGCGGTATCCGGCCGCTTTCGCCGCGTCCAGCTGGTGGAATTGCGCCGTGGCCGCGCGCGCTGTGCTGAGGTCCTCCGCCCCCGCATTCGCGGGAGATGAGCTTGCCGCAAGCACGAATGCGACCGCGATGGCGGAGGTCAGAATTTTCGTGCTTTTCGCGAACATCTACATACCCTCGGTGACGGGATAGATCTCGTCGGCGACGAGGCCATGCGCCTCCTTGTGGACACGGTTTGCGGCTTCGGGGTTCGGCGCGTCCACGAGGCAGAAGATCTTCCCGTTCTTCTCGTCGAACCAGTAGCGCAGGTACTGAACGCCGTACTTCCCTTGTGTCTTCACGTCGGCCATGTGCGCGTCCGCGACGTCCTTGGCCTTTGTGCCCTCGGGAGCCTTGCGATGTACGTCCATGAACAGCGGCATCTCTCTCGTTCTCCTCTTCCCTCTTGTCATTTTGTTTGCCGGCACCGCGTGTTCTACGGGACGACCGTGTGGCCCCCCGTGTGCGGAACCGTGTGGCCAAGCGTGTGGGAGGGCGAAAATCGCCGAAGCCGTTCGGCCAGATCCGGCATCGGGCCCGTCAGTGCGATGCGCAGCCCTCGCTCCACGTGCACTTTGTCGCGGCCGCTTTCGACCTCGACCAGGTCGGCGAGGATCGCGGCGACGATCCAGCGGCGGCCCTGTGCCTGGTCCTCGCGGGCGAGGGCTTCGCGGAGGAGGGTGACGGCTCGCCCGTCGTCGCTCAGGGACCGCGCGACCAGCGCGAGGCCGCGAAGCGCGAGAGCCTGAGCGCTCGGATTCTTTGTCTCCTGCGCGATCGTGAGCGCGCGACTGAACCGCTCCGCCGCGCCATCGAGCTCGCCTTCGGCAAGACGGGCGTCTCCCGCCTGGACAAGCGTCCCAGGCAGCGGCGGCAGGAGACCCTCGCGTTCGGCCCGGACGACCGCGGCGTCGGCGAAGGCCTTGCCCTCTTCGACGTTGCCCAAGCGCACGAGCACGCGGGCAAGAACGCCCATGACCTCCGGCGCCCACCCGAGAGCCGGCAGGGCGGCGCGCAGCTCCTCCTCGGCCGTGGCGTACTCGCAGCGATCGGCGTGAACCACGGCGAGCATCGCCCTTGCCCATCCGGCCTCTTTGGTGTCACCGATGTCCTCGGCGAGGCGGCGCGCGCGACGAAACGAGGCTTCCGCCGCTCCGTATCGGCCTTCGATCGCGGCGATCCGACCGCGCTCGGTCGCGATCTGGCCGATCGTCGCGCGATCGCCGAGGTCGTTCGCCAATCGGAGTGCCCGTTGGAGGTGGCTCATCCACTCGCGCGCCGTTCCGAGCCCGCCGGCGGTGTACGTCGTCGAGCCGAGGATGAGGGCCCGCGCTTCGAGCGCGCGGTCTCCGGTCTCGGCTGCCTGGCGCGCCGCGCGCAGCGCGATGTCGCGCGCGCTCGCAAAGTCGCCTGCCCAGAAGCGCACCCTCGCGATGTCGAGGAGCGCGCGCGCCTGGACGTCGAGGCGGAGCAGCGGCTCGGCGGCGCTGCGCGGTGGCCGGTCGAGCGGACGCGAGATCGACGCGGGCGGCTCCATCGCGAGCTCGTCGCGATAACGACGCGCGAGGCCGGCGACGTAGGTACGCGCGCGTTCGCGATCCCCGCGGGCAGTGTGGATCTCGACGATGAGCTCGTGCAGCCCGTCATCGAACGGCTCGCTCCGGAGCGCTCGTTCCGCGAGCGCGAGAGCGCGGTCCGGGTCGCGGTGTGAAAGCAGAGTCGCCGCCCACCGGAGCGCATCCGCGGCTGAGCTTGCCACGCGGGCGCGCTGGACCTGCAGCCACGTGTCGAACGAGGGTGCTTCGCCGAAGCTCATCCCTTCGAGCAGCTCTCCCCGCACGAGGTCATCGATGGAGGTCTCATCCCATTCGCCACGGAGGAGCTCGCCCGCGTCGACCACGAGCACCTCGGCGTCGATCTTGATCCTGCCGTCGCGCTCGCCGATCTCGGCGGGAGGATCCACAGCCTTTCGTACCTGACTCAGGGACCAGCGCAATGCGCCGAGAGGATCGTCTGTCTCCGACCAGAGGAGGTCGGCGAGCTCCCGGCGTGTCGGAGCGCGCGGCTCGAGCAGCAAATAGGTGAGGAGTGCCCAGGGTTTGTGGCCCTCGAGCCGGCGTGACGCGTCGTCATGCTCGAGGCTGGGACGACCGAGGAGCCGTACCCGAAGGGACATTCGATCCGAAGTCTAAGAAGACGCTGTGGCGTGGAATGCCGAATGCGTGGGAGTCGTTATCGTGCCCGCGGTGTCCTCCACCTCGATCCTCCTCGTGGGTTCCACCCTGCTGGCGTTCGCGCTCGCCGCGATCGCGACGCCGCTCGTCGGCGTGCTCGCGCGGCGGCTCGGAATGCTCGACATGCCCGGCGGCCGCCGGATCCATCCGCGACCGATCCCGCGTCCGGGAGGTCTCGCGATCGCAGTGGCGTTCGGGTCGGCGATCTTCGTTTTCTGGGTCATCGACCGGCTTGCGGGTCATCCATTCCTGATCCCTGAGGAGGTCCGCTCCTCGCGATTCACTCTCACCGCGATCGCCGCCTTGCTCGGCATGGCGATCGGTCTTCTCGACGATCTGCTCGAGCTCCGCGCGCGGTGGCAGTTCCTCGGACAGGTGGTTGTCGCGGCGGTCATCGTACTTGCGGGAATCCACATCGACTTCGTCAACGATCCGCTCTCGGATCGCCTCATCGAGCTTTCATTCCCGGCGGCGGTCGCGTTCACGATGTTGTGGATCGTGGGCATGAACAACGCACTGAACTTCATCGACGGTCTGGACGGTCTCGCAGCGGGAGTTGCGGCGATCGCCGCGGTGACCCTCGGAGGCCTCGCACTCCTTCCACAAGTCTCTGAGCCCTTCGTCGCATGGATGGGCTTCTCGCTCGCGGGTGCGATAGCCGGATTCCTGCTCTTCAACTTTCACCCGGCGCGACTCTTCCTCGGTACGACCGGTGTGGTGTTCCTCGGGACGATGCTCGCGGTGCTCTCGATCTTCGGCACCGCGAAGGTCGCGGCCGCGCTCCTCGTGCTCGGCGTCCCGATCATCGACACCTTTTATGTGCTCGTCCGCCGCACGCTCTCGGGGCGTCCGCCGTTCGCCCCCGACCGTGGCCACTTCCACCACCGCTTGCTCGATGTGGGACTGACGCACCAGCAGGCCGTGCTCTTGATCTACGGGATGACCGCCCTTCTCGGCAGCCTGGCTTTCATGACGAGCGGGCGCGGGCAGATCGCCGGCTTTCTCGGCCTCGGGGTGCTGCTCGGGATCCTGGTAATGGCGCTGGCGCAGCGAAGCACCAAGGCCGAGGAGCTCGACCCCGGTCTCTACCGAGAGGAAGCCGATCGCTTCTAAACCAACGAAGGCGAAGCTCCTTGTCGGCACGTGCTCGTGGACCGACCCCACGCTCATCGAATCCGGCTGGTACCCCGACCGCATAAAGGACGACGCCGATAAGCGCCTCCGCTACTACGCCGAGCACTTTCCGATCGTCGAGAACGACGCCGCGTTTTACGCCCTTCCATCGCAGAAGCAGGCGCTCCTCTGGGCGGAGCGCACGCCCGAGCAGTTCGTGATGAATTTCAAGGCGTTCGCGCCTCTCACGACGCACCCGACCGACCCCAAGCGTCTCCCGAAGGACATCCGCGAAGCAATTTCCAAGGACGCCGCCGCGAAGCGGCGGATCTACCCCAAGGATTTCGCGAAGGACGTCCGCGAGGAGCTCTTCGCGCGTTACTGGGTCGGTCTCGAGCCGCTGCGGAAGGCGGGGAAGCTCGGCGCGATCCTCCTCCAGTACCCCGACTGGTTCGTCATCTCGAAAGCGAACAAGGAGGAGATCCTTCACGCGCGCGAGCTCTTACCCGACGATCGCCTTGCGGTCGAATTCCGCAACGCGACGTGGATGAGCGAGCGCAATCGCGCCGAGACTCTCTCGTTCCTCGAAGAGCACGGCCTTACCTACGTCGCCGTCGACGAACCGCAGGGATTTCCATCGAGCATCCCGCCGGTCGCCGCGGTGACGAACGACGGGCTCGCGATCGTGCGATTCCATGGCCGCAACGCCGAGAACTGGAAGAAGCCGGGGCTCACCGCCGCCGAACGCTTCGACTACTCCTACAAGAAGAAGGAGCTCGAGGAGTGGCTTCCCAAGATCCGCGAGATGGCGGAGCGGGCCAAGGAGATCCATCTCCTCATGAACAACTGCTACGGCGACAAGGCCGTGAATAACGCCGCAGAGCTCGCGGCGATGCTCGACTGATCGCGTTCATGCGAGTGCTGGCCGCGACGCTCGTCGTCGTGCTCGCCGCCTGCGCCCAGGCGCGACCCGACCCGTTGCCGGGCTACACGGCGGCGTCGCCGGAAGAGCGCGCCGCGGTGATGAGGACGCTCTCCGGATATTTCGAGCTCCGGAGCCGCGCCGCCGTCAGCGGCGACCTCGCCCCGCTCTACCTCGCACACCCAGGCCTCGCCACGGGAGAGGATCGCCGTGTCGGCGTCAACGTCGAGGCGTTCTTCGTCGAACGAATGCGAGCCTTGCGTGTGAGCCGCGTGAGCGTCGACCTCGAGGACGGCGAGCCAGTCAAGGTGTACGTGAAAGACGCGGCGGCGGTCGCCTACGTGCATGGTCGAGAGACCTGGGATCTTGCGCTCGGCACCGGTCAGACGGTTAGCGAGATCGTGGTGCGGTTCGATCTCCGTCAAGCGCGCACGGGCTGGCTCATCGAGCGTAGCGACGAGCTCGTTCTCGGCGAGCGGGTCTCGCCTACCCCACCGTAGCGAACCCGGCCCGCCTCTTTTGGCATGACAAGGAGACTTGACAATCTGTCGTGTTCGTGTGACAGTCCCCTCGAGCAGAAACAAGGGGAGGACCCGATGAGCCAGCGTTCCGCGGGCTTCGCTTACGTGCGCGAGTTCGGGCTTGCGATGGCCGCGTACGTCGTCGTGCTCCTTGCCTCGGTCAGCCTCCTCGAGATGGTCGACCAGCCGGTGAAGACCCTCGTCGCGCTCGTTCCGCTCGTCCCGGCCGGGTTCGCGCTCATGGCGTACCTGCGGTTCCTGACCCGCATGGACGAGCTTGGCCGGCGCATCCAGCTCGAAGCGCTGGCGTTTGGGTTCGGCGCCGCCGGGATGCTGACGTTCGCGTATGGGTTCCTGGAGAACGCCGGCTTCCCACGGATCTCGTACACGTGGGTGTTCCCGCTCATGATCGTCCTCTGGGGGATCGGAGGGGCGGTCGCGACGCGACGCTACCGATGAAGAATCGTCTCCGCGTTCTGCGCGCGGAGCGGGATTGGTCGCAGGGCCAGCTCGCCGACAGGCTCGACGTGTCGCGTCAGACCGTGAACGCTCTCGAGAATGAGAAGTACGACCCGAGTCTTCCGCTCGCGTTTCGCATCGCCGCGCTCTTCGGCACGCGCATCGAGGACGTGTTTCAGCCCGAGTAGCTAGCATCGGGTTCCCGTGGCGCATCGTTCCCTGGCAGATTTTCACCCGCGCGAGCGCCTCGCCGGCGTTCCGCACACCACGCGTCGCTTCGCGTGTCGCTCCGCGCTCGCTCTATCGCCGGACGCGCAGACGCTCGCCGTCGTCTCCGATCAGGGCGCCGGCACGTACGAAGCCTGGACGCTACCGGCCACCGGCGGAAGACCACAGCGCGCGATCACGGTGGAGAGCTCGGCCGTGCGCAGTCTCTGCTGGAGCGCGAACGGCGAGCTCATCGCGGCGGCGGACCGCGGCGGCACCGAGCTCCATCAGCTCCACGTGCGACACCCGGACGGCCCGACGCTGCCGCTTTCGACCGATGCGGCCGGCCGCGTCCAACGACTGCTTTCATGGAACGCATCGTCCCCGGATGGCGCGCTCGTCGCGTTCTCCAGCAACGCGCGAGCCTCCACCGACATGGACATCGTGATCGCCGATCTCGCGACGCGGACGGAACGGCCTCTCCTCACAGGGGCTTTCTGGCACGTCGTCGGGGGCTGGTCTGCGGACGGGGCCCGGCTGCTCGTTATGCGGGTGTTCGACAACACGACGCAGGACCTTCTCGTCGTGGACCCGCGCACGGGCGAGGCACGCGAGATCACGCGGCACGCGGACGACGACTCGCACATACCGGCGGGGTGGCTCGCGGACGGACGCGCCGTCGTCATCACCGACGAAGGCAACGATCATCTGTGGCTGGGCGCGCTCGACGTGGCGAGCGGGAAGTACGAGACGATCGACCGTCCCGATTGGGACGTCGAGCTCGCGGCGTCGTCCGCCGACGGCCGAACGCAGATCTGGTCCGTGAACGAGGAGGGCTACTCGACCCTCCGCTGGCGGATCGGATCCGGGCCGGTCCGCGAGCGTCGCCTCACGGGGGCGGCCTGCGAGGACCTCGTCATTTCAGCGGACGGATCGCGCGCCGCGTTCACGCGGCTCTCACCGATCGAGCCGTGGCAGGTGTGGACGCTCGACACCGCGACCGGCGAGACGCGCATGGCGCTCGGCTCGACCTTCGCCGTACCGAAGTCAGAGCTCGTCGAACCCGAGCTGATCCGCATCAACAGCCCGGAGGGTGAGATCCCGTGCTTCGTGTACCGCCCGCGCGACGCGCGCGGGCCGATGCCCGCGATCCTCTACCCGCACGGCGGACCGGAAGGCCAGTCCCGTCCCGCGTTCGGTCCACACCTGACCCATCTCGCGGCGCTCGTCCATCGCGGGATCGCGCTCGTGGTCCCGAACATCCACGGCTCGACCGGCTACGGACGGAAGTGGCAAGCCGCGATCCACAAGGACTGGGGCGGGATCGATCTCCGCGATCTGCGCGCCGTGACCGAGTGGATGACGAAGCAGACGGAGTTTGACCGTTCGCGTCTTGCCGTCTATGGCGGCTCCTATGGCGGGTTCGCGACGCTCCTCTGCGTCACGCAGATCCCGGATGTGTGGCGGTGTGCCGTCGATGTCTTCGGCGTCGCGAATCTCGTGACCATGATCGAGAACGCCCAGCCGAACTGGCGGCGCTTCCTCGCGCGGTGGGTCGGCGACCTCGAGCGCGACCGGGCGAAGCTCATCGAGCGCTCGCCGATCACCCACATCGACAACGTCCGCTGCCCGATGCTCATCCTCCAGGGCGAGAACGACCCGCGCGTTCCGAAGGAGGAGTCCGATCAGGTCGTCGAGCGCCTGCGCGCGCTCGGCCGCCGGGTCGAGTACGTCGTGTACCCGGACGAGGGCCACGGCTTCACGAAGCGTGCGAACGCCGAAGACGCGTACGGACGGATCGTCGACTTTCTGACTGCGGAGCTCGCCGTCTAGCGGAGAGTGCTCCCGAGTAGTACTCCATTCGCCCAGTAGACCCCGGTCGCTCCCGCGGGTAGAACATCGAAGGTCGCGCCACCGTTGTAGGGGACGAGCTCGGCGCTCTGAACGGTCGCAGCGTCGTACATATCGCCCTCAGCGAGATCCCCGACCTTCCGCCCATCCGCCGTGGGATGCCCGGGTGATACGTCAACTGTGCGGCCATCGGAGAGGACAAGATGCACGACGCGATGCGTCGTCGGCACGGGCGTGGTGCCGGTCTCGACGAGCGGAAGGGCCACGCGCGTCCCTGACGCGTCCCGCGTCCAGACGACGTCGCCGACCCTCAGGTCATCGACAGCGATGTCGCCGGCAGGTGTCGCGATGCGCGTCCCGCGAGCGAGGCAGATCGGGCACGGCGGCGGGCCGCTCGGGGTCGAGCTCGCGACCGTGATGTTGCCCTGCTGGTCGATCGTCCCGTCAACGCGAGAGCCCTGCTGGGTCGAAGCGGACCCGAAGATGGCGAGGAAGTGGAATCCGCCGGGGATCTGTTCGAGCTTGAGCGCGTTGAGCATCTTCCACTGCCGATAGATCGCGAGCTCCTGGTCACTTGTGTAGGAGCTCGCCGCCGCGATGCCCAGGTGGAGGAGGATCGCGCTGAACGTCGGCGCGTCCTGTTGGATCAGCGGCAGCCGCTCGTGCGCCAAGGCCTGTTCGTCGCCGCGCGCGAGGGGGTAGTAGTCCGGGTCGCAGAAGGCGAGTGGGCCGAACCGGTCGACGAGCCGGTACCGGAGCTGCGCCTGGGTCAGCCCTCCGGGGGCGGGGCTTGGCGTCGGGGAGACCGTCGGGGTCGGGTTCGGCGGAACCGTGCCGGGGACGATCGTGCCCGTGATCGACGTCGCGGTAACTGTCCCGGCCGGGATGATCGTCGCCGTCCCCGCACTCGCGCTCGGTCCGGGCGACGAGAGCGTCGCGGCGCCGCCGCAGCCGACGATCGCGACGAGGAGCATGAGCGCACAGACGCGCATGCCCCTAGGAACGGCGGGGGCTCCCGTCAGGTTCCCGCTTCCCCGGGCGCCGTCGGCGAACGTAACGGGTCGCGTACACCTCTTGGCCGAGGGAGAGGATCTTGTTGTCGACCCAGCCAGTGTCGAGCATCGCCTCCTGGGCCTCGTCCCATCCTGATGCGCCGTCCCGCAACAAATCCTTCTTCCAGACGACAAGCCAGATCGCGCCATCGGGATGAGTCACGCGGACGAGCTCGCTGGCGAGGCGCTCGAGCGGTATGCCGGCGAGCGCGAAGCAGAGGACGAGGCCGTAACGCCCGTCTTTCGATGGGAGCTGCGCGCCCAGATCCATGACGTCCAGCTGTCCGGCGAGGTGCTCGATCGGTCGGTCGTATGTTGCGACGCTACCGATACGGAGGGCCGGCATCCCCGATTTGACGCCTAGTCTGGGCACGACCTCGATGGCGGTGCGCATCCCGCGAGGTCCTTTCACCTGCCGTTGAAGTTTAGGGAACGCCGTATGCACATAGGTCGTCATGGCGTTCGGTATGAGTTCGCGGCCACGTCCGGTGCTTATCGTCGACGACGACGTCGAGACGCTGGCCGCTGAGCGTCAGCTGCTCGCGGAGAGCGGCTTTCGCGTGGTCGAGGCCCGCGATGGCACCGAAGCGCTCCGCATGGTCCAGGAGGATCCACCGGCGGTCGTCGTCCTCGACGTTCAGATGCCGGGAATGGACGGACCCTCGTTCGCGCGCGAGCTGCGTATGGCGCTCCGCCGCGTACCTCTTGTGATCCTGACCGGCGTCCCCAATCCACGCCGCGAGGCGGATCGCTGCAACGCCGAGGCCTATCTCGCCAAGCCCTTCGACGCGCAAAACTTCGTCAACGTCGTTCGCCGCTTCGCCGCCTGATCGCCGCGCATACTGCGAACGTGCCCGCGCGTCTCCTCGTGAAGCAGCACGGCGCGGTCGTCGATCGGCCCGCGGACCAGCTCTCTGAGCTTCGCGGCGAGCATCCGTGCTGGCTCGATATCGCGAATCCGCAGAGCGAGGAGTTTGAGCTCGTCGCACGGGAGCTGGAGCTCCACCCGCTCGCGGTCGAGGACGCGCGGCACGGGCACCAGCGCCCCAAGATCGATCAGTACGAGACGCACTACTTCGTCGTCTTTTACGCCCTGGAGGCGGGGCCGACAGGGCGCCCGGAGGGACCCGCGCTCGAGACGCCGAGCCCCGGTGTCGTCGACTACCACGAGGTCTCCATCTTCGTCGCCCACAACGCGATCGTGACCGTGCACCAGGGCGACTTCTCCGCCCGCAAGCTCGTGGAGAAGCGGTTCGTTGAGGGACATCTGCAGACAACCGGTCTGCTCCTGCACGCGCTCCTCGACACGATGGTGGATCAGTACTTCGAGGTCGTCGACCAGTTCGGCGAGCGCATCGAGCTGCTCGAGCAGTTCGTCGCCGAGGAGGCCGGGCCGAATCTGCATCGCGCGCACGCGCCGCTCCGCGAGCTCTTCCTCGTCAAGCGGGATCTCCTGCAGCTCCGAAAGACCATCGCGCCTGAGCGCGACGTGCTCCAGGTCCTCGTGCGGGGCGACATCCGCGAGCTGCGTGAGATCGGCAAACGCGCGTACTTCCAGGACGTGTACGACCACATCCTCCGAGTGACCGACGAAATCGACACTTTCCGCGAGCTCACCTCGAACGTCATCGACGCGTACCTCGCCGCCGCGTCGAATCGGCTGAACGAGGTGATGAAGGTCCTGACCAGCATCGCCACGGTCCTTCTCGTCCTGACCGTGGTCACCGGCTTCTTCGGGCAGAACTGGAGCTTCATTCCGTACGGATCGCTGCCGCTGTTCTGGCTCTTCATGGGCGTCACGGCCCTCATCGCGGTCGGTCTGGTCATGTACTTCCGCGGCCGCGGCTGGTTGTAGCGCTCGGTTCGCTAAAGGCGCCCCGCTCCAATACACTTTCGTCACTTGGCCGCACCCCCAACCCCGGGTGGAGCGCGCTCGAACGCGGCGATCCTGGGCCAGGTCGGAATCATGGTCGCGGTCCCCATCGTTGTCGGCGCCTGGCTAGGTCAAAAGCTTGACGACAGCGCAGGCACGGCGCCCTGGGGCCTGCTTGGCCTGACGTTCCTCGGTATGGCCATCGCGGTCCTCGGGGTCACGATCCTGGTCCGCCGCTATTTAGCCGAGAATCCGATCGGTCCGGTCAGCGACCAAGCCCGGCGGGCGGGCCGCAGCTGGCAGGCCGAGATCGACGAGCAGGAACGCAAGCGCGAAGCAGGGGAGGACGAGTAGCGTCATGCCGCCGAGCTATCCGGACATTCCGAAGGCGTTCGAGCTGACCGGCGAGCCTCTCGCCACGTTCGGCGAGACGGGACAGGGCTTCGATCTCGCCGGGATCGGCGTGAAGTTCGACATCAGCTACACGAATGCGCACTTCACGATGCTCCTCGTCGTCCTTCTCCTCACCGCGATCGCGATTCTTGCCACCCGGCGGTTGAGCGACGAGCCGAGCGGCCTCCAAAACTTCGTCGAGCTACTTGTCCAGGGCCTCGCCGATTTCGTGGAGAGCATCGGCGGACCGGGCGTGCTGAAGTACCTGCCGCTCTTCGGAACGCTCTTGCTGTTTCTCATCACCGCGAACTGGCTGTCCGTCGTTCCGTTCGTCGGTCAGGTCACGTGGCTGCATTCGCCGACCGCCGACTACCACACCAATCTCGGCCTCGCGATGGTGGCGTTCGTGATGTACCAGGCCGAAGGATTCCGGGCGAGTGGACTCGCCTACGTGAGACGCTGGTTCAACTTCTCCGGGTTCGCCGAGCCCGGTGGTGTGATCACAAAAGTCGGAATGGGGATCATCTTCGTCCTCGTCGGGCTAATCGAGCTCGCGAGCGAGCTCTTCCGGATGCTGACGCTCACGCTCCGTCTCTGGGGCAACGTGCTCGGCGGCGAGATCATGCTCGTCGTCATGAGCGCGCTCCTCTTCGTTCCCGGGCTCGCGCTCCCATTCGTCGGCCTCGAGGTCTTCATCGGCCTCGTTCAGGGCCTGATCTTTTCGCTTCTCGTTCTCATCTACTTCATCCTTGCGACCGAATCGCACGAGGAACACGGCGAGACCGAGCACGCACTTGAACCGCATCCCGACGAGGTCGACATGACGCACGCGTCACCCCGCGCCGCGTGACCAAATTCAGCAGGAGGGCACTCGATCTATGAATCTCGCATGGCTTGCCGCCGGGATCGCCGTCGGCTTCGGCGTCCTGGGTCCAGGCATCGGCATCGGCATCCTCACCGCGAAGTCGTCGGAGGCGATGGGTCGCAATCCCGACGCTTCGGCGACGATCCGAACGAACATGATCATCGGCGCCGCGCTCGCCGAGGGACTCGGCATCCTCGCGTTCGTGCTCGGCATCTTGCTGTCCGGGAAAACGCTCTAAACCATGCTGTCCTCGTTCGGCTTCCAGGCAGAAGACGGAGGCGCGCTCACGGTGCACCCGTATTGGGTGCTGGTGTCGATCGTCCAATTCCTTCTTCTGCTCTATCTGCTTCGGCGATTTCTCTGGGGCCCGATCCTCGGGACGCTTCGCGACCGCGCCGCGAAGATCCGCGAGGGTCTCGCGCTGGCGGAGCAGTCAAAGGCAGAACGCGAGCAGCTGAAAGCCGAGGTCGAGCGTCTCCTCGCGGACGCCCGGCGTGATGCGCAGGCGATCGCCGACCGGATGACCCAGGCCGCCGAGGCGGCCGCGGCCGATATCCGCGCGCAGGCCAAGGCCGAGGCGGATCGCATCCGCGAGCGCGGCCGTGAGGATGCGAAGCAGCTCCACGACCAAGCTCTCGCGCAGCTCCGGTCGGAGCTGGCCGGCATGGTGGTCCTCGCCGCGAGTCGCGTCCTCGGCCGCGAGGTCGACGCCGAGCAGCACCGCGCCCTGATCGAGCGGTCTCTCGACGAGGCGGCCGCGCAGCTCACGGAACCGAGCTAGGTGGCGCTCTCCGGGTCCGCCGCGCGTAGGTACGCCGAAGCGCTCCTCGAGCTCGCCCCGGACGAGCGTGCGCTGGGCGAGCTTCGCACGTCGCTCGAAAAGCTCGCGCCTGTCTTCGACCGGGTCACCGTCGCCGGCCTCCGCGACCCGTCCGTGCCCATGAAGGACCGCGTCGAGGCGCTGCGCTCGGCACTCGGAGGTGAGCCCGATGTCGTCCGCTCGCTCCTCGTCCTGCTGCTCGAGACGGATCGGATCGCGCTCGTACCGCAGATCGCCCTCGCATTCGGTGACCTCGTGGACCAGCGCGAGGGGATCGCGAAGGCGCGGATCACGACCGCCGTCCCGCTCGACGAGCCCGCGCGTCGCGAGCTCGTCCGGCGGCTCGAGCGCGAGTCCGGGCGGAAGCTCCGCGCGACCTTCGCGGTCGACCCGACGCTCATCGGCGGCGCCAAAGTCCAGATCGGCGACCACCTCATCGACTCATCCGTGCACGCCAAGCTCATCGCTCTCGGGCGACAGCTCGCCTCATAAGGGGGATCACCATGGCCGACTCCTCGGAGATCACCGACATCATCAAGGCGAAGATCAAGAGCTTCCAAGGGGGAGCCGAGTCGGTCGACGTGGGGACCGTCGTCGAGATCGGAGACGGCATCGCCCGGGTGTACGGCCTCGCGAACTGCATGGCGTCCGAGCTGCTCGATTTCGGGAACGACGTGTTCGGCCTCGCGTTCAACCTCGAGGAAGACACGGTGAGCGCGATCGTCCTCGGCGACTACACCCGGATCGTCGAGGGCGGTGAGGTCCGCACCACCGGGCGAATCGTGGAGACACCGGTCGGCGACGCGCTCGTCGGTCGCGTGGTCGATCCGCTTGGCCGGCCGCTCGACGGCAAGGGGCCGATCAACACGAAAAAGTCGCTGCCCGTCGACGTCGTCGCCCCGGGGGTCATCACGCGGCAGAACGTCGACACGCCGGTCCAGACCGGCATCAAGGTCATCGACGCCATCACTCCGATCGGGCGGGGGCAGCGCGAGCTGATCATCGGCGACCGGCAGACCGGCAAGACCGCGATCGCGATCGACACGATCATCAACCAGAAGGGGAAGGACCTCACCTGCATCTACGTCGCGATCGGCCAGAAGGAATCGTCGGTCGCGAAGATCGTCGCGACGCTCGAAGAGAAGGGCGCGATGGAGCACACCATCGTGGTCATCGCGGGTGCTTCGGACCCCGCGACGGTGCAATACCTCGCGCCGTTCGCCGCGTGCGCGATGGGCGAGTACTTCCGCGACAGCGGAAAGGACGCGCTCATCGTCTATGACGACCTGACCAAGCACGCCTGGGCGTACCGGCAGGTCTCGCTGCTGACCCGGCGCCCGCCCGGCCGCGAGGCCTACCCGGGCGACGTCTTCTATCTGCACTCGCGCCTCCTCGAGCGCGCCGCGCGCCTTAACAAAGAGAACGGCGGCGGCTCCCTGACCGCGCTGCCGATCATCGAAACACAGGCCAACGACATCTCCGCCTACATCCCGACGAACGTCATCTCGATCACCGACGGTCAGATGTACCTCGAGACCGATCTGTTCAACCAAGGGCAGCGGCCCGCGATGAACACCGGCCTCTCGGTGTCACGCGTGGGCGGCGATGCGCAGACGAAGGCCATGAAGGCCGTCGTGCGGAGCCTCAAGCTCGAGCTCGCGCAGTACCGCGAGCTCGCGGCGTTCGCGCAGTTCGGCTCCGACCTCGACAAGGCGACGCAGCAGCAGCTCAGGCGTGGCGAGAGGGTCACCGAGATCATGAAGCAGCTGCAGTACCAGCCGCTTCCGCTCGAAAAGGAGGTCGTGATCATCTTCGCTGCCACCAATGGCTTCGTCGACGACGTTCCGAAGGAGCGTGTCGCCGACTTCGAGCGGGACCTGTACCGCTTCATGGACTCGGTCGGCAAGAACGTCTCGGCCAGGATCGCCAAGGACAAGGCCTGGACCGCCGAAATCGAGAAGGAGGTCCGCGCGATGCTCGACGAATTCAAGAAGGCGCACCCGTACTCGGAGGAGCGGGCTTCTCCCGGCGCGGGTGGACCTCCCGTCGGAGCCGGGCCGCAGGACGGGGGCAGACCTGCAGCGCCCTCGACCCAGCCGGGACCGAAAACGCCAGTGGCGGCGAAGGCGTAGGGCGTGCCGTCAGAGCGCGAGCTTCGGCGACGCGTCCGGAGCATCAAGAACATCCAGCAGGTCACGCGGGCGATGCAGCTCGTGGCCGCATCGAAAATGCGTCGCGCGCAGGCCGCCGTCCTCGCCTCGCGCCCGTACGAGGAGCGGCTGCGAACGGTCCTGAACGACCTCGCACCGTACGCCGAGCCAGAGACGAGTCCGCTCCTCGCGAGGCGCGAGGTCCGTCGCGTCGGGATCGTCCTCGTCACGACGGACCGCGGGCTGGTCGGGCCGATGAACGTGAACCTGATCCGGACAGCGCTGCGCTTCGCGCAGCAGCAGCCCGCGGCGTCGTACGTGGCCGTCGGACGCAAGGGCATCAACCAGCTGCGCAGGCTGCGCGCACCGGTGACCGCCGAGTTCCCGGGCCTCCCCGACCGGCCGAGCAGCGCCGACACCAACGCGATCGCGCGGGTCGCGGTCGAGGAGTTCGTGACGGGCAAGGTCGACGAGCTCTATCTCGCGTTCACCCGCTTCGTGAACACGTTGCGCCAGGAGCCGACCATTCGACGGCTCCTGCCGTTCGTTCCCGAGGAAGAGGACATCGACAAGCTGCCTCCGCTGCAGTACCTCTTCGAGCCGGATCCGGAGACCGTCCTCAACGAGGTCATCCCGCGCCTTATCGAGGTCGCTGTGTTCCAGACGATCCTCGAGTCCAAGGCGTCCGCGTTCTCGGCACAGATGGTCGCCATGCGAAACGCGACCGACGCCGCGGGCGATCTCATCGACGACCTCACGCTCGCCGCGAACAAGGCGCGGCAATCACGCATCACCAAGGAGATGCTCGAGATCGCATCGGGGGCCGAAGCCCTCGGTAAGGGGTAGGAAAAATGGCTGTAGCCACGAAGGAAGTCACCCGAAAGAAGGCGCAGGACACGGGCAAGATCGTCCAGATCATCGGCCCGGTCCTCGATGTCCAGTTCGAAGAGGGCCACCTCCCCGAGATCTACGACGCGCTCGTCGTGAAGCGTGAGGACGGCGGCGAGGTCGTCGCCGAGGTGCAGCAGCACCTCGGCAACAACTGGGTGCGCGCGGTCTCGATGGCCGCGACCGACGGGCTCCGTCGCGGCATGAAAGCGACCGCGACCGGCGGCCCGATGACGGTCCCGGTCGGCGAGGCGACGCTCGGCCGGCTCTTCAATGTCATCGGGGAGCCGATCGACGGAAAGGGTCAAGTGAAGGGCGACCGGCGCGACCCGATCCACCGCGCGCCGCCGCCGTTCACCGAGCAGTCGACCCAGGCCGAGATCTTCGAGACGGGCATGAAGGTCGTCGATCTCATCTGCCCGTTCCTCAAGGGTGGCAAGTCCGCGGTGTTCGGCGGCGCCGGGACCGGTAAGACGATCGTCATCCAGGAGCTCATCCGCAACGTCGCGTCGGAGCACGGCGGCTACTCGGTCTTCTGCGGGGTGGGCGAGCGCTCGCGTGAGGGCACGCAGCTCCTCGGCGAGATGAAGGAGTCCGGGGTCATCGACAAGATGTCGATGGTCTTCGGCCAGATGAACGAGCCGCCTGGCGCGCGTCTTCGGGTCGCGCTCACCGGCCTCACCATCGCCGAATACTTCCGGGACGAGCAGGGCCGCGACCTCCTTATCTTCATCGACAACATCTTCCGTTTCACGCAGGCAGGCTCGGAGGTGTCGGCCCTCCTCGGCCGGATGCCGAGCGCCGTCGGCTACCAGCCGACGCTCGCGACGGAGATGGGCGAGCTGCAGGAGCGCATCACCTCGACGAAGAAGGGCTCGATCACGTCGCTGCAGGCGGTCTTCGTGCCGGCCGATGACTACACCGATCCGGCGCCCGCGACGACGTTCGCCCACCTCGACGCGTCGATCCGGCTCGAGCGCTACCTCACCGAGCTCGGGCTGTACCCGGCGGTCGACCCGCTGACCTCGACGAGCCGCGCGCTCGATCCGAACATCGTCGGCGAGGAGCACTACGAGACCGCACGCGAGGTGCAGCGCGTGCTGCAGCGGTACAAGGATCTTCAGGACATCATCGCCATCCTCGGCATCGACGAGCTTTCGGACGAGGACAAGCTCCTCGTCGCGCGCGCACGGAAGCTGCAGCGATTCCTCGCTCAGCCCATGTTCGTCGCCGAGCAGTTCACCGGCGTCCCCGGCCAGTACGTAAAGGTCGCCGACACGGTCCGAAGCTTCCGCGAGGTCCTCGAGGGAAAGCACGACGATCTTTCGGAGCAGGCCTTCTACAACGTCGGCACGATCGAGCAGGCCCGCGAGAAGGGCGAGCGGCTCTCCAAGGAAGGCGCGTCAAGCTAGTGCCGCTGCACCTCGAGGTCATCACCCCGGAGCGCAAGGTCTACGAGGATGACGTCGACATTGTCGTTGCCCCCGCGAGCGATGGGTACGTCGGCATCCTCCCGCACCACGCTCCGCTCTTCACGACGCTCGGGCCCGGGGAATTCAAGGTGAAGCGTGGGGGCGTCGAGGAGGTGCTGGCGGTCTTCGGCGGGTTCATGGACGTTCGCGCAAACCGCGTGGTCGTGCTCACCGACGCCGCGGAACATGCCGAAGAGATCGACGCGAACCGTGCCCAGGAGGCGCGCGACCGCGCCCAGCAGGTGCTCGCGGCGGGCGCGGCCTCCGCGGCCGACGAGCAACGCGCTAGGGCCGAGCTCCAGCGGGCGCTCGTCCGCTTACGCGTCAGCGAAAGCCGGCGCCGGCGCAGGTGACCCCGCACTAGCACAGCGGCGGTCGCTCACCCGCTAGGCTGTACGGTGCTGGGGGCAGCTGGGGTGGTGGCGGTGAAAGTGCTTCGGGTGCTCGCGCTTGCGGTCATCGGAACGATCGTCATCGCAGCGTGCGGTTCGACGCTCGCCGTTGCGCCGGTCGTCGATGACGGCGTGGCCACTCGACCCGAGCCCGTGGCAACCGCGACGCCCACGCCGGTCCCCGCGCCTTCACCGTCGCCGCTTTATTCGAAGCTGCGCGTCTTCGTCGCGTCCGAAAGCACCGATCAGGTGTGGGTCCTCGACGGAAAACCGGGCGAGCCCTACGCCCTCGTCGGCAAGATCGCGGTCGGCAAGTTCCCGCACCAGCTCGGTGTGTCGCCTGACGGGAAGTGGGTCGCGGTCAACAACCGCATGGGCAACACCACCTCGGTGATCGATCCGGCGTCCATGAAGGAAGTGGTGCGCCTCATGGTGGGGAAGCAGCCGCACGGGATCACGTGGTCCGCCGACGGCAAGACGCTCTTCGTCGGTCACGAGCACGACACCTACATCGCGCGGTTCGAAGCGGGCACGTGGAAGCCGCTGCCGCCGCTCATGGTCGGCGTTCCACAGCACGTGCTTACGATCGCGCCGAGCCGGCCGAATGAGCTCTGGTTCACGCTGACGAACACGTCGCAGCCGGACGTGCTCCGCGTGTATGACCTCGAGACGAACAAGATCACTCAGATCAAGGTCAACGACGTGCACGACGCGTACTTCACGCCGGATCAGAGTGAGGTCTGGTCGAGCTCATCCGGGTTCATCGACAAGCCCTCCGACCGGATGGTGATCTACGACCCCGTGACGAAGACCGTGAAGAGCGAGATCCATCTCCCGGGGACGTATCCGTTCCACACCGAGAAGGTCGACCAGGACGGAGTCTTCTTCATGGCGGACACGTCGCTCATGGTCCTCTCGGACCATCTTGGCCCCGGGCTTCTATGGGTCGACTGGAAGGAGCGCCGGGTCGTCGCCGAGACCAAGCTCGGCAAGCAGCCGTTCCACACGACATATGACCCGGAGGGCGACCGTCTCCTCACGACCACGAACGTCGACGGCATGGTGAACGTCATCGACGTGAAGACCCGCCTCGTCGTGCAACAAGTGCCCGTACCGAAAGCTCATGGAATTGGGGCTGTGCCGATAGCGGGGCCCTAGAGTTTCGGCCGTGTTGTTCCGCGCACTCGCCCTTCTGTACAACGCGCTCCCCGTCCGCTGGCAGCGTCGCATCCTCGACCGCACCCAGGCGCGGTTCCTGGTGGGCGTCGTCGGTCTCGGGGTCGACAAGGACGGCGACGTGATCCTGGCGCGGCATCGCTTCGGCGCGCCGCAATGGCGTTTCCTCGGCGGATTTCTTTCGCCTCGCGAGCGGCTCGAGGATGCGCTCGCGCGAGAGGTCCGCGAGGAGACCGGGATCGACATCGAGGTCGGTCCGATTCTCGAGGCGAACCAGGGCTTTCGCTGGCAGCGGGTCGAGCTCGTCTACGCGTACCGGCCGGTCGGCGGCATAGAGCATCTATCAAGCGAGCTCATCGAGCTTCGCGCCTTCGACCCGGCCGATCTGCCGGACGTACGTGCCGATCAGCGCGGGATCATCGAGCGCCGCGCAGCGCAGGCCGCGGAGTGGGCGAAATCAAGGCGGTAAAGCGTGTGGCAGCCGTTCTCATCGTCCTTTCGCTCCTCGCGTGGGTGCTACTCCCGGTCGCTCGCGCCTACTCGCTCGTCTCAGCGCACCACTCGGATGCGGGCGCGCCAACCGACCTGAGCGTCGCGGAGGTCACCTTCGAGTCCACCGACGGCACGCCGATCCGTGCCTGGCTCGCGCCGGCGAAGGTCGGCGCGCCGGCGGTCGTTCTGGTCCATGGCTTCAAAACTTCGCGCGTGGAGATGCTGCCCTGGGCGCGCTTTCTTCATGGCGCCGGCTACAACGCACTGCTCCTCGATCTGCGCGGCGCCGGGCGGAGCGGCGGCGCCACGATCGGCCTGGGCGCGACCGAGACCCGGGACATCGTCGAAGCCGTCCAGACCGCGGGCGAGGCATTCCGTACGGACCACGTCGCGGTGCTCGGCATCTCGCTCGGCGCGGGTGCTGCGATTCTCGCGGCCGCCGACGATCCGCGCATCAGCGCGGTCGTTGTCGACAGCGCGTGGACCGATCAGGACTTTCAGCTCGCTCGTCTCGGCTTCATCGACATCGGCCCGTTTCGACTACCGCTCGCACCCCTTGGCGTCCTGGCCGTGAACGCGATGGTCGGCGCGGATGTAACGCGGGCCCGCCCGCTCGACGCGATCGCGCGCATCGCGCCCCGGCCGATCCTCCTCATTCACTCCGCGGACGACGACAACGCGACGACGCCGGTCGAAGGGGCTCGCCGGCTCTTCGCGGCGGCCGGAGAGCCGAAGGAGCTCTGGGTCGCGCAGCACGGCGGGCACGTCGGCGCGATCAATGCCTTTCCCGAGGAATATCGCGCTCGCGTGCTCGCGTTCCTCGGTGCTGCGTTGCGCTAGCTACCTCACCGGGGATGGCGCGTTAGCCTCGAGTGCCGCGACGATCTCTCTGATGTGCACGAGGTGCTCGAACTCGTGCTCCAGCATTCGCCGCATCACCTTTCGCGTCGTCCACCGCCGCCCCATGACCACGTGGTCGAGCGCCGTATCCGCGGGCTCCATCACGGTGAACCGCTGGAACACCAGGCGATGGACCCCCTGCAGTGCGTTGTACGGGTCGGCCGGCCACTTCTCGAGCCGGGACAGGAATTCGGCCTCGCTGAGCATCACGTGCTCGAGCGCCTCGCGCACGCTCCACATCGTCTCGGTGGGCTTTCGCTCGAGCTCCTCCGCGGAGAGGTCCCGCACCAGAGAAATGAGCGCCGCGCGCGAGGCCTCGAACTGGTGCAGGAAGTCCCGCAGCTCGTGCTCTTCGAGCGGCCCGATGTCCTCGGGCACCACACGATCGGCGGGGAGCTCGCGAACCTCGAAGCTCTGGGGGTCGAGGTCCTTCCAATGCTCGACCGACACACCGCGCGCGTCGAGCAGCTCGAGGTACGCGCGAAAGGCGCGCCGCGCGTTGCCGATGGCCTCATCGCGAGTCGTGCCTGAGGCGATGCATCCCCGAAGCACCGGGACATGCGCGAGCCAGTACGTGCCGTCGCCCTGAACGTAGATCGCAGGCGTCTCTTTCATGCTGTTGACCAATCTCCCGGCTTACGCCCTAACCCATACCTTCTGGCCGCAGTCCGCACGGATCGTCCGCTCGGTCCCGTCGACCATGACACGGATTGGCTCTCCGTGCCGCAGATCGACGATCCTGACGTCGACGCCGGGCCGCAGCCCTTGCGAGTCGAGGTACTCAAGGAAGCCGGGCTCGTGCTCGAACTGATCCGGGATGCGCTCAACGGTCGCGGTCGTGCCCGACGGCACGCGGTCGAGCGGCTTCGTCGGACGTCCAATGACACCCGGCATGGGATTCCCATGCGGGCACGTTTGCGGGTCGCCGAGCACGTTCTGGATGCGCTGCTCCATCTCGGGCGACATGGCGTGCTCGAGGCGCTCGGCCTCTTCGTGGGTCTTCCACCACTCGAATCCGAGCACCTCGACGAGGAAGCGTTCGGCCAGGCGATGGCGACGCACGACCGAGTCGGCCTGGCGCTTTCCCGTCTTGGTCAGATGCACTTCTTTACGGCCATCCAGAGCGATCAGCCCCTCGCGCTCGAGCCGATGGACCATTTCCGAGACGGCCGGCGCCGAAAACCGCAGGAACTCGGCGAGCCGCGCCGACACGACGTGTCCGTTCTCGTCAGCGAGGGTGTAGATAGCTTGGAGATATTCCTCAACAGCCGCCGACGTGGTGATTGTTGACCTCCATGGTCGGAAATTGTTAGGCTCACCTTAGCCGTTAGGACGACCCAAAAGCGCCGCTCCCCACGGCGAGTATCGCACCAGGGGTGACAGCCGCGATGTCGATGGTCGAGATCCTCGCGCTGGGCGCGATCGCCGGGTTCACCGTCTTCCTCGGACTTCCCCTCGGCCGCGTGCGCAACGCATCGAACCGGATGCGATCGCTGTTGAACGCGGGCGCGACAGGCATCCTGCTTTTCCTTTTCTGGGACGTGTTGGCCAAAGGCATCGGACCGGTCGAGGAGGCGTTGGCGGAGGCCACCAAGGGCGACGGCACGTGGCTGCACTTCGGGTGGCTCGCGGTCGTCTTTGCGGCGGGCCTGACCATCGGGCTGATGAGCCTCGTGTACTACGACCTTTGGCTGCAGCGGCGGGCGCGCGCTGAAGTTCGGTTCGGCCCGGGTGCCGCGGACGTGCGAGAGCTTCGCACCGGACCCGTCGCGCGGTTGCGGCCGGCCGAGCGGCTGGCCTTCTTCATCGCCCTCGGGATCGGGTTTCACAACCTCTCGGAGGGTTTGGCGATCGGGCAGTCGGCGGCCGGCGGAGAGCTGCGACTCGCCCTCGTCCTGGTCATCGGATTCGCCCTCCACAACGCGACCGAGGGCTTCGGGATCGTCGGACCTCTTGCCGGCGAAACCCACGTCCCAACGTGGCGTTTTCTCGGCGCGCTCGGCCTCATCGCGGGTGGCCCGACATTCCTCGGCACGGTGATCGGTCAGTCTTTCCAGAACGAGACGGTCTTCGCCGCGTTCCTGGCGCTGGCCGCAGGCTCGATCCTCTATGTGGTCATCGAGCTCCTCGCCGTCGCGCGCAAGCTCGGTCACAAAGACATGACGACGTGGGGCATCCTGGCGGGGCTCATCCTCGGATTTGCAACCGACTTCATCCTCACAGCGGTCGGTGCGTGACGAACTAGCGCGCTTTTCGGTCTCATAGCCCGTTAGAGTTCACCGCGTGTTCTCCCGACAGATCGGCATCGACCTCGGTACGGCCAACGTCATCGTGTACGTCCGTGGGAGAGGGATCGTCCTCACCGAGCCCTCCGTCGTCGCGCTCGCGAAGGAGGACGGCTCGAACCGGCCCCGGATCGTCGCGATCGGCGAGGAGGCGAGGCTCATGCTCGGCCGCACCCCTGGCACCATCACCGCGCTCCGTCCCATGCGCGACGGCGTGATCGCCGACTACGTGATCACCGAGCGCATGCTCGAGTACTTCATCAACAAGGTGACGGGCCGCATCAAGTTCGTCCGTCCCGAGCTCATGATCTGCGTCCCATCCGGCGTCACGAGCGTGGAGCGTCGCGCGGTAAAGGACGCCGCATTGCGCGCGGGAGCGCGCGAGGCCCACCTTATCGAGGAGCCCCTCGCGGCCGCGATCGGTGCGAACATCCCGATCTCGGGGCCATCCGGCAATCTCATCATCGACATCGGCGGCGGGACCGCGGAGATCGCGGTCATCTCGCTCGGTGGCATCGTCGTGTCGCGCAGCGTTCGCGCCGCCGGCAACAAGCTCGACGAAGCGATCGCGAACTTCGTGCGCAAGCGCTACAACCTGATGATCGGCGAGCGCACCGCGGAGGACGTGAAGATCCAGATCGGATCCGCGTTGCCGATGGACCCGGAGCTCACGATGGAGGTACGCGGGCGCGACCTGATCGCCGGCTTGCCGCGCACCATCACCATCGGCTCCAGCGAGATCTCCGAGGCGATGGATCCGGTGCTTCAGCAGATCATGGGCGCGGTCAAGGCCGTTCTCGAGGAGACGCCGCCCGAGCTCGCGTCCGATGTCATCGACAAGGGCATGGTGCTATCCGGCGGCGGCGCGCTGCTCCGCAACATGGACAAGCTCCTGACGCAAGTCACCGGAGTCCCCTGCTATGTCGCGGACAACCCGCTCTACTGCGTCGCTAAGGGGACGGGTATGGCGCTCGAGCACCTCGACTTCTTCCGCAGAAGCCTCGTCGCAGTCCACTAGCGAGCGAGCCTTGCGGTCGCGGCGCGTCGACATCCTCGGCGTGGGCTTCGACCGGGTCGATCTCGCCGCCGCGGCGGAACGGATCATCGAGCGCCATGCCTCCGGGCAACGAACCTTCGTGATCACAGCGAATCCCGAGTTTGTGATGCTCGCGCGCCGGGACGCCGAGCTGGCCGAGCTCGCCCGCGACGCCGAGCTCGTCGTCGCGGACGGCACCGGCGTCCTGGTTGCGTCGCGTGTGCTTCGCGATCCCTTGCCGGGCCGGGTTCCCGGCCGTCTGCTCGTGCCCGCCGTCCTTCAGCTCGTGAGCGGTCCGGTCTTCCTCCTCGGGGCCGCCCCGGGCGTGGCCGAGCGGGCGGGAGAGACACTCGTACGGCGGATCCCCTCCCTGCGCATCGCGGGGACGTACGCGGGCTCGCCGGGCCCGGAGAACGACGGAGCGATCCGCGAGCGGATCCAGGCCGCCGGGGCGCGCGTGCTCCTCGTCGCGTACGGCATGCCCGCGCAGGAGCGTTGGATCGCGCGGAACCTGTCACGCCTGCCATCGGTGCGGACCTCGATCGGCGTTGGCGGTGTCTTCGATCAGCTCGCCGGGCGGGTGCGGCTGCCACCGCGCTTCGTGCACGCGATTGGCTTCGAGTGGCTCTGGCGCCTCGCCTTTGAGCCGCACCGGTGGCGGCGGCAGCGGGCGCTGCCTGTGTTCGCCGCGCTCGTCGCGAGGCAGCGCATCCTCGGCCGATGAAACTCGCCCTGGCCCACGAGTACTTCGTCGCACACGGCGGCGCGGAGCGCGTGGTCGAGACCTTTCACGGGATGTGGCCCGAGGCTCCGGTGTACACGTTCTTCCACGATCGTCGCCGCTACGGCGACCTGCCTGGATGGACTCTGCGCACGAGCTATCTGCAATGGCTGCTTCTCGGCGAGAGTCACCGGCTGCTCCTTCCGCTCTATCCGAATGCGGCGCGGTCGCTGCGCGTGCCGCCGGACACCGACGTCGCTCTCGTCTCAACGAGCGCGTTCATCAAGGGGATCGGCCTCGCGGACCGGACCGTGGCCGTCGCGTACTGCCATTCCCCGACGCGATACCTCTACGACTGGAGCGAACGGTATCTCCAGGAGGAAGTCCCAGAGCCGCTCGTGTCGCTCGTGCGCGATCTGCTGGGCCGTCTGCGCGAGGACGATCAGAAGGCGGCGCGCCGCTTCGATCGCTGGATGGCGAACTCGACCGCCGTGCGGGGAAGGATCGAGACGTATTACGGCGTGCCGGCCGGCGCGATCGATGTCGTGCATCCGCCGGTCGACGTCGCCTCGTTTGCCGCGAACGACGAACGCGGCGACTTCTGGCTTTTCGTCGGCCGGCTCTCGGCGTACAAGCGCGCCGACGTCGCGGTCCAGGCCTTCAACGACATCGGGATACGTCTCCTCGTCGTCGGCGAGGGACGCGAGCGCAGGGCCCTCGAGCGCATGGCAAGCGAGAACGTCGTGTTCACCGGGCGCGCCGACGATGCCACGCTTCGCTCGCTGCTCGCGTCGGCACGCGGTCTCGTCTTCCCGGCCGAGGATGACTTCGGGATCGTCTGCGCCGAAGCCCTCGCCTCGGGTGCACCGGTCGTCGCACTCGCCGCGGGTGGCATATTCGACATCGTTCGCGACGGCGAAGAAGGTGTCCTCGTCGACGTGCCCGAGCCGCGCGCCTTCGCCGAGGGTGTGCTCCGCGCGGAGCGCGCGCGCTTCGAACCCAAAGCCCTTCGCGAGTCGGCGCGGCGCTTCGATGTGTCGCGGTTTCGCGAGCGTGTGCGGGCGGTCGTCGACGATGCTGACCGCCGGGGCAGAACCTGAATAGCCGGGCGACGCCGATCGCGGTCGCGCTGATCGTCGTCGCGATCGCGTTCGGCATTGGGAGCATCGCCGCCAGTAACGCGCTTTGGTACGAGTCGACCGACTTCTTCTGCATGTGGCAGGGCGCGCGACTCGTCGCGAGTGGCGCCGACCCCTACGACGAAGCGGTCTGGCGCGTCGCGACCGGCGGTCTTCATCCGGATCCGGCGGGCGGGCTGACCGTGTCCTCGTGCCCGGGCCGGTACGGCTATCCGCTGTGGACGGCACTCGTGATGTTTCCGTACGGCGTGCTGCCGCTCCCCGCCGCGGCCATCGCCTGGATGGGAGTCTCGCTGCTTTCGGTCGCGATCGGCTCGGCGGCGCTGTGGCGGGCGGTCGGAGGAGCGCGGAACGGACTGGCGCTGTTCGTCACGCTCGTCGTGACGGCGCAGCCACTCTGGCTCCTGATCATCTACGGGCAGATCACCGGGGTCATGCTGGGCCTCGTCGGACTCTTCGCCCTCTTCCTCTCGCGAATGAGGGATGTTCCCGCGGGCATCGCCTTCTCTTTCCTCGTCTTGAAGCCGCAGATCGCCGGAGCCTTCGGCCCCGTCGTCTTCCTGCGTTCGTTCCGCGATCGGCCAATCTTCGCGTTGGCGTCGCTTGTGACGTTCGGCGCCCTCGCGGTCGTGTCCCTCGTCGCATCGCCCGGATGGCCTCTCGAGTGGTTGGGTGAGCTCGGTGGACGCCGCCTCCGCGTCGCGGGATTGCTCCCGACCGCGTGGGGCCTATCGGCCGATCTTTTCGGGACCCAACTGTTGGCGCCTCTCTTCATCGTGGCTCTTCTGGTGGGCGTCGCGCTCATCGTGCGGCGCGTGCCAGGTCATCTCGGGTTCGCCGCCGTCGTGTTGCCGATCTCGCTGTTCGCGTCTCCATACGCCTGGAGCTACGACCAGCTCGTCTTGATCTTTCCGTGGGCTCTGTGCATCGCGGCGGCGTCGCGCGCGACCGGACCCACTCGGGCAGGGCTGTTCATCGCGACCGCCCTCGTCGGAGCGATCCTTCCGTGGTGTCTCTACGGCATCGCGTTTGCCCGCGGCCTCGAGACGCTTAACGCCTTGATCCCGGCGCTCACCGCGCTTCTGGTCGCGGCAGCCATCCGTCTCGATCCCGACCCGCCCGCCTGAAGAGACAGTCACGCGATACGGCGGCGACTGCTCGATGTGTCACGATTCCGTCGAGCGTGAGAGATGAGGCCCGCCGGGTCCGCGTGGACATGCACACGCACTGCGAGGCTTCGCCCGACAGCCGCACAAAGGTCGCCGACCAGGCCCGCGCGGTTCGTGCCGCGCGGATCGACGTCATCTGCGCGACCGACCACAACACCATCGAGGGAGCGCTCCGACTGCGCGAGCTCGCCGACGGATTCCGTGTCGTCATCGGTGAGGAGATCAGTTCCCGTGACGGCGAGATCATCGGACTCTTTCTCGACCGCGTCGTCCCGCGCGATCTGAGTGCAGAAGAGACGATCGCACGGATCCACGACCAGGGCGGGCTCGTCGTTGTTCCACATCCCTTCAGCATCAACCGCCGCTACCACCTGCGGCGCGCGGCGCTCGATCGTCTTCGCTCGCAGATCGACGCGCTCGAGATCTTCAATGCGCGCGAAGCGATATTCCTGAACAACCGCTCGGCCGCCGCGTATGCGAAGCAGCACAACATGGTCGGCGCCGCTGGGAGCGATGCTCACCGCGCGGCCGAGATCGGCCGCGCCTTCGTCGAGATGCCCGACTTTGCCGGGCGAGCGGATTTCCTGGACTCGCTCCGCCAGGGTGTCGCCCAGGGGCGGCTCTCCGGCAGCGGCGTCCACCTGTTCACCCGCTACGACCGGTTTCGGAAGTGGCTGCGACGAAGCGGTTAAGGGGGCTTAGCCGTCCCAGGCCCACGGGGGGTATGAGGGAGGCAGAGCCTCCCTCAACTGCGCATGTCGAGGACCCCACGATCGAGCAGCTCGCCGCTGCGGCAGGCCGCACCGACGAGGTCGCTGTCCGGCGCCAGCTCTTCGGGTGGCGCGAGCTCGTTTCGACGATCATTCCGATCGCGCTCATCGCGTACTTCGCACGCGGTGTCGACTGGGGACAAGCCTTCGCCACCCTGCGACGGGCGGATCCGCTCTTCGTGATCGCGGCGCTGGTCGTGTACTACCTGTCGTTCCCGGTCCGCGCGATCCGGTGGGCTCGCCTCTTACGCGAGGGTGGCACGCGGATCTTCGGCCGCGACCTCCTCGAGATCCTGCTCCTCGGCTGGTTTGTGAACTGTCTCGTGCCGGCAAAGCTCGGCGACCTTTACCGCAGCTACCTGGTGAAGCGCCGTTTCGGGATCTCCCTCTCGCGAACCGTCGGGGTGGTCGTGGCCGAGCGCCTTCTCGACCTGTTCGTCGTCTTCGGGCTCCTCGTCGTCGACGGTTACGTCGCGTTCGGGCGCACGATCCTGCCGGACCTCAACGTCCTGTACGTCACCGGAGGTGCGCTCGGTCTGCTCATTCTGCTGGGGCTGCTCGGCCTCTATGCGATCGGCCCGCGCCTGGGGCGGTTCTTCCCCGCGGAGGTCCGCCGCATCGGTCGGCTCTTCCGCGAGGGGGTCCTTCACAGCTTTCGCGCGCTGCCCGTCGCCGGCCCGATGACGCTCCTCGTCTGGATCCTCGAGACGAGTCGGCTGCTCCTCGTCCTTTTCGCGCTCGGCCTCTACCTGCCGCCGTCGCAGGTCATCTTCGTGGCCGTCGCCTCGTCTTTGCTCACGACGGTGCCGCTCACCCCGGCGGGCTTCGGATTCGTTGAGATCGCGATGGTGTACGTGCTCACGACGGGATTCGGTCTCGCGCAGAACGACGCCGTTGCCGTCGCCGTGCTCGACCGCGCGGTCAGCGTCTTCTCCGTGATTGTCGTCGGCGGCGTGCTGTACCTTCGCACCAACCGCACTGAACGGATCGGTGTCGCTGGGTGAGCCGCGGGCTCATCGCGGTCTCGCTCGCGCTCCTTGCGTTCCGCCTCCTTTCCGCGGCATTCGTCGTGATCCAACCGGGCTTCACCGACGCCTTCTACTACGTAGACGTCGCGCGCCGGCTCGCGCACGGTCAGGGTCTTACCGCCGACTTCATCTGGAACTTTCTCGAGGCTCCGCACCTCGACCCGCTTCCGGTCGCGAGTCACCGGTTCTGGATGCCCCTTGCGACCGTCGTGCAGGCGGCCGGCATCGCGATCCTCGAGCCGGTCGTCGGAACGTTCCGGTCCGCGCAGGCTGCGATCGTCGCCGTCGCCGCGTTCGTTCCCGCGGCCGCGTACGGCGCGGCCCGATCGATCGGCGCGTCTTCCCGAGCGGCACTCTTCGCCGCGGCGCTCGCCGGGATTGGTGGTGGCGCGTTCGCGCCGGCATGGGTCACGCTCGATTCGTTCGCCATCGCCGCGCTCATCGGTACGGCGTTCTTCATCGCCTTCGCACGCGCAGCGACCGGCGACACGCTCTTCGGCGCGATTTCCGGCCTTCTGGTCGGACTGCTGTTCCTCGCGCGGGCCGAGGGCGCGCTCTTTGGCGTCGCGCTCCTCGCGCTCGCGCTGCGGCCGTCCTCTCGCTTGGCGGGCGTCGCGGGCAGCACGGTCGCGCTCGCGATCGGGGCGGCGTGGCTCCTGCGCGGGGTCGCTCTCGCCGGATCGCCGGACCTTCTCGCGCGGACGCTGCTCCTCGCGCGGTACGAGGACTTCTTCGCGATCACGCCGACCGGCACGGCCGATCTGGCGACGATCGTCACCGCACGCCTGGGCGCCCTCGGGGCGGACCTCGCCAACGCGCTGGTCGCGCTCATGGCGTTCCTCGTCTTCCCGCTGACGATCGGAGTGCGGGACGCCTGGCGGCAACCCTCGGTGCGCGCGTTCGCCGGTCTCGCGCTCCTTGTCTATGTGGCGGAGGGCGTTGTCTGGCCACTTCACGCGACGCGCGGCTCGTACTTCCACTCGCTCGCGGCGTTCTACCCGTTCGCAATGGCCCTTGTCGCGCTCGGCGGCGATCGCTGGCTCGAGCGCCGCGGCGGGCGGACCCGCCGCCTTGCGGCGAGCGCCACGATCGCGGCCGCGGTCGCGCTCGCTACGGTCGGCCTCTCGAGCTGGGACACGACGTTCAACGACGGTTATCGCACGCGGGTCGCGGCCCTCGAGGCGATCCCCGACGGACCGTTCGTGGCCATCGACGGCGCGGCCTGGCGCTGGATCGCTGATCGGCCCGTCTTCGTCACGCCCGCCGACGGCCTGGACGCCGCGGCGTGTGTCGCCGCGCGCTACGGCGCGAGGAGTGTTGTCCTCGAGGCGGCACATTTCTCCGCCTACGACGGGCTTTACCGGGGCGAGCCCGCGGCGTGGCTCGCCCCGCCGGTCGAGCGCGGTACGGTCCGCATGTACGCCGTCCGCGGCGACATCGACATGGGGTGCTCGTTTCGCGCCTCGCCGGACACCGGCGGCGTTGCTGTCGTGCCCTAGGGTGAGCGCATCCAGCTCTCGATCGTGATCCCTGCCCACAACGAGGAGGTCACGGTGGCCGGGGTCGTGAGGGGCCACCGTGAGGCCGCGCGTGCTCTCGCCTCGAGCTTCGAGCTGATCGTCTGCGATGACGGCAGCACCGACGGGACCTGGGCGGAGCTGCAGCGCTCCTGCAACGAGGTCGCCGAGCTCCGGCTCCTCCGGAACCCATCGCGGCGGGGAATCCCCCTGACGATGAAGCGTCTGTACCAGGAAGCGTGCGGCGAGTGGATCTACTTCACTCCCGCGGACGGCCAGGTGCCGGCCGCGGCGCTCGAGCCGATGTGGGCGATCCGCGACGGTGCCGCGCTCGTCGTCGGGCGACGCGTCCCGCGGCGCGACCCCGCGAGCCGCGTACTCATGGCGCAGCTCTACTCAGGCTTGCTCCGTCGGATCTTCCGCCTGCCGGTACACGACATCGACAGCGTCAAGTTGTACCGGACCGAGGAGCTGCGGTCCGCGCCGCCGCGAAGTGAATCGAACTTCTTCGAGGCCGAGATCCTCATCACTCTCTCCTCGCGCCGCCGCGTCATTCGCGAGATCGACATTCCCCACCGGCCGCGCATTGCCGGGATCGCGGAGGGCGTGACGCCCGCCGGCGCGCTTCTGGCCATGCGCGACGTCGCGGCGTTCACGGTGCGATGGCTTCGGCGACGCGACCACTAGCCGCGATCCTCGCCGCCAACGCGTATCCGCTCTCGGTGGCGAGCGCGGTCTTCATCATCGCGGTGGGGCTCCCGTCGGCCGACCCGGACACGTACTGGCAGGTCGCGATGGGCCGCTGGATGCTCGACCACCGTGAGCTCCTGCATCAAGACGTCTTTTCTTCGACCGTGCCCGGGGCGCACTTCGGGATCGGGGAGTGGCTCGGCGAGATCGCGCTCGCCGCGTCATTCAACATCGCCGGCTGGGCCGGGATCGCCGTCCTTCGCGCCGGTCTCATCGCGATCGCCTCGTACTTTCTGGTGCGGCTCGCGCGGCGCGGCGGGACACCCTGGTGGATCTCGCTCCCGCTGATCGTCGCGGCCCTCCTCGTCTCCAAGATCACGTGGACCGACCGACCACAGCTCTTCACGCTGGCGCTATTCCCGGCTGTCCTGGTGCTGCTGTTCTCGCTCTCGCCGGGGTTCTCGCGACGTCTCCTTTTTCTCCCACCGATCTTTCTGATCTGGTCGGACCTGCACAGCGGGTATCCCCTCGGCCTTTTCGTGGTCGCGATCTTCGCCGCCGAAAGCATGCTCACGAACGGCAGGCGCGGGCTGCCTCTGGTCGTCACCGCGATCGCGTGCGTGGCCGTCACTTTTCTCAACCCAGCGCCGATCGATTTCGCGGGCGCAGCGCGCGAGTCGGTCCTCCATCCGCCCCGCTTTCTGGTCGAGTTCCTTCCGCCTGACGTCGTCACGCCGGCCGGTGCGCTGTTCGCCGGGTTCGTCATGCTCGTGATCGGGAGCGCGATGTTGCGCGGCGGATCGCTCCGCGAGGCCATGCTTCTGGCGCCGCTCCTCTATCTCGCATTGACCGCGCAGCGTCACATGCTGTTTTTTTGTTTTGCGGCGAGCGCCTTCCTCGGACCGCGTTTGAACCCGCTGCCACGATGGCGGTCGTTCGAGCTGCCCGTACCGGTGCGGCTTCCGGTGGCGATCGCGCTCTTCGTTGCGGCGCTCGGGAGCATCGTCAGCGCGCCGGTGCGCCCGGACGACCGCGCCTACCCCGCCGGCGCGCTCGAAGCGCTCCGCGCCGACAGCGGCGTTCTCCTGAATGAGTACGACTGGGGCGGATATCTCATCTTCAACCTGCCCGAACGGCCCGTGTTCGTCGACGGAAGCTATGTGCAGTACCTGAACGGAGTGCTCGACGACTACCGAGCGCTCGTCGGTCTCCGGCCGGGGTGGCAGGGCCTCCTCGAGAAGTACACGGTGCGCGAGCTCCTCCTCCAGCCGCAGCGTCCTCTCGCCGTCGCCTTACGGGAAGACGGCTGGCAGGTGCGTGCAGCGGACTCGCAGGGTCGATGGATCGTCCTGGCGCGACCGTGACGCGCGCGTTTTCGTGGTCGTTGCCGCTCTTTGCAGGCGGGATCTTCGGTGCGCTCTCCACTCTGGCGACGATCGGTGATCCCGATCTCTTCTGGCATCTCGCGCAGGGACGTCAGACCGTCACCGAAGGTCTCGCGCGCGTCGACAGCTTTTCGTGGTCGGTCAACGGGTTACCGGTACTCACCGATCAGTGGCTGGGCCAAGCGATCTGGTACGAGGCCTATGCCGCGCTCGGCTGGAACGGGATCATCCTCCTTCGCGCCCTCCTCGTCGCCGCGACCGTCACCCTCATCGTCGCGGCCGCGCTCACCGCCCAGCGGAGACCGATCGTCGCCGTCGTCGCGGCGCTCCCGGCGATCGGGCTCTCGCGCTTCGCGTGGACCGAGCGTCCGCAGCTTATGGGACTCCTCTGTTTTGCGGCGCTCATCCTTCTGCTTCGCGCTTCGGCCGAACGACCGCGTCTGCTCATGGCCGTACCGGTGCTGATCGTCGTGTGGGCGAATCTCCACGCTTCGTTCGCACTCGGTCTCGGAGTGACCGCGATCTTTTGCGGCGAGCTCTGGCTCCGCCGTCCGGACGCGCGCGCCCTCGCCGTCGGCGTCGTCGCCGTCTCGATCGCGGCGACGCTGCTCACGCCGTCGGGCGTCTCCATTTGGACGTCCGCGAGCGGCCACTTCCTGTCGCCCCCGCGGGTCATTCAGGAAGAAGGTGTCCCTGACGTGACCCAGCCATACGGAATGGTTTTCGCGTTCGTATTGCTTGCCGTCCTCTCCACCGCGATGCTGTCGCGCCCGACGGTGCTTCGCGACGTCGCGCTCATCGTGCCGGTGCTCTTTGTGTCGATGACCGCCGCTCGACACACGCCGTTCTTCGCGGTCGCCTCCGTCCCGTACCTCGCGGGTCATGCGCCCGAAGCGATCTCCGCGATTGCGAGCCGACTGGGCATCAACGTGCGCCTCCCGGCATTCGCGCCGCGCGTCCCGTCGCTCCGCATCGACCTCGCGACGGCGGCGATCGCCCTCGCGGTGGTCATAGCCGCGGGCTTCATCGCCCGCGGCGAGCCGAACCTCTCCCCGTATCCGAGCGGTGCGCTGTCGTCTCTGCCGCCCGGTCCAGGCGTCGTGAACGACTATGACTGGGGCGGATTCCTGATTTGGTACGCGCCTGCAACTCCGGTCTTTATCGATGGCCGACTCTTCCCATACACCGGTGATGCGCTCCGCGACTACGAGACCCTCGTCTCTCTCGGTCCGACCTGGCGCGATGTTCTCGCGCGCCGCGGCGCACGAGCGCTGCTCGTCAAGCCAGGCTCGCCTGTCGCCGTGCGCGCTCGCGACTTGCGGTGGCCGATCGTCACCGAGAGCGCGACATACGTGCTCTTCATCGTCCCGAATTCACGCTGAGCGCCGCTAGACTGACCGCCGATGAGCGATCCGGTGCGCGTCGTCAAACCGTCCGAGGATCTCGACGATCAGTTCGACTCGATCGTCGACGCGCTACGGCATGACGTCCGGAATATCCGGCAGCAGGTCGAAAAGTACGGTCGCACCTATCAGAAACGCGCCGAGGCCCGCTCGCGCCAGACGACCCACGGCGAGCTCGACGAAGAGACCCAGCGCGGTTACCGCCGTCTGAAGCAGCTGCAGCTCGTGATCCAGCACATCGAGTCGAGCGCCGCGTACCTGCTCGGTTCGGGCATCGATCCGTCGTCGGACAGCGACGACGAGGCCGTCGAGGTCGCACAGCGCGTGCTCGGCAGCCTCGAGGCCGAGCGAGAGCGCCTCTACCGGGACGTCCACGATGGCCCCGCGCAGGTCCTCGCCAACGCCATTTTCGAGGTCGAGTACCTCGAACGCATCACCGAGCGCGCGCCGGCCGAGGTGCGTCAGACCCTGAAGACCGAGCTCGCGAATCTCAAGGGGCAGTTCCGCGGGTCGCTCGATTCGGTCCGGGCGATGATCTACGACCTTCGCCCGCCCGAGCTCACCGAGCTCGGTCTCGCGGAAGCCATACGCAACTACGCGTCCGAGTGGGAAGCCCGCTGCGGCATCAAGGTCGGAAGCCAGCTCGATCTCAAGGACACCGGACTCACTCCGATGGAAGAGCTCGCGGTCTACCGGGTCATGCAGGAGGCGCTGCAGAACGTCCACAAGCACGCGCACGCGAGCGCCGTTGGGCTCGCCTGGTCGCGCGCGAACGACAGCTGGGTGCTGCACGTGACCGACGATGGGATGGGCTTCGATCTCGTGAAGGCCGCTCGCCACAAGAAGTCGGTCGGACTGCTCTCCATGCGCGAGCGGGCCGAACTCATCGGCGGCACTCTTCAAATCCAGTCAACACCGGGCAAGGGAACGGCGGTCACGCTGCTCCTGCCCGTCGAAAAGAAGGTCGAGCCGCTCCGTGCGCGTCGCAACGAGCGGACTCACAAGGAGCAGGAATGAGCGAGAGGCCCGAGCGCGCGATCCGGATCCTTCTGGCCGACGCGAGTCGGATAACCACAATGGGCATCCGGCAAGTCATCGAGAAGGAAACGGACCTGGAGATCGTCGGTGTGGCTTCCGACGGGGAAGAGGCTGTCGCGAAGACGAACGAGCTCGAGCCGGACGTGCTTGTGATCGAGGTGGATCTTCCGCGGCTCTCCGGCATCAAGGCCACGCAGCGGGTGCGACGGGAGCTGCCGGCGGTGGGCGTGGTCATCCTGACCGCCCAGGATCAGGAGCAGATCCTCTTCGAGGCGATCCGAGCCGGGGCGGCCGCCTACCTTCACAAGGACTGCGAGCCCGCCGAGCTCATTGATGCCATCCGCAAAGTGCGGGCCGGCCAATTCATCATCAACGAGAAGATCTTCAGCAGGCCGGCGGTGGCGTCGAAGGTGCTCGCTGAGTTCCGCGAGCTTTCCGTGTATGGTCCAGGCTCGACGCATGTCTTCGCGCCGCTTTCGCCCCGTGAGGTGCAGATCCTGGACAACATCGCGCAAGGTATGACGAACAAGGAGGTCGCCTACGCGCTGGCCATCTCCGAGCAGACGGTGAAGAACCACATGTCGAGCATCCTGCGCAAGCTATCGGTGAACGACCGCACGCAAGCGGTCGTCTACGCGATCCGGCAGGGTTGGATCAAGGGACCGGAGATCGGTAATTGACCATGGCACCGCCCAGCGTCCTCGCTGAGATCGCGACCGAGCAGCAGAAAGTCACGGCGGAGATCCGCGAGCTCGACCTGCTCATCGAATCGACGCAGACCGAGGTCAACCGCCTCAGGTCGCGCGAAGACCAGATGAAGGCGAAGGTCGAGGAAGTCCGCAAGAACCCCGGCAACTTCCAGCGCGAGGAGATCTTCGGCGCTACGGACGAGCACGCGGCCGCAATGGCTCGCCGCATGACCATGGAAGGCCAGCTCAACTCGCTGCAGTCGAAGCGCAAGCTCATCGATCGCAGCGCGCAGATCCTGGCCACGGCGCAGCGTCAGCTCGCCGAGTACACCGCGCCGCCGCTCCCGCCGGACACCGCGCCGCTCATCGATGAGAGCCGACTCCTGCAGGCGGTCGTCGACACGCAGGAAGAGGAGCGGAAGCGGATCGCGCGGCAGGTCCATGACGGCCCCGCGCAGGCGATGGCGAACGTCGTCCTCCAGTCGGAGATCAGCGAGCGTCTTTTCGACGTCGATGCTCAGAAGTCGCGCGGGGAGCTGGCGTCGCTCCGTCAGATGGTCAACAAGACGCTGCAGGAGCTGCGTGGATTCATCTTCGAGCTCAGGCCGATGATCCTCGACGACCTCGGCCTCGTTCCGACGCTGCGCCGGTATGTGCAGACGCTCATCGACAAGCACGGCGTCCGCATCGACTTCTCGAGCACCGGCCGCGACCGCCGGCTGCCGTCCGATGACGAGGTCGCGATCTTCCGCCTGATCCAGGACTCGCTCGTCGAGCGGATCGACAAGGCGCAGGCGAAGGAGATCGTGCTCGGCCTCCAGTGGAAGGAAGACACGCTCGACGTCCTCCTGCAGAGCGACGGCAAGGAGCTCCCGCCCGACGGTGAGCTCCAGTCCGGCATTCGGCGGAGCGAGCGTCTCGAGCTCCTCCACGGCGAGTCGACGCACGAGGCACGCGCGGACGGTACTGTCGTGCTCAAAGTGAAGATCCCGATCCGGAGCGCACCGCAGCTCGTCTCATGAGCACGACGGCCGAGCTCACGACCGATCAGGTCGGCGGGTACCTCGAGGCCACGCTGGCCCTCGTCGACACGGAGCTCGAAGCTCTCGGCGAAGACAGCAGCTGGCACTTCGACCAGAAAGAGTGGTGTGCGAATCAGGTCGTCGGTCACGTGATCGAGGCGGAGAAGCGCGGCTTCGCCGGTCGGATTCGCGAGATCCTGGCTGGCAAAGAGAAGACCAGCGCGTGGGATCAGGAGGCCGTCGCGAGAGAGCGGAACGACTGCGGACGGATGGGCCAGAGCCTCTGGATGGAGTTCATGGGTCTCCGGCACGACAGCCTCAACCTCGTGCAATCCTTGAAGCCGAACGATCTCGGGAAGGGGATCGAGCACCCCAAGGCCGGACGCCTGACGATCCGCGACCTCCTGCACGAGTGGATCCATCACGACCGGAACCACACGCGTCAACTCCTGCAGATAGCGCAGGAGCGCGTGTGGCCGCACATGGGGAATTCCCAGAAGTTCAGAGGCGAGTAGACCGCCCAATGCCGGAAGCGATATCGCGACCTAGACGGACGCTGTAGTTCGTGCCTCGATCCTCTGGAGAGATCTGTGTGGTATTGGCGAGGAAGACGGCCGGGAAGGGCGTTTCGAATGGGAGAATCCGATGGCGGTTTCCGATCTCGGGGATCGGCGCCGCCTCCTCGCGGAACGACCACGAGCGGAGGACATCCCGCTGATCGAACCTCGGCCCACCCGCGCCAATCACCGCGACACGACGACTCATCACGCGAAAGGATGCACGTAGATGGATGAGGCGGACCTAAGCGCCGCGTTCGCCCCGCCCCACGAACCAGAGTGCGAGCAGCCAGAGCGGCGCGACCGGGATGCCGGCCTGGTGCACAAGCGCGACGACGATCCCCGAGCCGATCCACACCGCCGCCGCCGAGGTTGTCGTCGCGGCTCGCGCAACTGAGGGATACGCCATCACCCCGTCATGGAGGAGGGCGTGGGGGGCGGCCAGGATGGACCAGAGCGAGGCGTCGACGACACGCGTCGTGAAGATGCGGGAACGAATCAACACCGCGCCGGCCGCGATCACGTAGATCGCCAGCGCCAGCCCGGCGTTGAGCGCGAGGTCGTCCCCGCTGATGACGCGACGCACGAGGGCCGCGAGCCCGAGCTCGCCGGGTCGTAGCTCCGTCGCGGCGAGACCGAGGATCGCGGGAAAGCGTGCCATGCCCTCGACGCCGGCGGTGAGAAACGAGATGACGATCACGATGCCGGCCGCCGCGACCAGACCCGCTGCGCGCCGTCGTTCAGTCATCGCGACGAGCGCGAAAACGGGCAGCAGCTGCGGCCGAAGCGCGAGAAGACCAAGGAGCGCGCCTGACCACAAGGGCGGCGCGCGGAGCGACGCGGCGACACAAAGAAGCGCGAATGGTGAGGTCTGGCCCTCGACGAACGCGATGAGCGAAGTCGGCGCGAGCAACGCGAACGCCAACGCCCGCCCGCGCTGCTCCCGTGCCACCAGCGGCGCGAGCAGGAGCGCGGCGGAGACCTGAGCGAGAACGGAGAAGGTGAGCATCACGGCGTACGCCGCCTGAATCGGAAGCGCGCCGAGTGGCGCCATAACCGCGGCCAGCGCGGGCAGATTCTTGCTGAGACGGATCGGATCATCGAAGATCGCTCCGGGCAGAGCCGCGTTCTCGGTGGCAAATAGCGCGGCCGGATCGGTTACCTGTGACCCATGCCCGGTCGCGACGAGCCGCGCGGCTGCGTAGAGAGCGACAAAGTCATAACCCGCGGGCTCTGCCGACCAGCTCACGAAAGCGATGAGCCAGGCCACGGCAATGACGAGCGCCGCCAGCGCGATCGGCGCTACGCGCCGCCCGGTGTCGTGATCTCGAGAGCCATTCCCTGCGCGCCCCACTGCGACATTCCAACACCATGCCCGTATCCCTTGCCGGTGAAGACGAAACGGGCCGGTAACCGGTACTGCCAGC
>Ga0207646_10000914_pt1 | contig 38039 bp, 34 predicted proteins | sample KBSK5502metaG_FD_184343 | JGI IMG/M metagenome (GOLD analysis project Ga0207646, IMG submission 184343) | Corn, switchgrass and miscanthus rhizosphere microbial communities from Kellogg Biological Station, Michigan, USA - KBS K5-50-2 metaG... | ecosystem: Host-associated > Plants > Roots >... | reverse complement strand
ACCCAGTCGAGGATCACTCCGATGCCGTGTTGATGGAGGTGATCGACCAGGAACATGAAGTCCTGCGGCGAGCCGTAGCGGCTGGTCGGCGCGAAGTAGCCGGTGCTCTGGTAGCCCCACGATCCGTAGAAGGGGTGCTCCATCACGGGCATGAACTCGACATGCGTGAAGCCGAGTCGGTGAGCGTAGTCAGCCAGGCGTGGCGCCAGCTCGCGGTATGTGAGCCAGCGGTTGTCTTCCTCGGGCACGCGCATCCACGAGCCCAGGTGGACCTCGTAGACCGACCACGGCGCCGACCGGCTGTTGGCGCGAGCGCGATTCGACATCCAGTCGGCATCGCCCCAGTCGTAGCTCAAGTCCCAGACGATCGAGGCCTGGCGTGGCGGCTGCTCGGCGTAAACGGCGAAGGGGTCGGCCTTGTCGGCACCGGTGCGCGTGACGCGCGAGTGGACGTGGTACTTGTACATCGCCCCGTGCTCGACGCCGGGCACGAAGCCCTCCCAGATCCCAGACTGCTCGCGTGGCACGAGCTTGTTCTCGTCCCGGTTCCAACCGTTGAAATCGCCGATCACGCTCACCCAGTCCGCGTTGGGCGCCCAGACCGCGAATGAGGCGCCTTGGGGATCGTCGGACAGGTGCGCGCCCAGCTTCTCGTACAGGTGGCTGTGAGTGCCCTCGTTGAAAAGATGAAGGTCGAACGGCGTGAGCTGCGAGGGCGCGATCATGCGGGATGGACCACCTCGAGGATCCCTCGGAGCGGGATTCTCACCCAGTCAGGCCGGCTGTTGAGCTCGTAGCGCAGCTCGTACAGGGCCTTCTCGAGCAGCATCGTCGACAGCTGGAGGTCGAGGTCCTCCGCCGTTTGGGGCACGAATGAGGCGCTGCCGGCGGTGGTCAGGTAGCTGCGCAGAAACGCAGACGACACGGAGTCGACCCAGAAACGTGCCCAGGCTTCGAGGCGCGGGCGGGACTCGGGCACGAAATTCCCAGAGCGGAGGGCGGCCTGGCTCGCATAGTCGAACGAGCGCAGCATGCCGGCCACGTCGCGGAGCGCCAGGCGCTTCAGCCGACGCTCATAGAGGGTGCGTGTCGGCTCGCCCTCGAAATCGATGATCACGAAATCGTGTCCGGTGTACAGCACCTGGCCCAGGTGATAGTCGCCGTGCACGCGGATCCTGGTCGTCGTCAGCCGGCGCGCGAGAAACGCCCGCAAAGCCTGGGTGATGCGCGGCTCCAGGTCGAGCACTCGTTTGGCCTCGTCCTTGGCGTCCTCTGGCAGGCGCTTGAGCTGGCTGCGCAGGAGCTCCATCGAGCGCAGCGCCACGGCGTTGAGAGATTGATAGATCGAGCGCTGGTCCTGGGGCGAGATGCGCTCGGGCGCAAAGGCCGGGTCGTCAGGATCGGAGGCCAGCGCAGTGTGCAGCTCGGCCGTGCGCCGGCCGAGCAGGCGCGCGGACTCCAGGTAGGCGCCGATCGTCGTGGTCGCGGCCTCAGACATCTCCATTGCGCTGGCTTGCAGCAGGGTCTGCGCCCGCGCGGGAGGCTCTCCGCTCGCCGGGACCTCCATCGCCTTCAGGTAATGGTCGAGGGTCGTCAGCGTGTACTGCCAGGCGTCGCCCTGGTTGGGCACGTAGCCCTGCAGGACCGCCATCGCCACCGGCTCGCCATTGTCGCGCCGGAACTCCAGGCTCCCCGCCAGCGGCGCGATCTGCGCGAAGTTGGTCTTTTCGGTCAGGAAGCGGCCGACCTCGAGCTCCGGGTTGACCCCGTCCTCCAGGCGTCGGAAGACCTTGAGGATCAACCGCTCGCCGAACACGACGGAGTTGTTGCTCTGCTCGGCCACCGAAAGCGCCGCTTCGAGCCTGATCGTCTCCGGGCCGCGCAGCCGCGCGAATGCGCGGGTGGTCGATCCGACCAGCGACCCCTTCTCGTTCGGTGCGCGCCGGCGTTTCGCGATGATGTTGAGGAGGCCTTCGGCGAAGCCTGGCGGCCCAAGCGCGTCGTACAGCATGCCGCGCTGCTCTTCGACAGTCGTGCGCAGCCAGGCGACGGCCGCATGCGGCCAGCGTTCGAGGATCTGCGGGGCCTCCGCCGCGTTGGCATACGCGACCGGCAGCAGGTAGGTCTCAGGGTCGCCATCCGCATACGTCACGACGACCGTCAGCAAATACGCGCTCCGGTCGGCGCCCGGCACCTCGATCGCATCGGAGATCGACATCGACTTCAGGCGGCGCGCCTTGCCCGCAAACCAGCGTCGCTGTTTGATGTAGGGCAGCAGGACTGATTCCAGACGTTCCTTGGTCGGGGCGACCAGGACTCCATCCCAGCTGCCCGCCACTTTGATCTCGGGCAGGACGGCGGCCGCAATGCTCCCGTCACCTGAAACCAGCGCCGCCTGCCGCGGCTGGAGCGAGAACCAGAAGAACGAATGAGGTCCAAGGGTGAGGAAGTAGGGGGCCTCGCCGATCGCGGGCAGGTCCGTAGCGCCGAACAGCTCGACCGGCACCATGCCCTTCCACTTGCTGAGGTCGAGCTCCACCACCTGCAGGAACCTTGACAGGTTGGCGATGCACAGGATCTGCTCCGACTCGTAGCGGCGGACGAAAGCCAGCACTCTGCGGTTCTCCGGCCGAAGCAGCTCGAGCGTGCCGCGGCCGAAAGCGCGATGGCGCTTCCGAAGCGCGATCAGCCGCTTCATCCACGACAGCAGCGAATGCGGGTTCTGCGCCTGGGCCTCGACGTTGACGCTCTCGTAGTGATACTCGGGGTCGGTCACCACCGGCAGGTAGAGCCGCTGCCGGTTGGCGCGCGAGAAGCCGGCGTTGCGGTCGGCGCTCCACTGCATCGGCGTGCGCACGCCGTTGCGATCGCCGAGGAAGATGTTGTCGCCCATGCCGATCTCGTCGCCGTAGTAGAGGACCGGCGTGCCCGGGAGCGAGAACAGCAAGCCGTTCATGAGCTCGATGCGCCGGCGGTCGTTGCCGAGCAGCGGGGCAAGGCGCCGGCGGATGCCGAGGTTGATCCGGGCCAGGCGGTCCTGCGTGTACGCGCGATACATGTAGTCGCGCTCTTCGTCGGTGACCATCTCGAGCGTCAGCTCGTCGTGGTTGCGAAGGAAGAGCGCCCACTGGGAGTTGTCGGGGATCGACGGCGTCTGGGCCAGGATGTCGACGATCGGAAACCGGTCCTCCATGCGGATCGACATGAACAGGCGGGGCATGAGCGGGAAATGGAAGGCCATCTGGCACTCGGCGCCTTCGCCGAAGTAGGCGACCGCGTCCTCAGGCCACTGGTTGGCCTCTGCGAGCAGCATGCGGTTGGCGTAGTTCCCATCGACGTGCCGCCGCATCTCCTTGAGGAACTCGTGGGTCTCAGGGAGGTTCTCGCAGTTGGTGCCGTCGCGCTCGAAGAGGTATGGGATCGCGTCGAGCCGCACGCCGTCGACGCCGGAATCGAGCCAGAAGTCCAGGGCCTTCAAGACCGACTCTTTGACCTTGGGATTGTCGTAGTTGAGGTCTGGCTGGTGCGAATAAAAACGGTGCCAGTAGTACGCGCCCGCGACGTGGTCCCACGTCCAGTTGGACACCTCGAAATCTTTGAAGATGATCCGTGCGTCCTGGTAGCGCTGGTTGGTGTCGCTCCACACATAGAACTCGCGTGCCGCCGTGCCCGGGCGGGCCCGCCGTGCTCGCTGGAACCACGGATGCTGGTCCGACGTGTGGTTGCAGACCAGCTCGTTGACGACCCTGATGCCTCGCCGGTGCGCGTCCTTGATGAACTGATGCAGGTCGGCCACGCTGCCATACATCGGGTTGACGTCGGTGTAGTCGGCGATGTCGTAGCCGTCGTCGCGCATGGGGGACGGGTAGAACGGCAGCAGCCAGATGGCGCTGACGCCGAGGTCCTGCAGGTAGGGCAGCTTCTCGAGCAGGCCTCGGAAGTCTCCGCTGCCGTCGCCGTCGCTGTCCATGAACGCGCGCACATGGAGCTCGTAGATGAGCGCGTCCTTGTACCAGAGCGGATCGTCGTCCAGAGTGAACGTCTCGCGCTTGCGACGCCGGACCGACGGCTGAATCACAGGAAATACTCGAAGTCGCGTTCGCTGCGGATGCGCCGGCGAAAACGAAAGATCTGCGCGGGCGTCGAGTGCGGATTCAGCTCGATGTAGTTGCGAGGCCCGTTCCAGATATAGCGCGCCCCGCTCAGCAGCTCGTGCGCCTGGTAGCTGCGGTCGCGGTCGATGCCCAGGGCCTCGAGCGGGAGCGTCACCATTCCCGTTTGGGTGTGGTGAGGGTCGACGTTCACAACCGTGAGCACGACGTCAGCCAGGTCATCGGTGCTCTTGGTGTACGCGATGATCTGGTCGTTCTCGGTGGAGTGAAACATGAGACCGTCGTCGCTTTGCAGCGCCGGGTTCTGTCGCCGCACCGCGTTCACCAATGTGATCAGCTCGCGAAGGCTGTCCGGGCGGTCGCGCTGCCAACTGCGGAGCTGGTACTTCTCCGAGTCGAGGTACTCCTCGGAACCGGGCTCTTTGGCACGGTTCTCGCACAGCTCGAAAGCAGGCCCGTAGATCCCATAGCTCGCGCCCAGCGTCGAGGCCAGCACGAAGCGGGCCGCGAAAGCGGGTCGCCCGCCGGTCTGCAAGTACTCGGTGAGGATGTCGGGAGTGTTCGGCCACAGGTTCGGCCGGAGGATCTCTCGGATGGGCGCCGAGCGCAGCTCGTTGAAGTACTGGCTCAGCTCCGATCTCGTGTTGCGCCACGCAAAGTACGTGTACGACTGGCTGAAGCCCACCTTCGCGAGCCTGTACATCAACTTAGGGCGCGTGAATGCTTCGGAGAGAAAGATCACGTCGGCGTGCTCGCGCTTGACCTCGCTGATGAGCCACTCCCAAAACGGGAACGGCTTGGTGTGGGGGTTGTCGACGCGGAAGATCCGCACGCCCTGGTCGATCCAGAAGATCACGATCGAGAGCAGCTCGGCCCACAGCTCGGGCCAGGCCTCGCATTCGAAGTCGAACGGATAGATGTCCTCGTACTTCTTGGGTGGGTTTTCGGCGTACTGGATCGAGCCGTCGGGGCGATGGCGAAACCACTCCGGGTGCTCACGTGTGTAGGGGTGGTCGGGCGAGCACTGGAACGCGAGGTCCAGCGCGATCGAAAGGCCGGCCGTCCCGGCCGCGCTCATGAGGTGCTTGAAGTCGTCCATGGTGCCGAGCTGGGGATGGATCGCCTTGTGGCCGCCCTCCTCAGAGCCGATCGCCCACGGGCTTCCCGGCTCGTCCGCCTTTGCGCGCTCGCTGTTGTTGGCGCCCTTGCGGTTGGTGCGGCCGATGGGGTGGATGGGCGGGAAGTAGAGGACGTCGAATCCCATCCCGGAGATGTACGGCAGCCACTCCTCGACGTCGCGAAACGTTCCGTGCTTGCCCTGCTTGCCGGCCGACCTGGGGAACATCTCGTACCAGGCGCCATACCGAGCCCGCGGCGGCTCCACCATCACTTCGCCCTGGCGCCCGTAAGTGACCGACAGGCTGCGGTCGGCGTGCTGTTCCATGAGCACGGCCAGGTCGGAGCCAAGCGCGGCGGCGGCGGCGGCCTTGCCCTTGCGGAGCTGGGCTGTGTAAGCCATCAGCTTCTCGGAGTCGGGTCCTGACGCTCGTGCAGCGGCCGCCTCGACAAGCAGCGCCGCCACCTCCAGCTCCTGGGCCACGTCCTGCCCCGCCTCGACGCGCTTGGCGAACTGGCGGCTCCAGGTCTCGAAGGGGTCGACCCAGGCCTCGATCGCGAACCGGTACCGTCCCAGCTCGGTGACTGCGAACTCGGCCCGCCAGCGGTCGTTGACCAGCGGGACCATCGGCACCTCGGTCCAGTCCGGCGCGCCCTCGTGGCGGTACCGGATGACGCAAACGAGCGCGTCCTGGCCGTCGGCGATGATGTCCGCCTCGACGGCCACCTTTTCGCCCACCGAGCGCTTGGCCGGGAACCGCCCGGCGTCGATCTCGGGCGAGACCGCCTCGATGGCGACCCGCTGCCTTCCGTCCGCGTGCGGCTTGGGGAGGCTGGAGGGCTGGCGTACTTGGGGTGAGGTCGCGGGCGTCCGCTTGACCGGTGCGCGAGCCACGGCTAAATCGTACTGTCGCCCTCCCCGTTCGGGGGGAGGGTCGGGGAGAGGGGCGTGAAGACAGTAATGTGATGGTCGTGGGCATGCTGCGTTCCATCGACCCCGCCACAGGCCAGGATCTCGCGAACTTCCCGGAGCTCGACGCCGCCGGCATCGAGGCCGCGGTCGCCCGCGCCTGGGGCTCGCGGCACGCCTGGCGGGACGTCGGAGTCGACATGAGAGCGGCCCTGCTGCGCTCAGTCGCGGGAGTCCTGAGGGCCGACAAGGCCCGCTACGCCGCGCTCGCCACGGCGGAGATGGGCAAGCCGATCGTCGAGGCGGAGGGCGAGGTCGAGAAATGCGCGTGGACTGCGGGCTGGATCGCGGACAACGCCGCACGCCTGCTCGCCGATGAGCCGGTGGAGAGCGCGGCGACCCTGAGCTACGTCAGGTTCCAGCCGCTCGGCGTGATCCTGGCGGTCATGCCGTGGAACTTCCCCTTCTGGCAGGCGTTCCGCGCCGGTCTGCCCGCGCTCGCCGCCGGGAACGTGATGCTGCTCAAGCACTCATCTAACGTGCCGCAGTGCGCGATCGCCATCGAGGAGGTTTTCCGGGAGGCCGGGGTGCCCCAGGGCGTCTTCCAGACGCTGCTCGTCGGCTCGGGCGCGGTGGACCAGATCATCGGGGACCACCGGGTCGCCGGGGTGACGCTCACCGGGTCCGAGGGCGCCGGCTCGCGCGTCGCCGCGACCGCCGGCAAGACGATCAAGAAGTCCGTGCTCGAGCTGGGCGGATCGGATCCGTTCATCGTCCTGGCGGACGCCGACCTCGAGACCGCGGCCGGGGTCGCCTGCCGCGCGCGCAACCAGAACAACGGTCAGAGCTGCATCGCGGCCAAACGCTTCATCGTGGTGGAGTCGGTCGCGGACGAATTCGAGTCGCTGTTTGCACACAAGGTCGGGGAGCTCAAGGTCGGGGACCCCAAGGATCGGGGCGTGCAGGTCGGTCCCCTGGCGCGCGCCGACCTGGTGGACGACCTCGAGCGTCAGGTCAGAGAGTCGGTTCGGTTGGGCGCGCGGCCGCTGACCGGGGGCAAGCGCCTGGACGGCGCGGGTTACTTCTTCGAGCCGACGGTGCTCGCCGGCGTACAGCCCGGCATGCCTGTCTACCGCGAGGAGACGTTCGGCCCAGTGGCCGCCGTGATTCGCGTGAGCGATGACGAGGAGGCCTTGCGAGTCGCCAACGATTCCGACTTCGGTCTTGGTTCGAGCATCTGGACGGCCGACGTCGACCGCGCGCGCCGCCTGGCCGAGCGTGTGGAGGCCGGCATGGTGTTCATCAACGGCATGGTCGCCTCGGACACCCGCTTGCCTTTCGGTGGGGTGAAGAAGTCGGGCTACGGCCGCGAGCTGTCGAGCTACGGGATGAAGGAGTTCACCAACATCCAGACCATCTGGGTCGGCCCCGCGAAAAACTAGCTCCTGATAAACCTAATTCCGCGCCGCTGACGCCAACGGTATGCATCCCGCGCTCCCCACACGCTCCTTTGGCGCCAGAGGGTGCGGAATCTCAGTCTTTACAGCCTGGGTTGGCGAAACCGTTTTGGAGGTCCAAGCTCGGAAGGTGGCCAGGACACCCTTCATTCACTTTGGAGGAAGCGCGCGCGGTTGGGCTCACAAAGAGCGCACTGAAGGGCAGGGCCTGGCGACGCCTCAGCGCCGAGCTCTATTGCTGGGCGGAGCTGAGCGAGAACCCCTTGCTGCTGCTTTCAGCATGGCGGCGCTTACTCCCGGCGGAGGCTGCTTTCTCCGGCGCAACCGCGGGCTGGCTGTTCGGCCTTGACCTCGAGCCCATCAACCCGGTCCAGATCGTTGTGCCACCGGACTCGGGCATCCGTTCGCGGGTCGGGCTCAGCGTGCGTCGGTGTGAGCTCCGGCCGGCTGAAGTTGCCTCAATCCGCGGGTTGCGCGCGACAGCACTGCCCTATACCCTCGCCGAACTTTGCTTGCAGCGGCCGGCGGTCGAAGCGCTCGTCGCCATCGATATGGCGGTTCATGCAGGCCTCACTGACGCTGCCACTCTGGGCCGTTACGCCGAGGCAGCGCAAGGTCGCGCGGGTGCAGGCCGGTTGCGTTCGCTGGCAGCGTATGCGGCTCCAGCGGAATCGCCGATGGAAACTCGGCTTCGTTGGCTTCTGATCCAGGCCGGCCTACCGCGACCAGAAGTCCAGGCGAATCTCAATGACAGCAAGTCACGGTTCACCGGCAGGGCCGATCTCTACTACCCCGCTGCAAAGCTCATGCTCGAGTACGACGGAGGCAACCATCGGGAGCGACTCGTTGAGGATGATCGCCGCCAGAATCTGCTCATCAACGCCGGATTCCGGATCCTGCGCTTCACTGCAGCCGACATCCACAATCGTCCGGACGTAATCGAAGCCCAGGTCCGGGGGGCGCTGACTATGGTGGCCCCAAGCGCACCGGTGACGCCAACGCTGCGTAAACACAAGCGTCAAAGCAAGCCGCTGACGCCAAAGGTGCGGAATCCGCGCCGCGATTGGAGCGCCACTCCTCGGCGCTTGTTGAGGGCGGTCCGAGGCGGTTAGCGGTTCGTCTCCCGGCGCACGAAAAGCGTCGTCCCCACGATCAAGAACACCCCGAGCATCAGGGCCAGGACCGCGACGTTGGTGACCGGATTCAAAAGCACCACCCGCTCGTAGTCGCGCGAGCCCGCGAAGACAACCCCCCGCGCGAGGTCGATGACGTACCGCATCGGCGAGGCGAGGGAGAGGACTTCGAGGTACCACGGGAGGTTGTTGATCGGACTGATCAACCCGGCCAGGAAGTACTGCGGCAAGAAGACGAAGTTGAAGATCTGGTTGGAGGCCCGCGAGTCGCTCATCGTGTTCAGCAGCAGAAGGCCGAACGCCCCGCCCATGAAGCAGGACAGCAGCGCCACCGGCACCAACAAGGCCAGAGCCGTGGCGGTCAACGGGACCCGGAGGATGGCGGCGAACACGACCATGGGCACCACCTGCATCACAGCGACGAGCGTCTCGCCCAGGATCTTGCCGATTACGATCGAGTATCGCGAGATCGGGGAAACGAACATCTCCTGGGCGAAGTCGTTCTGGCGATCGTCCATCAGCGACGTCAAGCCCTGCGCAGTGGACTGGAAGAGCGTCATCCCCAGGAAGCCGGTGAACGTAAAGCCGATGAAGTTGAAGCCGGCCGCCTTCCCCAGGTTGAGCTGCAGGGTCCCGCCCAGCAGGAAGATCGTGACGAACGGGAAGATGCCGGCGGCGATCATCCGGCCGGGGTCGCGAAAGAACTTCAGCAGGTCTCTGCCCGCAAGCGCGATGACGACGTTCAGCTCATGCATCGCTGCTCGCCAGAATCCGGAGGTAGGCATCCTCCAGGCTCGCTGACTCGGTTCGGAGCATGGTCAGCGGCTGGCCGATGCCGTGGACGACCTCGTATGCCGTGAGCCGGTCGAGGCTGATGTCGAAGTGGCGGTCCTCGGTGAATGACAAATGCATCTGGCGGAGTCGCCGCCTCAGCGCGTCGCGGTCGGCCGCGTCGATGATCAAGCGCTCATGCACCAGCTGCGCCTTCACATCTCGGGGCGACCCGATCGCGACCACGTGGCCGTGGTCGAGGATGCACACCCGGTCGGCGTCCTCCGCCTCGTCCAGTTGGTGGGTGGTGAGGCAAATGGTGAGCTCGTGCTCCCGCCTGAGCTCCTCGATGTACTGCCACAGCGTCCGCCGGCTGGCCACGTCCAGGCCCCTGGTGGGCTCGTCCAGGAAAAGGATGCGCGGATGATGCATCAGCCCTCGGATGATCTCGAGCTTGCGCTGCATGCCGCCGGACAACCGGCGAACGGGCTTGAACACGTCGGCGCCCAGCGCGACCATCTCGGCCAGCTCCCGGACCTGCAGCCGATAGGCGGTCGGCATCAGGCGATATAGCGGGCGATATGGGTAGAGGCCGTAAAGGACTGCGTGGAAGCGGATGTTTTCCTCGCCGGTCAGGTTCATGTCCAGCGAGGGGTTCTGGAAGATGATGCCCACGTGGCGCCTCACCGTGCTGGCCTCGCGGACGATGTCGTGGCCCGCGATGCGCACGCTCCCTGAAGTCGGCGACAGCGTCGTGGTGAGGATCGAGATGGTCGTGGTCTTGCCGGCGCCATTGGGCCCGAGGAGCGCGAAGAATTCCCCTGGGTCGACCTCGAACGAAATTCCGTCAACCGCGTTGACCTTGCCTTTTCGATAGCGCTTGACGAGATCGCGGACCTCGATTGCTGCTGCCATTTCGGCCCTAAGACTTCCGGGTCGCCGCGAGATGCTTCCGCGCCAGCACCGAGTAGGAGTCCTTGAGCGCGTCCTTGGGATCGAAATCGAGGCTGCGCGCTTTCTCGGGCAGCACCTCGAGCGGTCCCTCGAGCTCCACGAAAGAGCCGAACTCGAGGGAGTCGAGGGTGACGGTGACGACACCGTCGAGAGTCCACATCACGCGGTGCTTCTTGTAGGTGAACTCGACGTGAAAGCCGAGCTCGGTGAGAAGGTCGAGAGTCGCGTGCGCGTCCTTGACCTCGACCTCGGTCTCCTCCCGCACCTTGACGCCGCCGACGAATTTGGCCGGCCCCTTTGCGGTCAGCACACCGCGCGGGCCGCCGTTCAGCACGCGGAGTCTCAGCGTGGTCCGGCGCGTGGATTTGCCGGGACCGTCGAAGCGATAGTTCTCTTCGTCGTATTTACCCTCGAGCCGAGCGCCCCGCTTGCGCAGCAGTGTGCGCAGCCGCGCGTGGTCGGCTGGCCCCGAGACGCGGAACTTCAGCTCACATTCGAGACTGCGATCGCGAGGGCGATGGTGGGAACGGTTCCGAGCCATGGACGGAGAGTAGCGGTGATGGCCCAAACTGCGCTCGTGTCCATCGGACGTGTGCCGCTCGAAACAGAGAGACTGCTCCTGGAGCCGATCGGGCCGGCCCATGCGGAGGGGTTGTTCGAAGCCACCGTGGCGTCCCGCCCGGAGCTTCTCCCATGGATGCCGTGGGCCAAGGATCCGACGTTGGAGCGAGCGAAGACCGTGGCCGCGAAAGCCCCGAGCGAGTGGGTCGAGGGTCACTTCCGCTTCGCCGTCGTCGAACGAGATTCGGAGATGGTCCTGGGCGTGGTCGGCCTCGACCTCGCGGAGGGCTCGGCCGAGCTCAGCTATTGGATCCGATCCGATCACGCAGGTCGAGGTCTGACCACCGAAGCATCCAGAGGGCTGATGGACTGGGCGGTACGGGTCCTCAGGGTTTCGCGCTTCACCTTGTGGGCGGGACGAGACAATCACCGAAGCCGGCGCTTGGCTGAGAAGTTGGGATTCGTCCACGTGGGCCCGCTCGACTGGCAGCCCGACGGCGGGCTGGGCACGTTTCCGGCCGAGAGCTACGAGCTGAGCATGTAACTAGGCCGCGGCTGGTTTCTTGATCCGGTACAGCGAGCTGGTCACAGCGGTGCATTCGTCCTCGACGTAATCCAGTCCCGCCGACTCCGCGATCCGACGCGCCTCGTCCGAGCGGATGTCGAGCTGCAGCCACAGGGCCTTGGCCCCGACCGCGACGGCCTCCCTCGCTATGTCGGGTGCGTCGGCCGCGGGCCTGAACACATCGACCACGTCGATCTTCTCGGGCACCTCGGCCAGGGAACGGTAGACACGCTCGCCGAACAGCGTGTCCGCGTACGGATTGATGGGGATGATGCGAAAGCCGCGCTTCTGCAGGCCGGCGGGCACCGAACCGCCCGCCTTGCTCGGGTCGCGCGACGCGCCCACGACCGCAATCACGGTCGCGGCCTCGAGGATCTGGTGCCCGGACTTGCTCATGACAACTTCAAGCCATCCGACTGGCTGAAGTATTCCCCGGCTTTGACAAGGCGAAAGGCTGAGCTAGCCAGAGATTCGCGTCAGCCGGACGATCGGGATCTCGCGATCCGTCTTGGTTGGGTACTTGCCGTACTGGGGCGAGATGCCGGCGATGCGAGCCAGCGCTTCTTCGCGCTCACGCCCGTGCAGAGAATCGCCTCGGACCTTCATCCTCCGGCTACCCACCTCTAGCCAGATCTCGTCCGGGTGCTTGACCATGTTGTTGAACCACGACGGATGAGTGGCGGATCCACCCTTTGACGCGACGACGAGCCAGGCGTCGTCCCCGTCGGCAAAGCCGCCGAGCGTGACGGTGCGCTCCAAACCCGACCGCCCGCCCTTCGTGGTCACCAGCACGATCGGAAACTTCATCATCGTGACCATCCGGTTCTTCCCGCCGGTCTTGCGGTAGGAGTTGATCGACCGCTTGGCGAGCGGCTCGAGGAGCCTGGCGAGAACCTTCCCGCCAGGCATCTCGGTGCCATAGGTACCCTCAGGCGTCTTCTGAATGGGCACGCGCTTAGGCTGCTTCGCTCTTCGCGCGCTCGAGGGGCTCGAGCGCGAACTGCAGCACTTCCTCGACACGGCTCGCGAGGTGGAACTTCATCTCGTTGCGCACGCTCTCGGGGACGTCATCGATGTCCTTCTCGTTGCGCTTGGGGAGGATGACCTCCTTCAGGCCCATCCGGTGAGCCGCCAGCACCTTCTGCTTGACGCCTCCGATGGGCAGGACCAAGCCCTGCAGCGTGACCTCGCCCGTCATGCCGACCGTGCTCCGAACGGCGCGGCCCGTGAGCAAGCTCACGATCGCGGTCGTCATCGTCACGCCGGCCGACGGACCGTCCTTGGGCACGGCGCCCGCGGGCACGTGGATGTGAAACGCCTTCTCGATCGAGTCGGTCTCGATGCCGAGGTCGGCAGCGTGCGACCGCACGTACGAGAGCGCGATCTGCGCCGACTCCTTCATGACGTCGCCGAGCTGGCCGGTGAGAATCAGGCTGCCCTGGCCCTTCGAGGCCGAGGTGGCCGTCGCCTCGACGAACAGGACGTCTCCGCCGGAGCCGGTCACGGCGAGGCCGGTGGCCACGCCTGGTACCGCGGTCCGAGCCGCGACTTCGTTGTCGAACTTGGGCTTGCCGAGAAACTCGCGCACGCGCTGCTGCGTGATCTCGACCGGCGGAGTGAGCGCTTCGGTGGCGATCTTGGTCGCGACCTTGCGCGTGATCTTGCCAAGCTCGCGCTCGAGGTTCCGCACTCCGGCCTCGCGTGTGTGGTCCGTGATCACGCTCATGACGGCCTCGTCGGTGACGGTCACCTCGTCCACATTCAATCCCGCCTGCTTGACCTGTCGCGGGAGCAAGTGGTCCTTCGCGATCGCGATCTTCTCCTGTTCGGTGTAGCCGTCGAGCCGGATCAGCTCCATGCGGTCCAGCAGCGGCGCGGGGATGGTCTCCGACACGTTGGCGGTCGGAATGAACAGCACCTCCGAGAGGTCAAGGTCGACCTCCAGGTAGTGGTCTCGGAACGTGTTGTTCTGCGCGGGGTCGAGCACTTCCAGCAGCGCCGCCGAAGGGTCGCCCCTCCAGTCGCTGCCGACCTTGTCGATCTCGTCCAGCATGATCACCGGGTTCTTGGTCCCGGCTTCCTTCAGTGCGCGGACGATTCGACCCGGGAGCGCGCCGACGTAGGTGCGCCGGTGGCCGCGGATGTCCGCCTCGTCGCGGATGCCGCCGAGCGACACACGTGTGAATTTGCGGCCGAGGGCGCGGGCGACCGACTCGCCCAGCGAGGTCTTGCCGACGCCGGGAGGTCCGACCAGGGTGATGATCGCGCCCGAGCCGCGTCCGCCGAGGATTTCGAGCCCTCGCTCCTTGCGCAGCTTGCGGACCGCGAGGAACTCGATGATGCGCTCCTTCACGTCGGCCAATCCGGTGTGGTCCTGGTCGAGGATTCGGCGCGCCTCGCCGAGGTCGTAGTTGTCGTCGGAGCGCACGTTCCAGGGGATGTCCAGCATCCAGTCGAGGTAAGTGCGGATCCAGCCGTACTCAGGGTTCTGCTCGCTGGTGCGCTCCAATCGGCCCAGCTCGCGCTCGACCTCCACCAGCACCGCCTCCGGCATGCCGGCCTTGACGACCCTCTCGCGGTACGTGGCGACGACATCGCTGCCGCCTTCGTTCAGCTGCTTCTTGATCGCCTCCATCTGCTGGCGCAGCAGGAACTCGCGCTGGGTCTTCTCCATACCCTCGGCGACGTCGCTCCGGATCTTCTCCTTGAGCGAGGCATCCGCGAGGATCTGCTTCATCCAGCCGATCAGCTTGGCCAGGCGCTCTTCCAGGTCGACCGTCTCGAGGACCTCGAGCTTCTGGTCGGTGGTGAGGTCGGGGGAGTAGCCGGCCAGGTCAGCGAGGTGGCCGGGCGTCTTGGCGGCGCGGAGGAACTGGACGACCTGCGGGACGCCGCGCGACTCGACGAGGTTCTCGAGCATGGCGCGGTATTCCCGCGAGAGCTCGATCGCCTTGGGGCTGGCGGGGTCCGGGTCGGGGAGCGGCTCGGCCTTGACCCAGAGCGCCCCGCCGATGTCGGCCTGGCCGCTGCCCAGCCGCGCGCGGTACTCGCCGCGGAGCATGAAGGCTTCGGCGCCGGTCGGCAGCTCGGCGGAATCTCCCAGCCGGGCGACAGTGCCGATCGTGCCGTACTTCCCGTCGATACGGGGGACGAGCAGGATCAGCCGGTTGCCCTGCCGGGCGGCTTCGATCGCAGCCTTCGCCGTATCGCCTTCGACGGCGAGGGTCACGGTCATGTGCGGGAGGACGACCACGTCGTCCATCGGCATCACGGGGAGTAGTTCGTTGGTTGGCATTTTGGGGTCTCCTGGGTTCCCGGGGTTCATAGCTAAGGAACGTTTTTCCCACCCGGGTCCATTCCCAATCGCCCCGGGATCCCCTCCCCCCGTACTGGGGGAGGGCTAGCAGAGGGGTCGCCGGGAACTGGCTTCGCCAGGCCAGGCGTCTAAAGGGGGGAGTTCCCCCCTTAATAAATGAGAGGGGCGTGAGTGCTCCTTGCCCGGGGGCGCTACCCGATGCCGGCCGCCGTACGGCCCCGGCGCGACAGGGCGTCGACCGCTGCCGCCAGGAAGAGGACTAGGCCAGTGACCGCGAACTTGGCCCCGGCGCTCAAGGACAGCAGGCCCATGCCATTGTCGATCGCCTGGATCACTGTGGCCCCGAGGAGCGCATGGACGACCTTGCCCCGCCCGCCGAACAGGCTGGTGCCGCCGATCACCGCCGACGCGATGGAGTAGAGAAGGATGTTGCCGCCGCCGACCCCCGTGTCGACCGAGCGCAGCCGCGAGGCGAGGACGATGCCGCCCAGGGCGGCCATCACGGAGCAGATGGTGAAGACGGCGATGCGGACCCCGGCGACATTGATGCCGGCCCGCCTGGCCGCCTCGGCATTGCCCCCCACCGCGTAGACATGGCGCCCGAACTTGGTCCGGCCCGCCACGATGGTGAGGACGACCAGCATCACGATGATCAAAACCGTGATCACGGGCACGCCCTGGATCGGGACCAGGAGGCCGCGGTTCTGGTTGCACACGTAAACGACAACCGTGCCGAGGCCCGCCACCAAGGCCGCCCGGAAGACGAGCAGTGGAAGGGGGTCCACGGCGAGTTGTCGCCTCCGGCGCACGATGTACGTGCCCGACAAGAAAGCGACGTAAAGCGCGACCCCAACTACAAGCACCAGCCAGCCCTGGTCTGGGGTGAGAAGCGAGTTGGCAACCCCGACGATGACTGGATTGTCGATCGGGATGGTGCCCCTGTCTGCGACCAGCAGCAGGACGACCCCGTTCCAGCCCAGCAGCCCGGCCAGGGTGACGACGAAAGAAGGGATTCGCATCAAGGCCACGATGGTGCCCTGGAGGGCTCCGATCAGGGCGCAGGCGGTCACCGCTGCCGCCACCGAGAGCTCCCAGGGCCAGGGTTGCTGACTCGATACGGTGAGCGCAAGGATCGCAGCCCCGACGCCGCTGACGTAGCCGACCGAAAGGTCGATCTCGCCGAGGATCAGGACGAAGACGATGCCCATCGCGATCACCGCGACGCCCGACCCCTGCACGAGCAGGTTGGCCAGGTTCTGGGCGGTCAAGAAGTTCTGGTTGAGGTTCTGGAAGACGACCGAGATGACGACGAGGCCGAGCACGATGGGCAGCGTCCCAAGCTCGCCGGAACGCAGGCGGCCGAGGTAGCCGCGCACGTACTCGCGGACCGCTAGGGCCATTGGTTGGCTTGCGGACGGACCGCCCGCAGGCGCTGTTGGAGTGCTCGCTGCCACTGTCGATGCGGCCTTAGGTCTCTTCTCGAACTGCGAACGCCGGCTGCCGGCGGGACCGGCCGGTCGTGATCAGCTCGACGACCTCCTGGCTGTCCACGTCGGCCGCCGCCACGTCAGCCGCCATCCGGCCCAGGTGGAGCACCGAGATCCTGTCGGCCACCTCGAAGACATCGTTCAGGTTGTGCGAGATCAGAATCACGCCGAGCCCGCTCTCGGCCAGGCGGCGGACCAGGGCGAGCACCTGCGCGGTCTGGGCGACTCCGAGGGCCGCGGTGGGCTCGTCGAGAATCGCCAGCTTCGACTTCCACAGCACCGCTTTGGCCACCGCCACGGACTGACGCTGCCCTCCTGACAGGCTCGCTACAGGCGTCCGGAGCGACTTGAGCGTGGTCACGTTGAGGTCGCGCAGCGTTTGCCCGGCGGCGATCTCCATGGGTGTCTCGTCCAGCAATCGGAGCCAGTTCCTGATCTCGCGGCCCAGGAACATGTTCTGAACGGAATCCAGGTTGTCGCAGAGGGCGAGGTCCTGGTACACGATCTCGATGCCAAGGTGGGCGGAGTCCTTGGGGCTGTGAATCATCACCTCTTTGCCCTCGAAGAGGATCTGTCCGTGGTCGAAGGGATGGATGCCGCCGATGCACTTGATCAAGGTCGACTTGCCGGCGCCGTTGTCGCCGACCAGGGCCGTCACCATGCGAGCCGGGGCGACGAAGTCGACGTCCTTGAGCGCTTGCACGGCCCCGAAGCTCTTGGAGACTTGCCTCAGCTCCAGGAGAGGTGGCGTCTGAGGCGTCTGGCTCATGTGCGCTCAGATCCTAAGGGGTAGAGACGACGAGTGGCCGCTCCCGCCACGCGCAGCTGGAGCGGCCACTCACGAAACGAACGGTCTTCTTACTTAATGCCGAGCGCCGCGCACTGGGTGGCGAGGCTGGCCGGGCAGATCTCGGCCACGGTCCTGAAACCGTCCGCGATGACGGTCTGCATGATGTTGTCCTTGGTCACTGAGACCGGGACGAGGAGGACGGAGTTGACGTCCTTGGTGCCGTTGTTGAGCTTGCTGACCGTCTCGGTCGGCGTCTTCCCATCGCGTAGTTCGAGCGCGAGGGCGGCGGCTGCGTTGGCTTCCGCCTTGATCGCCTTGTAGACCGTCATGCACTGGTCGCCGGCGATGACGTTCTGGACGCCCTGCGCGGTGGCGTCCTGGCCGGTCACCGGGATCTTGCCGTTGAGGTGCCGGGTCTTGAGCGCCGAGATGACCGCGTTGCCCAGGCCGTCGTTGGCGGCGAGAACGCCGTCAATTTTCGGGTGAGAGGTGATCATCTGCTCGAAGATCGTCAGCGCCTGCTGGTTGTCCCACGCCGGGACCGACTGGTCGGGACCCTTCACGTAGGTTCCGTTGTCGTACAGGGGCTGCAGCACCGAGTCGTAGCCCTGCTTGAAGAGCGTGGCGTTGTTGTCGGTGGGTGAACCGTTGAGCTCCGCGACCGTTGGCTTCGTTGCGTTCATGGTCGTGAGGCACTTGACGAGCCCCGCGCCCTGCAGCTTGCCGACGGACACGTTGTCAAAGCTGACGTAGTAGTCGGCCTTGCCGTTGAGGGTGAGCCGATCGTAGTCGATCGTCTTCACGCCCTTGGAGGCGGCGTTGGCTTCGATCGTCGCGCCCGAGCCGCTGTCCAGGTTCACGAGCAAGATCACCGTCGCGCCGTTGGTGATCGCTGCGTCCGCCTGGGTCTGCTGCGTGCTTGCCGAGCCGCCCGCGTTCACGATCGAGTAATCGCTCGTGCCCAGGCCGGCGGCCTTGAACGCAGCCTCGAAGAACTTGCGGTCGTCATTCTCCCATCGAGACGATGACTGGCTGTCGGGGAGAAGCACCGCGATCTTCCCCTTGGCCGGCGTCCCACCGCCACCACCGCATGCCATCACGACGAACCCGACGAGCAAAAGCGTCGGGACGAGTTTCGCGAACCTCATGGTCTCTCCTCTCAAAGGGGTTCACCTGTTGCCTTCTTCCCGGCGGATCCGGGGCGAGAGTGCGCCGGCAGACAGGTCCTACTCAGCAGCCGTGGCCATCCGCCACCCGTGCAGAGCATTGCTCATGGCTGGCAGTTTGTCAAGAGAATGTTAAGGACCGGCCCAATGTTGTCCAGACTCTTGACAAACTCGCCGAGGCGGCCATGATTGCCCTCGGGGGTGGCGAGGAGAACGACGAGCAGACGCGGCGACGGCACGCTCGCCTGGCTGCGCGAGCGTAATCGCGAACGGGTGGTCGGGGTGCTGCGCACGCTCGGCCGCACCAGCCAGGCGGACATCGCCCGGTCGACGGGTTTGTCGCGGACGACCGTCTCCACCCTGGTCGCGGAGCTCAAGGTTTCGGGCCTGGTGTTCGAGGTAGATGCCAAAGCTCCCGGCCAGCGCGGTGGGCGGCCAGGCGTACAGCTGGTGCTCCAGGACTCGACCAGGGCCGTGGTCGGTATCGACTTCGGACACAGCCACGTGCAGGTCGCGGTCGCCGATCTCGCCCACAACGTGCTGGCGGAGCGACGGCGGGAGCTCGACGTCGACCACGAGGCCGCCAGTGCGCTCGATGCCTCGGCCCGGATGATCGAGGAGGCGCTCGGCGAAGCGGGGGTGCTGCGCGCCGCCGTCATCTGCGCCGGCATCGGCATCCCAGGCCCGGTCGACCGGGCGCGTGGAACAGTCGGGTCGGCGAACATCCTGCCGAGCTGGCGCGGCCTTCACATCGCCACCGAGATGGAGGCCCGCCTCGGAATGCCGGTCGAGATCGAGAACGATGCCAACTGTGGCGCGCTCGCGGAGCTGACCTGGGGCGCCGGCCGCGACTGCTCGAACTTCGCCTACATCAAGGCGGCGACCGGCATCGGCGCGGGACTCGTGGTCGACGGCAAGCTCCTGCGTGGAGCGTCCGGAACGGCCGGCGAGATCGGGCACACGACCCTCGACGAGAGCGGCCTCCTTTGCTATTGCGGTAATCGCGGCTGTCTCGAGACGGTGGCGTCGGGCCCGGCGATAATCCAGCTCGTCGGCCAGGGACGCGCCGAGACGTTGACCCTGGGCCGGGTCATCGAGCTCGCGATCGAAGGCGACGTCCGCTGCCGCCGCGCCATCTCCGACGCAGGTCTCCAGATCGGGGTGGCGGTCGCGGGCCTGTGCAACCTCGTCAACCCCGAGCGCGTGATCGTCGGCGGCCTCCTGAGCCGAGCTGGTGACCTGCTGCTTCGGCCGATCCGTGAGTCGATCCGGCGCCATGCGGTGCTCGCGGCGGCGGAACGCGTGGTGGTCGTGCCGGCGGACTTCGTGGAACGGGCCGAGCTGCTGGGCGCGCTCGCGCTGGCGTTCAGCGCCTGGAACCCCGCGTTAGCTGCCCGAGTCTAGGCAGAATTTCCAGCGTGGTGGCAGGGTTGATCTGACGATGCATCTCACCGCCGCGCTGGTCGGCCTGGTCATGGTGTTCGTGGTGTTGCGCGACGCCTTCGAGACCATCGTCCTGCCCCGACGCGTGTCAGGTCGATTGCGTGTGTCGAAGATCTTCTACCAGGCGACCTGGAAGCCCTGGGCGGCGATCGGCCGCCGGATGCCCCCATCGGAGCGACGCGAGAGCTACCTCAGCACCTACGGGCCGATCTCTCTGCTCATCCTGATCGGCCTTTGGGGAGTCATCCTCATCACCGGTTTTGCGCTTCTCTTGTGGGCGGTCGGGTTCGACTTCGCATCTCCGATCACCGCGCTGTATGTGAGCGGCTGGACGTTCACGACGCTTGGCATCGGCGACTTCGCACCCAAGACCGACCTCGCGCGCCTCGTCACTGTGGCTGAGGCCGGCCTGGGTTTCGGTTTCCTCGCCATCGTGATCTCGTATCTGCCCGTCCTTTATCAGGGCTTCTCGCGCCGTGAGACGAGGATCTCGATGCTGGACGAGTGGGCGGGTTCGCCCCCCAGCGCCGGCGACCTGCTGCGCCGAGCGAGCGCCGCCGGCGAGATCGAGGAGCTGATACCGCTGATGGAGACGTGGGAGCTCTGGACGGCAGAGCTGCTGGAGAGCCACCTCTCGTACCAGGTGCTGTGCTATTTCCGCTCGCAGCACGAGAACCAGTCGTGGGTGGCCGCGCTGACCGCGATCCTCGACTTCTCGGCGGTGTGGCAGGCGGCCAAGGCGACCGGTCATACATGGCAGGCGCGCCGCGTGTACGCGATGGGCCGCCATGCGCTGGGCGACCTCAGCCAGGTCATGCGAGCGGCCCCGCAGTTCGACATGCCCGACCGCCTGTCCGAGCCAGAGCTCGCCGCCTTGATCCAGGTCCTGTTGGAAGCGGGCGTCGCGGTCGACGCAGACGCATTTCGCGACCGCATGAAGAAGCTGCGGAAGGGTTACGAGCCGTACGCAATGGCGCTGGCCCATGAGTTGGTGATGGAGCTGCCGCCGTGGATGCCTCTGAAGGCCCGCCAGGACAACTGGGAGACCACAGCCTGGGAAGGCGCGGCCCCGGGGGAATCACTGCACTAAATCCCCCTCTCCCCGCAGGGGAGAGGGTTGGGGAGAGGGGCGTGAAGATGAACAACGCTCCCCTCCAGCGCGTAGAAGATCGCCTCCATTACGTCGTCGGTTCCCTCGATCACGTCGTGGTTCCAAAAGTGGACCACCCGAAAGCCCTGAGTTTCAAGCCAAGCGGTACGAGCCGCGTCCAAAGTGTCGGCCCGGTCGTCGCCATGCGAGTCGCCGTCGACTTCAATCACCAGCTGCGCGCCGAGGCAGACGAAATCGACGACGTACCTGCCAATCGAGTGCTGACGTCTGAACTTGAATCCCTGGAATCGATGTGCGCGAAGTCGCGACCACAGGCGCTTCTCGGCTGCTGTCTCATTTCGGCGCAACTCGCGTGCTCGATCGACCGCGGCTGGATCACGTCTCATCACACCAATCGTGTTTGAGAGGAGGCTGGACGCCAACGCTCTTAACAGTCAATTTGGGCAACCGCGCCCCTCTCCCCAACCCTCCCCCCAGATGGGGGAGGGGGTAGCTAGAGGACCTTGGAAAGGAAGGCTTTCGTCCGCTCGCGCCGAGGGTTGGACAGCACCTCGCGAGGATTTCCGGCCTCGACGATGATCCCGGCGTCCATGAACACCAGGGAGTCGCCCACTTCGCGGGCGAAGCCCATCTCGTGAGTCACCACGACCATCGTCATCCCTTCCTCCGCCAGGCCGCGCATGGCGTCGAGCACGTCGCCGACCAGCTCTGGATCCAGCGCCGAGGTGGGCTCGTCGAAAAGCATCAGCTTGGGCTCCATCGCCAGCGCCCGGGCGATCGCCACGCGCTGCTGCTGGCCGCCGGACAGCTGTTTGGGATAGGCGTCGACCTTGTCGGCGAGCCCAACCCGGTCCAGCAGCCGGCGCGCCCGGGCTTCGGCCGTCGCACGGCTCTCCTTCTTGACAAGCATTGGCGCCTCGATGATGTTCTCGAGCGCCGTCATGTGCGGGAAGAGGTTGAAGCTCTGGAAGACCATCCCAATTTCCGAGCGCTTCTTGCAGACCTCCGAGTCAGGCAGCTCATACAACTTGTCGCCTCGATCGCGGTAACCCACGAGCTCGCCGTCGACCGACAGCCGCCCGGCGTCGATCTTCTCCAGGTGGTTGATGCAGCGGAGGAACGTGCTCTTGCCCGAGCCTGACGGCCCGATGATGCACATCACCTCTTTGGGATTGACCTCGAGGTCGATGCCGCGCAGGACCTCGAGCCGGCCGAAGCTCTTATGGACCGCCTCGGCCTTGACCATCGGGGTGCTGCTCATGTAGGCCCGGGCACGTGGAACGTGAAGAGCAACCGCCGGAGGCGTTGAAACGGTGTGGGTGTCAGCTCGCGCTGCGCACCCCTGGCGTAGTACCGCTCCATGTAGAACTGGCCGACGGTCAGGATCGACGTCATCAAGAGGTACCAGAAGCTGGCCACGAATAGCAGCTCGACGTACCTGAAATTTGAGTTTGCGATCTGGTCCGCGCGTGTGAAGAGCTCTGGCACAGACGCCACGAACGCCAATGAAGTCGTCTTCAGCATCGAGATCGTCTCGTTGCCGGTCGGCGGGATGATCACCCGCATCGCCTGGGGTAGGACGATTCGGCGCATGACCTGGAGCCTCGTCATACCAAGCGCCTGCGCGGCCTCCGTCTGGCCATGCTCCACCGAGATGATGCCCGCACGCACGATTTCCGCCATGTATGCGGCTTCATTGAAGCCAAGTCCGAAGATGGCGGCCACGACGGCCGGGATCAGGACGTTGGTGCTCACGCTGATTCCGAAATGCGTAAAGGGAATCCCGACGCCGACGTAGGGCAGGATGATGGCGACGTTGAACCAGAAGAAGATCTGGACGAGGACCGGCGTGCCGCGGAAGAACCAGATGTAGAACCAGCTGACCGCCGACATCACCGGGTTCGGCGACAGGCGCATCACGGCCAGGACTACGCCGAGCGTGATGCCGATCACCATCGCGGCCACCGTCAGCACGAGAGTGAGCCTGACCCCGTCCAGGATGAGTCGTTGAAAGAGAAACTGCCAGAAGGTCTCCCAGTGCAGCAACGGCGCCGTCACGACGGTGTAGATGCCGGCGAAGGCCAGGAGCAGCACGACACCCGCCGACAGCCATCGCCATGGATGGCGAACTGGTATGGCCTTGATCGCCTCGGGCCGCCGCCCAGCCGGTGAGCTCGACGGCCCGGAGGCGCTCTCAGTCACGTCAGGTCGTCGGCTCTGGCCTCAGGACACGCACACGGCGCCGACCGAGTTGTTGTCGTTCAGCTTCACGTCCGACGTCTGGATGGCGCCGTCTGCGACGCCCCATTTGTCGAGGACCTGCTTGTAGAAGCTGTTGTCGATCGTGTACTTGATGGCGTCGGTGAGTGCTTGCTCCAGTGGGCTTCCTTTCAGGATCGCAAGCCCGTAGGGCGCAACGCTGCAAGGCTGGCCGGAAAGCTTGAACTGCCCGTTCGACTGCTTGACCTGGTAAGCGGCCACCGGCTGATCGAGCCAGCCGGCGTCGGCGCGGCCCGACAGAAGCGCGGCGTTGGCCTCGGTCTGCTTGTCGAAGCTGAGCACCTTGATGTCCGACTTGCCGGCGCTCTTGCACTTGTCCGTCTGGCCCGCCACGGGCGCGCCGCCGACGCCCTGACCCATGTAGGTGTAGGCGTCGCTCTCCTCTGTGGTCCCTGTCTCGACCGCCACCGTCTTGCCGCAGAGGTCGGCCGCGCTGTTGATCGTGGCCCCGCCCGATGCCTTGACGATCCACGCCTCGCCGGCCCTGTAGTAGCTGATGAAGTCGATCCCGCTGTCCTCACGGTCCTGGGTCGGGCTCCAGCTCGAAAGGCTGAACTGGTAGCGCGAGCTGGGGGCCTTGAGCTGGGTGATGATCGTGCTGAAGGTGACGTTTTGGAACTGGCACTGGACGCCCATGATTTTGCAAAGCGCGTTGCCGAAGTCGACGTCCCAGCCGGTGATGTTGCCCGAGGCCGGGTCCACGAACTCGTTCGGCTCATACGTCGCGTCAACGGCGATCTGGAGCGTCTGCCCCTTCATAGCGCTGGGGACCTCGGCGGCGATGCGATCCACCTTGCCGAGTGTGCTTGAAGAGTTTGAATTCGAGGTCCCGCCGCAAGCGACGACCACGATAACCGCCACGAGCGCCAACATCGTTTTCCGCAGGTTCATCCTCACCCTCTCCTTACAGCTCCAGGACTGTTAGCCCGATTGTAATTCGAGCGATCTCGGGCCGCTTTCGATCCCCACGCCCCGCTCGTCGTAGCCTGCACACGTGCCCTGGCTGGTGATCACCGATCCCTTCCCGCCTAGTTTCTACCTTGGGCCATTACCGATTCGGTTCTACGGGCTCGCCTACGCAATCGCCTTCATCGCCGGCACGGCCGTCGGCGGCCGCCACCTGGCCCGGCGAGGCGTGCCGTCGAAGCTCACCAACGACATCGCGTTCTGGGCCATCGTCTTCGGGCTGATCGGAGCCCGCCTCTACTTCGACGTGCAGTCGGGCTGGTGGTTCTACCTCACCCACCCGCAGCACATCCTCGCGTTCTGGGAGGGCGGGATGGCGTTCTTCGGCGCGATCTTCGCCGCTGTCACCGTCCTGGTGGTCATGGCGTGGCGGCATCACATCAACTTCTGGGATCTGCTAGATGCCGGTGTGCTGTTCGCCGCGGTCGGCCAGCCCATCGGCAGGCTCGGCAACGTCATGAACGGCGAGATCCTCGGCCCGCCCTCGGACCTGCCCTGGGCGATTCGCTACACGAACCCGGCGTCGATGGCGCCGCATCTCGGTGTCGCCTACCAGCCGGCGAATCTGTACGAAGCGGTTGGCGTCTTGTTGATCCTTGGCGTGCTGCTCTATCTGCGCCGTCGAGGCGTACCGCCCGGCATTCTCGGACTGACCTATCTGACCCTGTACCCGGTGAGCCAGCTGATCCTTTTCTACTGGCGCACCGACTCTGAGACCCCGGCCATCCTGTGGGGCTTGAAGCAGGCGCAGCTGACCGCAATCGTGATGCTGCTGACGATCGTCCCCATCTTCACGGTCATCTGGCTGCGGTCCCGGCGCGCGAGCGCGGCCCTCCTTACGCAGGCCTCATGAGAGCCTCTTATGATCGTCAGCCATGACCGGTAGGCGGACGGCGTTCGCCGTGATCGGGTTGGGCCTGCTCGGGTCGCAAGCGGGGCATCTGCTCGCATACCAGGTCCGGTTCGGGGCCGCCGCCCAGCAGATCCAGACCTCGGGCGCCCATGCCTACTTTCCGCTGGTGGCGAAGACGGCCCTGGGGGCCGCCGCGGCAGCGCTCATCGGCGCCCTCCTGCTCGTAGGCCTCGCCCGCATCCTCAGCGGGCGGCGCATCAAGGCTGCTTCGGAACCTTCTTTTGTCAGTCTCCTGGCAGTGCTGTTCAGCATCCAGCTGGCGGCCTTCGTCGCCCAGGAGGTAGCCGAGGCGATCATCGCCGGTAGCAGGGTGGCGTCGGCTCCGGCCCTGGTGCTCTGGGGCACGCTGGGCCAGCTTCCGATCGCCGTCATAGCTGCGATTGCGTTTCGATGGCTCTCAGCCCGCGTCGAGACCGCTGTCTGGCTGATCAGAGAAATAGTCCGCGCCACCATTGCTTTGCAGGCGGCGCCGTCGATTGCGATACCCGTTTACGCAGCGTCCGATCGAGCGCTGCTCATGTCGAGTGTCGCCTGGTCCCGCCTGGTCAAGCGCGGCCCGCCTTCCTCCTTGCGCATCAGCTCGTACTGATTCGCGGGCGCGCTCTCCGCGCCCATTTCATCGAGGAGGAGATATATGCGTCGCTTTCGACAACCGATCGTCGCCGGCCTTTTCCTGCTCGTTGGGGTCGTAGGCGGTTACATCTGGACGACCTACTATACGAACGGCCCTGTCACGAGCAAGAGGATCGAGGTGACCGTGACAGGCGGCAAGTCCATGTCGCCGAGCACGTGGACGGCCCACCATAACGATCAGGTCACCGTCAACATCACGAGCGATACCGACGGCGAGGTCCACCTCCACGGCTACGACATCAAATGGACCCTGACCCGCGGGTTGCCCTGGACAATTACTTTCACCGCCAACAACACCGGCGACTTTCCGATCGAGTGGGAGACGACCGGCACCCCGCTCGGGGATTTCAAGGTGTCGCCCTGATGCCGGCGGCCGGCATTCTGCTCCACGGTTTCGGACAGCGCTACGACCTGCCCGCCTCGCTGGCCCTTTATCTGTTTGCGGCCGGTGGGGTCGTGGTCCTTTCTTTTGTGCTCGTCGTCCTGTTCGCAAGCGACCAGGTCGGCGCGAAGGCGATCCATTATCCGCGCCGCGCGGTTCCATTCCTGCTGCCCATAGCGCGGTCGCCATGGCCGCGCATCGTGGGCGGCACGATCGGCGTTCTGGGCCTGGCCGCGATCATCCTCACCGGGCTCCTGGGCGCAAACAAGCCTGAGCTCAATCCCGCCGAATACCTCACGTGGATCTACTTCTGGGCCGCGACCGTGATCCTGTCCGGGCTCGTCGGCAACCTCTGGTACCTGCTCAACCCCTGGGCCGCGATCTATGACGTGGTCAGCAGGATGACCTCCCCACAGCGTGGGGAGGTGGGCCCGCTCGCGAAGCGAGCCGGCCCGATGGGGAGGTTCAATCTCCCAATTCCAGGCATCTGGCCGGCGGTCGTCGCCTACTCCTTGTTCGCCTGCCTCGAGCTCACCACCGGCATGGCCAACCGGCCCTGGCTCGTCGGCAGCCTGGCTCTTCTGTACTCGGCCGTCACCCTGGCCGGGATGTATTTCTTCGGACGCGACCCGTGGCTCGAGCACTGCGAGGCCTTCACGGTCCTGTTCGGGATCGTCGGCAGGTTCAGCCCGCTGGAAGCCGAGCGCGACCAGCAGGGCCGCTTCACCGCGGTCTACTTGCGGCCGTGGGGCGTCGGCCTGCTCCAGCCAGGCCCGTCTGGGTGGGATCGCGTGTTCTTCGTGATCCTGATGTTGAGCACGCTGGCCTTCGACGGCATCGAGTCCACGCCGGCATGGAGCGACATCACCATCACATTCGAGCCGCTCTGGCAGCCGCAAGGGGCGTTTGGCCTGTTCCTACTCAAGACGGTTGGCCTCGCGCTCCTGACCGCCGCCTTCTTGCTCATCTTCATCGCCTTCATGGAGATGGTGATCTACTTCGGGAACCGCAAGCTCGACCTCAAGGCGACCGTAAGCGCCTTCGCCTTGACGCTGGTACCCATCGCCCTCGTCTACAACGCCGCCCACAACTACAGCTACGTGGTGGTCCAGTCGCAAGGATTGATTCCTTTGCTGAACGACCCGCTGGCGAAGGGATGGCACCTGCTGCCCGCGCTCGCCGGCTACAAGCCCAGCTTCGCGCTCGCCCAGGCCTCGACGGTCTGGTTCGCGCAGATCGTCCTGATCGTCGTCGGACACGTCATCGCCGTTTACCTGTCGCACCTCAAGGCCGGCGAGAAATTCCGCACGGCCCAGCGCGTGCTGCTGAGCCAGTACCCGATGCTGCTGTTGATGGTCATGTACACCATGACCAGCCTGTGGATCCTCGCCCAACCCATCACGGCCGGGGGCTAACCTCCCTCTCCCCGCAAGGGGAGAGGGTTGGGGAGAGGGGCGTGAGTAGGCTTAGCCAGTGAGCTGGCCCCTGGACCCGACCGTCTATGCCGGTCTCGTTGCGCTTTTCCTCGGACACGCGTGGCTTGCCCGCCGCGCCGACGACGCGCAACGCAAGCACACGTTGTATTTCGGTCTCGGGCTGCTCACTCTGTGGGTCGCGCTTGAGACACCGATCGACACGATCAGCGACCAGTACCTCGACAGCGTCCACATGCTTCAGCACGTCCTGCTCGGCTTCGTCGCGCCGCCTCTGATGCTCCTCGGCCTGTCGCCGAAGATGGCCGGCCTGCTCTCGCGCGTCCCGGTCGTGAGGGCGATCACCGAGCCGATCCCGGCCCAGGTCGTCGCCGCCGCCGTGATGATCGCCTGGCACCTACCCCCGCTCTACGACGCGACCCTTCGCTCCGAAGAGCTGCACATCGTGGAGCACCTCATGTTCATCGGCGCCGGGCTGGTGCTGTACTGGCCGATTCTCGAAGCGACGTCGGCCCACGCCCGGTGGCAGATGTCGCCCGCCATCAAGCTCCTGTACATGCTCATCGCAACGCTGCCGCAGGACGGGGTCGCCCTCGTCCTTCTCTTCTCGCGTGTGCCCTTCTATGACTTTTACGTGCAGGCGCCGAGGCTGGTGCCATCGCTGACCCCGCTCATCGACCAGACCCTCGCGGGCGCGACGCTGATGGTCCTGGGCAAGGCCACGATGGCGATCGCCGCCATGGCGGTGTTCTTCCGCTGGTTCGGCGGCGAGCATCTCGAGGACCGTGCTCGACTGACCTGGTTAAGGTAGGCCCAGGGTGGCGGCTCGCTGCGCCGCGTGGCGCTTGCGAAACCATGCCCATGTCGCCGCCAGCCCGGCGTTGATCGATACCTTTGCTTTCCAGCTCAGGTAGCGATGGGCCCGGCTGGGGTCGAGGCACACGCGTCGGACCTCGAACTCGCGCGCCGGCAGAAACTCGGTCTTCGTGTGCCGGCCCGACTCTTCGAGCAGGCGCTTGACGATTGCGTTGATATTGGTCTCGCGCCCGGTCCCGATGTTCACCACGCCCGAGACGTGACCGAGCACCGCAGCCACGTTGGCAGCCGCCACATCGCTCACGTACACGAAATCGCGTGTCTGCCCGCCGTCCCCATATATGCGCAGCGCCGCGCGGTTGAGCATCCGGTAACACGAGATCGCGACGATGCCCGTTTCGCCCGTACCGTCCTGGCGTGGACCGTAGACGTTGCCGTAGCGCAGCGCGAGCGTAGAGATCCCGTGCCGCAATCCGAGCGCGACCATGTAGACCTCCTCCGATCGCTTGGCCGCACCGTGCGCCGAGAGCGGGTTCGGCTTGTAGATCTCCCGGGCGGGCAACTTCGCGCCCTCGCCGTAGATGCTGCCGCCCGACGATGCCATCACCACACGGCGCGCGCCGGCCTTGACCGCCGCGTCGAACAGGCCAACCGAGCTGGCGAGGCTGGTCTTGACATGCTCACCCGGATCACGAGCCGCTCTCTGCACGCCGCCCTTGGACGCGAGGTGCAGGACCACCTGGGGCTTGAAGCCGGCCAGCGCCTTGGCCGCCCCTTCCGACCCGCAGTCCGCCGACACCACCTCGACCTCATCGGGGAGTGGCTCGCCGCACGGGTGTGTGTGGTCGTCGATGACCAGCACCATGGCCTTGGCCGCCACCAGCATCTCCACCGTGTGCGAGCCGATGAAGCCCGCACCACCGGTCACGGCCACCCGGACGTTCGTCGCGGCGCCTTTAGCGATGACGCGAGAGCATACCGGAGTGTTCACACTTTGCCCCGTGGCTCGCATTGCGCTGGTCCACGATATCGCAGGCGTGGCCGCGATTCAGGCCCAGCTGCTTCGTGAGGCTGGACACGAGGTTGATCGCATCTCGCTGCCTCAGATCGGGGCGTCCTGGAGCTGGCCGGCGAAGGCGATAACCATCCCGATTCGACTGCTTGCGTACCTCCCCGCCGTCAGCCGCCTGAGACGCGGCCGGTATGACGTCATCCACATCCACTGGTTGACGCAGGGGATCGTCGGCTTGTTGGTCGGGGCGCCGTTTTTCGTGCAGGCCCACGGTTCCGACCTGCACGTCAACCTGCAAAACCGCGCTCTGCGTTGGCTGACCCGACGCGTCCTGCGCAAAGCCAAATTGGTCTTTTACGTCACCCCGAATCTGCTCGGCTACCTGGCCGGCTTCGAGGACAAGGCCCGATATCTTCCCAACCCGGTGGAGGTCGAAGTCGTGGCGCCCGACTCTCGGGCCCCCGCCGGAATCGCGAAGGCGGTGATCTTCACCCGCCTGGACCCGGTGAAGGGGGTGGAGGAGATCTTTGCGGTCGCCGACAAGCTGAGTCGTGGGCTCGAGCTGACCGCTCTCGACTGGGGTCCTCTGGCTCATGAATACATCCAGCGCTACAACGGGCTCGTTCGATTCGTGCCGCCCGTTCCGCACGACCAGATCGGATCGTTCCTCGAGCGGTTCGACCTTGTGATCGGACAGATGCGACAGGGCATCCTCAGCCTGATGGAGATCGAGGCCCTCGCCGCCGGTCGACCGCTGATCACCGCGATCGACTGGACGCTTTATGGGGAAGACCCGCCACCGGTGATCGCACCATCCGGGGTCGATGGAATCGGCGTGGCCGTGGAGCAGCTCAAGGCAGATCACATCCGAGTGGGTGGGCTGTGGAGCGAAGGACGCGAATGGGTTCGCCGCAACCACGGTTACGCCCGGCACCTCGAGCTCCTTCAAGCGAGCTACTTCGCGTGACGGAGCTCACCAGCGGCAGCGACTCCTACTACTCAGACAAGACCGGAGTTCTCGTCGACATTTTTGGTGCAAACCACGTGGAGGTCGAGCGCAGCGTCATTGTCGTGGATGGCGCTCACTTTCCCATAGTGGACGATGTGATCGTTTTGCTGCCGCCCGGCCGTTACACCAGACGCGTAATCGAGTCGATCGGCAACCAGAAGGCGCTGGGACCGGAAACGAACACCCCGTTTGCAGCCGACATCCAGTACACGTTCGGTCAGGAATGGCAAACCCACCGTGACATCCTTGGCGAGCACGAGGGCGAGTTCCAGGATTATTTCGACCTCATTGATTTCGACTCATTAGACCGGGCGCTGGTCTGCGACTTGGGGTGCGGATCCGGCCGATGGAGCTATTACCTGCGTCAGCGGTGCCGGCAACTGATACTCGTTGACTTTTCAGACGCCATTTTTGTCGCCCGCCACAATCTGCGTGACTGCCCGAGTGCCCTGTTCTTCATGGGAGATATAACCAATCTGCCGTTTCGGCCTGGCTTCGCGGACTTGGTGATCTGCCTGGGAGTGCTCCACCACCTCCCAACTCCCGCCCTCGATGCGGTACGACGCATGAAACCGCTCGCACCCCGAATCCTTGCCTATCTCTACTACGCTCTGGATAATCGGCCCTTCTACTTTCGCCTTCTACTTGTTCCGGTCAGTGCGTTACGGAGGCTGACCGCACGAATTCGCGGGAAGAGGAAGCGTGACGTCGTGTCCTGGCTTTTGACCCTGGCGGTCTACACGCCGCTAGTCACTGCGGGAAAGCTGGCGAGCCTGGTTGGTCTCGGCAGGTACGTGCCGCTGTATGAGACCTATGGGTCCAAAAGCCTCCGGCGAATTCGACAGGACGTGTATGACCGTTTCTTTACTCGCATCGAGCAACGAGTGGACCGCGCCTCAATTCTGGGTTTGCGAGATACCTTCGCTTCGGTGACTGTCTCACGAGGTCTCCCTTATTGGCATTTCCTATGTGAGTCGACTTAGCCTGATGCGGTGCAGGCGGCCAAGATCGAATCGGTAACGGCTGCGTCGGCCAGCACCCGTCGCCCAGGTGAGTTTGCCGCCGCCGTGACCGCGGTCGTGGCCGCATCGTGGCTCCCGGTTCTCACGGGCGCGACGACTCGCACTGCTGTGGGGTGGCTGGTCGCGATCGTGCTGGCGGTGGCCGTCGAATGGCTGACACGCCGCTTCACAGCCGGCATCCTCGTATCCGGCCTGGTCATATCGAGCGCATTCGTCGCGAGCGGGCTCGTCACCGATCCCACGCACTACATGCCGATCGCCGTGACTGGTGGAGCGCTCGGACTCCGAGCCGCGCTCGAGGCGTGGAGGCGCCGAGGCCTCGTCTCTGTAACCCCGCGCATCGTCCTGGCTGCGGTCGGCCTTTACCTGGCATGGGCAGCGCTGGCGACGCTGACCTCGATCGATCACCGCGTGAGCGCCGTCTACCTGGCCGGCATGGTCGCAGTGATTGCGCTCGCCATCTGGTGGATCCCGGGAGCACTTCGAGAGCAGTCGGATCGCGAGCACTTGCTGGCTGCTGTGGGTCTGCTCGGAGTGATCGTCGCGCTGTCGGTCTACGTGGTAGCGATCGCCGGCAACGTGAATGTTTTCGGCCGCCCGGTGGGCGACTACCAGCTTGCCGACCTCACGCTTGGCGGGCATTCGACGAGTATCCTGTTCGGCCGGTCATCGGGCATGTACCTGGCCCCTTTCGAAGCCGGCATGACGATGGCGCTTGCCGTCGGCACGCTGCTTGGATGGACCGCGAGGCGCGCAGGGAGACCCCTGGTGCTGGCACTGCTCGGCGTCCTCATCATGGTGCCGGCCATGCTGCTGACCCTTGACCGCACCGCGTGGCTCGCGGTCATCCTTTCCGCGGGCGCGATCGCCGTGCTGACCCGGGCCGGACGTTTCCACGTCGCGACAGCCACTGTCGTCTGCGTCGTCTTCGCGGCGGTCTTCCTGGCCGTCCTGGCAGGCGGGTTGGGAGCCAACTCGATCTTCGGTTCTTGCCGTGTGAATTGCGCGACGAGCCCTGATACCACCATCCGGGGAGGCACCGGCCTGAGTGGCCGCGAGATTCTCTGGAGAGCCTCCATCTCTGCGATCGAGAAGCGACCGATCCTCGGTTACGGACCGGGCAACAACGTGCCCGCGCTCTATCCCTACCTGAAGGGCGGCGCCAACCAGATCGAGACCCTCACCTCACACAGCGCCTGGTTCAGAGCCGGCGTCGAGATGGGCATTCCGGGTCTGGCGTTCTTGGTTTGGGTGCTCGCAGTCGTCGCGTGGATTTACATCCGCGGGCGGCTGCGCGGCGAATCGGTCGGCGATCCAGTCCATCTTGCCCTGGCCGCGTCCCTGGCCGGACTCGTCTCCGCGCTGACCTTCGAAAGCCTCTTGCTCGGGGGCGTGACGTTCACCAGCCTGTTTCTCGCCGTGGCGTTGGGCCTGGTCGCCGTGCCGCTCGCGAGAGCTGACTAGCTTGGGTCGCTCCTCAGGAGCACGACACTCGTGGCCAGAACCCAGAAATAGAACAGGAAGTACGGCAGGTACCAGAACGCGCCGAGTGGGTCGGCACCCGCTAGGAACAGTCCGATTCCGATCACCAGCGCCGACCATCCAAGCCAGGGTAGAAGCGCCCGAGTCCGGAGAGCTGCAAAGCCGGAGGCGGCGAGGAAAGCGGCGACCGCAGACCAGCTGACCACAAAGATTCCGTTCGAGAGGCCGAAAAGGACGCCTGCGCCGGTTGCATCCAGATCACCGCGCCTGAAGGTCTCGGCAGAACGAAGCCCCAACTCAGCCAGCCAGAGAACGACGAAGATGGCTGTAGCCAGAAGGACCAGGGTTGACGCGACGTCCGAGCGATTCTCTGCCGCCCGGAACCTGGCCGTGAGAACAGCGGCAAAGACAGCAAACCCAAACAAGCCAAGAACTCCCACCAGCGACAGCGCAAAAGGCAGGTTTGCCTCTGACCTGGCATACGCCAGGAAGGCGCTCGAGGGAGCGTCGAACGCAGGTTCTGAGACGGAATGGGACAGCGGCATCAACACAATCAGCACCAACAACGAAGCAAAAAACACAACGCCGCCTGCGCCGCCTACGCGATTCCAGAACCGGGGCGTTTCTACCATTCAGATGCGATTTCGGAGGCTAAGCCGGCTCCCCTCGACTTGATCGCAGCCGGCGCTCCGACCCTTGCGATGGCTTGGCCGCCAAAGGGCTGAGCCGCCCGAGCACGTTGCGAGTGTCGATGATCATCGGCGCGTACTGGAGGACGAGCGTCCAGTCGATGGCGTCATGGTCCGCAACCACCACCGCGCAGTCCTGACTGGCCAGGAAGTTGCGCAGGACCGGCTCGGAGCGGAGCTCATGGCCGTTGACGTTGAACGACGGCACGTGCGGGTCGTGATAGCTGACGACGGCGCCCTCCTGCAGCAGGAGCTCGACGATCTTGATCGACGGCGACTCGCGCACGTCTGAGCTGTTTTTCTTGTACGCAACCCCAAGCAGGCCGACGCGTGACCCGTTGAGCGCCTTGTGGTTGGCGTTCAGCAAGCGCATTACCTTCTGCACGACGTAGTTCGGCATGGCAGCGTTGACGCGGCCCGAGAGCTCGATGAACTCGGTGTTTACGCCGAGCTGCCGTGCTTTCCAGGCGAGGTAGAACGGATCGACAGGCACGCAGTGGCCGCCGAGCCCAGGACCCGGATAGAAGGCCGTGAAGCCGTACGGCTTGGTCGAGCACGCGTGGATGACCTCCCAAACATCGATTCCAAACGCATCGCAGATCACCTGGAACTCGTTGACCAGCGCGATGTTCACGCCTCGGAAGATGTTCTCGAACAGCTTTGTGATCTCGGCGGTGCGGATGTTCGAAACGGGTACGAGCTGCTCGACGATGGTTCCGTACAGCGCGATCGTCGCGTCGAGGCAGCCCTTGGTCAGGCCGCAAACCACCTTCGGGGTGTTGTGGATGCTCCAGGTCTTGTTGCCCGGGTCGATGCGCTCGGGGGAGTAACCGATGTAGACGTCCACGCCCGGCATGTATCCCCGGTCCCGAAACGCGGGGACGAGGACCTCCTCGGTGGTCCCGGGGTAGGTGGTGCTCTCCAGGATGACCAGGCTGCCTTTCGGCATCACCTCGGCCAGGCTGAGCGCTGCGGAGCGCACATAGGTCAGATCGGGGACGCGGAACTCGTCGATCGGCGTGGGCACGGCGATGATCGCGGCGTCGGCCACGCGCGCCGCGTTGTAATCCGTGGTCGCGGTGAGGTGGCCGGACTCGGTCAGCCGCTGCACCTGTTCCGCGGGGACGTCTTCGATGTGAGAGCGGCCCTGGTTGATGCCGCCGACTCTCGTCCTTGAGGTATCGATGCCGACCACGTGATGGCCGGCCTCCGCGAGCGCGCAGGCCAGCGGCAGCCCGACGTAGCCCAGACCGACGATGACGATCGTGGCCTTGCGGTCGGTGAGTTTCTCGAGAAGAGCGCTAGGTCCCTGTTTCGTCACGATAAACCTCGATTCTTGGTTGTTTTGCGACTGCGTACGGATCAACTCTGAGCAGGAGCACCCACGCCGCGACGAACGCGAGCGCGATGGGCACCGCGAGCCAAGCTTCATCCAGAGGATAGAGCAGCGCGAGGGCGGCGCACGCCCACGCGATCGAGGAGCCCCAGACGGTCACGCCCAGGATCACGTATGGCGACATGCCGAGCAGCCGCAGGCGGTGCGAGAAGTGATCCTGGCCGCCGAGCTGGACCGGCCGGCCGGTCGTGAGCCTGGACACGATGACGAGCGAGGTGTCGAAGACGGCGATGGCGACAGGGAAGGAAAGGATGACGAAGGAGTGAAGGCCGTGGGTGCTGTTGGCCGCCCAGATCGAGCCGATCGCGACGCCAAAACCCAGCATCAGGCTGCCCGTATCGCCCATGTACATCTTCGCGTACGGGCGATTGATGATCAGGAAGCCGATCGCCGCGCCGGCCAGCGGAAGCGTCAGCCCCATGGTCGAATGGACCAGCGCGGCGATCATGATCAGCGAGGCAGCCGCCGCGGTCGACGCGAGGCCGTCCATGTTGTCGAGCAGGTTCAAGGAGTTGGTCAGGCCGACGATCCACAGGATCGAGAAGCCCGCGTTGAGCACGAGCGAGTCGGTGAGATGCCACGAGTATCCGAGGGCGATCGCGGTCGAGGCCAGGGCGACCTCACCGGCCAGCTTGGCCCAGACCGGCAGCGCTTTGACGTCATCGGCGAAGCCAATGATCGCCATGATCGCCAGCAAACCGAGCACCGGCCACAGGTCGGGCTTCAGGACCAGAATGGTGACGCCGGCGCCGAGCAGGATGGCAATACCGCCGAGGTACGGAACCGGCTCCTTATGACCCTTGCGTGGACCGGGTACGTCCATGATCCGGAAGGCAAGCGCTATGCGGCGCAACGGCCACAACGCGGCTACGGTGACGGCAAATGGCAATGCCAGAAGAAGCACCGTTGTCATTTGGGGGCGGACTCTCTCACAAACTCGATCATCGTGTCCAGCGTGTCGACGAGAGTCGTGTCGCAGCTGAAATTGATCGCGGCCTCCAGCTTGGTCGTGTCGGCGGCGCGTCGCGACATCTCTTCGAAGCCTTCGCCATAGACCTCCGCGAACGGTACGAACACGATCCGCGATGACGAGCCCGTCCGCTCGATCACAAGTTGAGCGAGGTCGCGGATGTTGATCTCCGAGTGGCCCGCCACGTTGAAAACCTCACCCTCAGCACCCGGCGTCGTCATCAGCAGGTGCAGCGCCTTGACCACGTCGTAGACCGATGTGAAGGAGCGCGACTGTTCACCGTCGCCGTAGACGGTGAGGTCGACTCCACGCAGTGCCTGGGAGATGAAGCGCGGCACGACCATCCCGTACTGGCCGACCTGGCGCGGCCCGATCGTGTTGAACAACCGGACGACCACGGTCGGCAGGCCGAGCTCCTTGTAGTAGACGAAGGCAAGGATCTCGTCGACCGCCTTCGACGTCGAGTAGCTCCATCTGAGCTTGCGCGGCGAGCCCAAAAGGCGGTCGTCCTCCTCCTTGAATGGTCCGTCGTTGCTCTTGCCGTAGATCTCGCTCGTAGAGGCGATGAGGATCTTGACCCGGTGCTTCTCCGCCGCTTCGAGCACGTTCTCGGTGCCTTTGATGTTCGTGATCATCGACTGGAGCGGGCGGTCGACGATCAGCTGCACGCCGACCGCGGCCGCAAGGTGGTAGACCGCATCCGTCCCTTCGACCTCGCTCTGCACGACGTCCAGGTCGAGGACGGAGCCCTCGACGAATCGGAACTTCGGATTGTTGAGAAGGTGGCGGATGTTCGGATAGCGCCCAGTCGAAAGGTTGTCGAGGGCCGTGACGTCGTCGCCGTTGCGGACCAGGTGATCGACCAGGTGCGAGCCGATGAACCCGGCCCCGCCGGTGACGAGAATTCGCATCAGACCGGCCTCGGGTTCAACGCGGGCGCGGCCAGAAGACTTCTGTAGAGGTCCTCGAGTTCCTTCACCATGCGGTCGGCGTTGTGTCGCTCCAGCACCAGGCGGCGCCCGGCCACGCCCATTGCATCGCGGCGGGCTGGATCCACAATCAGGTCCTTGATGGCCGCCGCGAGGGCGGCGACGTCGCCGCTGGGGACCAGGAGCCCATTCACGCCTGGCGTGATGATATCCGGCACACCCCCCACCCGTGTCCCGACCACCGGCCGCCCGGCGGCGCACGCCTCGATCAAGGACACCGGGGTACCCTCGTTCCGGGAGCAGCAGACGACGATGTCGAGATCGCTGTAGACCTCGCCCAGATCCGTGCGCCAGCCCGTGAAGTGCACGCGGCCGTCCAACCCCCGGGCGGAGGCCTGGCGGTGCAGCTCGTCCCACAGCTCGCCGTCGCCGACGACGACGAAATGAGCGTCGGGATCGGTCTCGATAACCCTCGCGGCAGCTTCGAGGAAAAGGTCGTGCGCCTTGATCGGCACGAGGCGGCCGACGATGCCGACCACAGGCCCGTCCGCCGGGATTCCGAGCTCGCGCCGGAGCGTGCCGCGAGGGTGTCCGGCGAGGTGTTCGAGCTCGAGCCCAAGCCGGACCACCGAGGTCTTGCCGCGGCCGATCCCGAGCCGGTCCAGGTCCCCGGCTATCTCGGGGCTGATGGCGACGAAGTGGGTGGTGTGGCGGCTGAGGAAGCGCTCGATGCTCAGGAAGAAGAAGGTGCCGATCCCTCCGAAATAGCCGTCGAGGACATGGCCGTGAAAGGTATGGACCCTGACCGGCACGCGAGCCAAAGCCGCGGCGAGCCGGCCCAAGGTCCCGGCCTTGGCCAGATGGGTCGCGACGACCGCGGGGCGCTCGCGGCGGAAATATCGATAGAGCCACACTCCTGCCCGCATGTCGGCGAGGGGTGAAACGTTGCGGCGCAGGCTCGAGACATGAATCACTCGGGCGCCGCGCTGGATCGCCTCCTCCTCCATCGATCCCTCTCGCTCGTCGGGCGTGCCGGCGAGAAGCGTCGAGTCGAAGTCTGGTCCGCCTCGAATGGTCAGGATCGTCACGTGACGTGAGGGTCCGCCGACGTTCATCCGGGTAATGACGCGGGCGAGCTTAATCGGACCGGTAGTCGGCAAAAACCCTCCGCAGGCCTTCTGAAAACGTCACCTTCGGGCGGTATCCGATCTTGGC
>Ga0207646_10000913_pt1 | contig 38056 bp, 32 predicted proteins | sample KBSK5502metaG_FD_184343 | JGI IMG/M metagenome (GOLD analysis project Ga0207646, IMG submission 184343) | Corn, switchgrass and miscanthus rhizosphere microbial communities from Kellogg Biological Station, Michigan, USA - KBS K5-50-2 metaG... | ecosystem: Host-associated > Plants > Roots >... | reverse complement strand
GCGCCCAGCGACGCCGAGACCCCCTCGGGCACGTTGTAGAAGGCGGCCAGCCAGCCGAGCAGCATCGGGGTACGAAGCGCGGGGTCGGTGAAGACAAGCCGGACCCCAGCGAGCATGTCCCCGCGCGCCTGGGAACCACCGCGAGTGGCCTGCTTCGCGGCGGGCCTGGACCGCACCCAGACCCGGATGATCACCGCCGACAGCGCGAATGTCGCCGCATCCGCCAGCAGTGAGGTGCGAACCCCGAAAAAGCCGACTGCCGCTCCCCCGACCGCGAAGCCGAGCACCTGCGCGAACTGCAGGGTGGTGAGCGTGACGGCGGTCCCGAGGACATACCGGTCACCGGTGAGGATGTCCGGGTAAAGCGCGGCGCGCGCCGAGAGGAACGGCGCGCCGGTCATGGTCACGCCGAACAGCAGCACCACGAGGACCGCGGTGGGCACTCCTGACAACGCCATCACGCCTACGAGCACCATGCGGATCAGGTCGCACGCGATCATGACCTCCCGCCGCGGCAGGCGGTCGGCCAGGCCGGCGAGCACGATGCCGCCGAAGAACGTCGGCACCACGCTCGCCGCGAACGTCACCGCGGCGAGCAGCGCCGAGTGCGTCCGGTCGAACACGAGCAGGGTGAGCGCCACCCGGGCAAGCTGGTCACCGGCGACGGAAAGGACCTGGGCCAGCCACAGCGCGCGGAACTCCCCCACGGCGAAGACCTGGCCGAAGGTTGCCCTGGATGGTCCCGGCACCGGTGCAGCCGCGCTGGCTGCTGGCCCCGGCGCGCGGGCTTCCTGGCTAATGGCACGTCCTCCGTGGTGCGAGATCAGCCCATTGGCCGCGCGAGCACGGGGCTAACCGTCTCGGCGGGACGAACGGCGTGGCGCTCCAGGCGCCACGGTAGCAGCGCCCGGTAGCTGTCCAGCATCAGACTGTCACAGGACGCGAGGCTCAGCCAGGGCTATGCTCCCCGTCATCCCTCCCCGCGCAGAACCGCGCCAACCTGCCGGCCTGCCTCGGCCACGGCGGCGTCCCTGGCGGCTGTTGTCTCCTCGTCGGTGAGCGTGCGGTCGGCGGCGCGGAACCGCAGCCGGTAGGCGAGGGACTTGTGCCCCGCCGCGACCTGCTCCCCGGTATAGGTGTCGAACAGCCGGACGTCTTCGAGCAGGCTCCCGCCGTCGGCGCCTGCCACCCCGGCGGCCAGCGCCGCCGCCACCTGCGCGGCGGGCACGGAGTCGGCCACGACCAGGGCGACGTCCTGGGTCGCCACCGGGTACGCCGAGATCACCGGCGCCTGCACCGGCGGCTGCCCCGCCACGGCGGCCTCGATCACCGACATGTCGAGCTCCATGGCGCACACCCGGTCGGGCAGCCGGAACGCCTCGATCACCCGGGGATGCAACTCCCCGGCGTGGCCGGCCAGAACCTCGGCGCCGTCGTCGCCGGTGACGAAGACCGCCGCGCACCGCCCGGGATGCCACGGGGCGTGCTGATCCGCCTCGATCCGGAACGCCGCCCGGGCCAGCCGCAGCACCCCGCGGGCGGCCTCGATGGCGTCCTGCCAGCCGGCGGGACGGCCGGCGCCCCACCACCCGGCCGTGGCCCGGTCGCCGGCCAGGACCACGCCAACGCGCAGCGGCTGGTGCGGCAGGGCGGCCTCGATCTCGGCGATCTCGGCGACCGCCGGCCCGCGGTCCACGCGCAGGATGGGGGCGGTCCGCCGGCCGTCCGCGCCGGGGCGGAAGACCAGGCCCATCTCCTGCAGCGCCAGGTCAGCGAAACCGCGGCTCAGGTTGCGGTGCAGCACACGCAGCAGGCCCGGCAGCAGCGTCGTGCGCAGGAACGGCTCCTCCTCGCTAAGCGGGTTGGCGATGCGGGTGGCAACCCGGCGCGGGTCGGCGGCGGCCAGCTGCAGCCGGTCCCAGTCCGCGGCCGACTGGAACGGCGAGCTGATGACCTCCACGTAGCCGGCCTCCGCCAGCGCGCGCCCGACCGAGCGCCGCAGCCGCTGCCGGTCGGTGAGCCCGTGCCCGGCGGCGGCGCGCGGCATGTTGACCGGCACGGTGTCGTAACCCTCCAGCCGGATGACCTCCTCCGCCAGGTCGCTGGGGTGGCGCAGGTCCGGCCGCCACGACGGCGGGACGACGGTGAGGATCCGCGCGCCGCCCTCGTGCTTGCCGTGGTCGTGCTGCGCGTGCCGGTTCAGGCTGGCCCTCCGCGCTGCCGCGGCGGACTTGGGATGCCCCGCCACGGCCGTACCGGAGGCGCCCCCCTCGCCAGCGGGCGCGGCGCCGTCGCCCGGCTCGATCACCTCGCAGCCGACCTCGCGCAGCCGGCGGATCACGGCGCCGCTGCTGTAGGCACGGCCGGCCACCCGGCCGGGGTAGTCCTCCGCCAGGCTGATCGTGACCGCGGGCACCTCCGCCTGGGCGTGGGTGCAGCCTGGGACGACGGTCGCGCCGCCAAGCGAGCCCAGCAGCGCCGCCGCCTTGGCGGACGCGCGCAGCGGGAGTTCCCGGTCGACCTCGCGCTCGAAGCGGTACGACGACTCGCTGAACAGCCGGTGGCGCCGGCTCATCCTGGCGGTTCCCGGCGCGGAGAAGTGGGCGGCCTCGATCACGAGGTCGCGGGACCCAGCGGAGATCTCGGTCGCGAGCCCGCCCATGGTCCCGGCCATCGAGATGGGCCCGGAAGAGTCGGTGATGAGGATGTCGTCGGGGTCCAGGTTGCGGACCACGTGGTCGAGGGTCTCCAGCCGCTCGCCCGGCCTCCCCCGCCGGACCACGATCGGCCCGGACAGCGCGGACTTGTCGAAGGCGTGCATCGGCTGGCCGAGCTCCACCATCAGGTAGTTGGTGATGTCCACCGCCAGTGACACCGCGCGCATCCCGGCCCGGGCCAGCCGCACCCGCATCCAGAGCGGGGTCGGCGCGGCGGGGTCGAGCCCGTGCACCTCGCGCAGCACGAACCTGTCGCACGCGGTCGGGTCCTCGATGCTCGCGGGGTAGACGTCCGGGGAAACCATCCCGACGTCATCCGGAAGCCCCTGGTCCGCCGGATCGGTGTAGGGCACCTCGAACGCCGTCGCGAGCTCGCGGGCCACGCCGCGCACCGACAGCGCGTAACCCCGGTCCGGGGTCACCGCGATGTCGAGGACCTGATCGGCCAGCCCGGCGTAGCTGACGAAGTCCTCGCCCAGTGGGGCATCGGCGTCGAGAACCAGGATCCCGGAGTGGTCCTCGCCGATCGCGAGTTCCCTGGCCGAAGCAATCATGCCTTCCGACGTCCGGTCATACGCCTTCTTCGCGCCGATCTCGAAGCCGCCGGGCAGGACTGCACCCGGCGGGGCGAACGGCACCTTGTCGCCCACGGCGAAGTTGACCGCGCCGCAGACCACGTCGCGGGTTCCCGATCCTGTGTCCACCCGGCAGTACCTGATGGGCTTGCGGAATCCGGTGAGTTCCTCTACGTCGGTGACCTGGGCCACCACCACGCCCCGGATGTCGTCGCCGACCGACTCGACGGTCTCCACCTCAAGGCCGGCCGCGGTCAGCTGCCTCGCGACCTCGGCGGCCGCCACGGACTCGGGCACCGGGGCGTACTCCCGCAGCCAGGACACTGGAACGCGCATCAGACCTCCACCCCGAACGTCCTGCTGAACCGCACGTCACCCTCGATGGTGTCCCTGATGTCGGCCAGCCCGTTCCTGACCATGAGCGTGCGCTCGATACCCAGCCCGAACGCGAATCCGGTGTAGCGGTCCGGGTCGATCCCGCAGGCGATGAGCACCTTCGGGTTGACCATGCCGGCGCCGGCCAGCTCGACCCAGCCCGTCGACTTGCACACCCGGCACGGGTCGCCGCCGGGCCGCATGGACGCGCCGCGGCAGACGTGGCACTCCATGGACACGTCCACGCCGGGCTCGACGAACGGGAAGAAGTCCGGCCGGATCCTGGTCCGCAGCCCCTCACCGAACATGGCCTCCACGAACGTCTGGATCGCGCCGCGCAGGTCGGCCATGGTCAGCCCCTCGTCCACGGCCAGGCATTCGATCTGGTGGAACACCGGGCTGTGCGTAGCGTCCAGCGGGTCCGTGCGGAAGCACTTGCCCGGGCTGACCACGTACACCGGCAGCGGCCGGGTCAGCAGGGCGCGGATCTGCACCGGCGAGGTGTGCGTGCGCAGCACCATGCCGGACTCGCCGCCGTCCGGCCCGGCCACGAACATGGTGTCCTGCATCTCCCTGGCCGGGTGGTCGGGCGGGAAGTTCAGCGCGTCGAAGTTGTACCACTCGGCCTCGACCTCCGGCCCCTCGGCGACCTCATAACCCATCGCGACGAACACGTCGGCGAGCCGCTCGCTGACCGTGGTCACCGGGTGCCGCGCGCCGGCCGGCACCCGGTCCCAGGGCAAGGTGACGTCCACGGTCTCCTCGACGAGCACCCGGCGGTCACGCTCGTCCTCCAGTTCCGTTTGCCGGGCCGCCAGGGCGCGGCCGACCTCTCGGCGGGCGGCGCCGACCCGCTGCCCCGCCTCGGCCCTGGCTTGGGGCGGGAGCGCGCCGATCTCCGCGTTGGCGAGCGCGAGCGGCGACCGGTCACCGGCGTGGGCCAGCCTGACCGCCTTCAGCGCATCGAGCGTCTGCGCGCCCGCTATGGCGGCGAGCGCGTCCGCCAGCGCGGCGGAGATCTCCTCCGGCGACAACGCGGCCACCTCCACGGGGTCGTACTGCTTATTTGGTGCGGACATTAGTTCTGCCATCCTCGCGAGCTCTGCTGGACAGTTTGAGGTCTGCCGAAGGGCACCCAGGCTTTCATGCCAAACGGCTGCCGCGTGCCACTCCCGGCCGAGCCCGCCGCCGCCCGGGGGGCCACCTCGTTACGGGGGACTCTTTCAGCCGAAGTCGGGCGTGCTGGCGGGCATGGTAAATCGGAACTCGGCCCCGCCGCCGGGGGCGCCCTGCACGGTGATCGTCCCGCCGTGGGCCTCCACCAGGCCCTTCACGATGTAGAGGCCAAGCCCGGCGCCGCCACGGCGCTTGGCGCGCCAGAACTGGCGGAAGACGCGCGGCACCATCTCCGGCGCCACGCCGTCGCCCTCGTCGCGCACCGACACCGCGACGCCCACGAGTGCGTCCCGGCCGACGGCCTCCAGCGGCTCGACCACAACCGTCACGGTACCAGCACCATGCCGGACGGCATTCTCAATAAGGTTCCCGAGTATCTGGTCCACCTTGTCCGCGTCGAGCCAAGTCTCGGGAAGCGTGGGCGCGACGGCCACGCGGAAGCGGTCTGGCGCGTCGCCGGCCGCCACGCGGCCGGCGACGATCTTCTCCACCCGCTCGGGGATGCTCACGAGCTGGCGGTGGACCTCCATCCGCCCCGCTTCGATGCGGGACACGTCGAGCAGCTCGGTGATGAGCCTGGTGACCCGGTCCGCGTCGGCGTTGACGGTCTCCAGCATCACGCGCTTCTGGTCGTCGGTGAACCGGCCCCACTTGGCCAGCAGCGTAGCGGTAAAGCCCTTTACGCTGGTCAGCGGCGACCTGAGTTCGTGGGCGACGGTGGACACGAGGTCGGCGCGGCCGCGTTCCAGCCGGGCCCGCTGCTGCGCGCCGCGCAGCGTGACCACGAGCCGCTCGACCGGCCCGGGCCCGGGCGAATACCCAGGGGGGAGCCCGGGGTCCCTCGGGGCGCGCACGTACCCAACGGTGACCAGAAGCTCGGTCCCGTCCGTGAGGTACAGCGACATCTCGGGGTGCCGGGTGCGGGTGGACAGCCCGTGGTAGGGGTTGGCGGCCGACCACCAGGAGCGGCCGTCGGCGTCGCGCAGCGGGAGCAGTTGCCGTACGTCCGCGCCGAGCGCGGTATGTGCGGGGATGCCGGTCAGCCGGGTGGCCGCTCGGTTGAACACGGTGACCCGCGCGGCGTGGTCGGTGACGACCAGGCCATCGGGCAGATCGTCGGCGCAGACCGCGGCGACGGTGCGCACCGGCAGCTGTGCCGTCATGCTGACCAGGTCGGCCACGGCCGTGTCCGCGGTCAGACCCTCCACTGGTGTCCTGCCTCCGTCCGGCACGCGTGTCGCCGTCGTGGCCGTCCCCGGCCGGCCCACTGGCGTGTCACGTGGCCCGCCCTCCACACGGCCACTGGCTCGGTAATGACGCAACGTGATCAGACTCTAGCGCGTAGAGGGGACTGCGCGGCAGCCCCCTCCTGTTACGCGCGCTGGGCACGGGCGGAGGCGTACAGGCACACCGCCGCGGCGGCGGCAAGGTTGAGGCTCTCCGCCCGCCCGTAGATGGGAACGGCCACCGTGTCGTCGGCGAGCGCCGCGACCTCGGCCGGAAGCCCCCACGCCTCGTTGCCGAAGAGCCAGGCCGTGGGCTCGCGAAGCAGGCCCTGCGGCTCGATCTCGTCCAGCGGCCGGCCCGTCGTGCCGTCCGCGGCCAGCACCCGCAGCCCCGCCCCGCGCAGCCCGGCGACCATGTCCGCCACCTGGCCGCCCACGACGAGCGCGAGATGGAAGATGCTCCCGGCCGAGGCTCGCACACACTTGCTGTTGTAGGGGTCGACCGAGGCATCGGAGAAGATCACCCCCGCCGCGCCCGCCGCGTCCGCCGTACGCAGCACGGTACCCGCGTTGCCCGGGTCCCGGACGTTGGCCAGGACGACCGCGAGCCGCGGCGCGGCGGCGGCCAGCCTGGTCAGCGGCACATCCACGAACCGGCAGACCGCGAGGACCCCCTGCGGGGTGATGGTCTGCGCGAGATCGGCCATGACCTCGCCGCTCACCGTGTGCACCTCGGCGCCCTGGCGCCGCGCCTGCGCGGCAAGCCCGCCGTGGCGGCCGCGCGCGGCGGCGGTGAGGAACAGTTGCGTGACCACCCCGCCGTTCGCGAGCGCCTCGCCCACGGCTTGCGGGCCCTCGGCCAGGAACGACCTGGCCCGCTCGCGCATCGCGCGCTTGGCCAGCTGCCGGGCGGCCTTGATCCGGGGCGAGCGAACGCTGGTGAGTTCCGCGCCCTCGGTCATCGCCCGGGTCAGGCGGCCGCGGTGCCGGCGACCGGCTCCGGCAGGGCGTCCTTCGCCACCTGCACCAGCGCGGAGAAGGCGGCCGGGTCCGCCACGGCGAGTTCGGCCAGCATGCGCCGGTCCACCTCGACGCCCGCGGCCTTCAGGCCCTGGACGAACCGGTTGTAGGTGATGCCGTCCGCCCGTGCGGCGGCGTTGATGCGCTGGATCCACAGCCGGCGGAACGCGCCCTTGCGGTCCTTACGGCCCGCGTAGGCGTACGTCATCGAGTGGAGCATCTGCTCCTTGGCCTTGCGGTACATCCGGGACCGCTGGCCGCGGTACCCGCTCGCCCGCTCGAGCACGGTCCTGCGCTTCTTGTGGGCGTTGACCGCCCGCTTCACGCGTGCCATTTCTTCTACTCCCTGGAGGCCGGCTGGGCTACTTCGCCAGCAGCTTCTTGATCTTCTTGACGTCCGCCGGGGCGACAGTCACGTCCCCAGCCAGCCGCCGGGTAACCCGGGATGGCTTGTGCTCCAACAGGTGCCTGCGGTTTGCGCGACGGCGCAGCACCTTTCCGGAACCAGTCAGCCGGAACCGCTTACTCGCTCCGCTGTGCGTCTTCATCTTTGGCATGCTCGCCGTCGTCTCCGTCTCGTGCGCGCCTGACGGCGCGGCCTTCTCCTGCGTACCGCCAGCGGCGTCTCCGCCAACTCGCGGCACGTTGCCGTTCTTTCTCACTCCTGGGCCGCCCTCGGGCAGGACCCCACGGCCCGGCCCGCTCCGCCCCGGGAGCGGCGGGCCGCACTGCGTGCCAGCCTCCGGCTGGCTCAGCCGTCGGCGCCGGCCTCCGGAGCGGCCGCCCGGCCAGCGGCAGGGCGGGCCTGGGCCGCCAGCTGGGCTTCCGGCCTGGGCCGGGCTGGCGGCCGCGGCCGGGCTTCCGGCTTTGGCCTGGCCTCCGGCTTGGGTGCCTCGGGCTTCGGCCGGGCCGACGGCCCTGGCCTTGGTCCCGGCTTCGGGCGGGCGCCCGTCGCCGGCTGGGCTTGCGGCGCCGGCTGATCGTCCTCCGCCGGCGCTGGCTGGACCTCCGGTGCCGCCTCGGCGGCCGCCGCTGGCTCCGCCGGGGGGGCCGGCTGATCGTCAGCCGACGCCGCCGGCACGGCCGCCGCCGCCCGCGCCCGCGCTCCGGCGCGCTCGCCGTGATGGGAGTCGCGCGCGGCGCGCTCGGCGCGCGCCTCGCTCTTCCTTCGGTGCGGGCCGATCACCATGATCATGTTGCGCCCGTCCTGCTTGGGCTGTGACTCCACGAAGCCGAGCTCCTCGACGTCGGCGGCGAGGCGCTGCAGCAACCGGAACCCAAGCTCGGGCCGGGACTGCTCGCGGCCGCGGAACATGATCGTCACCTTGACCTTGTCCCCCGCCCGGAGGAACCGCTCGACATGGCTCTTCTTCGTGCCGTAGTCGTGCGGGTCGATCTTGGGCCGGAGCTTGATCTCCTTGATGATCGTCTGTGCCTGGTTTCTGCGAGACTCCCTGGCCTTGAGCGCGGACTCGTACTTGAACTTGCCATAGTCCATGAGCTTGCAGACCGGTGGCCGCGCCGTGGGCGCCACCTCGACCAGGTCGAGATCGGCTTCCTGGGCCAGCCGGAGCGCATCGGTAACGCTGACGATCCCGACCTGCTCGCCGTTTGGCCCGACAAGCCGGACCTCGGGGACCCGGATGCGCTCGTTAATACGGGGTTCGACGCTGATGTGACCTCCTTGGCTCTACCTTCTCCGCCCCTGGACCCGCCAGGAACGGCCGACCATCCACCCGGCCCTCTGCCTGCGGGCTTTGCCGCCCACACGCAAAAGGCCCCGCACGCCGCGCGCGCGGAGCCCACCCCTGCCCGTGTCCCGGCGCGGCCCAAGAGGCCACGCACGGATACCACGGCGCCGGTACGACGCGCCGCCGCGCTCTGCGCACGAACGGCTCCGCCGCGCCCGGCCTGCCCACCGGTCACCCGGCGGGCCAACCCGCCGGCCCACGGCCGGCCAGGTGGGAGGTGGTCCTCCGCTTGCACGCCAGCACTTGCCAGGCTGGTCGTCAGGCAAGATTAACAGCAATATCGCCTGCTTAGGTATTCCGCCGGAGCCAGGGCGCCCTTCCCCGTGTGCCGCGCGGTCAGGCACCGAGGGCCGCCAGGCCGGCGGTGCGCATCGCCTCGACCGGCGCCCGCCTTCCAGTCATCAGGACGACCTGGCCGGCGGCCTGGTGCAAGAGCATGGGGAAGCCGCCCACCACCCCCGCCCCGGCCGGGCCGGCCGCGGCCGCGAGCGCGGTGGGCCATGGGCGATAGACCACGTCGAGCAGGTGCCCGGGCTTGAGCTCGCCACGCGTGATCCGTTTGGCATAAAGGCTGGCGGCACCGGCGGGGACGGTCGAGATGAGCAGGCCGGGTGCGGCCACGGCGGGCTGGTCAAAGGGGGTGAGCGTGACCGTGACGCCCAGCCGCCGCGCGGCGGCCAGCAGGTCCCCCGCCCGGGCGGGTTCGCGGACCGCGACCGTGGCCTCGGCAGCCCCCAGGCCGCGCACGGCGGCCAGCGCGGAGCAGGCCGTCGCCCCGCCGCCCAGGATCAGCACCGGATCGGGCGCACTCGCGATGCCGGCCTCGGCAAGGGCGGCGATCATGCCGGGCACATCGGTGTTGTGCCCGTGGCGGCGGCCGCCGGCGAACACGACCGTGTTGGCGGCGCCGACCTCGACGGCCAGCGGATCGACGTGGTCGAGCAGGCCCAGCACTGCGCGCTTGAGCGGCATCGTCAGCGATAGCCCGGCCCACCCGGGCCCGCAGCCGTCCAGCAGCCCGGGCAGTTGCGCCTCGCCGCACTCGATCGCCTGGTAGGTCCAGCCGGCCAGCCCCAGCGCCTCGTACGCCGCCCGGTGCAGGACCGGTGACAGGGAGTGCGCGATCGGGGTGCCAAGCACCGCGGCTTTCATCCCGGCCCGAGTCCCTCAGTGGTGCTTGGCGAGGTAGGCGCTCAGCTGGGCCTCCCAGATCTGGAACTGGGCATAGCTGTTGGTGAACTTCGTCTGGCCGGTCGCCGGGTTCACGGTCACGAAGTACAGCCAGTTCTCGGTTTGCGGCGCCGGATGCAGCGCGGCGCGGATCGCCGCATCACCTGGGCTGTCGATCGGCCCCGGGGGCAGGCCCATGTGCAGGTAGGTGTTGTACGGCGAATTCACCTTGATCTGCGCGGAGGTGGCCCTGATGCCGTAGGTGTGCAGCGCGTACAGCACGGTGCTGTCCAGTTGTAGCCGCATCTTGAGGTTCAGGCGGTTGTAGATCACGCGGGCGATCTTGGGGAAGTCCTGCAGCCGCCTGCCTTCGGCCTGGACCAGGCTGGCCACTGTGATCGCTTCGGCCGCCGTGATCTGGTCGTGCGTTAGCACGGGGCCCGTGAGGACGCTGGCCGCCTCCTGGTTGTACCGCTGCACCATCTCCTTGAGCACCGTGAGGGGTGAGGTGCCGGGCTGGACGGTGTAGGTCGCCGGGAAGAGGTACCCCTCCGGGTTCCCCTTGGCGTACGCCGGCAGGCCGAGGGCCGAGGTGTCCTTGATGGCTTGCTGGTATCCGCGCAGGTTGCCGCTGTCCTTGCCGAGGACCGCGATGATGTCTGAGACCCGCAGCCCCTCGCGGATGAGGTAAGTTTGCTGGACCCGGGAGGACGGGTTCAGCAGCAGGGCGAACGCGAGCGCCGCGGCCATGTGCTCGTGCAGCCGGAAATACCCGGGCTCAAGCGAGCTGCCGTGACCGCTGGACTTGGCGGCGTTGGAGAAGGCCCGGGCGCTGGCGACCACGCCCAGATGCTGGAGCTGCTGCCCTACCTGGGCGGCGGTCTCGCCGGGCACGATGTGGACCGTGACCGAGCCCGTGCCGGGCCCCGAGTAGTCCGGCGGGTGGAAGTAGTTGCGGTAGAAGTAGTAGCCGACGCCGCCGACGGCGGCCAGCACCACCACCAGGACGCTGAGGGCGATCCAGGGCGCCGCCCTTCGCATGGGGCCCTTGCGCCCCCCCTTCCCACCCCCGCCGCGCGTGCGGCCGGCGCCGAGCCTGCCCGCCCGGTGGGCGCTCTCGAGGCCCGGCCCGCCCGCGCGGGCGCGCCGGGTGTCCACGTCGCTGGTGAGCCCGGGCACGAAGCCCTCGTCGTAGTCGTCGTCCGCCCAGGCTTGATCGTCATCCACGTCGCCGTACCAGTCCCCCGGCTCCCCATACCCATGATCACCCTCGGGATCACGGAGACGGCCGGAGGCGGCGCCGCGGCCGCCCAGGTACTCGTCGCCGGCGGGGTAGCCTGCCCCCTCGCCGGGGTAGCCGGCCTGCCGCGGGTAGCCGCCGTCGCGTGCGTAGCCGTTCTCGGCGGGGTACTGCTCCTCCGGCAGGTAGCCCTCGCCCGCGGGGTAGCCGGCCCCGGGCGGGTAGCCGGGCTCGGGGGCGTAGTCCTCGCCGCCGAAGTCATCGCCGGCGTAGCCCGGCTCGTCCGCATAGCCCGGCTCCCCGGCGTAGTCAACGTGCCCGTATCCGCCCACGCCCGTGGCGGGCTCGCCGTAGCCAAGGTAGCCGGAGTCGGTACCTGGGTAATCCGGGTCCGCCTCGCGGCCACCGCCGTAGCCGGTGTCCTGGTAGCCGGTCCGCAGGTACGGCGCGTCCTCCGCGCGACCGGGGTAGGCCTCGCGGCCCGCGCTGGAGTAGCCTGCGGCGTCTCCGTCCAGGTAGGGATCCGGTGGATAGCCCGAGGGGGAACGTTCGCTCCCGTAGCCACGTCCGGAATCGCCGGCGCCCGGCGGGTCCGTCCAGCCCCGCGCGCCGGGTGGCAGCGGGGCCAGGTGGTCGGCCGGCCCGGCAGCCCCCGGCCACGAATCCGGCGGCACCCTCGGCAGCGGGCCGGAGGGATGCGAACCCGTCAAGCCTCCCTGCCGGGGCGCACGCCGGCCGGGCTGCGAGTCATCCCAGCCTGGCAGCTCCCAGGGCGGGCCGGTCACCTCTCCCGGGCCGGCGTCCCAGCCGCTGGACGTGCCGAGCGCGCCACGCGTCGGCTCCTCCCAGGGGGGCGCGGGGGAATAGTCGCTAGCGTCAGGCTGGTCGGCCGGCCGCCCGTAGTCCCGGGCGCGCCAGGGCGCGTTCCCGTCGTCCCCGTCTGTGCGACCCCGGCGGTGGCGCGTCATCCCCCGGCTCCGGAGGCTGACCCCACGAGCTCACCGGCAGGGTGGCCAGTGGACCGCTCCGCGTCGAGTGCGCCCTGCAGGATCAGCGCCGCGGCGGCCTTGTCAACGGCCGGCCTGCGCTCCCGCGACCCGCGCCCCCCCTGGCGCAGCGCGTCGTGCGCGATCACGGTGGTGAAGCGCTCGTCCACGAGCCGAACGGGCACGGGCGCCAGCCGGGCGGCGAGCGACGTGGCGAACGCCCGGGCCGCCTCGGCCGCGGCGCCCTCTCGACCGGACAAGCCGGTGGGCAGCCCGACGATCACTTCGATCGGCGCGTGGGCGGCGACGAGCGCGGCGAGTTCCTCCACGTCACCGCGGCGGCGGGCAAGCGAGGCCAGCGGGCTGGCCAGCAGGCCGCTGGGATCGCACCGGGCCACGCCGACCCGGGCCGACCCCACGTCGACCGCAAGCCGGACGCCAGTTCTCACCCACCTGCTCCGAGTGATTGTGGCCACGCCAACTCGCCAGTGGGGCTGCAGCACGTTCTCAAGCTACGCCACCATGTCCTGAGATGTCTCTCACAACGGTCCGTACCGCATTAAATGCCTCTTCAATCGCTGCTGACGCATCGTCACCAAGAGGCGCGCCGCCGCCCTGCGCGACGTCGTCCCGGCCGCCACCGCCGCCACCGAGCTGGCTGGCTGCCGCCTTGACCAGCGAGCCGGCGGCCAGGCCCAGCTCGCGCGCCCGCTCACTGACCGCAACGACCACGGCGGGGCGGTCCGCCGGGATGCCGGCCACGACCACCACCGCGGCCCGGTCCGCGGGCAGCCGCCCGCGGACGTCGAGCGCGAGGGCGCGGATCCCGTCGGCGCTGGTTCCGCCGGGCACCTTGTGCGCGACAACCAGCACCCCGCCGACGTCCTCCGCGCCGCTGGCGAGATCGCCGCTCACGCCGAGCAGCTGTGCGGACCGCAGCCGGTCCAGTTCCCGCTCGGCCTCGCGGACCCTGGCGACCAGTGCGGAGACCCGCTCGGGGAGCTCCTCGCGCCGCGCCTTGAGCTGCTCGGACAGCTGGCTGACCAGAACGCTCTCGGTCGCGAGGAACCGGAACGCGTCGGTGCCGACCAGTGCCTCCACCCGGCGGACGCCGGAGCCGATGGAGGACTCGCCGAGGATCTTCACCAGCCCCAGCTGGCCCGAGCGGACCACGTGGGTGCCGCCGCACAGCTCGCGCGAGTAGTCGCCGACCTCCACAACCCGGACCTCGTCGCCGTACTTCTCGCCGAACAGCGCGAGCGCCCCCATCGCCCGCGCCTCCTCCAGCGGGGCGATGAAGGCACGCACCGCGAGGTCGTTGATGAGCACTGTGTTGACTTCGTCCTCCACGTCCCGCAGCGTCCGCGGCGGCACGGCGCCGGTGGCGGTGAAGTCCAGCCGGAGCCGCCCCGGCGCGTTCTCCGAGCCCGCCTGGGCGACCGACTCACCAAGCGCGCTGCGGAACGCGCGATGGATGAGGTGGGTGGCCGTGTGCGAGCGGGACAGCGCGCGGCGGCGCTCCTCGTCGATCTCCGCGTAGGCGGGCGCGCCCACCTCGACCTCCCCGCGGGTCACCACCCCGCGGTGGACGATCAGCCCGGGCAGCGGCGCCTGGACGTCGCGCACCTCGATCTCGGCCCCGGCGGCGCCGGTCGCCCCCGCCACCCGGATGATGCCGGAGTCGGCGAGCTGCCCGCCGCCCTCGGCGTAGAACGGCGTCCGGTCCAGGACCACCTCCACCTGGGTGCCCGCCCCGGCCGCCGGTACCGGGGCACCGTCCACCAGCAGGCCGAGGATGGTCGCCTCCCCGGCGGTCTGCTCGTACCCGGTGAAGGTCACCCGCCCCGACCGCTCGAGCAGCCCGGTAAGCACAGAGATATCCGCATTGCCGGTCTTCTTCGCCTGCGAGTCGTCCTTGGCGCGGCGGCGCTGCTCGGCCATGAGCCGGCGGAAGCCCTCCTCGTCGACGGCCAGCCCCTGCTCGCTGGCCATCTCCAGGGTCAGGTCTATGGGGAACCCGTAGGTGTCGTGCAGCTGGAACGCCTGGTCACCGGGCAGGGTCGTACCGCCGCGGCGCTTGACCTCACCGGCGGCCGCGTCGAAGATCGCCGAGCCGGTCCGCAGCGTCGCCGCGAACGCGGCCTCCTCGGCGTCGATCACCGCGCTGATCCGGGGCGCGTCCTCGCGCAGTTCGGGGAACTGCTCGCCCATCGCAGCGATCGTGGTGGCGGTGAGCTCGTGCAGGTAGCGCTCGTCCCCGTCCCGGCGGGACGGGACACCGCCGCCGCCGCCGCGCTGCCCGCCCGACAGCAGCCGCAGGTTGCGGATGCTGCGCCGCAGGATCCGCCGCAGCACATAGCCGCCCGCCTCGTTGCTGGGCAGCACGCCGTCGGCCACCAGCATGACCGCGCTGCGGACGTGGTCGGCGACAACCCGCAGCGCCACGTCGGTGCGGTGGTCCGCCCCGTACTTGGACTCGGTCAGCTCGGCCGCGCGGTCGAGGATCTTCCAGGTGGTGTCGATCTCGTAGATGTTGTCCACGCCCTGCAGCAGCGCGGCCATCCGCTCCAGGCCCATGCCGGTATCGACGTTGCGGAACGGCAGCGGGCCCTCGATGTCGAAGTCGTCCTTGGCCCGGACCGCGCTGAGCGAGTCCTGCATGAAGACGAGGTTCCAGACCTCCAGGTAGCGGTCCTCATCCGCCTCGGGCCCGCCCTCACGCCCGTACTCGGGCCCGCGGTCGTAGTAGATCTCCGAGCAGGGGCCGCCCGGTCCCGGCACGCCCATGTGCCAGTAGTTGTCCTTCAGCCCCCGGTGCTGGATGCGGCTGGCCGGCACGCCGATCGCGTCCCGCCAGATCGCGTAGGCCTCATCGTCACCGTTCAGCACGGTCGCCCACAGGCGGTTCTCCGGGAAGCCGAACCCGCCGTCCGTCTCTGGCCTGGTCAGCAGCTCCCAGGCATAGGGGATCGCCTTCTCCTTGAAGTAGTCGCCGAACGACCAGTTGCCGAGCATCTGGAAGAACGTGGCGTGCCTGGTGGTCTTGCCGACCTCTTCGATGTCCAGGGTGCGGACGCACTTCTGCGCATCGGCGGCCCGCTTGAACGGCGGCGTCTGCTGGCCGAGCAGGTAGGGCTTGAACGGCTGCATTCCGGCGACGACGAACAGCAGCGTCGGGTCTTCGGCGACCAGGCTGGCCGAGGGGACGATCGTGTGCCCCAGCTGCTCGAAATAGGTCAGGAAACGGCGGACGATCTCTGCCGACTCCATCAGCGGCCATCCTTCAGTTCGTCGGTACGGGACGGAGTGTGCCCGCCACCGCGGGGCAGCCCGCGCCGGGCGTGAGCTTCGAGGGTAGACGGTGCGCGCGCCTCCTGCCGCTCCAGGTAGAGCGCCATGCCCTCCCGGACGTCGGCGGCGAAGCCCGTCAACCTTCCCGGCCGCGGCCGCAGGGACCGCGTCAGCGCGGCCGCGCGGCGGTACCCGGCCACGCCGAGGACGGCGCCGAGCACAAGCCAGAACAGCCGCCGGATCACGGAGAGGCTCCGCCGCGGCGGCCGGGCAAAGCCGCCCGCCGCCCGCCCACCGGCGCGGGCCGGGGCGGTCCGGGGACGGCCTCCGGGGCGCTGTCCCCCCGCCGCCGGATGAGCCGGTATCTCGCCGCCCAGCGCAAGCCAAGCGCCCTGGCCAGGCCGTACATCAGCGCCGCGACCCAGGTGAGGGCACCGCCGGAGTCGCTGGTACCGGGGCGCGCCGGCGCGAGCGCCGCGATCCGGCCGCGCAACTCGGCCATGCTGGCGGTCACGTCCGCCATGGAGGCCGTGATGGTCTCGGTCGCCGCGATCTGCGCACCGGCCCGGTCGATGACCGCGCCCGCCCGCTCGACCAGCAGGTCCTCGCGCTCACGCAGGCTGGCAAGGGCCGCGGAGCTCTCGGTAATCAGCCGGGCAGCCTTCAGCATGACGTAGACCGCCGCGCCAACCCCGATCACAAAGGCCGCCGCGGCGATCACGACCGCCACCCACACCGCGGTCAGCATGCCCGAGTCTCCACCCGCCCGACCCTACCGCCTGTGTGCCGGCCCAGGGTCAGCGTTCGGTCACCTCTCCTGACCTGCCCAGGATGGCCCTGATCCGTTCGGACCGGTCCGCGTAGCGGGCCTCGGCGCCGTGCCGGGAGGGCTCGTAGTACTGACGGCCCGCGATGGCGTCCGGCGCGTACTGCTGCGCGACGACGCCCTCCTCGGCGTCGTGCGGGTACTCGTAGCCCTCGCCGTGGCGCAGTCGCGCGGCGCCACGGTAGGAGCTGTCGCGGAGGTGGGCGGGAACCGGGCCGCCCAGTCCCGCGCGCACGTCCTGCGCGGCCGCGCCGATCGCCTTGATCACGGCGTTGGACTTCGGCGCCAGGGCCAGGTGGATGGTGGCCTGGGCCAGGTTGATCCTGGCCTCGGGCAGTCCGACGAACTCCACCGCCTGCGCCGCCGCGACCGCCACGCCGAGCGCGGACGGGTCGGCCATGCCGACGTCCTCGCTCGCGTGCACGATCAGCCGCCGGGCGATGAACCGCGGGTCCTCGCCAGCCTCGATCATCCTGGCCAGGTAGTGCAGCGCGGCGTCGGCGTCGCTGCCCCGGATGCTCTTGATGAAGGCGCTGATCACGTCGTAGTGCTGGTCCCCGTCGCGGTCGTAGCGGACCGCCGCACGGTCGACCGCCCGCTCCAGCGCGTCCAGGCCGATCTCGGCGCCGGGCGGCAGCCCGAGCGCCGCGGACTCAAGGTAGGTCAGCGCCCGTCTCGCGTCGCCGCCCGCGAGCTTGACCAGGTGGTCCTCGGCGTCACCGGCGAGGGTGACCGCGCCCGCGAGCCCGCGCTCGTCGGTCAGCGCCCGGCCCACGACGGCGCGGATGTCCTCGTCGGTCAGCGGCTCCAGGGTGAGCAGCAGCGAGCGGGACAGCAGCGGCCCTACCACAGAGAAGAACGGGTTCTCGGTGGTCGCGCCGATGAACGACACCCAGCGGTTCTCGACGGCGGGCAGCAGCGCGTCCTGCTGGGCCTTGTTGAACCGGTGCACCTCGTCGATGAACAGGACGGTCTGGGTGCCGGTCAGCCCCAGGTCGCGGCGCGCCGTATCGATGGCGGCCCGCACGTCCTTGACCCCGGCGGTGACCGCCGACAGCTCGATGAAGCGCCGCCTGGTCACCTCGCTCACGACGTGCGCGAGGGTCGTCTTCCCGGTCCCCGGCGGCCCCCAGAGCACCAGGGACATCGCAGCGTCATTATCGACGAGTTTCCGGAACGGGGCGCCGGGGCCGGTCAGGTGCGGCTGGCCGACCACCTCATCGAGGACCCGCGGGCGCATCCGCACGGCAAGGGGCGCAGCGGCGTCCTCGGCTTCCCGCGCCGCCCCATCGAACAGGCTCTCCACCCGGCCGTCACCCGCCCTGGCCACACCCCGAGGTTATCCGGTGCCCAGGACCGCCAGATCCCCCATCCACACGTCGCCCGACGGTCGTGATCATGGCCATCTGGGCCGGCCCAACGGCACCGCTTCCATGATCATCGCAACTCTTCCTCACTTCCGCACGGCATGGCGCCCGGTTTGCACCTTTTGGGCGTGCGGAAACGAGGATATGTCGGCGGCGCTGACAGACGGGCCCGGAGGGACGGGGGGCCGGGCGATGTCAGGTCTGGTCGGGGATGACGTCGATACCGGCTTCTTTACGCTGCTCCGGCGCCTCGGGCGGGGCCGCGTCGATGCCCGCTTCCCGGCGCTGGGCGGCGGTGATCGGCGTCGGCGCCCCGGTGAGGGGGTCGAGCCCGGAGGCTGCCTTGGGGAAGGCGATCACGTCCCTGATGGAATCCCGGCCGGCGAGCAGCATCAGCGTCCGGTCCCAGCCGAACGCGATCCCGCCGTGCGGCGGCGCTCCGTAGCGGAATGCCTCCAGCAGGAAGCCGAACTGCGACTGCGCCTGCTCCGGCGACAGCCCGATCACCTCAAAGACCTGTTCCTGCATGGCCGGGCGGTTGATGCGCAAGCTCCCCCCGCCGATCTCCACGCCGTTCAGGACCAGGTCGTAAGCATCCGCGAGCGCCTTGTCGGGCTCGACCGCGAACTTGTCCGCCCACTCGGGCAGCGGCGCGGTGAACGGGTGGTGCACCGCGGTCCAGCCGCCCTCGCCGTCTTCTTCGAACATGGGCGCGTCCACCACCCACAGGAACGACCACGCGGCCGGGTCGATGACCCCGAGCCGCAGGCCGATCTCGAGGCGCGCCGCGCCAAGAAGCGACCTGGCCTGGGCGGGCGGGCCGGCCGCGAAGAACACGCAGTCGCCCGGCCCCGCGCCCGCCGCGGCGGCCAGGCCGGCCCGCTCGGTGTCCGACAGGTGCCGCGCCACCGGGCCGCTGTCCGAGACGGCCCCGTCGGCGTCGATGAGCACGTACGCCAGTCCGCGCGCGCCGCGCGAGCGGGCCCACTCCTGCCACCCGTCGAGCTCCCTGCGGGACTGGCGGGCACCGCCGGGCATGACGACCGCCCCCACGTGCGGCGCCTGGAACACCCGGAACGAGGTCTGGCCGAAATAGCCGGTCAGGTCCGCCAGCTCGCAGCCGAACCGCACGTCCGGCTTATCGGACCCGAACCTGCGCATGGCCTCGGCGTGGGTCATCCGGGGAACCGGGCGGGGGATCCGGTGGCCGGCGAGATCGGCCCACAGCCGGGCCACCAGGTCCTCGGCCACCTCAAGGACGTCCTCGCGGGTGACGAAGCTCATCTCGATGTCGATCTGGGTGAACTCCGGCTGCCGGTCGGCGCGGAAGTCCTCGTCCCGGAAACAGCGGGCGAGCTGGTAGTAGCGTTCCAGGCCGCCGACCATCAGCAGCTGCTTGAACAGCTGCGGGGACTGCGGCAGCGCGTACCAGGAGCCCGGGCGCAGCCGGACGGGGACCACGAAGTCCCGGGCTCCCTCCGGCGTGGACCTGGTCAGGTACGGGGTTTCCACGTAGACGAAACCGTGCTGCCGCATGACGTCGCCGGCCAGGTAGGACGCCTGCGAGCGGAGGCGCAGGGCAGCGGCCGTCTCGGCCCGCCTGATGTCCAGGTAGCGGTACCGCAGCCGGATATCCTCGCTCAGCTCGCCCGGGCCCTCGACGGGGAACGGCAGGGGGCCGGCCTCGGCCAGGACCTCCAGGCCGGCCGCGATCACCTCAACCTCCCCGGTCGTGAGCTCCGGGTTCTCATTGCCCTCGGGCCGCTCGCGCACCTCGCCGGCGACCCGGATGCAGAACTCGGCGCGCAGGGCGTGCTCGGGACGGTCCTCGCCCTCACCGCGGAACACCACCTGCACCACACCGCTCGCGTCGCGCAGGTCGATGAAGACCACCCCGCCGTGGTCGCGGCGCCGCGCCACCCAGCCCGCCAGGGTGACCTGTTCCCCGGCCTGGGCACGGCGCAGCGTGCCTGCCCCGTGGGATCGAATCATCGCGTGATCCTCCGTCATCACAGCCCCGGTCCCCGGGGCCCGGTGGCAGGGATAAGCCCGGCCAGGAACGGGTTTCCGGCGCGCTCGGCGCCGATGGTCGTCTGCGGCCCGTGGCCCGGCAGCACCCGCGTGTCATCCGGGAGCGTCAGGCATACCCGGGCCAGGCTGTCCAGCATCGCCGGGTAGTCGCCGCCGGGCAAGTCGGTGCGGCCGATCGACCCCGCGAACAGCAGGTCGCCGGAGAACAGCACCCGCGCAGCGCTAGCCCCGACCCCACCACCCCGCCCAACGGGGCTGAACGCCACCGAGCCGGGGGTGTGCCCGGGCGCGTGGTCCACCACGAGGTCCACCCCGGCCAGCCGCAGGGTCATCCCGTCCGCCAGCTCGATCACGTCGTCGGGCTCGGTGAAGGTCAGCCCGCGGAAGAGCTGCTGCCCCACCGCCAGCGGGAAGCCGCGCGCCGGGTCGGAGAGCAGAGCGCGGTCAGCGGGGTGGATGTAGGCGGGGATGCCCCGCGCGCCACACACCGGCGCTACCGACCAGATGTGATCGACGTGCCCGTGGGTCGCAAGCACCGCGACGGGCCGCAGCCGGTGCTCGGCGATGACCTCGGTGACGCCTGGTTCGGCGTCCTGCCCGGGGTCGATGATGAGGCACTCCTCACCGGGGCCGGGCGCCACGACGTAGCAGTTGGTGGCGAACGAGCCAGCCGGGAACCCGGCTATAAGCACAGGCCGTCCTCCCTCGAGAAAGCGCCAGCGGCGGGCGGCGGAGCGCCTCCAGGCTACCGAGCCGCCCGCCCGCGCGACGAACCGATAACAGCCGCGCCGTTTCCGCCCGCATGCAGGTACGATTCGCGAAGTTTCGCAGATCAGAAACACCGTCACCACCAGAGGGAAGGAGGGCGGCAGCGTGGCGGGGAAAAAAGAGCGCCAGCGCAAGCTCGCCCGGGATCGGTACGCGAGGCAGCAGGCCAGGCGGAGCCGGCGGGCGCACCGCTGGCGTGTGGTGAGCACCGTCGCCGGGGTGTCCGTCGCGGTGGTCGCCCTGGGCGCCGGTTCCTACGTGGCCTTCGCGAGCGGCGGCAGCGGTGGCAAGCCGGCCGCGGCCACGACCAAGCCCGCCGCCACGCCCACCGCGACGCCGACCCCGACGCCCAGCGCGTCGCCCACGGCGTCGCTGGCCGCGGAGCCCGCCACGCACTGCGCCTATACCCCGAGCGGCACACCCGCCCGCAAGGTCGGCATCCCGCCCGCCAAGCCGCACTACCAGGGCAAGACCTACCTGGCGAACATCAAGACCAACCGGGGCACGATCGTCATCGACCTGCTGAACAGCAAGGCGACCTGCACGGTCAACTCGTTCCTGTACTTGGCCAGCAAGAACTATTTCAGCAACACGCCCTGCCACCGGCTTACGACCACGGGCATCTACGTGCTGCAGTGCGGTGACCCAACGGGCACCGGCAGCGGTGGCCCCGGTTACCAGTTCGCCAACGAGAACACCGCTGGTGCCCAGTACGTCCAGGGCACGGTGGCCATGGCCAACGCGGGTCCGGGCACGAACGGCAGCCAGTTCTTCCTGGTTTATAGCAATTCGACAACGCTGCCGGCGAACTACACGCCGTTCGGCAAAATCGTCAGCGGACTGGGAATCATCCAGAACGTGGCCAAGGCGGGCAGTGACAACGCCAACGCCACCGGTGATGGCCATCCAAAGGAGAAGGTCACCATCGAAAGCGTCACTTTTACCAAGGCCTGACTCGCCCTATACCAGAGAGCGGCCTGAGCAGGAGGTTCGCGGTGACCAGCGTCAACGATCCGTGGGGCCGGGTGGACGACGACGGCACGGTTTATGTGCGCACCGCCGATGGAGAGCGGGTGGTCGGTTCGTGGCAGGCCGGCAGCCCGGACGAGGCCCTCGCGTTCTTCCGGCGCAAGTTTGAAGCGCTGGACACCGAGATCAGCCTGCTGGAGCAGCGGGTCACCACGACGGACCTGTCGCCCGCCCAGGCGCGGACGGCGATCGAGCGCCTGCAGGCGGCGGTGGCCGACGCGCACGCGGTCGGTGACCTCGACTCGCTCCAGGCCAGGCTGGAGATGCTGACCGGGAAGGTGGAGCAGCGCCAGGAGGAGGTCCGGGCGGCACGTGACCAGATACGTGTTGAGGCCAGGACCCTCAAGGAGGGCATCGTCGCTGAGGCCGAGCGCATCGCGGCCGAGGCGACGCACTGGAAGAACAGCAGCGAGCGGCTGCGGCAGCTACTGGAGGAGTGGAAGGCCGTGCCCCGCGCCGACCGCTCGGTCGAGGCCGCGCTATGGAAGCGGCTGTCGGCCGCCCGCAACGCCTTCAACAAGCGCCGCAAGGCGTATTTCGCCGAACTGACCGAGGAACGGGACGCCGCGAAGACGCGCAAGGAGGAGTTGTGCGTGGAGGCGGAGGCGCTCGCCGGCTCCACCGACTGGTCCGCCACGGCCGCCGCGTTCCGTGAGCTGATGCGCTCCTGGAAGGCTGCGGGCCGGGCCGCGCGCGCCGACGAGGACGAGTTGTGGGGCCGGTTCAAGACCGCGCAGGATGCCTTCTTCCGGGCCCGGTCGGAGGTGTACTCCGCGAAGGATGCCGCGCTCCGCGACCACGCCGCGGTCAAGACCCAGCTACTCGAGGAGGCCGGCAAACTGCTGCTCGTGACCGACGCCCGCGTCGCGCGGACGGCGCTGCGGGGAATCCAGGAGCGCTGGGAGCAGGCGGGTCCGGTGCCCCGGGAGGCGCACGAGCGGCTGGAGTCGGGGCTACGCCGGATCGAGGACACGGTGCGCAGGGCGGAGGACGCGCAGTGGCGGCGGTCCAACCCCGAGGCGCTGGCCCGCGCCCGGGGAACCGTGGAGCAGATCCGCACGGCCATCACGGGGCTTGAGGAACAGCTGGCCAAGGCCCAGGCGGCTGACGACAAGCGAGGGGTCGAAGAGGCCGAGGAGGCCCTGACCGCCCGCCGTTCCTGGCTAGCCGAAGCCGAGCGCACGCTAGCAGAGCTCTCCGGATAACCGGGGCCGACTGGTACCAGACGAACCCGGTTGCACCTTCCGACTTTTCCATAGGAAAAGTCGGGCCTGGGTACGTGGCCGGCCTACGACGAACGCCAGCCCCGGTTAGTTGGTAACCCGGTAAACGTCGTAGACGCCGTCGATCGCGCGGACGGCGCGCAGCACGTGGCCGAGATGCTTGGGGTCGCCCATCTCGAACGTGAACTTACTGACCGCCACGCGGTCCCTGGTCGTGGTCACCGAGGCGGCCAGGATGTTGACGTGCTGGTCGGAGATCGAACGGGTGATGTCGGAGAGCAGGCCGGTCCGGTCGAGCGCCTCTACCTGGATCGCGACCAGGAACAGCGAGTCCTCGGTGGGCGACCAGCGCACGGCCACCAGCCGCTCCGGCTCCGAGTCCAGCAGGTGCTTGAGGTTGGTGCAGTCGGCGCGGTGCACGGAGACACCGTGCCCCCTGGTGACGAACCCGGTGATCTCATCCCCCGGCACCGGGGTGCAGCACCGGGACAGCCGGGCCCAGACGTCCGCCGCGCCCTCCACCACCACGCCGGAATCCTGTACCTGGTGCGGCCGGGGGGGACGGGTGGGCAGCGCCGTCTCGGCCAGGTCCTCCTGGGCGCCCGCGAGGCCGCCCACGGACTGGACCAGCTTGCTCACCACGGACTGGGCGCTGACGTGGCCCTCCCCGACCGCCGCGTACAGGGCGGACAGGTCCGCGTAGCGCAGCTCCTTGGCGATTGCCAGCAGCGCGTCGCCGGTCGCCATCCGCTGCAGCGGCAGGCCCTGCTTGCGCATGGCCCGCGCGATCGCGGTCTTGCCGTTCTCCGCAGCGGCCTCGCGCCGCTCCTTGGAGAACCAGTGCCTGATCTTGTTGCGCGCCCTGGCGCTCTTGACAAAGCCCAGCCAGTCCCGGCTCGGCGCGGCGTCAGGCGCCTTGGAGGTGAAGATCTCCACCGTGTCGCCGTTGTCGAGGGCGCTTTCCAGCGCGACCAGGCGCCCGTTGACCCTGGCCCCGATGCAGCGGTGCCCGACTTCGGTGTGGATGGCGTAGGCGAAGTCCACCGGGGTCGCGCCCTGCGGCAGCGCGATCACCGCGCCGCGGGGGGTGAAGACGTAGACCTCACCCGCCCCGAGGTCGAACCGTAGCGATTCGAGGAACTCGGCCGGGTCCGCGGTCTCTCGCTGCCAGTCGACCAGCTGCCGCAGCCAGGCCATGTCATTGGCGCCGGCTCCCCCGCCCCGCCCACCGGGAACCAGCGACTCCTCCTTGTACTTCCAGTGGGCCGCCACCCCGTACTCCGCCCGCCGGTGCATGCTCCAGGTCCTGATCTGCAGCTCGACCGGCTTGCCCTCCGGGCCGATGACCGTCGTGTGCAGCGACTGGTACATGTTGAACTTGGGCATCGCGATGTAGTCCTTGAACCGCCCCGGGATGGGATTCCACCGGGCGTGGATCGTCCCGAGCGCCGCGTAGCAGTCACGCACGGAGTCGACCAGCACACGAATGCCGATGAGGTCATAAATCTCATCGAAGCCGACATTCCGGGCGATCATCTTCTGGTACACGGAGTAGAAGTGCTTGGGACGCCCGGTGACCCTCGCGCCCTTGATCTTGGCCTCGCGAAGGTCGGTCTGCACCTCCTCGACGACATCCTGGAGGAACACGTCCACCCGGGGGGCACGCTCGGAGATCATCCGCGCGATCTCGTCGTACCGCTTGGGGTACAACGTGGCGAACGCCAGGTCCTCCAGCTCCCACTTGATGGTGTTCATGCCGAGCCGGTGCGCGAGCGGCGCGAAGATCTCCAGTACCTCACGCGCCTTCCGTTCCTGCTTTTCGCGCGGCTGGTAGCGGAGCGTGCGCATGTTGTGCAGCCGGTCGGCCAGCTTGATCACCAGGACCCGGATGTCCCGGGACATGGCGACCACCATCTTGCGGACGGTCTCCGCCGTGGCGGCCTCGCCGTACTTGACCCGGTCCAGCTTGGTGACCCCGTCGACGAGCGCCGCCACGTCCTCACCGAAGCTCCGGCGCAGTTCGGCCAGCGTGTAGGCGGTGTCCTCCACGGTGTCGTGCAGCAGCGCGGCGCAAATGGTCTCGGTGTTCATGCCCAGCTCGGCCAGGATCGTGGCCACCGCGAGCGGATGGGTGATGTAGGGATCGCCGCTGAGCCGCTTCTGGTCGGCGTGCCAGTAGGCGGCTACCTCGTAGGCGCGCTCGATGGGCCTGATTTCCGCCTTGGGGTGGGTCCCGCGAACCGTCTTGATCAAGGGCTCCAGCACCGGGTTCACCCCTCCTCCGCGGGGTGCGCCGAGGCGGGCTAGCCGGCGGCGTACTCCCGCACCTCCGCTGATACCGGGGGACGGTGCGGGTGAGGTCGCGGCGGGGGCCGGAGATGACGGTGACGGGGCTGGCGCGGGCTCGGTGGGGGCCGGGCGGGGCACAGGGCGCAGCGGCACGACCGCGTCGCGCGCCACCCCGCCGTCCGCCCCATTGGCGGCGGGAGGTTCCTCCTGCCCGGGGATGGCGGGAAGTTCCTCCTGCCCGGGGACGGACTGGGTGACGTCGGCGGCGGCTGTGCCAGTTGCTGCCACGTCTCGAGCCACATGCGCTCCTGTCGTCCGTCCAGGTACCTATTCTATCGGCCCTCGTCAGAGCGGTATGGCTGGTTAAGCGCACCGGGCGGCGCCGGCATTCCTTAAGGCGGGATCGGCGCTACACCGCGAGGAGCGCGCGGAGGGGCTGCCCGCCGAGCTTTGCCCTGCCGCCGAGGAACGTCAGTTCCAGGATCACGGCTAGGCCGGCGATCTCAGCTCCGGTCCGCCGGACCAGGCTCGCGGTGGCCTCCGCCGTCCCGCCCGTGGCCAGCACGTCGTCCACGATCAGCACCCGCTCCCCCGGGCGGAAGGCGTCCTGGTGCACCTCGATCGTGGCCGTGCCGTACTCGAGCTCGTAGCTCTGGGCGAAGGTGGGCCCGGGGAGACGGCCCGCCTTCCGGACCGGGACGAAACCCGCTCCCAGCTGGCAGGCGGCCGACGCGGCCAGGATGAAGCCGCGTGCCTCGATCCCGGCCACCTTGTCGACCGGCCCATGCCCGCCGGCCAGCGCGCTCACCACCGCCCTCAGCGCCGCACCGTCCGCGAGCAGCGGGGTGATGTCCTTGAACACGACTCCCGGCTTCGGGTAGTCGGGGACGTCGCGGACCTTGGCCCGGATCAGCTCGGCAAGCTCATCGTCCGCGGCGGCTGGGCCGCGGCGGGTGGGCGGTGGCTCCTCGCCGGGCACGCCCTACCGTCGCCTCTTCTTGCCGCCGGGACGGCGTTTGGCCGCGCTGGTGCGGCGGGGCTGCTGGCGCGGGCCCGGCCGGGCGGCGCCGCGGGAGGCGGGCTGGCTCGCGGCCGCCGCGACCGGTTCTGCCGCGCCCGCCGGGCCGGCGCCCGCCTCGGTCTCCGGCGCGTCGCCCTGGTCCGCCCTGGCCTGCGCGGCGGCCTCGGGCTCGGCGTCACCGTTGCCGCTGGTCATGGCCAGATCGGCCGGGCCCGCGGCGCCGGTGGCGGCCGCCCGCCGGGACGCGCCGCTGCCCGCCTTGGCCGCGGCCCGCTGGGCCGCACGGCCGCCGGCGGCGCGCAGGCTGACCCGCTTCGCGAGCGCCTTGTACTGCGGCTCCCGCTCCTTCAGGTCGGCGAGCACCGGCGTGGCGATGCAGATAGAGGAGTAGGTGCCCGACAGCATGCCGACGAACAGCACGAGCGCCAGGTCCTTCAGCTCGCCCGCGCCCAGGAGGCCCGCGCCGACGAACAGGATCGAGGCCACCGGCAGCAACGCGACAAGCGAGGTGTTGATGGAGCGGACCAGGGTTTGGTTCAGCGCCTTGTTCGCCGCCTGGCTGTAGGTGGACCGGCTGGAGCTCAGCAGCCCGGCCGTGTTCTCCCGGACCTTGTCGAACACCACCACCGTGTCGTACAGGGAGTAACCAAGGATCGTGAGCAGGCCGATGACCGAGGCGGGGCTGACCGTGAAGTGGAGCAGCGCGTAGACGCCGACGGTGATGACGATGTCGTGGGCGAGCGCGATCAGCGCGGCCGTGGCCATCTTCCACTCGAACGCGATCGACAGGTAGATGACGACCACGATCAGGAACGCGATGAGCGCCTCAAGCGCCTTGTGCGAGATCTCACTGCCCCAGCTTGCCCCGACGGATTTAATGTTGATCTTGTTCTGCGGAACGCCGGACACCCTGCTGAGGGCGGCTTCCACGCTGCGCTGCGCCGCCGGGCTCAGCGTGCGCGTCTGCACCGACCACTCGGCGGCCCCCCCGATGCGCGTGACCTTCTGGATGATGGCGTCGCTGCCGCCGCCCGATGAGCTGACCGCCTGGCGCACCTGCGTGATCGAGGCGGAGCCCGTCGGGAACTGGTAGACCGAGCCGCCCTTGAAGTCCACGCTGAAGTTCAGCCCGAACACGATCAGGGATACCACGCTGATCACCAGGATCGCGCCGGAGACCGAGTACCAGAGCCGCTTGCGGGCCACGAACTCGATCGAGACCTCGCCGCGGTAGAGCCTGCCGCCGATGCCGCCGAGCACCGACATCACGCCTCCTTCGCCGTGGCGGACTTCGCCGTAGCGGGCCTGGCCGGCCTGGCCGGGGCGCGGGGCCCGCCCCGCCAGGGGGCGCGGGCGCCCAGGCGCGCGGGATCGAGGCCGGACAGCGGGTGGCCGCCGCCGTAGAACCTGGTCCTGGCCAGCAGGGTCAGCATCGGCTTGGTGAACGTGAAGACCACCAGTACGTCGATGATCGTGGTGAGGCCCAGCGTGAACGCGAATCCCCGGACGTCGCCGATCGAGAAGTAATACAGCAGGGCGGCGGCGAGGAACGACACCGTATCGGAGACAAGGATGGTCCGCCGGGCCCGGACCCATCCGTGTTCCACGGCGGTGCGCAGCGACTTGCCGCCCTCCCGCACCTCGTCGCGCAGTCGTTCGAAGAACACGACGAAGGAGTCCGCGGTGATACCGATCGCCACGATGAGGCCGGCGATCCCGGCCAGCGACAGCGCGTAGTGCTGGTACTTGCCGAGGGTGATCACCGACAGGTAAGCCAGCAGGCCCGCGATGGTCAGGCTGGACACCGCGATGACGGCCAGGCCGCGGTAGTAGAACATCAGGTAGACGACGACCAGGATCAGCCCGAGGCCGGCCGCTATCAGCCCGGCCCTCAGCTGGTCGTGGCCAAGCTGCGGGCTGACCGACTCCAGCGACTGCTGGTGAAAGCTCAGCGGCAGCGCGCCGTACGACAGCACGTTCGCCAGCTGGGTCGCGCCGGTCTGGCCGAAGTTCCCGGTGATCACCGCCGACCCGCCCACGATGGCGCCGTTGATCTGCGGGAACGAGATCACCTTGCCGTCCAGGACGACCGCCAGGTCGTCGAGCGGCGCCAGCGGTGAGCTGCTCCCCCGATACTGGCCGTACTTAGCGAACATCTGCTGGGTCTCGTTGCCGAACGCCGTCGTGCCCGCCCCGTTGAAGTTGAGGTTCACCTGCCAGAAGGTGCTGCCTGGTTGCAGGCTGGCGCTGGCCGACTTGATCTGGCTGCCGAGCACGTGGGCGGGGGCCAGCGCGAACTTGTAAAGAATCCCGCCGGATATCCCGCAGGACACGATCTCGGCGTTCGCGGTGTTCCAGATCTGCGGGGTGTAGCCGATCTTCTGCTGCCAGTTCTTGTTCGCGCAGTTGACTTTGTTGAACAGCGCCTTCGTGCGAGCAGTGAGCAGCGCCGCGTCTCCGCTGCCCTGCTGCCAGGTGGACAGGCCCGGCTTCGGCGCGACCGTCGGGGACGGGCTGGGCGTCGCGGAGGGGCTCGGGGACGGGGTCGTGCTGGCCGAGGCCTTCGGGCTGGGCTTGGCGGCCGGGCCGGCGGCGCGGGCGAGCACGCGGGCGCTGCGGGCCAGCTCAGCCACGCGGCCGGTGCGTGCGGCGCGCCGGGCAAAGGCCTTCGTGGACGCGCTGGCCGAGGGCGCGGGGCTGGCCTGCGCCGAAGAGCTCGCCTGCGGCGTGGCGCTCGCCGACGGGCTGGCCGTGCCGCTCGGGGTGGGGGCCGGCGTCGTGGCAGGGGCGGGATTCGTCAGCGAGGTGTTCGGCGCCAGCAGCACCACCTGGCGGAACAGCAGCTCGGCGGTCTGTTCCACCAGTTTCACCACGCCCTGTGCGTTCTGGCCTGGCACGGAGACGTTGATGATGTTGGTGCCCTGCTGCACGACCGACGCCTCGGTGAAGCCGCCCGCGTCGACCCGGTTGAGCATGATCGCGACGGCCGTGCTCATGTCCGCCGACGACGGCGTCTTGCCGTGCGGCGCCTCCGCCAGCAGGGCCACCTGGGTGCCGCTGGTCAGGTCGAGGCCCAGCAGGACATGGAAGTCGTGGGACCACTTGCCAGGGCTGGCGAGGTTGCTGCCCACGATGGCGAGCAACAACAGCACGACGACCGCGGCCAGCGCCGCCAGTTGCCGACCGGGCCTGGAGGCGCTACTGGTTGGAGGAGCCACTGCTGGATTGTCCTTCGCTCAACTCGTCGCCACGGCCCGCCGTGGAGCGGATGGCGCGACCGTCAGCCGGTCGCGGCGTCGTCCTCAGTCTCGTTATGGGTCTCCGGCGCGTCCTCCGCAGGGTTGGAGATGTCCTCCGAAGGGGTGTCGAAGCCCATGCCGGAACCATCGGAGACGACCTCCATGATCGCCCGCCGCATGTACCGGACCTCGACCCCGGGGGCGATCTCGAGGACGACGTCCTGGCCCTCCACCGAGGTCACCGTCGCGTACATGCCCGCCGTGGTGCGGACCCGCATGCCGGGCACGATTTCGCGCTGCATTTGCATGGCCTGGCGCTGGCGGTTGCGCTGTGGCCGGATCATGACGAAGTAGAGCAGTCCCAGCAGGACCACGAACCCGAGCAGGAGGATTGTGCTACTGCCTGATGACTTGGTCGCGGTGGCGGCGAGAATCCACACTTTGCCCATCCCGGGGCACCTTTCCAGTTGACATGCTGCGCTCGGGTTACCTCCCCGAGCCGCTGGCCGGCTGTCTGCTCGTTGCAGGGCACGAGGCTGTCGCTGGCCAACTGCCGAAGTGTAGCGGCGCGCAGCCGGCGCACCAACAGGCTATGGCCTTCCGCGACCGATCGTGACGTCCTCGCGACCAAAGCAAACCCAACCAGGCCAGCGCGGTTCCCTGTCGGCCCCGCCTGGTCAGGAAACGATTCCGTCGTCGAAAAGAGTTCCCGGGCTGGCCCCCGCGGCGGTGTCCGGCACGGGCAGGCCCAGGTGCTCCCAGGCGGCCGGGGTGGCCACCCGGCCGCGCGGCGTCCGCGCGATCAGGCCCTCCCGGACCAGGAACGGCTCGGCGACCACCTCGACCGTCTCGGCCTCCTCGCCGACCGCGACCGCGAGCGCGGACAGCCCGGCGGGCCCGCCCCCGAACCGGGTGACCAGGGCGCGGAGCACCGCCCGGTCCAGGCGGTCGAGCCCCTGCTCGTCCACCTCGTACAGGTCCAGGGCGGCGCGCGCGATCTCCAGGGTCACCACGCCGTCGTGCCTGACCTCCGCGTAGTCCCGGACCCTGCGCAGGAGCCGGTTGGCGATCCGCGGGGTGCCCCGGGACCGCTTGGCGATCTCCCGCCCGCCGTCCTCGCGCAGCGTCATCCCGAGCAGCGACGCCGACCGCCGGACGATGACCTCGAGCTCGACGGCCTCGTAGAAGTCCAGGTGCGCGGTGAAGCCGAACCTGTCGCGCAGCGGGGCGGGCAGCAACCCGGCCCGCGTGGTGGCGCCGACCAGCGTGAACGGGGCGATGTCCAGCGGGATCGCGGTCGCGCCCGGGCCCTTGCCGACCACCACGTCGACCCGGAAGTCCTCCATCGCGAGGTAGAGCATCTCCTCGGCGGGCCTGGCCAGCCGGTGGATCTCGTCGATGAACACGACTTCGCCCTCGCCCAGGGTGGACAGCACGGCCGCGAGATCCCCGGCCCGCTCGATCGCGGGCCCGCTGGTGATCCGCAGCGGCGCGCCGAGCTCAGCGGCGATGATCATGGCGATCGTGGTCTTCCCCAGGCCGGGGGGCCCGGACAGCAGCACGTGGTCGGGGGGCTTGCCGCGCCGCAGCGCGCCTTCGAGGACGAGCGAGAGCTGCTCGCGGACCCGGGCCTGCCCGATGAACTCGCTAAGCCGCTTGGGCCGCAGCGTGCTCTCGATCACGCGGTCGTCGGCGTCGGCGAGCGGGGAGACCAGCCGTTCGGTCTCACTCATTTGCCTGCCTCCCTCGCGGGCGCTTCGCTGGTCGTGCCGGAGGCGCGCCAGGACAGCGGAGCGGGAGGCGGGTCCTCGGCGCCGGGACACCGCTGCGGCCCTTCGGGTCCTCGCTGGGTCGTGCCGGAGGCGCGCCAGCAAGCACCGTGGCCCTCCGCCTGCGGCCGAGCCGGGGAACCGCTGGAGGGTGACAGAGGGTGTCTCATGTGCGGCTCAGCTTCCGCAGCGCCGCCCGCAGCATCGCCGCCGCGTCGGCTCCGGCCGCGCCGGAACCGACGGCGCCGTTGGTGTCGGCCAGGTCGGCCTCCACCGCCGCGATGGCCTGATCGGCCTCGCGGGCCTGCCAGCCGAGGTTCACCAGCCCGGCCCGGACCTGCTCCCGCCACGGCGGCGGCCCGGCGAGCCGGGACGGCACCGCGCTGCCGCCGTCTCCTGGGCTCCCCGTACCCGGTGCGCCGAGGCGGCCGGCGAGTTCGAGGACTATCCGTTGGGCGCCTTTTCGGCCTATGCCGGGCACCCGCGTGAGCGCGGTGACGTCCTCGCTGAGCACGGCGCGGCGCAAGGCGTCGGGAGTGAAAACGGCGAGCATGGCCAGTGCCAGCCGCGGCCCGACGCCGCTGGCGGTCTGCAGCAGCACGAACACGTCCCGCTCGTCGTCGGTGGCGAAGCCGAACAGGGTAAGCGCGTCCTCACGGACGACCAGCGACGTGGCCACCCGGGCCCGCTCCCCGGCCCTCAGCGTGGCCAGCGTGCCCGGGGTGCACTGCACGAGCAGGCCCACGCCGCCGACCTCGATGACCGCGCCCTCGGGGGAGATCGCGGCGACGGTGCCAGCCAGGTGGGAGATCACCGTGGCCCTCCTTGCCTGAGACCGGGCCGGCTGGAGGCCGCGGCCGCCGCGGCGGCCAGCCGGTCGTGCACGGTGCCCCGCCACAGGTGGCAGATGGCGAGCGCCAGGGCGTCGGCTGCGTCGGCCGGGCGTGGTGGGACGTCCATCCGCAGCAGCCGCATCACCATTGCCGTCACCTGGGCTTTGTCGGCCCGGCCGTTGCCGGTCACCGCGGCCTTCACCTCGCTCGGAGTGTGCAGCGCGACCGGCAGGCCGCGCCGCGCCGCGCACACGATCGCCACCGCGCCCGCCTGGGCGGTGCCCATGACGGTGCGGACGTTGTGCTGGCTGAACACGCGCTCCACCGCGACCGCGTCCGGCCGGTACTCGGCCAGCCAGGCGTCGATCTCCGCCTCCAGCGACAGCAGCCGTGCCGCGACGTCCGCGCTCGCCGGGGTCCGGATCACGTCGGCGGCGGCGAGGGCGGGCGGCTTGCCCGCCACCCCATCGATTACGCCCATCCCGCACCTGGTCAGGCCGGGATCGACGCCGAGCACGCGCATGCGTCACCACCCGGTTGGAGCGAACATGTGTTCGGAAGCGACACTACCGGCCTCCGGCGTGCCCGGGCGGTCAGGCGCGCCGGCCAAGGCCCCGGTGACGAAGTCACGGGGGCCTTTTGGCCACCGGGGGGTTCCGGGGGGTCGCTCCCCCGGGCCGGCAGAGCTAGCCGAGCTTCTCCATGACCTCGTCGGACACAGAGTAGTTGGCGTACACGTCCTGCACGTCGTCGGAGTCCTCCAGGGCCTCGATCAGCCGGAAGACGCGCTTGGCCTGCTCCTCGCCGAGCGGGACCTCGACGGCCGGGAGGAACGCGACCTCGGCCGACTCGTACTCGAGTCCCGCCTCGGTCACCGCGGTCCGCACCGCGACCAGGTCGCCGGGCTCCGAGGTCACCTCGAAGGAATCTCCGAGGTCTTCGACGTCCTCCGCGCCCGCGTCGAGCACGGCCGCGACCACGTCGTCCTCGGTCACGCCGTCCCCCTTGCTCACCAGCACCACGCCACGGCGGTGGAACATGTAGGACACCGAACCGGGGTCGGCCATCGAGCCGCCGTTGCGGGTCAGCGCCGTCCGCACGTCGGCGGCGGCCCGGTTCCTGTTGTCGGTGAGGCACTCCACGAGGACGGCCACCCCGCCGGGCGCGTACCCCTCGTAGGTCACCGCCTCGTAGGTGTGGCCGCCGGCCTCGAGCCCGGCGCCGCGGCGGATGGCGCGGTCGATGTTCTCGTTCGGCACGGAGTTCTTCTTCGCCTTCTGCACGGCGTCGTACAGGGTGGGGTTGCCCGTCGGGTCGGCGCCGCCGGTCCTGGCCGCCACCTCGACGTTCTTGATCAGCTTGGCGAACAGCTTGCCGCGCCGGGCGTCAACGGCCGCCTTCTTGTGCTTGGTCGTCGCCCACTTGGAATGGCCACTCATGCTCGTTCCCTCACCATGTCCACGAAGTACCGGTGGACGCGCAGATCGCCAGTCAACTCGGGATGAAACGAGGTGGCAAGCAGCGGCCCCTGGCGGACCGCGACGATCCTACCGGTGGCGCGCTCGGTGCCGAGGACCTCCACCCGGCTGCTCACGGCCTCCACCCACGGCGCCCGGATAAACACGGCACGGAACGGAGGGTCCGGGGGGCTCGCGATCCCAGCCAGGACGATGTCGCTCTCGAACGAGTCGACCTGGCGGCCGAATGCGTTGCGCCGGACGGTCATCGGGATGCCGCCCACCGTCTCCTGGCCCTCGGCCCCGTCCATCAGGCGGTCGGCCAGCATGATCATCCCAGCGCAGGAGCCGAACGCGGGCATGCCGCCGCTGACGCGCTTGCGCAGCGGCTCGATGAGTTCGAAGGCCGTCGCGAGCCGCCACATCGTGGTTGACTCCCCGCCGGGAATCACCAGCCCGTCGACCATGGCGAGTTCGTCGGGCCTGCGCACGCCCACCGGCCGGGCACCGGCCTGAGACAGCGACCGCAGGTGATCGGCGACGTCTCCCTGGAGCCCGAGGACTCCGATGACCGGGACCGATCCCACTGACGAAACCTCCGCAGCACAAATAAGGACGAACCACTCCCCGAACAATTGGAACGCGCGGAGGAGTCGATTAAATCCCTGTTCAGCTCTCCGCGCTGGCGGCCGGGCTCAGGCTTGTTCGGCCGCACCACCGGCGGGCGGTTCGGCCGGCGGCGGCTTTGGCTTCTGCCCGGCCGGCGGCTTCCGGGGCGCCCGCGCGGGCGCCCCCCGGCCCTCGGCCAGATGGCCTTCGATCGCCGCCAGGCGCTCGGCGATCAGATCGAGGCGGCTGATCACCTCGCCGATGCGGGCCGTGAGGCTTTCCAGCTGGATCCGGGAGCCGACCACGCGCACCGCCGGCCCGGAGTGGGCGGCCGATGCCGGGCGGAATCGTTCCTCCAGCGCGGGACCTTCGCCGAGCAAGCTCGCGGGCTCCGCCGACGGCTCGAGACCTTGGAGAAGCTGGACCACCTGCACGCGGACCCGGTCGAGGCCCGCGCCGAGCCTGACGAGCACCTGGGCGGCCACGCCCTCACCCTCGTGGATGAGGCCGAGCAGGATGTGCTCGGTGCCGATGTAGTTGTGGCCAAGCTGCAGCGCCTCGCGCAGCGAGAGCTCGAGCACCTTCTTGGCGCGCGGGGTGAACGGGATGTGCCCGGCCGGCATGCCCGAGCCCTTCCCGATGATCTGCCGGATCTCCTGCCGGACCGCGTCCAGGCGGATCCCCAGCGCCTCCAGGGCCCGCGCCGCTATGCCTTCCCCGTCGCGGAGGAGGCCGAGCAAGAGGTGCTCGGTGCCGATGTAGTTGTGGCCCAGCTCCCGCGCTTCCTCCTGGGCCAGCACAACGACCCGCCGTGCCCGGTCGGTGAACCGTTCGAACATCTCCGCGCTCCCCGAGCGATCTTGGGGGCGGTCCGGGCGGCGTGCGAGCCAGCGGGGAGCCGCCGTTCTTTTACCAGCCGCGGCCCGCGTAGCGGTCGGCCGGGCCGAGCGTATCGGTGTTGATGCCGACCATGGCCTCGCCGAGGCCCCTCGACACCTTGGCGACCACGTCGGGGTCGTCGTAGAACGTGGTTGCCTTCACGATCGCGGCGGCCCGGCGCGCCGGGTCACCGGACTTGAAGATGCCCGACCCGACGAAGACGCCCTCGGCGCCCAGCTGCATCATCAGCGCGGCGTCGGCCGGGGTGGCGATGCCCCCGGCGGTGAACAGCACCACCGGCAGCTTCCCTGCCTTCGCAACCTCGGCGACCAGTTCGTAGGGCGCCTGAAGCTCCTTGGCGGCGGCGAACAGTTCCTCCTCGCGCAGCGAGCCAAGCCGCCGGATCTCGCCGGCGATCTGCCGCATGTGCCGGGTGGCCTCCACGACGTTGCCGGTGCCCGCCTCGCCCTTGGATCTGATCATGGCCGCGCCCTCGGCGAGGCGGCGCAGCGCCTCCCCCAGGTTGGTGGCGCCGCACACGAACGGCACCGTGAACGCCCACTTGTCCACGTGATGGGCCTCGTCGGCGGGGGTCAGCACCTCCGACTCATCGATGTAGTCGACGCCGATCGCCTGGAGCACCTGCGCCTCGGCGAAGTGGCCGATCCGGCACTTGGCCATGACAGGGACGGAGACCGCGTTGATGATCTTGTCGATCATGTCCGGGTCGCTCATCCGGGCGACGCCGCCCTGCGCGCGGATGTCGGCGGGGACGCGCTCCAGCGCCATCACCGCCACCGCGCCCGCGTCCTCGGCGATCTTCGCCTGTTCCGGCGTGACCACGTCCATGATCACGCCGCCCTTGAGCATGTCGGCCATGCCGCGCTTGACGCGCGCGGTGCCGGTTACCGCAGCGGCCCCGCCGTGGGCCTGGCCGGGCCCGGAGTCCTGGCGACCGGAACTGGCTGCGGAACTGGTGACTGACACGGTGAACCTCACTGGAGTCGTGGCAACAGCCCTTCCATGGTAGGCGCTCCCGTCACTGGGGCCCTAGGCCGCTGAAGCGGACGGCAGTACTAGCCGGGGGGACGACCCCCCTGGACCCCGCTGCGTAAGCGCTACGCAGCAGGGGGGCTACCGGTGGTGAGGTGCGGCATGTCGGCCCCCCGGCCGTCCCCGTTGCCTGCGATCAGGGAGTCGTCGATCTCGAAGAACTCCGGCACCGGGGCGCCGCCGGCCAGGCGCAGCAAGCGGACCAGCCACCTGCGCCGCGCCGAGCGGGTCGCCGCCACGGCGTCGTTGTAGAACTTGCGGGCCAGGAACACCTGGTGCGCGGCGGCTTCAAGCTCGGCGAGCAGCTCGTCCCCGCCGGCCCGCGAGGCCAATGCCGTGCGGAACCCCGGCTGGCTCAGCGCTGCCCGCAGGGCGCGGGTGAGGTCGCTCTGCGCGCGTTCGTCGGGCCCGCCCGGGGCGCAGGCGTCGTGCGCGGCCGCGGCGATCAGCAGGCTGGTCGCCGGGTCGAGCAGGCCACCGGCGGCCAGTTCGAGCGCCACGGCGCTGCGCCGGACCAGGGCCGCGTCGAGCGCGGCCCGGGCGGCCTCCACCCGGGCATGGAGCCGGTCCAGCCTGCCCGCGCGCCAGGAAACGTAGACGCCGACCAGGATCGCCGCGACGACGATGAGGATGACGTTGGTCAGCACGGCTCGCTCCCGTCAGCGGTGGGAAGGGTCATGGCACGACCGCCACCTGGCCTGCCGCGGGAACCACGGCCTCGTACACCTTGACCACGTCGCGGGCCACCATCGGCCAGTCATAGGCGCGGACCGCGTCGGTGGCCGCCGCCGACAGGCGCCCCCGCAGGGCCGGGTCGTCCAGCAGGCGGCCCGCCGCAGCCGCCAGCGCGGCGGAGTCGCCCGGCGGGAACAGCTCACCCGCCCGGCCGTCGCGCAGGACCAGCCGGAACGCCTCCAGATCACTGGCCACGATCGGGGCCCCGGCGGCCATCGCCTCGATCAGGACGACGCCGAAGCTCTCCCCGCCGGTGTTGGGCGCGCAGAACACGTCGACCGAGCGGTAGAACCGGGCCTTGTCCTCCCGGCTCACCAGGCCGAGCAGGACCAGCCGGTCCCGGAACCGTTCCGGCACCCGGGCGCGCACCTCGCCGGCGTCACCCGGCCCCGCCACGAGGAGCCGGAGCCCGGGCCGCTCGCCGGCCAGCACCTCGAACGCCCTCAGCAGCACGCTCAGCCCCTTGCGCGGCTCGTCCATCCGCCCGAGGAAGCCGAGCACCCCGCCCGTGCCGGGCCAGCCGGGCAGCGGGCTGGCCTGCGCGTAACGGCTCACCGTCACCCCATTCGGGATCAGCACCGCATCGCCACCCATGTGCTCCACCAGGGTGGTGCGGGCCGCCTCGGACACCGCGATCCAGCCGCTGATCTTCTCCAGGGCGGTCTGCAGCACCGGATAGGCGGCGTGCAGCGCCCGGGAGCGGGGATTGGCCGTGTGCGCGGTGGCGACGATCGGCCCGTCCGCGACCCAGCAGGCCAGCAGGGACAGGCTGGGCGCGGCCGGCTCGTGCACGTGGAGCACGTCGAACCCGCCTTCCTTGACCCAGCGGCGGACCCGGGCCGCCGAAAGGAAGCCAAAGGCCAGCCGGGCCACGGACCCGTTGTAGGGGACCGGGATCGCGCGCCCGGCGGGCACCACGTAGCCGGGCAGCGGGGTGTCGTCCTCGGCCGGGGAGACCACGGAAACCTCGTGGCCCAGCCCGAGCAGTGCCTCGGTCAGGTCCCTGACGTGCTCCTGCACCCCGCCGGGCACGTCCCACGTGTACGGGCAGACCATCCCGATCCTCACGGCCCGCTCCCCTCAGCCTGGCCGTCCAGGGCCGCCTTGCCCCCAGCAAGCTCCCCGGCGCCATCGCCAGAGCCACCCGGCGGGCCGTCCCCGCCGACGCCCGTGCCGCGCCCCCTCGCCTCCGCGGCGGCGAGGCGGGCCAGGTCCAGGTCGGCGACGAACACCCGCTGGAGCATGTGCCAGTCCTCCGGATGGAGGCGGATGCCGTCTTCGAAGACACGCGCCACCTGCTGCGTCATCGCCAGGACCTTGTCGCGCCTGCTGCCCTCGGCCGGCACCGGGATCTCCTCGTGGATGTGTGTCCCCCACCCCGCGCCCTCGAACCACAGCGTG
>Ga0207646_10000911_pt1 | contig 38094 bp, 32 predicted proteins | sample KBSK5502metaG_FD_184343 | JGI IMG/M metagenome (GOLD analysis project Ga0207646, IMG submission 184343) | Corn, switchgrass and miscanthus rhizosphere microbial communities from Kellogg Biological Station, Michigan, USA - KBS K5-50-2 metaG... | ecosystem: Host-associated > Plants > Roots >... | reverse complement strand
CCTGGACGGGGGAAGGAGCTTCCGCCCGGCACACTGAGCCAAGAGCCTTCCGCAGTTCGACCGCCACCTGCGTGCTTTCGACCTGCACCGTTGCGAATTCGTCGGATCGATTCGCGACCCTCATGTATCGCCTCCTTCCCTGAGAATCCCGTGATCGTCATTAGTACCGACGTCCAGGGTGCCGATTATTTGACAATGGATTTGTCGCAAACTAACCTTGTTGAAGAGTTCCGTACCGATCAGCTCGAGTTAAGGGAACCAGTGCAAAAGGCGAGCCGCGCCGGCTTGATCGACGAGCTTTATCGCGCCAATTACCCTGCTGTCTTCAGGGTGTGTTCGAGCATCCTGCGCAATCCGGACGATGCGGCCGACGCCGCCCAGGAGGTCTTTCTGATTGCGCTCGAGTCCCTCGACCCCAACGCGCCGAGGAGCGCCGCTCGTGCCTGGCTTCTGACGGTGACCCGCAACCACTGCCTCGATCTGCTGCGGCGCCGGAAGCGTCTGGGAAAGGCACTGGTCACGCTGGGGCACGATGCCGGCCGGGGGGCGGACATGGAGACCGCCGTCGCCGATCGAGATTTCGTCGATGTCGTATTCAAACATCTCTCGGAACGCGAACGGCTGGCGCTGTGGCAGTCAGCCGTCGAGAGCCGTCCGCTCGCCGACATCGCCGGGCGCCTCCGACTCAGCTATATGGCGGCCGCCCAGGTCCTTCACCGAGCGCGCCGGCACGCTGTTCAGGTGGCGGCGCGCGTCGCCGTGGTCTTCGGCATCTTCAACATCGGCCGTCAGCGACCCGGTAGCGGGTCGGTTCTAGCCGCCACCCGCCTTGCCGCTGCGGCCGCGGTGCCGTTGATCCTGATCTCAGTGCAGAGCTCGAGTGCGACGCGGCAGCCGGCCGCACTCGGTCCGGCCACGGTGTCCGCGCCCGCCGTCACGAGCGGGTCGGGTGGCGCGGGCCAGCTGGCCGGCGTGCCTCTCGGCCAGCCGCTGCCCGGTGTGGCGCCGAATCCGGCTTCGCTGCTGCCCGGCTCCACTGCCACGCTGAACGCTGCGACCGACGCGGTCCGCCAACTGCTGAGGTCAGTGCCGTCCGTCCCGCCGGTGTCCGGTAACCCCGTGCCACTGCCGTCTGTCTCGGCGCTCCCGTCGCCGCCAGCTATTCCATAACCCGAGACCCGGCCTTTCGGGAAGCGAGCTGCGCAATTTTTGCTGGAGCGTTAAATGGCGCCCCCTCGCTCGCGAACCTGCCATGGGCGAGCTTTCGTGTTCTGCAGCTCCAATTATGCTGACCTCGAGCTATCAGGAACGCTGACAAGAAAACTTTGCTTGAAACCGACGAGCACGACGGCGACCCCTTCGGCTGGACGATGGAAGGTTGGGGCGGTATGCGCCCGTTCAACGCAGGCCAGGACGTGCCGCAAGGCGGCTACGGGCCGGGCTGGGACATCGCCATCGAGCTCGTCGTCCGATAGTCGGGTGAGAGGGCCCGGAAATGGGCCGTTCGGCGGATGGTCATCCGTTGCGGCAGGCGTGACACTACGCTCATGATCGTGGCGCCGACCATGGCGAGTCGGGCCGCAGCACCTGACCCTTCTGTAACGCCTCTTCAGCCGATCGTGCCCCTGCTGCGGGACAGCTCGCTGACGGAGATCATGGTCAACGGCCCGGACGCCGTCTACGTCGAGCGCGACGGAAAGGTGCTGCTGACCGACCGGCAATTCGATGACGAGAATCATCTGCTCGGTGCGATCAGCGCCCTGGTGGCGACGACCGGTCGCCGGATCGATTTCAGTGAGCCGGTGCTGGAGGCGCGCCTACCGGACGGCTCCCGCTTGACCGTGGTGCTGCCACCAGTCGCGGTCGATGGCCCCATGCTGACCATCCGGAAGTTCGCCGCCAGCCCCTATGGGATCGATGACCTGATCCGGTTCGGCAGCCTCTCTCTGGAGGCGGCGGCCTTTCTCCGGGCGTCCGTCTTGGCTCGCGCCAATTTGCTGATCTCGGGCGGCTCGAGCAGCGGGAAGACGACGCTGCTCAACGCGTTTGCGACCTGCATCCCGGAGGACGAGCGGATCGTCACCATCGAGGAAGCGGCCGAACTGAGACTGCCCCAGGGCCATGTGTGCCGCCTGGAGTGCATTCAGGCGGGCGAGAAGACGATGACGCTCCGCCAACTGGTTCGCCACGCCGTGCGCATGCGCCCGGATCGACTCATCGTTGGCGAAGTGCGCGGGGGCGAGGCGCTGGACATGCTGCAGGCGATGAACACCGGACACGACGGAGCGATGAGCACGATCCATGCCAACAGCCCACGGGATGCGCTCTCCCGCATGGAGACCTTGATGCTGATGGCGGGGCTCGACCTTCCGGTCCGCGCCATCCGGCAGCAGCTCCGCGGCGCGCTCAACCTTCTCGTGCATGTCGGGCGCCTGGCCGACGGCCGGCGCAAGGTGCTCAGCATCGCCGAGCTGACGGGATTCGACGACCAGACGATCGCGCTCCAGGAACTCTTTGTGTCGGAAGCGACCGGCGGTGCGGTTCCGGGCCGGACTCGCCTGACCCCGACCGGCATCCGACCGCAGATGATGGACAGGATCTACCAGCGCGGCATTGAGGCGCCGGAGTTGAGCCGGCTGTTCCCGAAGAACTCGGCAGCGATCGCCGACAGTGGTCGACGCCCGGCTGGCGCGACGCAGACCGACGGCGGGTTTCCAAGCCGCGATCGCCGGCAGAGCTAGGGCCGATTAGACCGAGTGGAACGCGAATGGACCCGGTGCTTGCGTTTCCTCGTAAGTATCACCAGTGTCACGCCCGTAGGGATCGCCACCCTGGAGGATGTAGTTGTCGAGACTGACCCCGAAGGGATTCGTCCGAAACGCCCCCGAGTGAATGTCCTTGTCGAAGATCGCAAAATTGACAACCTGTACCTGCGCTCCGAGTGTCACCGTGCCGTTGGCAAGGAACTGGGCGCCATCTTGCGGCACCGTCGTTTGGCCGCACAGTCCGTTGTAACCGCCAAAATTGCTGGACTCGTTATTGAATGAGATCGAGACCGCTGCTCCGGGGACAAGGGTTACGTTGAATACCGGCGTAAAGTTACCGCCACCGCAAGGGTTGTTGGCGTTAAAGCTCAGCGTGCCGACGAAGGTGCCGGTGCCGTTGTTCGTGGTCCGGACCCAACCAGTGTCGGGTGACCCGCCCGGGGAGCCGGGCGCGGCGTCAGGCGGGGAACCACCCTGGTAGAATGCCAGCCCGGCGAAGATGCCCAACGGGGTGGGGCCCGCGCTCGCCGCGGCCGCCGCGGTTGGAACCAGGACCGACGCCACAATGGGCGTGGCCACGGCAGCCGTGCCGATCTGGCCGGCCTTCCTCAGCAATTCGCGTCGACCGAGCGTCTTTTTCCCACCGTCCTCAAGCTGCATCTCGAGCAGATTCGCCTGTTCGAGCTGGCCGAGGCCCGCCCACACGGTAGGCTCGTCGATGAGGCCGCCGATGTCGGCGGAGGCCAGCCGCCTCAAATCGGCGATCGTGTTGCGACCGTCGCAGTGACGCCAGATGGTGGCGGCCAGCCTGTTTAGGCTGTGGGCGCGCTTGCTTTCCGGGTCGTAGATGATGACTTCCTCTCCGAGATCGGTCTTTAGCAGTTCGCTGGTTTTTGCTTGCGGCGGATTCATGTCACCTCCTCCTCTTGACGGAGCCCTCGTATGACCGAGCGTTATCGGCCCGCAACGGGCAGGCGCAATCGGTATACCTCTTGCCAGTTACAGGTGGGCGAGTACACCTGGGAAGGTCGATAACGGATCTGTGATTCGGCATCTGGCCCGGGACCATTCCCTTTCGGGCAAGGCATCCTGCTCAGTGGGGCGGCAATTTGCCCTCTCGTGCAGAGGCCCGGCCACGCAATCCTCCCGAGCAACGGCGGGCCGGCGGCCCAACCATCGGCGCTTAGCGGGCCACTAGCTCAACTGTGCTGTCCGTGTAATTCTGAACAGACCGCCCCGGGGCCCAGTGAGGAATGTCGCCTGTGGTGAAATCGGCGTCCGCTACAACACTTTTAGTCTGGGTCAGCCGGGAGAAAGTAACCCAAATCATTTCACGAATCTTTGTTCGCTTGTGGTCACATCTTGACATCTGAAGGTCGCGGGGTAGGATTTTGACGCAACGCTCTGCAATGTCATGAGCACAGGACGTTGCGATCGAGGGGTCGGAGGCAAATCGGCGACGCGCTATGGGGCTACTCGGCGAGGGAGACGCCAGGGGTAGGGCCGATGTAGTTCCCGGGGGTCAGTATTGGCGACAATTCTGGCAGTTGACAGCGACTCTCTCCAGCTCAGCCTGCTCGGCTTCATGCTCAGGGAGGCAGGACATAAGGTATATGCGACGGCCGAGCCTGAGACTGCTCTCGAGCTCCTCAAGTCGCAACTGATCGATCTCGTCATCACGGAGATCGTGCTCAAACGGCATGACGGGATGCGGGTTTGCCAGCAGGTGCGCCATTTGAATCCCTGCGTTCCGCTAATGATTCTGTCGGAGCGTCAAGATGAGGAACATATTGTGGAGGGCCTGATGCTCGCCGCCGACGACTATGTGACCAAGCCGTTCTCTCCTCGTCCGCTGTTGGCCCGCATCCATGCCTTGTTGCGACGAGCTACGTTGAACCGAAACGGTCAGTGGGTCGAGGAAAACGTCGCCATCGGCGAAATTGCGCTGAACGTACAGCAGATGCATGTGGTCGTGAACGGCCATGCGGTTCGCCTGACACCGCGCGAGTTCACGCTGCTGCATAGCCTGATGCAGAACGCCGGACGGGTCCTTAGTCGTGACCAGTTGATGCGGCTCGCCTGGGGTGAAAACTTCGTGGGTACGGCGAAGTCCATCGACGTGAACATCCAGCGACTCCGAACGAAGATCGGCCCGTACCTCACCGACCGTGTCTGCATCCAGGCTCATCGCGGATTTGGCTACAAGTTCGAGACTGCACCTCAACGGGTGGCCATCGAGACCGCTCCTCAAAGGGTAGCGGTCAACTAGGCGGATCGGTTACGAAGTCGTAATTTTTCCGCCATTCCGTCGGCGTGACTCCTGCCGATCGCGCCCAAGTTTGAGCGCGAAAGCCCGAAGAGGCTGAATACGGCCCGGTCTCGCTCCCCTTTTTCGGTTGCTGGGATGTCCACATATTTGTAACCAGCGGACGAGGGCCTTCTTACCAGTCCGTTGTTCACCAAGCGTAGCGTGCAGTTCCTCATGTGGCACGTGGCTTACGCGTCTTCAAATGGCGAGCAACAGCTCTCCAAGTACCTGGCGATTCACGGCGTGGAGTCGTATGCGCCCCAGTTCCCACCGCCGCCTCGAACCAAGGCCGGCAGCGTTCGGGACCGTAAGCACCGGTGGGTCTTTCCTGGATATGTCTTCTTTAGGATTCCCACCGGCTTTGCCGAATGGGACATAATTCGCTGGGCCCCGGGCGTCAAACGGCTGTTGCAGGAGGACGGGGATCCGGCCCGCTTATCCGATGAGGTCATCGGCCGCCTGCGCCAGCGGCTTGCGGAACGCTCAATGACCCCGGTCGAACGGCGGTTTCAACAAGGACAAGCCCTGGTCATTCAGAGCGGGCCGCTCAGAATGGTCGACGCGATCTTTGATGGGGAGCTGGACACCAGCGCACGGTTACGGATTCTTATCCATTTGCTCGGCCGGCAGGTGCCGGTTGAGGTCGACGCGGCGATCGTTCGGGCGACGGGGTAGCGACCTGAGTCTCGGGTAGTCGGCGCGCTTTTTTTCGAATACGAAAGTGTTCGAAACGGCGGAGCGTGCCCGCCCGATGTGATGTCGGCCTCGACCTTTGGAATGGGGTACTGATGCTGAACGAGGCGATCGGCGAATGAATCGAGCGGTGCTGAGTGAAGCGGCCGCTGATGATGCCTTCCTGGAGACGACTCTCGAGGTCTACTGGCGGGCGGCCCTGGCGCGGACCGTGCAGCGGCATCTCCAGTACCAAATCAAGCGGCTCATCGATGTCCTGGCCGCGACCGTCCTGCTCCTGGTACTGAGCCCCATCTGGCTGCTGATCATGATGGCCGTCAAGCTGAGCGGCCCAGGTCCGGTCTTCTACCGGCAGAGGCGCATCGGTCGGGATTGGCAGGAGTTCACGCTTCTCAAGTTCCGCACCATGGTGGATGGCGCGGATGGCATGCGTCAGCAGGTAGCGTCGCTCAACGAGGCGAACGGACCGCTGTTCAAGGCGCGGAACGACCCTCGCATTACGCCGCTAGGCCGGATCCTTCGACGGACGTTCCTCGATGAGGTGCCCCAGCTGATCAACGTGCTCCGCGGCCAGATGAGCCTCGTCGGTCCGCGGCCGTGCCTGCCGGAAGAAGTGGCTCAAATCGAAGAGGCCATGTACTTTCGGTTTGCCGTCCCCCAAGGCATCACCGGGCCCTGGCAAACCAACGGCTACCATGCGCTTCCACTCAGGGATCAGCTCGGGGTCGAGCTCGATTACGTTAAGCACTGGTCGCTCGCTCGTGACGTTTCGATCCTGGTCAGAACCATCCCGATCGTCGTCGGGCGGCGAGGGAACTGAATCCGCGGCCACGCGCTCGCCGCGACCTTCTCTCGGCTGCCCTCGACGAGGAGGTCGTGGTCTATGACCCAGCGCGGCGACTGGCGCACAGTCTCAACCGAACTGCGCTGGCGGTCTGGAAGAACTGTGATGGACACAACTCCGTTATCGATCTGCGGCAGATGGTCGGCGCAGAGCTCGGCCTGCAGGTCGAGGAGGGAGCCGTATGGCTAGCGTTGCGACAGCTCGCGTCGGCGCACTTGCTGGTCGAGCCTATCGGCGACGCAGATGCGCCAAGTCGACGGAAACTGTTGCGAAAGGCTGGCCGGATTGGCGTGGCCGCGATTGCGACTCCAGTGATCGCCTCTACGATGGTTCCGATCGCGGCCGCTGCCGCCAGCCCCCCAGGTTTGCCGCTTTGCGCGGAGGGCGGCTCCCAGAAGAGAAGCGACGGTGAGCGGGGTTGCAGTTCGCTTAATGAATCCTGCGTCTGTTCCGTGACCACGCTGGGCGCGCCGCTATGCATCAATCCCTCGACCGCGTTGAAGAAGACCACGTGCAAGAGAGACAGCGATTGCCACACAGGGTATCTCTGTATCCGGCGCGGTAAGGCGCCGCCACGTTGCATCGCTCCATGCGCCGTCCCGACCTGTGTTTGCTGATCGGCTCGTGAATCTTCGGACCGCGTCAAGAAAGGAGGTGAGAACATTCGACAACCAATGAGGTTAAGGAGGAAACGATGAAGTTGAGCTGGCGTCGATGTACTCGGACGATTCGTGACAGAAGTGAGGTGAACCGATGAACCTACCCCGTGGTCGACGTGACGACTTACTGACCACCAAGCTCGATGACGAGGTGGTCGTCTATGACCCGGAGACCAAGCAGGCCCATAGCCTGAACCGCCTTGCGGTTTCGGTGTGGAACCACGCCGATGGCGCCGAGACGGTTGCTGACCTCCAAGCGAAGGTTTCAAGCGACGTCGGGGTTGCGATCGACGAGGCCGCCGTGCTGAGCGCCCTTAGGAAGCTCGAACGGGCCAACTTGCTGCTGGAGAAGGCGGTGGCTGTGGGCCCGATGACCCGCCGCGAGATCCTCCGCAAGGGTGGGAAACTCGGTGCAGCGGCAGCGGTCACACCATTGATCGCGTCGGCGCTCGTGCCGATGGCTGCGGCCGCTCAGAGCGACCTGTGTGCACAGGGAACGGTCTGTGCCACCCTCATTCTGTGCGGAAACGGCGGTCCATTCGGTGTCTGCGACTGCTTCCAACGGGCGGGCACTGGGAATGGATTCTGCGGCCAAAGCATTCTCTGTGCAACTGCGACGACTTGCACCACCGATGCCGACTGCCCGGCCGGCGCACCCGTTTGTACCACCAATACCTGTTGTGGGCCTCAAGGCATTTGCGAGGTACCCTGCAACGCGCCGTTTGCGCCAAGCCAGGTGCTTCACGGCCTGACTTCCAGCGGACAACGATGAAAGCGGCCGCCCGACATGAACTCCGCTGAGTTCATGGAGGTCAGATCATGCGGATCGCTCTTTCTCGATGTTGGGACTGGGAGGTGACCCGATGACGCTTCACCGACCCCGACGCAGCGACCTGCTCATGACCAAGCTGGACGACGAGGTGGTCGTCTACGATCCCGAGCGCAAGCAGGCCCACAGCCTCAACCGCCTGGCGGTTGCCGTCTGGGACCATGCCGAGAATGCGAAGACGGTCGAGGAGCTGCAACGGAACGTCTCGCAAGCGCTTGATGTCGCGATCGATCAATCGGCTGTGGTCGGTGCCCTGCGCATGCTGGAACGGGCGCATCTCGTTGCTACAAGGCTGGTCGCTTCCGGCGGAATAACGCGGCGCGACGCCTTAAAAAAGGCCGGGCGCTACGGCGCAGCGGCGGTTATTGCCACACCGATTATCGCTTCGGCTCTCGTACCCGTAGCCGCGGCTGCCGCCAGCGTTTGCATTGGCCCAGGATCGCCGGGCAGTACAGCAGGGGCGACTTGTGGAGCGACGTGCCAATGCCTTAAGACGATGACGCCCACTGGTATCGGAAGTCCAGTTTGCGTCGATTTTACGGGCGCGACACTGACCTTGTGTGGGCCTCGGCCGGGAGGATACATCGCTTGCCCAACCGGCAAAATCTGCGTTGAGATAGATGGCAGCTCCGACTTAGGTCTGTGCTTCCCGCCATGCTCGACGCCGACGTGCACCTGCTGACCTCGACCGCGATCGGCTAGGCGACCTGCCGCCGCCTCTTGACGCCGGCCCTGGACTATCCAGGGCCGGCCGTCCGCGCTCCAGGGGGTCGGTGCGCGAGCCAATCCGTATCGGTTTGAAGCGAAGAACGAGATTTGTAGTGGAGGCCGACCTATGCAAGCAATCCTGATCGTCGCGCTTATCCTGGCCGCCATTGTCGCTGCCGGCCAGGCCGTTGCGCTGCTGGATCTAGGACGGGGCCAGCGGCGGCTGGCTTCTAGCAACGACGAGATCATCGAACACCTCGACAACATCGCGACGCTGTTATCGGGAGTCAACAGGGCTCTGAGTCAGGCTCCGGCTGGGCAAACACCGTCGCTGCCGATCGGGAGCACCGCGCCAGCCTTCGCCCTTCCAGACCTCGCGGGGCGTGAGCATCGCCTCGATGAGTTTCGCGGCAAGCCACTGGTCGTCACGTTCTTCTCAACGACCTGTGGGTTCTGCCAGAAGCTGGCCCCTCGCTTTGGTGAACTCTCGGAGGATGCCCCACGCGTCGTGTTGGTCAGCCGAGGTGACGTGGATGAGCATTTGAAGATGGCGGCGGAGAACAAGTGGCGCTGCGACGTCCTCCTCGAGCCAGGCAACGACGTGATGTCAGCGTATAAGGCATACGGGACGCCCACCGCCTATCTCATCGATGCTGAGGGACAAATCGCCAGTGACATGGCAGTTGGCGCGGATGCTGTGCTTGCCCTCATGGGTGGCTCCGACCGCACCGGCGAGGTCATTGACATCACGGCCGAGGGCCTCCGCAAGAAGGAAGCGGCTGCCGCTGAGAAGGCACGCAATGCCGGGCTCGCCATCCGGCCCAGTACGCTGCAGCGGGACGGTCTGCCGGCGGGAACGCCTGCGCCGAAATTTACCCTTCCAGATTTGAACGGGGAGTCGCACCGTCTCGAGGATTTTCAGAACAAGCGGGTCCTTCTGGTCTTTTCGGATCCGAACTGCGGACCATGCGACCAGCTGGCGGGCGACCTCGTACAACTGCAACAAGCGCACGCGACGAACAATCTCCAAATCGTCATGATCACCCGGGGTACTCCAAAGGAGAACGAAGAAAAGGCGAAGAAGCATGGAATTACATTTCCGGTCCTGCTTCAGAATCGCTGGGAGGTCTCGAAGGAGTATGCGATGTTTGCCACCCCTGTCGGCTACCTCATCGACGAAAACGGTGTCATCGCCAGGGACGTCGCCATCGGAAAGTCCGCCATCCTGAGTCTGGTGTAACGGCAGCCCCGCCTGCATGTGAACTGAATGGAAGCTGTCCTGCAACCAGTCGCTGAATCGAGGAGCTGGCTCGACCTGCCAGCCCGGACCGCGATGGCGTCGCACGGCGTACGAATCGGCTTCGGCGCGCCGTCAGCCGCCGATCTTAACCGGCTGAAATCGGCCTTACCTCCGGGCGCCCGGACAATTCAACGCAACAGCGTGGACGTCGCCTACGCGCTATCGACAGCGTTTGGGAGCTCAACGCAACCCGGCACCGCCGATTTGATTCTGGCCGTTGATGGGGACGAACTGGTGCGCTCCGCGGACACGCGATTCGTTTACGACACGCTGGAACGCCATCTGCACCTCCATGTGGCCGAACACGCACCACGCCGGGTCTTCGTCCATGCAGGGGTGGTGGGCTGGAAGGGGACAGCGGTCATCATTCCCGGGACGAGCTACTCCGGCAAATCGACCCTGGTCGCCGCGCTGCTCGAGGCGGGCGGGACCTATTACTCCGATGAGTTCGCCATCGTCGACCGTGGCGGTCGGGTTCATCCCTATCTTCAGCCCATCAAGCTCCGCAATCCCATTGACCACACCGTTTCTGCAAGATCGGCGATGGTCAAAGGCACGGAACCGCTCCGCGTCGGACTGGTGCTGGTTACGACGTTCCGTCGAGGCGCGCGTTGGTGCCCGAGGCCGGTATCGGCTGGATTGGGGATGCTGGCGCTTCTGGCCAACACAGTATCGGCACGGCGAGACCCAAAACGGGCGCTGCAGCATCTGGCTCGGCTGCTGGATGGGGCTCTCGTCCTCAAAGGGACGCGTGGGGAAGCCGGGACGGTGGTGCAGCAAATGCTTCGCCGCGGGTACCTGGCGCAATGATCCGCGAGGTTGCCCAGGGCACGCTCCCAGCCGTAGAACGAGGACGCATCATCGCCTCGCTGTTGACAGGTGCCTGGCGCAACGAACCAGGCTCAGCCCCCGTGACGGTTGAAGAGTTGCAGTTGGTGGTGCCGACGCTTGTTCGGAGTGGCACGGCGGCCCTCGCCTGGCGCCGGATTCGTGGCGGAGCGCTGGCCTCAACAGGTCCGGGTGCCGAGATTCAGACGGCTCGCCGGATCCAGGCGGCACAGGCGGCCATTCGGCAGGCGCAGCTCGACCAGGTGCTTTCTCTCGAAGTCGTGCGTGCGGTCGACCCTATTTTGCTCAAGGGCTGGGCGCATGGCCAGCTGTATCCCGAACCGGCCGTCCGGCACTACACAGATTTTGACCTGCTCGTCCGACCTGACGCTCGCTCGGCTTTGTCCGAAGCCGTTTACTCGGTGATTTCAATCGATCCTGAGCGAGGCGCTCCATTTGATATTCAAACCACCTTGAAGGATTTACCCGAGCGAACGTGGATCCAGCTGCTTGCCCACTCTCGCCTTGTCCGGGTTTCAAGTGCCCAGGTGCGCGTGCTCGGGCCTGAGGACACCTTGCGCCTTTCCTGCATTCACATGCTCCGCCATCTTGGATTTCATCCGCTGTGGTTGTGTGACATCAGCGTCCTCGTCGAGAACCTTCCGGCGGATTTCGACTGGGACTACTGTCTGGCAGGTGAGCGTCGGCGCACGGAGTGGATGCTGGCGGTCCTGCGCCTCGCCAATCAGGTGTTGGACACGCGTCTCGACCGATGTCCCGAACGCCGCCTGCCGCAGACGGTCCCGCCATGGCTGGTGCGCGCGATGCTTCGGTGGTGGGGAACGGAGAGGACCTATGTCTATCCCTGGCCGCTACCGAACCCGGCCGTCAGCGTGGCGAAAGACGATCCGCGACGAATCCTGCAAGTTTTTTCTGACCGCTGGCCCGATCCACTTGAGGCAGTTGGTCGCTTCGCCTGGCCGATCAATCGCTTTTCGGGTCTAACGGCCCAGCTTCTCGACTTCACGGGCCGTGCGGTGATATGGGCACCCCGGCAGCTTGGGTTCTTCCCGCGGAAATCAACTAGCGACTAAGGGCATGGTGACCAAGGATATGACGGATCCGATGGTAGTGGTCCTCGAGGACGGCTTTGCCATCCAGGGCGAGCGAGGAGGAGAGGCGAGCGCGTCCACGGGTGAGCTGGTCTTCAACACCTGTATGACTGGCTACCAGGAAGTGCTTTCCGATCCATCCTATGCAGGTCAGATGCTGGTCATGACCTATCCGCTGATCGGCAATTACGGCACGAGCCAGGCTTTTCTGGAGTCGGAGCGACCCTGGGCTCGAGCGCTGATCACACGCTCGCTCAGTGCCGACGCTTTCCACTGGCGATCTCAGTCGACGCTGCGCCAGTGGCTGGACGTCTACGACATTCCAATCGTCAGCGAGGTCGATACCCGCCGACTGGTGAGGCATCTCAGGAATATCGGTGCCACCCGTGCCGTAGTCGCGCCCATCAGTCGGAGGTACGGCGTCGACGAGCTGAGTCAATCGGACGAAGTCCAGGCGTTGGTCGAGAGAGCTCGGGCAGTTACACCATTGGAACAACAGGATCTGGTTCAGCAAGTGGCCGCCTCCTTTCTCGACCGCGAGGAGGCGCTCGACCACATCCTCCTGCCCGCGGGTGCTCGGCAGTGGCCCGGTCTTCGGATCGTGGTCGTAGATTTCGGCGTCAAACGCAATATCCTCCGATCCCTGAGGGCCCGGGGTGTTCGGGTGGAGATCGTGGCGCACGACTCGACGGCCGACGCGATCCTCAGCCGTCACCCCGATGCCGTTGTTCTATCGAACGGGCCGGGCGACCCGGCTCGTCTTCAGGGCGCCGTTCTTATGGTCCGGGGACTTCTGGGACGAGTTCCGATGCTGGGCGTGTGCCTCGGTCATCAGTTGATGGGTCTGGCCGCTGGAGGCCGGACTTCAAGGTTGCGCTTCGGTCATCACGGTGGTAACCACCCCGTTCTCGAAGGCCTAAGCGGGCGGGTGAGCATCACCTCCCAGAACCACGAATTCCAGGTCGACCGGGACAGCATTCCATCTAGCAGTGGCTTCTTTGTCAGCCACCGCAATCTGAACGATGGTTCGGTGGAGGGGCTGGCTCATCGGACCCTTCCCGTTCGTTCGGTCCAGTTTCATCCCGAGGGAGCGCCCGGACCACAGGACAATCAGCACGTCTTCGACGAGTTCCTGGAACTCGTTATTGGCCATGCCGTCCAGAAGGTGGTCAAGGTGGCGGCGGTTCGACCCCGTCCGGCGAGTGTGCTCGTGATTGGATCGGGGCCGATCGTGATCGGGCAGGCGGCGGAGTTCGACTACGCCGGCAGCCAGGCCTGCAAGGCGCTGCGGGAAGAAGGCATCCGGACCATCCTGTTGAATTCCAATCCGGCGACCATCATGACTGATGAGGAAACGGCCGACCGCGTGTACATCGAGCCACTCTCGGCGGCCACGCTCGAGGCGGTCATCGCGCGAGAACGCCCTGATGGCTTGTTGGCAACACTTGGTGGCCAGACCGCGCTGAACTTAGCGGTGGAACTCGATCGGAAGGGCGTGCTCGACCGCTACTGCGTCCAGGTCCTGGGGACCAGTCTGAAAGCGATCCGCACCGCAGAGGACCGCGCGGCGTTCAAGCAACTGTTAGCGGAAATCGGTGAGCCGGTGCCCGCAAGTCGCGCCGTAGTCAGTGCGGAAGATGCGGAGGCCTTTGCCGAGGAAGTCGGCTTCCCGCTGGTCGTGCGGCCCTCCTTCTGCCTTGGCGGCACTGGCGGCGGCACAGCGCGAAGTCGCGAAGAACTCGTCCAGGTCGTTTCCGAAGGGATTGCGACGAGCCCCATCGGCCAGGTGCTGGTCGAGCGCGCGCTGCACGGCTGGAAGGAAATCGAATACGAGGTGATGCGCGACGCGGCCGACACCTGTATCGCCATCTGCAACATGGAGAATCTCGACCCGTTGGGCGTTCACACCGGCGATAGCATCGTGGTTGCTCCAAGTCAGACCCTATCGGACCGTCAGTACCAGATGCTGCGGTCGGCAGCCCTGCGCATCATCCGGGCGCTTCACATCGAGGGCGGCTGCAACGTTCAGTTCGCCCTCGAGCCGATGTCTGACGCGTACTACGTCATCGAAGTCAACCCGAGAGTGAGCCGATCATCGGCGCTGGCATCGAAAGCCACCGGCTACCCAATCGCTCGCGTGGCGGCCAAGATCGCTGTCGGTCGAAAGCTGCAGGAGATTCCCAACGCTATCACCGGCCGCACGACGGCCGCCTTTGAGCCGGCGCTTGATTACTGCGTGGTGAAGATCCCACGCTGGCCATTCGATAAGTTTCCCTTGGCCGATCGGTCGATCGGTACGCAGATGAAGTCGACCGGTGAGGTGATGGCGATCGAGCGGACGTTCGAGGCGGCGCTCAACAAGGCCCTACGTGCCCTCGAGCAGCATGAGCCGGACGCCAAGGTGCTGCGTGAACATCCTGAACTCCTCGCCGAGCCCAACGATCGTCGCGTTTTCGCCGCTTTCCAGGCGTTGCGGGATGGCGCCAGCGTTGCCCAGGTCAGTCACGCTACGGGTTACTCGCCCTGGTTCGTTTCCCGCATGACGGATGTGGTGCGTCTGGAAACCGACCTGGCGACCCGAGCGCTCGACGCCTTTCTCTACCGCCGGGCCAAGCGCGCCGGCTTAACCGACGAGGCGATCGCCCGGTTCAACGGCAATCCGGTTGCCGCGGACTTGACGGCCCAGGGCCCCACTTACCGTGAGGTCGACACCTGCGCCGCCGAGTTTGAGGCGACGACCCCCTACTACTACTCGACCTACGAGGACGAGGATGAGGTCCGGCCATCGCAGCAGCCGGCGGTGGTGGTCGTTGGATCCGGCGCAATTCGAATCGGCCAGGGAATCGAGTTCGATTACTGCAGCGTGCACGCGTCGGCGGCGGTCCGCCTGGCGGGATTTGCCAGCGTGCTGATCAACAGCAATCCTGAGACGGTCAGCACGGACTTCGACGCCAGCACCCGACTGTACTTCGAGCCGCTGGATCGGGAAGGGGTTCTTCACGTGCTTCGGCGGGAGCGACCTCGCGGCGCCCTCGTACAGTTTGGCGGGCAGACCGCCATCAACCTGGCCAGCGCGATCGTCGCAGACGGCGAGGTCGTGCTGGGATCATCCGTAGCCAGCATCGACCTGGCCGAAGACCGGCGTCGCTGCGACGCACTGCTTTCCGAGCTCGGTATTCCGCGACCAATCGGTGGTGCGGCGCAATCGGCGAAGGAAGCGCGCATACTGGCGGACCGAATTGGTTATCCGGTGGTCGTCCGGCCCTCCTACGTGCTCGGCGGCCGGGCGGTGGAAATTATCCAGTCATCCTTCGACCTGAGCCGGTATCTGGACGAGTGCCCCCCTAGCGAGCTGGCCGAAATTTTTGTCGACCGTTACCTGCCTGGACGTGAGCTCGAGATCGACGCCGTGTCGGACGGCCAGATGGTAATCATCCCCGGCATCGCCGAGCATGTCGAGCGAGCCGGAATCCATTCGGGCGATTCGGTTGCCATCTATCCGCCGACCATTGCGGGTGCAGGGGAACTCGAGCAAATCGTCTCATACACCGAGAGAATTGCGCGCGCCTTCGGCTTCATTGGCCTCATAAATATTCAATTCGTGACCCATGCTGGTGTCGTGCATGTCCTTGAAGTCAACCCGCGGGCGAGCCGGACCGTGCCGTTCTTGAGCAAGGTCACTGGCGTACCGATGGTCAGGCTGGCCACATCAGCCGCGCTCGGCCGGTCGCTTGCCGAAAGCGGGTACGGTACCGGGCTCGTCCCCAACGGTCATGTTCGCGCCGTCAAAACCCCAGTCTTCTCGATGGGCAAGCTCCGCGGAGCAGATCCGTTCCTTGGGCCCGAGATGCGCTCAACGGGAGAGGAAATGGGAATCGCCCCGGATCTCATGTCCGCGAGGACCAAGGCGTTCGACACAATAGTTAGCAGGCTCAGAGGGGGTGGGGTGGCACTCTGCCTGATCGATAGGGCCGATGTCCAGCAAGCTCGTCCCACGCTGGCCGCGCTGCAGGTATTTGGCATGGAGCTGATGGCCCCCGGGGAGATTTGCCGATGGTTTGGGGATGCCAACTTGAACGTTGTGCCGCTGCCTGGGCCCGGCGGCCATCCATACGATCCGGTCGAGGCGATCCGTGGCGGGCGCGTCCAGCTCGTCCTGGCGACTACGCCGCGCCGTGGAGCGAAAGGACCGCAATCTGGTGGGGAAGGGTACGCAATGCGTCGCGCAGCAGTTGAGCGACAGATTCCGTGCATCACGTCGCTGGAAACGGCGGAGGCACTCGTGGAAGCACTAAAGCAATTGCGTAATGACCGAGCTTTTGCGGTCGCGACCTTGACCGAGTATGTTCGGGTCGACCAGCGCCTCGCTCTCGGCGGCCTAGGGACTCCACAATGACGGTTGCGGTTCGCCGGACTGAGGACGCCGACGCAGTGGAGTTGTCCGCCCTTCCCCGCGCCGTCGGGACCAGTGTTGGTGCGCTGATCCTCCGGCACGGCATCACGAAACTGATTGGGATCGCGGGCAGTGTGATCCTTGCCCACGTGCTCTTTCCCTCCGACTACGGCATCTTTGCGCTTGCCAGCCTGCTCGTCGGCGCCGCCATGACGGTGAATGACCTGGGGCTTGGCAGCTCCCTGGTTCAGCAGCGGGAAGAGCCGACCCGCGAGGAGATGCAGGCCATCTTCACCTTCCAGCAGATCATCGTCCTGGCAGCGGTTGCCAGCCTAGTCGTCCTCGCTCCCGTCCTGGGTGCCTTTTACCACCTGAGTCGGAGCGCGATGTGGCTGACGCGATTCATGGGCATCTATCTCCTGGCGACATCGTTCCGCTTGATGCCGGAGGTGCTGCTGACGAGGCACGTCCGATTCGGGAAGATCGCCATCGTTGCTGTGGTTACCGCGGTCGTCTACCAGACCGTAACCGTCGGAGCCGCTCTCGCAGGGCTGCGGTATTGGTCGCTTGGGCTCGGGCTGACGGTCTACGCCGTTTCCAGTGCGCTGCTGATCAACAGGCTGGCGCCGTGGCCGATAGGCTGGCGTTGGGACTGGGGCATCGTCCGGGATCATATGCGGTTCGGAATCCCGTTTCAAGGCACAGTCCTGGTGGCGGCCCTGGAGACGGCCGCGGGCCCCGTCCTGCTGGGCGTGCTGCTCGGTTCCTCGGCCGTGGGCTACGCGACCTTCGCGCTGTCGATCGTCAACCTGGGCTTCTTCATCCCGATCCTGATCCTTCAGGTTGGCTTCCCAGCCATGTCAAGACTCCAGCAGGACACCGCCCGTATGGCCCGAGCCCTGCAATTGGCGATCAAGATCAATTGCTATCTGATCTGCGTCGTGTACCTGCCCCTGTTCCTCTTTGGAAGTGGGCTCGTCGGCCTCATCTTTTCCGCACGCTGGCTGCCCGCCCTTCCGCTCCTCACGCTGTTGCTCTGGTGGGGACTGCTGCGGTCCTTGCTCACGATGGCGGCCACGGCTCTGAACGCCGTGGGCAAAGCCAGCCTGAACTTCTGGCTTCACCTGGCCCCCGCGGTGGCTTCCTGGATATTGATCGCGCTGCTCGTGCCGCGCCGCGGTTTGCTCGGTTTTGGCGAAGCCCTGCTCGTCACCGCGATCCCTTTGCCCCTCGCGCTCCTCTACCTAAGGAGAATCATGCCGCTCCGAATCGGTGCGGCGACCCTCAGGCCTTTCGCTCTGTTCGTTGGCGTCTATGCGCTCGGTCTTGCCCTCCGTACGATCGCCGGGTCAGCGTCGAGCGCGCTGCTCTTGATCGCAAACGTCGTGGCAATCCTCGCGGTGTACGTGGCCGGAGCTGCGCTGCTCGAACGCCGTTCCCTCGGTCGGCTGATCGGGTGGGTACGCGCCTACATCGGTGTACGCAAGGGGTTGACCGCCGTAAAGCAACCTGTATGACCACACCCGAGGTCACGGCGGTGATCACGTCGTTCAATCAGCGCCAGTTCATCGAGGAGGCGGTGGAGAGTGTGATCCGCCAGCAGGGCACCGCCCTGGAGACCATCGTGGTCGATGACGGATCCGACGATGGCACCGCTGATGTCGCGGCATCCTTCGCGCCTCGCGTCCGGGTCATCCGAACCGCGCATCGCGGGGTTGCGGCGGCAAGAAACATCGGGTGGGAATCGGGGACGGCCGATCTGATCGCGTTTCTTGATGGGGATGATTTCTGGTTGCCGGGGAAATTGGCACTGCAGGTACGGGTACTGCACCAACAACCGGAGGCCGGGCTTGTTTATGCCGACACGCTCCGCATGCGGGCCGATGGAACCCCGATCGATCGCTGGTCAACCCACATGCATCCGGTTGAGGGCGATGCGCTCTTCCCGATGCTGCTCCAGAATCGGGTTCATACCTCGACGGTGGTAATGCGACGTGCGGCCCTCCAGGAGTTGGGCGGGTTCGACGAGACACTCTCGGTTTGGGAAGACATCGATCTGTGGAGTCGGACCGCCGCTCGGTTTCGGTTTGCCTATGTCCCTGAGGTCTTATCCCGCTATCGGATGCATGGCAACGGCATTAGTCAAGATGCGACAAAGATGGCGCGCGCACGATTGACCAGTGCCGAACGGCTGCTGGGCGAACTTCCGCTCGTGCGATTCTCAGCGCGTGACCGCCAGGAAGTGATGGCGGCCGTTTACGGGCAGGTTGCGCTCGCCCACTACCTCAACTCGGATATGCCGATGGCCCGGCACTGGCTGATCCGGTCTTGGCAAACTGACCAGCGGTCTCTTCTTCGACCACGGTCGCTCACAACGTTTGCGAAGTCGCTGGCCGGCCCATTCGTCATTGGGTGGCTGAGAGCCACGGTTCGCCCACTACGAACCAGGAACCGGACCCGGGCGGCGAGGCCGGCTTAACCATGTGGAGCCTCGGTATCAACCACACGCTGCACGAGAGTGCGGTTTGTCTTGTCCGCGATGAAGAAATCGTCTTCGCTACCGCCGAGGAGCGCCTCAGCCGGATGAAGCACGATTCCGGCTTTCCGAGCCGCGCGATCCATGCCGCGCTCGCCGCCGGCGGCATCGATGCCGCCGACCTGACCACTGTCGGCTTCTCGATGCCACGGCCACACGTCGCATTGCTGCACGACCTTGCCAACGTTGCGCGTGGTGATGTGGCAAGGTCGCGATGGAGGACGACCGCCCCGCTGCTGTCGTTCGTCCAGAACAGCCGACATGGCGGTGATGCTGGGCGTCTCTTCGATGTGTTGGGAACGGCGGTCAAGGCGAAGATGCACTTTTTCAACCACCACCTGGCTCATGCCTGGAGCGGGGCCATCATGTCGACGGATCCGAGTCTGGCCGTGCTTGTGATGGACGGACGGGGCGCCCGGGAAGCGACGACCATCTGGCAGAGAGAGGGCGGAGCGCTCAGATTAGTCGAGACTAAAGCGTTTCCCGACTCGTTGGGTTTGTTCTATTCCCGGATTACCCAGTATCTCGGTTTCGTGCCTCTGGCGGACGAGTGGAAAGTCATGGGCCTAGCCCCATTCGGCGAGGCAGGGCTCAACATGGATTCATTCGTCTCGGTGAGTGATGACGACTACTGGGTCAACGGCAAACAGCTCATGGGAGCGGGCTCGCTCGACCTTGCCGCGCTCGAGAAAGCCTTTGGGCCGCCCCGCAAGGCGGATGAGCCGATTGAGGACCGGCATCGGGCGGTGGCATTCGCCGCGCAGGCCTCGGTGGAGCAGGCGGTGCTTGCGATGGCACGCCGGACCGTACGTTTAACCGGCTCCCGCCGGCTGGCGCTCGCTGGTGGCGTTGCCCTGAATTGCAAGGCAAACGGGCTGATCCTCGAGAGCGGCGCCGTCGATAGGCTCGTGGTACAACCGGCGGCTTCCGACGAAGGATCCGCACTTGGAGCCGCAGTCGCGGCCCTGCTGGCAGGCCGGGGCGACGCACACTTCCTGCCAATGATGCGGGCTGATCTTGGCCAGGACCTGGATTGCGAGGAAGCCGCGACGGCGTTGCGGACGTACAAGCTGCCGTATGTCTCAGTGACCGACCCTGCGGAGGCAGCGGCCGAACGCCTGGCGACAGGAAAGATCATCGGGTGGTTCCAGGGCCGGACCGAATATGGGCCTCGGGCACTCGGACAACGCTCCATCCTTGCCGATCCGCGAGACGTCCGGATCCGCGACCGCGTCAACGCGGCCGTGAAATTCCGGGAGTCCTGGCGACCGTTTGCTCCGTCCGTCCTCGAGGAGCATGCCGGCGAATTCTTTGAAGGGTGCTCGGACTCACCCTTCATGATCGTCACGTTCAAAGCACGGCACGATGCCCTTGCCCGGATTCCGGCCGTGATTCATGTCGACGGGACCGCGCGTGTCCAGACCGTCAAGCGCGCAACGAACCCCCTGTACTGGTCACTGATCCGCAAATTTGCCGACCGCACGGGGATCCCCGTGGTCTTGAACACGTCGTTCAATCTAAAGGGCGACCCGATTGTCAACGGCATCAAGGATGCCGTGCAGACCTTCTACAGTTCCGGCCTCGACTCTATGATCATCGGCCCGTTCTGCGTTGATAAAGCCCCCCATGGCTCGACAGTGTCAACGGCCCAGGTTACCTCTGTGTGGTGTAGCCCCACGGTCACGCGCCCATGACGGACGTCGCCAAGATCTCAGTCGTCATACCGACGTACCGACGTCCGGATTACCTTCGCCGATGTCTCGAAGGCCTGGAAACGCAGACTCGCCCAGCTGACGAAATCGTGGTGGTCAGGCGCTCGGATGACGCGTCGACCCGTCGCGTCGTGGTCGAGTACCCAAACCGCCCATTGACCGAGGTCCTCGTTTCCGCCGCTGGAGTTCTGGCGGCAATGAAAGCCGGGATGACGAAGGCGCGCGGCCGCATCGTCGCCTTCACGGACGACGACGCCGTACCGCGACCGGACTGGCTGCAGAGGATTTCGCATCTGCTCGACGACGCCTCGGTTGGTGGTGTGGGAGGACGAGATATCCAGACTCCAGGCGACGGGTCTCCGCCGACCCATAATGTCGGCCGAATAACGGCCTGGGGCAAAGTGATCGGGAACCACCATGCCGGCATCGGACCTCCCCGCGAGGTGATGGTGCTCAAGGCGGTGAACATGGCATTTCGCAGAGAGGCGCTCAGGCTCCCGTCCGGCTTGCGAGGCCAGGGGGCGCAGGCGCACTTTGAAGTTGCCACCTGTCTATGGGCGCGCCGCCAGGGTTGGCGGCTTCTTTACGATCCGCAATTGATTGTCGATCATTACCCGGCTCCCCGACTCGATGGCGATCACCGCCGCACGCCGGGAAGCTCGGCCGTGCGCGACGCCACCTACAACCTCGTCTGGTGCCTGCTGGCCGGAAACCCCGGCCTCTACTGGCGTCGAGCCGCGTATGGCCTAACAATCGGCGACCGGGCCGCGCCCGGAATTGCCCGGGCAGCGATGGCGGCGCTAACCGGCGAATGGCGAATCGTTCGCAAACTCATTCCCTCCCTAGAGGGCCAGGTCGGAGCCCTGCGAGATGTTCGACGGGGAGCGACGGCCTGAAGGAGATACAGCGCCCGCGCGTCCTCCTTGTTCTCCACGACGTCAATCCGACCGGCGGGGGAGAACGCGCCTGCACCGAGTTGATCACTAGAGGATCCGGTGAGTTCGACTTCACGGTTGTTTCGAACACCTTGAGCCAAGACGTAAGGCCGGCCGTTCGCTGGCTCCATGTCCCTGTTATTCGCCGACCATTTCCTCTGAAGTTCGCATCGTTCTACGGGCTCGCCGCCCTTTACGTCGCGCGCCAGCAATCGGAGATCGTACACACGATGGGCGCGATTGTCCCGAATCGGGTCGATGTCGCAACGGTTCATTTCTGTCACGCGGGCTATCGCGAACGCACTCGGCGGCTCGCACAGCCGGAAGAGCCGCCCATACGCCGGATGAACCGCGCCATCGGTCGGCTTCTGGCGATTGGCGCGGAGCGATGGTCCTATCGACCTGGCCGCGTTCGTAAGCTGGCGGCCGTCTCATCCGGTGTGGCCGCCGAGGCCGCCCGCCACTATCCGGGTACGTCAATCGAGGTAACGCCAAACGGGGTGGATACGGCGCGCTTCAGTAGGAGCTGGACGGGTCGCTCAGGATTTCGAAAGGAGGCCGGCGCGAACGACACGGATATCGTGACGCTTTTCGTCGGCGGAGACTGGGCTCGGAAAGGTCTCGCGCTCGCGATCCGCGGGGTGGCCCTGGCCCAAAAAAAGGTCGAGAATATGCAGCTTTGGGTTGTTGGTCGCGGCGAGGTCAAACAGTATGCGGAGCTTGCCCGCAGCTGCGGGATCGCCGATCGCGTCCACTTCTTCGGCCCTCAATCGCGAGTCGAGCAGTTCTACCCGTCCGCCGACATCTTCGTGCTGCCGAGCTCATATGAGACGTTCTCTTTGGCGGCGTTCGAGGCGGCCGCATGCGGTCTTCCAATCGTCGCGACGCGAGTGAGCGGCGTCGATGAACTCGTTGGCGCGGACGAGGCCGGCATTCTCGTGGGGAGAACCGCCCAAGCCGTTGGCGCTGCACTTCGACGACTGAGCCTCGAGCCAGCGATGCGGGAACGAATGGGAGACAAGGGGCGACGCCGCGCGGAGACCTTTACCTGGCAACAGTCGGCAGACACGGTGCTCGCGCTCTACCGGGACCTCCTCGCCACCAAGACACCATCACAGGAGGCGCAGCCATTGCTTGTCCGCAACGGTTCGATGCCCGAGTGATCGAGTCCGCGCGCTCGAAAGTCCTTGACCAGGTCCTCCGGCGAGAGCAGGAGTTTCACGACGCGCTTTCCGCCAACCTTGCCGGTCAGATCCTTCCCCCAAGGACTCCAGATGAGTTTGAGAACCTCCTGCTCGGCCGAGCCGGCAACATCGCCGGCTTAAGTGTCCTCGAGCTTGGGTGCGGTGTCGGCGACCTAACCTTGCAGCTTCTCTCCCGAGGTGCCCATGTCACGGCGCTGGACCTCTCTGATGGCATGGTCGCCGTCACGCGTCGACGAGTGGAGAGATTCGCACCCGGTCCCGTCGAGCTCGTCGTCGCTCCAGTGGAACATTCTGGACTGGATTCGGCCAGCTTTGACCTGGTGATCGGCAAGTGGATCCTGCACCACGCCGACCTGGGTCTTGCGGCCACAGAAATTCGTCGGCTCCTCAAGACCGGTCGTCGCGCCATCTTTCTCGAGAATTCCGGGCTCAACCCATTGCTGGCCTTTTCCCGGAGATTCCTCGCCGGTCGGTGGGGGATTCCGCGTTACGGAACGGACGATGAGCATCCCCTGACCCGACATGATCTTGAGCTGTTGCGACAGCGATTCGCTCGTCTTGCCGTCGATTATCCCGACCTCTTTTTCTTTCAGCTCTTCGACCGGCAGGTCTTGAGGTACCGACATCAAAGAACGGGGAAGCTGCTCCGGGGAATCGATCTGGCCCTGGCCAGGACCCCGCTGCGTCGGTACTCGTACCACGTGATTCTCGAGATGGGGAGCTAGACCACTTGAGTTCCGAGGTAAAGGTGTTGATCACCGTGCCATGGGGCGCCCGTCTGGGAGGCGCGGAATCCTTTCTGTGGACATTCCTCCAGCGACTTGATCGGCGGAAGGTGAAACCCATCGTGGTCTTCTTGCAGGCGGGAGCTTTTGAGCGGGAGGTTGCGCACCTGGGCATCGAAACGGCCGTCGTCCCAGCTGGACGGTTGCGAAACGTTCTGGCGGTTGCCCGGACCATTCGAGGTATCGCGGCACTCTTGCGCCGTCACAACCCGGACCTGATTGTCAATTGGTCCGCAAAGACGCAACTCTACGGCGCCATGGCCGCATTGCAGGCGGGTCGAGCCGGCCGTGTCGTTTGGTGGCAGCACGGCATCACGGCGGGTCACTGGATAGATCGGCTGGCAACCATCCTCCCTGCGCGGCTGGTCGGGTCCAGTTCGGCGGTAGCGATGCGAGCCCAGGAATCCCTGTGGCCGCATCGACCAGCTGCCTTCGTCCATCCGGGAATCGACCGGCCAGTCTTGTCGGCGAAGAGCGAGCTCACCAGGCTGAGGCGTCAGGTGTTGATTCCGCCCGACCGGATCGTCCTTGGAACCGTCGGCCGATTACAACCCGGCAAGGGCCAAGACCACTTTTTGCGAGCCCTCTCCACTCTGAGGAAGCGGGGCCACGATGTCCACGGACTGATCGTGGGCGGCGACGCCTACGAGCTTTCCCCGGACTACGAAACACACCTGCATCGGCTTGCAGAGGACCTCGGCCTCGATGATCGCGTGACCTTCACCGGCCAGGTCCCGGCCGCCGCTGCATACGTTCAACTGATGGATGTCTACGTTGGGCCCTCGTTAGGCGAATCATTCGGAATCGTGCTTGCGGAGGCGATGGCGCTGAGGGTCCCCGTCGTTGCCTTCGCCGCTGGTGGTCCGGCCGAGATCATCGATAACGGTCGATCCGGCATCCTCGTTTCGGTCGGGGACGACGGTGCGCTCGCGGACGCGCTCGAGCGGCTCGTCGTCAACCCTCGGTTCCGCCGGCGGGTGGCCACCGCGGGGTACGAACGCTATCGCAGCGCTTTTTCAGCAGATCGTATGACGCGAGAAATGGAGCGGCTCTTTCAACAGCTATGCCTCAACTGAGGCGGCTATCCGTCGTCCCCGCCGGGGTTCTCATTGGCCTTGTGCCGATCGTTTTGAGCCGGAACCCGGCATGGATTCGCATGGCTTTCGCTTTGCTTATCGTCGCCGCCCTGGCGCTCGTTTCTCTCGTGAACCCCAGATTGAGCATTGTCTTGACACTGTGCTTGCTCCCTTTCCTCGCCATGATTCGTCGCGTACTCATCCCGGTAGCTGGTTGGACATCCTACGATCCCCTGCTTCTTCTGGCGCCTGTACTGGCAGCGTCACTGCTCTACCGGGTGTTCATCGTGGAGAAGCGACGCCTGGCTGCCGACTGGGTATCCGGGGCGGTCGTCCTGGTCATGGTTCTTGCAATCATCCAGGTGGTCAACCCCGAGGGGGGCGGGATCGCGGCGGGCGCCACCGGGCTCCTCTTCATCGCCGCTCCCCTTGCCTGGTTTTTCGTCGGACGGGAGCTGGCCGACGAACAACTCATTCGCAGGCTCCTCGCGGGGGTGGTCTTCATCGCCGCGGGCATTGCGATCTACGGTCTGTGGCAAAGCCTTGTGGGCTTACTCCCCTGGGACTCGGCCTGGGTCGATTTGAACGGCTACACGTCGTTGAACGTCTTTGGGGCGACCCGAGCGTTCGGCACGTTTTCGAGCGGCGCCGAGTATGCCTTCTTCCTCGCTATCGCGCTGGTCATCAGCGTCGTGATGGCGCTTCGCGGGCGGCCTATTGCCCTTATCTTCACTCCAGTCCTAGCGTGCGCCATCTTCCTCGAATCGTCCCGAACGATCATCTTCGTCATCTTGCTGACGCTTGTCGGTGTGATCGGCTTGCGAACCGGGAGTAGGGTGCGGGCCGTGCTGGCGCTTGGACTGTTCATCGTTCTCGCCGTGTCAACCATTCGCGTTTTCGGGCCGCAGCTCACCGCAATTGCTAGACAAACGGGCAGCCCTTTGATCCTCCATCAAGTGCAGGGCTTGATGAATCCTTTCGACGCAAGTCAATCCACGCTCCAGCTGCACCAGCAGCTCGTGACAAATGGATTTCTCGGCAGCCTTGCCCATCCTCTTGGCTTTGGGACCGCGAGCACCAACCTTGCTGGCCAAAAAGCGGGCGCCACCACGAACTCAGCCGAGGTTGATTACATCGATGCTTTCGTCAGCCTTGGACTCATGGGCGGAGCAGCATTTCTTACGATCGTTCTGCTCAGTCTTTGGCGGAGCGCAAGTCTTGGATTATCGAAGCGGAGCCTCACGGCGCTGGGCGCCGCCGCGATCCTTGTCGTGACGTTCGGTCAATGGCTGAACGGCGGTTACTATGCGCTTTCGCCCGTCGTTTGGCTCGTCGTCGGCTGGACGAACAAGGAGTGGCTAGCCGCGCACAGGCGGGCGCCCTCCATCCCCCTAAGCGCGACTTCTGTCGAGCGGCTGATCGGTAGCCAGCCGCGGCAAGCCGCAGGTTGGTTTGCCTGATGTGCGGAATCTGCGGAACCACGCGTTCGGGTGACGGCACGTCGCTGGCCCTCATGAACCAGCGAATGGTGCAACGAGGACCGGACGACGAGGGCATCTATCTCGACCGGATGGCGGATGTCGGTTTGGGTGTGCGCCGGCTGAGCATCATCGACGTAGGCGGCGGACACCAGCCGGCAAGCAACGAAGAGGAGACCGTTTGGGTCGTCCTCAACGGTGAGATCTACAACCATCCGGCTCTTCGCGACCGCCTGCTCTCGCGGGGTCACCAATTTCGGTCGCGTTCCGATACAGAGGTCCTGGCGCATGCGTATGAGGCGTTTGGCGATGACGTGGTGCATGCCCTGGACGGAATGTTCGCCTTTGCCATATGGGACCAGCGCCGCGAGCGGTTGCTACTCGCAAGAGATCGATTCGGCGAGAAGCCACTGTTCTACAAACATTCCGGCGGGGTCCTCACCTTTGCCTCCGAACTGACCGCCCTGCTCGCCGCCTGTCGGGGTCCCGCCGAGCTCTCCCCTCAGGCGGTTGATGCATTTTTCCTGCTTGGCTATGTGCCGGGGCCGGGAACGATCGTCGCGGGCGTCCAACAGTTGCCACCCGGACATTTGCTGTCCTGGGACCGTCCGACCCGTACTATCGCAATCCGCCGCTACTGGGCTCCCCAGCCCATGCCGAGTCGGTCCCACGGGCGCCAGCGCGAGCTGGTCGAGGAGACGTCCCAGCTCATCGAGGCGTCGGTTCGAGCCTGCATGATCTCGGACGTCCCTCTCGGCGTGTTCTTGAGTGGCGGCGTTGATTCATCACTTGTGGCCGCGCTAGCGGCCCGAAACACGAGCCGACCCATCAAGACATTCACGGTGGGCTACGACATCGGCGGCTTCAATGAATTTGCGCCGGCCCGCCGCGTCGCGGAGGTTCTTGGAACCGACCACCGCGAGTTCTTCATCACTCGCGATGATGTCGAAACCCGCGTGCCGGCGGTGCTGAGGGCGCTGGATCAACCAATCGCGGACCAGGCGCTGATCGCCTCACATGCCCTCGCTGAGGGCGCGCGTCAGGAGGTAACGGTGGCGGTTGGCGGAGAGGGCGCCGACGAGTTGTTCGGTGGATATCCTCGCTACCGGTGGCTGCCGCGGGCACTGCGTCTTCAGCGGATGCTTCCCGGTCCGGCGCTTGCGGTCGGGAGCCACGCGGCTGCCAGACTTCCACTCCATTATCGGGGACGTCGGCTCGCGGACTTGCTGCAGCCGGACGCCGCGCTGGCAAGTCACTTCAACTGGGTGACAGACGGCCGGGCCGCGCAACGACGGTGGCTTTACGGGCCACGACTGCGCTCGGCAATCGCCGAAACCCCCACATCTGCTGCGCTCATGCCGGACCTTGGAGCGGGGCTCGACGGGGATGTGGCGAACATCATGCGACTTGATCAGAGCATGTGGCTTCCGGATGACGTCCTGGCTAAAGCGGATCGATCCAGCATGCTCGTTTCACTCGAGGTTCGGACCCCGTATCTCGACCGGCGATTGGCGGAGCTCGCCTTCTCTGTGTCGAGTTCGCTTCACTGCAGCGGCGGAGGCAAGTGGCTATTGCGCGCGGTGCTCAGGGGAATTCTTGGACGTAATATCGCGGCGCGTCCCAAGGTCGCGTTCCGAGTGCCATCGTCGGAGTGGCTTCGAGGCCCGCTCTCCGGAGTCCTCAACCAGGTGCAACATGGCCATCTCTGCCAGGACGGTTGGTTCGACAGTCAGGCCGTGGCCAGTGTTATTGAGCAGCATCATTCCGGCAGGCGCGATTGGAGCAGCCTCTTGTGGAACCTGATGACCTTCGGCATTTGGCTGGATTCGGGGCGCCCAGCCGCATGAGCAGGAAGCTGCGCGTTCTCGTCCTGACGCCCGATTTCCCTCCCGATGTTGGCGGCATCCAGGTGATGGCGCACCGTCTGGTGACATCCTGGCCGACATTTGAGACGCACGTCCTCACGACTGGTCCGAGTACAGCTCCCGCCTCCGAGGTCTTCCCCGGAGGAACGATACGGCGGATCACCATCCGCCGGGGCCGGCCGGCGCCACTAAAAATCAGCCTGCTGATGGCGCGCGCGCTGGCTGAAGCGCTTCGGTTCCGTCCGGATGTTGTTCTCTGCTCACACATCGTTATATCGCCTGCGGCCTGGGCAATCTCCCGATTGACGGGAACCCCCTATGTTCAACAGGTCTATGGCATGGAGGTTTCCGCGAGGCCGCGATTGGCACGCTTTGCGGTGCGCCACGCCATGGGGGTTACCGCCATCAGTGCTTATACGGCGTCACTGGTGTCGCCCCCCACGAGTCACCCTGCCGTTCAGCTGATTCCCCCTGGGGTCGATCTACCTGGCCCGCGGCGCGAGGGTCAATTGGGGCCGCCGGTCGTGCTCACAGTGGCGCGCATGGCCGAGCGCTACAAAGGCCATGATGTGATGCTCCGTGCGATGCCTTTGGTCCGGGCCCGTGTGCCAGACGTTCGGTGGATCGCCATCGGCGACGGGCCCTTCCGTGCCGGCTACGAGCAGATGGCACGCTCGCTTGGGGTATCGGACAGCGTGCGTTTTCTAGGGACGGTGGATGACGCTGAACGCGACCAATGGTTCGACGCTGCCCAGGTATTTGCTATGCCGAGCCGACTTTCGTCAACCGGCGGCGGGGAAGGGTTTGGGATTGTCTACATGGAAGCGGCGGCGCGGCAGCTCCCGGTAGTGGCCGGCAACGTCGGTGGAGCGCTCGACGCGGTGCTCGACGGCGTCACTGGTCTGTTGGTGGATCCCGCTGATCATCTGGCGGTTGCCGACGCGATCGCGGACCTGCTTGTCGACCGGGACCGATCACGAGCGTTGGGCCTGGCCGGATCGATCAGGGCGCGGCAGTTTTCCTGGGAGAAGACCGCGGACCGCTTCGAGGAGCTTTTGCGCGGGGTTGCCCGAGCGGCATGAGAGTTCTCTACACCAACCACACCGGCCAGGTAAGCGGAGGGGAACGCTCACTGATCGACCTCCTGGCCGGCCTGCCCGGCGATGTCACTCCCACCGTGGCGTGTCCCGCGGGTCGACTGGCCCGCATGGTGGAAGGTCTCGGAATCCCTGTCGCCACCGTTCCCGAGACTGATGGGAGCCTTCGCATTCATCCGTGGCACAGCAGTCGCGCAATAATCCAGATCGGTTGGGCGGCGCTGCGCCTTCGGTATCTGGCCAGCCGGACGGGTGCACAGCTAATTCATGCGAATTCCATCCGCGCTGGGGTCGCCGCCATCCTTGCCGCCCGCATGGGCGGCCCACCCGTCGTGGTTCACGTCCGTGACTGCTTGCCGCATAGCGGGCTGGCAGACATCAGCCGCCGTCTCCTGGTGCACAGTCGCTCCCTGCTGATTGCGAATTCGCTCTACACGGCGGCCGCGATCGGCGGGCGTTCCGGATCGTCCCGATTGTTCACCATCTACAACCCAGTCGATCTCGAGCGTTTTAATCCCGACGCGATCTCGCCTGATGCTGCTCGCCGCCAGCTCAACCTGGACCTCGAAGGTCCGGTACTTGGTGTGATCGGTCAGCTCGCGCCGTGGAAGGCTCAAGACGACGCGATCCGTTGCTTGAGTCAGCTGATCGCGAGGTGGCCCAAGGCCCGCCTGCTGATTGTCGGAAAGGCCGTCTTCACGGCAAAGGCCGCCCGCTACGACAATCTCCAGTACGCCAACTCCTTGAAGCGCCTGGTCGACGACTTGAAGTTGGGCGATGCCGTCCAGTTTCTGGGCGAGCGCGAGGACATCCCTGAGATTCTTCGGGCGCTCGACCTGCTCCTGCTGCCGTCCTGGCACGAGCCGTTTGGTCGCAGCGTGGCCGAGGCCATGGCGATGACGACGCCGGTCGTGGCGACGGATGAGGGCGGACCGGCGGAGTTCATCACGGATACCGTTGACGGAATTCTGCTTGCCCCTCGGCAACCCACGGTGTGGGCCGAAGCCGTCGACGAGTTGCTGAGGCAGCCGGGCCGGCGGCTTGAAATCGGTCGCCGAGGCGGCATCACGGCTCGACGATTTGGTCGCAGCTCCCATGTCGCGGAGGTGCTCAGCGTCTATGGCGAGGCCTTGACCCTGAATTGACCAGCGTCAGCATCGTCCACGACTACCTGACCCAACGGGGTGGCGGTGAGCGTCTCGTTCTGTCGATGCTCAAGGCCTTTCCCGATGCTCCGTTGTATACCTCGCTTTATCTTCCTGACGGCACGTTTCCTGAATTTCGCTGGGCGGATGTGCGGCCGCTCTCGCTTGATCGTTTTGGCGTACTACGCCGTCACCACCGTCTCGCACTTCCGCTGCTCGCCCAGGCCTTTTCCCGGCTGGTGGTCGGCTCAGACGTCGTCCTCTGCAGCTCGAGTGGATGGGCGCATGGCGTCCGGTCGACAGGCCGCAAGATCGTCTACTGCCATACGCCGGCGCATTGGCTTTACCAGAAAGACCGATACCTGGGCGGGCGCCATCGGCTGGCAGGCGCCGTAATCTCGGTGCTCGGCCCGGGGCTCCGTGAATGGGACTATCGGGCCGCAAGGTCGGCGGACCTTTATCTGACCCAGGCCACCTCGGTCCGTGATCAAATCCGGCTGATCTACGGAATCGATGCCAACGTGGTTCCGGGACCGTACCGGTTGACGACGGACCACCCAGCGACGCCGGTCCAGGGACTTCGGCCCGGATATTTCCTCTGCGTCTCCCGGCTTCTCCCATATAAAAACGTCGATGCGATCGTGCGGGCATTTGCCGACCTGCCCGACGCAACCCTGGTGGTCGCCGGTGGTGGGCCGGAATCAAGGAGGCTCGTGAAAATGGCTTCAGCGAACGTCCGCCTAGTCGGCACCGTGAGCGACGATCAGCTTGCCTGGCTCTACGCCAACTGCGCCGGTGTGATTGCGGCCGCCTATGAGGACTACGGCCTGACGCCGATCGAGGCCGCCGCCTTTGGCAAGTCGGCCGCAGTGCTGCGGTGGGGCGGCTTCCTGGACACAGTTGTCGAGGCAGAGACGGGAACGTTTTTCGATGCGCCCGCGCCGGCCCAGGTTAGATCCGCGGTCCGGCGTTTGCAAGCCTTTGGGCTGGATAGCAACGCAATCCGGGCTCACGCCGCGCGCTATTCCGAAGATCGGTTTATTCGGCGGCTACGGGAGCTGGTACTGGGCCGATCCGCTCCCGCCATAATGGAAGCAGGCAGGGTCGGGTAGTGCGATTCCGCGAATACATGCGGGCGTTGAGGCGGCGGGCGTGGATTCCCGTCCTACTGGTATTCGTCGCGGTCGTGACCGCGGGGGGCTTCGCCCTCCTGTCGCGCCCGTCCTACACGGCGACCACCTCGGTCTTCGCCGCGGCGCCGACCGGCAGTACCCGGACGGTCAGCTTTTCGCAAACTGCAAACTCGCAGACGCTCGCCCAACGGGTCATTCAGAAACTCCATCTGGACGATTCACCGGATAAGCTGGCCAAGCAGATTCAGGTCCGTTTCGTTGGAAGTAACCTGTACAGTTTGTCGGTAACCCGCCCCAGCGCGAGCGAGGCAACAGCGGTCACCAACGAAATCGCCGCGCAAGCCGTCGCTCTGTATCGACAGTTCGCCACTCAAGCGGCGACCGATCCAAACGATCCCAGTCTGGCAAAGCTGCGCCAGCGACTTCGTGACGACTACGCCTCAGCGCTGACGGCGCGGCTCAAGTTCCAGGCCGCGCATCCAAACGCCATCCCGACCCAGAACAAACCCCCCCAAGATGTGGCCGCAGCAGCGCAGCTGCTCCAGCTGCAGCTTGAAGAAGATGCCGCCAGCCAGGCCTACCGAAGTGTCCTGGCTCAAGCAACCAAGCAACAGCTTGACCAGTTTTCGCAGGCACCCGATTTCAACGCGTTTGTCCTCGACCCGGCCCTCGCCAAGCGCGACAGCGGGGCCCAGATCACCAACGCGCTGATCGCTGCCGGTGTCGCGCTTCTATTGGGAATCGGACTCGTCATCTTACTCGAGCACCTTGACAATAGATTGCTCCAGCATCCGGAGGCCGCGGAAGAGGTCATCGGGGCGCCCGTGATCGGCATCATTCCTCGGGCCACCCCTCAAGGCCTCCGGTCGAGCAAAGGGCCCGGCGGATGACTCCCGTGAAGCAAGGACTGGTCCTCACCCCCGATACGCTGAATACGCCGTTTGCGGAGTCGTATCGCAGCTTGCGAGCGAACATCGGCTTCAGCAGCCTGGACCAAACGGTGAAGACCATTCTGGTAACGAGCGCCTCGCCACAAGAGGGAAAGAGCACCACTCTTCTCAACCTCGCGATCATCATGGCGCAAGCTGGCCCCCGGGTCATCGCGGTCGATGCCGACTTCCGACATCCAGCTCTACACGTCCTGCTCGGTCAGAGCCTAAACGGGGTCACGCTGCGGCCGGGCCTTTCGAACCTGATGGGCGGAACGGCGACAATCGCTGACGTCGTGCGCCCGACCGCATTTCCGAGGTTGGGCCTCATACCTGCCGGTTTCGTGCCCCGCAACCCTGGAGAGCTCCTCGGGTCACGCCGGATGCGAGCCGTGATTCAGGAGCTCGCCGACCAGGCCGACGTTGTGCTGCTCGATAGCCCGCCCTGTCTTCAGTACGCGGACGCGCTTGTGCTTTCAAGCATGGTCGACGGTGTCCTTTACGTGGTCCGCGCAGGCGCCCAGGACACGATGGCCCAACGGCGGGTGCAGCGACAACTCCAGGGGGCCAAGGCACGCATGTTAGGCGTCGTCTTCAATGGGGTCGAGGCCGGGCAACAGGCTCGCCCGTCGGTTTACAACCGGAATGGCCACAAGGGTCCGCAAAGCGACTAGCGCCTCAGACACAGGCGTTCAGCCAAGAGGTCCTCTGGCAAGGGCGCCCCTTTCGCCCTATACTGCCGCATTCTTCCGGAATGAAGCAGCCAACGCACAACGATCAGCGCAGGTCGTGGTGCCGATGGTCGTGGAGTTGCTTCAGCCCCACTCGGTCATCGACGTCGGCTGCGGTTCTGGCGAGTGGTTGGCGGAGTTCATGCAGCACGGAATTACCGACGTCCTTGGGGTCGATGGCGAGTGGGTAGGATCCGAAGTGCTCAAGATTCCGCAGGACCGACTCATCCCGTTTGACCTGCGCCAATCGCTCACCCTTGACCGCAGATTTGATCTCGTCGTTTGCCTAGAAGTTGCCGAGCATCTTCCGGCAGAGACCGCGGACACATTGGTGAAGTCTTTGACCCGACTGGGACCGGCCGTGCTGTTCTCAGCCGCCATCCCACACCAGATGGGAGTTGGACACATCAACGAACAATGGCCGGAGTATTGGCACGGGCGCTTCGCAGAACATGGATTCCATGTAGTTGATTGTCTGCGGAGGCGTCTCTGGAACGACGACCACGTCGAGGGCTACTACGCTCAGAACATCCTGATTTATGCGAGCGAAGTCATGCTTCCGAAGTTTGGCACGGTGGGCAATCAGAACGGGGGCGGCGCCGTCCTGCCCCTATCCCTCGTCCATCCAAAGGTCTACTTGAGGTCACTCGCGGCAGCGTCCTCGGCCAACAGTGGCCTTGGGTCGCTCCTTCGTGCCCTGCCGCACGCCGTGGGCAAAGCCCTCGTTTACCATCTAACGCGCGCGCGAGCGAGATAGACCACTTCCAGCGCAAAGACGCCCAAGTCGACTGGCACAAAGGTAAAACGGCCGCGAAGCAGGTTCCGGCCAAGTCGATTCGTCAAGCCCCTAAGTGCGCGGCTCAGCACGGGGCGGACTCTTGCTGCCGCCGGATCCAAGCCGTCACGAAGGAGCTGCTTTCTCGCAAGGTAGCGTAGGGTGTCGGTTTGGATCGAGATGCAATACGATCGATTGGTGAAATGCACCTCCCAGCCAGCCCTCCAAAGACGCTCGCAAATCTCCGAGTCCTCGCCAATACGACGCAAAGCCAGATCGTAGCCGCCAACTGCGTTGATGGCATCCCGCCGAAAGAGAACGGCGTGACCAGGAGCGAATGTTGCCGCTCCCTCTACGCGGTCATATTTCTCCTCGTGGAAGCGCATTCGCCATTGCGACAGTAGGCGTCCGGGATTGGCGGGCTGGAGTCGGGTATAGACGACGCCGACGCGCTCATGGGTCGACAAATACTGCTGGCAAACCTGACCCCAGTCGGGCGCCGGGAGGATATCGACGTTGACACAAGCAACATGATCGGCCGTGGACTGCGAGATGGCCGCCATGCGCGCGGCCGATATCCCCAGATTATGGTTCATTCGAACAAGACGAAGGCGCTGCTCGACAGGCAGTGTGTCACGTGTAATGGGAGTCGGCGACCCGTCATCGACGACCCACAGGGCGCCGATCTCGGCGGTCTGGGCCAGGCAGGCGCCGACGGTGGCTCGGAGCGCCTCGATGCGCTCCCTATAGGAGGCAATGACAACATCAATCGTGCTTGACGTCATCATCGAAGCGAATCAAGGAGGAGACTGACATGATCGGAACCGGTCATTTGTGGATCATTCTCGGCCTGCTGCTGATTGTCCTGGTTGTTTACGGTCCCGGCAAGTTACCAGAAGTCGGCGGAGCGATCGGTCGAGGCATCAGTGAGTTCCGCAAGTCATCGTCTGGGCCACTGAAAGAGATCAAAGAAGGCGCTCCCCTCTCACAGGAACCGAGTGCTCAGTCCCGGCAGCCGTCATCCGCAGAAGGCGAGACGCTTCCGCTCTCGAGTAGTGCCAGCCCAGATCGAAAGACATCGGATCGAGCCTAGCCTGGAACGAGATGCCACAACCCGCCGGGACGCTGCGACGGGAGGGCGCGCGTCTCGTTCGCCTACTCGCGAGATCGCTCGGCTACGACATCCGCCGGAAAGGTGTGCTGGGTCGCACGATGGCCGATGCATGCGCCCAGCTTCGAGCTGGTGGGTTCGAGCCGGCGACGGTCTTCGACGTTGGAGTCGGGAGGGGCACACCGGACCTGTACGCGGCGTTTCCAAAGGCTTCTTTCATACTTGTTGAGCCGCTCCGCGAGTATGACAGCATTCTCGACCGGCTGGCGCAGCAATTAAAGGCGATCCCGGTCCGCGCAGTGGCTGGGTCATCCCAAGGAACAGTGAGGATTTCCGTCGAGGGCGAGGGTTCGAGCCTACTAGTGACGGAACGGGAACGATCACGTGAGGTTCCGATGGTTACCCTCGATTGCTTGCGCGAGACACACAGCCTTCGTGGTCCATTCGTCATCAAGGCTGATGTTCAGGGCGGAGAGCTTGAAGTCCTCGCCGGCGCAGAGCAAGTCCTTTGCGAGACTGAAGCTGTGGCGTTGGAGGTGTCGCTCTTCAGTCCACGCGCGGGGTGGCCCCAGTTCGACGACGTCCTCCGGTCGATGGCCCGCAGGGACTTTGTGATCTATGACTTCTTCGGTGGGCACCGACGTCGTGACGGCGCTCTTGCCCAGATCGACATCGTCTTTGTAAAAGCGGCGGGGAGATTTCGCGAGTCGCATGCGTATCCGTAGCAAGCCGGGCTAGGCCGGTGCGCTAGGTTGAGCCACCGTCAAAAGTAGGGGTCGGCGCTAGCGCCGGCCCTTTGTTTTGTTTCCGGCATAACATCGTTGATATTCAGTGGGATCTTTACAACCTTGCGAGATGCTGATACAGAGGATAATCAACAAATTGTTCGCCCACGTAAGGTGCTGAAGACACACTGCAGTCGGTGGGAGAAGTGAAGGCCCCGGCCGGCCGCGTTTCGCGGCGCCGTTTTCTAGCGGTAGCAGCGGTTGCAACGGGAGCTATCGCGTTGGTGCTCAACGATCTGAAGCCTGGCAAGCGATCCGGTGTGGCTACCAAGGAAAGCCCAGTCGGTCAAAGCCAGTCGACGCCTGGAGCCGCGGCTGCTACAAAGAAGACTCCCAAACCTACCCCCGAACCGGAGTATCCCGTTACGCCGTACATCAGTAAAGCGATCCATCTGGATCCCTTAACCTGGAACGCGCTGTCGTTCTATAAGCAGCCGTGGCGCGGCTACCTGGAGACTGTACCGGGCATTCAGTTCCTGGCCGGTATCGGGGTCAATTACAACGCTCCAACGAACGCCAACCACGCCGCGGTTTTGAAGCTGCTGGCCGATAGCGGGTTCAAGTCTGTGCGTCTAGAGATTGGCTGGAATAGCGTCGACTGGAATGAGACCACCTTGAACCAGATCGTCGCGTACCAAACCGTGTTCGCCGCCTGCAAGCGCTACGGAATAACGCCGGTCATCCTCTTGAACGCTAATTCGGGTGGTCCCTGCCCGTCGAAAGGCTACGAGCGCACTGTTCTTGCTGGTGGACAGCCGGGCTCAAGGAATCTTCAACTTGACAACATCGCCGACCTGGTGCCGGGACACAGCGGAGTTTCGAACCTCACCGGATCCACCATGTCCGAGGTGCTGTTTACCGCCATCGACCCAGCGACCCGAACCGTACAGCTCTCGAAGCCGCTTCCCAAGCCGCTGCCGGCCGGAACGTCGATACGGATCGATACGCTCAAATACTTGCCACTCTATCCGCCTGGGACCGCACAGTTTGAACAAACGATAGGCGGATGGTTACGGTACGTTGGGCTGATTCTTGGCCAGCTGCGCGCGGCCGGCATCAATGACGCCGACGTAGAGGTCTGGAACGAGATGACCTTTGGCTCGGGGTTCATTTCCATTAACAACTACTACCAACCGCCCGTCGCCCAGTTCCCCCAAACGGACCCGCTAAGGGCTGGTGGCCAGTGCTGGGAGCTCGCTCGTAGAACGCGTGACTTCATCAAGTCGAATCAGCCCTCGGCCAAGGTGATCTGGGGGTTCTCGAATACCAGCTTCTTCCACACACCAGTCGTAAACCTGCCGCCTGGGATGGACGGGCAATCCTACCACCCGTACGGGACGAACAAACGGGTCATCCCAAGAGACTTCCCGCCACGGCGATTATCGGTGCTCTTCCTCGAGCACTACATTCCGACCAACCTCGTTTGGTGCATGTCCGAGGGCTGGGCGCATCTCGGAACCAGTCTCGAGTACCTGATGCGCCTGATCAATCCGTGGAACCGCGTGAGAGATGTGCCACCGGGTACACAAGTGTTCCGGCACTACATGACGGAACACGGATTCTCAGCGGGAGATGCAGGTGTTTCCGATCGCAACGCGGCGTTGGCGTTTAAAGCAAAGTCGGCCATCCGCGCCTTGCTCTTCTGGCTGAATAAAGGCATCACGAAGGTCGACATCTACGCGGCCTACGACAGCCGCGATCAGGGCATGGGGATGCTCTTCGCCCAGCCTGCGCCTAAAGATTACGCGGCCTACTTCGAACAGCAATTGATGTCGCCAGCACTGCAGGCGATCAAGAATGTCGTCGGACAGTTTGCCGACGCCCAACCGCTGGGTCAAGTTCGTCAGCTCGACGTGGACGTGACGTCGATTGGCGGTCAGCCGAAGGTCTTCGAGGGCGATGTCACTCATCCGCCGCTCTACTACCGTGAGATGTTCACCTTTCTTCCGTACCAGGTGAACCCGCGCAAATTCATCTGCGCGATCTACGTCATGTCATATGACATCACGAATCCGCCGCCCGCGATGGATTTTCGGCTTCGGGTTCGAAATGTCAATGCGTTTGGCGCGCGGATCTCCTTGTACGATCCCATCTTGAACAAGGTTGTTCCCTGCACGATCTCTGGCAGGTCCGGCACTCAATTCAGCGTCAGACTTCAAGCCGTGGAGTACCCCCGCCTACTCGTGATCAGCGAGTAACTGCCGGGGACACCGCCACAAAGCAGCCACAAGGCACGCGGACCAATGAAACTCCTTGTCGTTAGCCATGCCTGTGTCGTCGACGTGAACCAGCGCGTGTATCGCGAACTCGAGTTAATGGGCCATGAGGTTGTACTTGTCGTTCCCGATCGATGGCGC
>Ga0207646_10000909_pt1 | contig 38163 bp, 43 predicted proteins | sample KBSK5502metaG_FD_184343 | JGI IMG/M metagenome (GOLD analysis project Ga0207646, IMG submission 184343) | Corn, switchgrass and miscanthus rhizosphere microbial communities from Kellogg Biological Station, Michigan, USA - KBS K5-50-2 metaG... | ecosystem: Host-associated > Plants > Roots >... | reverse complement strand
GGGATCGAGGTCCAGACGATGACCGTGGCCCGCCATGAGCCGAGCAGCAACAGCACGATGAGGCCGACCAGCGCCCCGGCCATCAGCATTTCATGCAGGACGTCCGAGATCGAATCCTTCACGAAGGCCGAGGCGTCGTCGAGGAGCCTGATCTTCACGCCCTCTGGCGAGATTTGCTCGGCGCGCGGGATCATCTTCTTGATCCCATCGACCACGTCGAGGGTCGAGGCCTCCGTGCTTTTCATCACGACGATGATGACGGTCTGTTTGCCCTTGACCAGCACCGCGTTCTGTTGCACCCGGCCCATGAGCTGCACCGTGGCGACGTCGCGCAGATAGATGAACGCGTTGCCTTCCCGCTTGATCGGAATATCGTTGAAATGCTCAATCTTCGACGGTGACGCGTTCGTCATGACGATCCAGTCGGTCTGTTTGATCTTGATGTCGCCGGCCGGCAGCACGAGGTATTGCTTCATGAGGATATCGTGAATCTTTGCCGGAGTGAGGTGACGGGCGAGCAATTTCTGCTGATCGAGGTTGACCATGACCTGCATGGCCTGGCCCCCGTATGGTTGCGGCAAGATCGCCCCGTTAACGGTTACGAGCAGGGGACGGATTCGCATGTAGGCGAGATTAAAGAGCTCCGCAGGCGTCATCTTGTCGGAGCTGAGTTCGAGCATGGCCACCGGGATGGAGGAGGGCGCGAGACGCATGACCATGGGCGGGGAAATATCAGGCGGCAGCGCCTTCACGACGTTCTGGCCAATGGCCACGATATCCGCTTCGGCCCTGCCCACGTCGACGCCGTCCTGGAGATAAATATTGGTGATGCTGCTGCCAAAGTACGAGTGGCTATGGATGTACTTGATGCCTTCCACCGTCGAGGTCAGGAAGCGTTCGAATAGATAGGTGATGCGCCCTTCCACCTGCTGCGGCAGCAGGCCAGTGTAGACCCAGACCACGGCGGTGACGGGAATCGTGATATTCGGAAAGATGTCGGTCGGCATGTGGAGCACCGTCTTGGTGCCCAACAGCACGATAAGGATGGACATGACGACGAAGGTGTACGGCCTGCGTAAGGCAATGAGGACAATGGCATTCATGTGCGAACTCTGTCCAAAGCGATGTGACTATCCGTCATTTGGACACCGCTCACCCACAGCACCTTGTTGGTGAGGGATGCAATGACATCCCTCTTGCAAGCCGGTCGTCGGCGTCGAAATGCAGCAAGATTATGCGGTCCGACCGGCAAGCCGCAATTACTGACGATGTTTTCGACCTACCAAGGCGCAGTCATTCTTCAGTTCATAATAAGGAAGAGAATCGCCGAACGAGTATCTTTGGCGGATTGACAGCGCCACAGTGAAGACTTCTCATCTCCTAAAAACATGCGCGCGCATAGTTGTGATTGATCTCGTGTTCTTGAAGTGGGTCGCTCACCCGCACCCTGCCTCGGCACATCAGCTTCTTGTACGGACATCGCTCCAAGACCTTCTCGATCCCCCGACTCTGCCACTGGCCGATCATGTTCCGAATCAAGAGTGACCGTCATGATCCTCACATGCTCCGTCTCCTACCAGAATATGAGCTTGTTCTACGGTCCACCTCTGCCGGTTGCCGCCTCTCCCCTTCCTGTCCCGATACCAGATCTGAGTCGTGATGGGCCGCGACGACCGCCAAACTGACCATCCAGTTACAGAGCATTGCCTTCGTGAACACGGTCAGCAGGCCCGCTTGGCCATGCTGGGCATAGTAATTCGTTTTGGCTTCTGCAATCGCGATCAGCTTGGTGCCGACGACGGAGATTTGATCATCGCCAGCGGTGGTGATCGCGATCACAAAAGAAGCGCATACAGTGTGCTCCCCAGAAGATTACCCAAAAAAACCCAGCCCCAGTTCGCGAGCACACGACGAATGGAATAGTGATTCCTCCCCACAACTGCCGCGCGAGGAATCAACTCGAAGCTCCCCGTGATGATCTCTGCTCCGAGCAGGACCGCCAACGCGAGCCCGAAGGGAAAGAGCACGGAGCCGACGATCCGGAATCCGTTTTCTACCGCTACGGTCACGGCCATGCTGGTGCCGATCCCCAGATAGGCGCCGGCCAGCATCCCTCGAATCACTAGGTGTCGAGCCGGCAAGCCCAGCTTCAGGTGGCCGCCAGCCAGCATACTCTCGACATCCCCTTGAGGCTTGACGTAATCCATGATGACCCTTCGTTTCGTGATGTGTCACAGTCGGTCGTCCCGCTGCCGCGCAGACATCGGTGCTTCCATGCGTACCCTGTTTGGCTCTCTGTTCCAGACAAGTGGACTGAGCAAGTCAGATGCCAGCCTGATGCATACGATGGCTCTTAAGAAAATTTCTAATTGATATAATAACTTAGGTAAGACTTGTGCGATGCTTAGTGGCTTGGACCAACGAGCGTGCAGCCCCGATATCCCGCGATTTATCGCGAGAACTTGTGATTTTCCGCGAGGGCAAGGAATGAGGACTGCTGAGTCTGGTTCAACGGAGGGAGGTGTGTAGGTCGTGTCAGCCCCAGCTTCTTCATCCGACTGCGGAGCGTGCTCGGGTTGAGGCCTAACTGCATCGCCGTACCAAGTGGCCCGTAAATCCGCCAGCCGGTGTGCTCCAGGACTCGGAGAATTTGGAGGCGCTCACAGTTCACAGGTTGTTCGGTCACCTCAACCTGGTTCCGAGGTGGGATCATAATGAGTTCGTCCATCTCGACCAGATGGGTCCGAGTCAAAATCGCCGCCCGCTCAATGACGTTCTGGAGTTCGCGGATATTGCCTGGCCAGGCATACTGCGCCAACCGCTGCAGCGACGACTCATCAAACACGAGGTCGCCACGGTTGAACTTCACCCGGCATTGCTGGAGAAAGTGCTGTGCCAGCAGCGGAATGTCCTCCAACCGCTCACGCAGGGGCGGGAGAGTAATCGGAAATACCTTCAACCGATAGAATAAGTCCGCCCGAAACCGGCCCTGTTGGACAGCTTGGGCCAGATCCGCATTGGTTGCGGCAATGAGGCGAACATCGACCGGAACGGACCGTGTCCCACCGACTCGATCCACATGGCGATCCTCCAACACCCTCAGCAGTTTGGCCTGCGCTTCCAACGGCATCTCCCCGATTTCATCGAGAAATAACGTTCCGCCATGCGCGAGTTCAAATCTGCCCTGGTGCCGTTGCACGGCCCCGGTAAATGCCCCTCGCTCGTGACCGAACAGTTCGCTCTCCACGAGGCCACTGGGAAGCGCGCCGCAATTGACGTGCACAAAGGGCTTGTCCCGACGGGGACCGCCCTCTTGGATGGCGCATGCCACTAATTCTTTCCCGGTGCCCGTTTCCCCTGTAATCAAGACTGTGCTGGGTGTGACAGCCACCGCCTCAATCTGAGCCAATACCTTGCGAAACACCTCGCTCTTGCTGACCAGGATTCCACGGTTACGTTCATACTTGATCTCTTCAGTCAGATACGCATTCTCCTTCGTCAACTGCTGACTCAGCCGAGTCAGCTGCTCATAGGCCCGCACATTGTCGATCGCCAGCGCGACCTGAATCGCAACCTGGCGTAAGAACTCCAGCATCTCGGGATCTGGCTCTCCCGATGCGACACTTCCGATATTGAGTGTGCCCAGGCAATTGCCTCGGACCAGGAGAGGGAGATTCACCATCCGCCCCAAGCCTTCCTGGACATAGAATTGGTCTTCGAGAAACACTTGCTCTTGTTGTAAGCGTGGGCGAACGTGCACTTCGCGATGGTCATAGACCCATCCGACGGCGCTGCCCACTCGCGGAATGATGGCGTCACGCTGGAGTACCCGCTTCTGCATGCTTGTCTCAAGCGCGTGGAACCGAAACTCATCGTGTTCGGGTGCATACAGCAGGATCCCAGCTCGTTCCCATGGCACGACGTCTTTGATCCGTTCGGTGCACGCTCGCCAGAGACTATCCATATCGCGCTGTGAATTCAGCACATTCGTGACTTCGAGCAAGGCGTGGTACCGACGATCGACTTGCGTCATACTCGCCCGTCCCTTGGGTGAAATCTTCATCGTGACACGGAGTCCTCAATACACATTCGTATGTCTAGACGACCAGCGATCTCCAAAGCGTTATCAACCTTCGATAATCACATTGTTCTGCAGCCGAATTGCTTATGACGAAATAGGCAATCTGCATACCTGTGTAGATTCCTCTACCACAAGGCCGCAACTCACGGATCTTTTTGCAGTATGTCAGCAGACCTCTTTCCGTGACGGAGAAACCTTTCCGGATGAGCGGACCGATGACCAGCGCATTGTGCGACTCCGCACTGCACGCAGCGCTATGTCTGTTCTTCATGTTCCGAGAAAATTGTACTCTTGACTGACTCAACACTTGAAAATTGGTTCAGAAAGCAGTTGAGGAACCAGCGCGAGATTGGACTTCGCAGGATCTGTGGAAAGCTATGTGGGATGGGGGTATTTGTGGAATGGGCTTACAAATGAACGCACATTAGAATGAATTTTCCCCGTATCGTACTGCTCCACTTCATTACCGGACAGCGTGTTTCTTGTTTTGGTCATCCATTCTGCTGGGACTACGGCCGGCGAGCGAGCATTACCCATCTATATGATTCAGCTATCTGTATGATCCGGCCAAGCTTGCTCGCTCTTCTCTCACAGGGTAGCCTGTCTGATCCTCGATTGCGCGCATCGAGCGACCGTCGTCCATCTAAATGATCCCTCCGAGCTCGCTTGCTTTCCCTCTCTTGGAAGGGCCCCCATGTTGGTCTAAGTGCGGCCGTCGAACGAGGCCCTTCTCAGGGCGCGCGTTCCGGGAGCACAGGACCAACGTGGGGGCCCTTCCAATCTTTTTCATCGTGCGCGTTCTGCGAGCAAGGAGGGCACCTGGCCGCTCCCTCCTAATCCCTCTGAGACCGCGCGTTGCGCGAGCACAGCAGGTAATCAGCCTCCATCCACTTCTCTGCTCCGGAAGCAAGAAACCAGGACGGAAAATGGTGACATTCTGATTAATCGAGAATGGCCATCAGCATTTCTCGACACACGGCGTCCCGGGATTACCTTCTTTTGTCTTAGCAATTCTCCCCTTGGTACGATTTCCCTTTCCGAATAGCCTGTCTCCCCTTTCCGCCATATAATTCAGCGTGAACGAATCGCGTTATGTCCCACCTGTAAGAGGTCGTCATGAAGCTCCCGCGTAAACAAGCCATCGTGGTCTGCGAAGCGATCGAACGATGGAAACAGGACGGTGTGATTCCCGATGCGCAGGCTGCGTCGCTGGCCGCGACGATCGAAGTGCAATATTTTGACTGGCGAAAGCTGGCGAAGTATTCCTTCTGGATCGCCCTCTTCTCGATCGTCTCCTCGGTGAGCGCCGCGCTCTCCGACCGGATGCTCCGGGACTTGCTCGAAGTACTCTTCAAGGCCCCTGCGACGGTCAAATGCGCGGCCCTCTCACTCGTGGCTGCCGGGCTCTACCGGTGGGGACTCGCCAAACGACAGCAGGCCCCTGACAAGGTCTATCGCAACGAAGCCATTTTCTTTCTTGGCGTGCTGGCCACAGCCGGAGCGATTTCCCAACTCGGCATCGTACTCGACACAGGCAGCGGGCACTTCTCCTTGCTGCTGTTGCTCTCATTCCTGACCTACGCAGTCCTCGGCGTCATCCTCGAATCGAATTTGATCTGGGTCTTCTCATTGGCCTCGCTGGGCGGATGGATGGGCACGGAAACGGGCTACATGTCCGGCTGGGGCGCCTATTACCTTGGCATGAACTATCCCCTGCGCTTCGTCCTCTTCGGAGGCCTGCTGACCGGCTGCGCGTTAGCGCTGGAATCCCACCAGATTGGGCGACGCTTTTTTCGCAGCACGCTGGTAATGGGCCTGTTATATCTCTTCATCGCGCTCTGGATCATGTCGATCTTCGGCAACTATGGGGATATGCACGCCTGGGAACGGGTGAAACAGATAGAACTGTTCCACTGGTCAATTCTCTTCGGCGCGGTTGCCGGCTGGGCTATCTACCATGGCTTGAGGCACGACAACGATATTACAAAAGGCTTCGGCTTGACGTTTCTCGGCATCAACTTGTATACCCGCTTCTTCGAATTATTCTGGAACAACCTGCACAAGGCCATCTTCTTCGCTCTCCTGGGGCTGAGCTTCTGGTACATCGGCAGCAAGGCCGAAACAATCTGGAATCTAGGCAAGCGAGAAGAACGTAGCCCGCTTAAGGCTGGAGAGTAGACCTACGGCCCCCCCTCTGCTTAGGGGATAACAAAGAATCAAAGAAACAGCAAAGAAACAGGGTCAGGTCTTGCAATCCTACATCAAGACCTTCTCGCCTGAAAAACCAACCTGACCAGATATATTTCTAATCGCTCTGCACCATGAATCCAGCCCGTTTCGCGGCGCGCGGCGGTTTTCTGCCTTCTGATAGCGAATTGATTTTCCGGTTGCCGGGCTTAGCCTGGTGCCAATTCGGCGTTAGATGTAGGCGTGTTCGTCTCGCTTGGCGAGCTTCAGGAGAATCACTTTCTTCTTTTGGTCGTCGACATCGTAGAGCGCACGGTAGGGTCGGACTCTCAGGCGATACTCGGCGGTGAACTGGGAGACGATGATCTGACCAGTAATCTTCTTCGTCCGTTTCCCCGCAGGTCGCGGGTTCGTAGCAAGCGACCTGATGGCAACCACGATGGCGGCTTTGTAGTCAGCGGGGATTTTCGTTAGCGCTTTTTGGAAAAGCCGCTCGACCCGTTCGCTGGGAAAAACAGCCTCGTAGGGCAACTACAGCCCCATTTTCTTAAATAGACGCTCGGCTAGAACGGCCTTTCCCTGCGCATACTCGGTGCGTGCCCTTGCGACCTCTCCAAGCAGTTTTTTGTCCTTCAACTCGTCCAGGGCGTCGACCAGGTCCAGCATGTCTTCATAAGGCACCAGGAAGGAGACCGGTTTCCCGTGGGAAAGGACCATCGATGGGGATTTCGACCGAATCAGCTTCGAGAGTTGTGCTTGCGCCTCTCGAACGTTGACCGGCTTGGCTTTTCTGAGCAAATTACTTGCACTCATGTGTACTCTCCAGTCGTATTGCAGATGTATATACATATCAGGATTGATTCGCTAGGGCAAGACCACTGCAAGGAAGGAATAGCGGCAAGATGTCAGCCCGTGGTCAGCGACGTCCCGCCGGGCAATGGTTACTCAACTCAAGATCGAGTTGGAGCAAGAAGAAGACGGCCGCTGGATCGGTGAGGTGCCGATGCTACCTAGCGTGATGGCGTGTGGGCAGACGAATGCTGCCGCGCTTGCGGCTGTCCAAGCCTTGGCCCTTCGTGCAATGGACGATCGCCTCGAGCTGCCCCCGAGGAGTTGCTGAACGTCTCGCTCATTGCCGCATGAGCCGTCGGCCTCAACGCAATCACGGGCGACATATAGCAGATTCAATACAAAATCGTGGTGAAGCAGAAGAAAATTTGCACTAGAACGTCATCGATCCTGGAGCGAACAGGGACACCTTCGAACCCTCACTGGGTTTCAGAGGGACCGTCGATTCTGGTTTGTGATCGCATCCTCCAGATCAGAGAGGATCGTTGGCATCAGGTCCTTGAACATGGTGTCGTACCAGAGATCGGAGGGGATTGCGTACGCCCAATAGACGCCTTCGTCATGATCTGCCTGATACTGCTTTTCCCAAATCACCTGACCCGAAGTCCGATCTTCTAGACGTAACTCGATCGACAAATCGTTCTTCACCTTTCCGGCCGGCAATCCGAGCAGCCACAGAAGTTCACCATAGATTGAGAGGCCGTAGGAATACAGGGTGCCGTCATACCGAGTTGAGAGGAGCGTTCCTCGCAGGATGAGCTCACCATCACTCTCACGAAAGGTGAAGAAGGTCTCCTTAAACAGATGCCGATTCTGTACCTCCAGGGCGAGTGCCTTTGCCATGTCTTCGGTCGGCTTAAATTGCCATAGGCCTGAAGCAACATGACCTTGAATGGTCTCCGGCGCGTTCAACTCCTGCCATCCGAACGGCATCAGAGGGATCAGCCTGAGTCCGAGATTGTTTGTGTTCTGGCTGGGACGGTGGTCAATGAAGGGCACCACCGCAACAGACATGGCTACGCGGGGAGATTGTTTAATCGGGTCTGTCGGGATGTAGGCCCACCCCCGTTGAGAGGAGCAGCCTGCTGCGAGCCATGCAACCAGAAAAACCGGAACCAGGCATTGCGTCGCCTTCGTCACGCGTTTCCTCTCATACCTAAGGCCGAACCACCACCGGCATTTGACCCTGTATTTCATGGCTTCACCGGACCGGTGAGCTTCCCCAGTGGTTGTACCACCGTGAATGTGAGCCACGCAAACCACGAATGCTCAGTGGCAGTCAACCTCTTCCCCTCGTTGAATACGTTCATCAAAAGAAGCCATCAATGTTCACACGACAGGGCTTGAGAAGGTTACGGATCGCCTTTCCCCGCCAGAGCAGATCGTCAGCCATATGACACAGAAAATGAAGCAACCTTCATTACGTAGAGACCTGCCATTGTGTTGGGACAGAATCGAATGAGATAATAACTTTGCGGGGACACCGCGACTGGTTTGCCCCGTATGGAATCTGTCTCGTGTCTGGTGGAGCGAGGAGAACTGTCCTTGATGCGCCCACCTCCCCTCACTCTCCTCCTCGGTGTCTTGCTCCTATCGGGCTGTGCCCGAGAATCCGCGTCTGTATTGGACCCTACCTCGCGCGACCCTGGCCAAGACCACTGGAAAATTGCGTCCTACTACAGCCGCGAGGCGGCGGTGTCACGCCAACAGGTCGAGGTGTTGACGGAACGGGTGACGATCTACGAACGGCTGTTCGGGCGGGAGTCTGACTGGGTGAGCGGCACCAGGCTCTTAGTACAGTTCTATGAAGAAGCTGCACGCGAACAGGATCGGCTCGCCGATCTGCACCTGGAACTGGGCAGAGGTCGGTCGCCCGGTCCGTCCACACAATCACGAGGTCCTTAACCGCCACCCTCGTCGTGGCATAGGGAGGAACGTATGACACGCCACACCATGACGGGTCTGTTGCTCGCCATCCTGCTGCTGACCGCAGCCTGCGGCACCACGGTCCAACCGGGCCAACGGGGGTTGTTCTGGCGTCCATTCTCCGAGGGGCTTTCCACCCAACCGCTGAAGGACGGGTATTACTGGCGGGCGCCCTGGAACGACGTGTACCGCTACGATATTCGGTGGCAGAGCTTCACCGAGGATATTGATGCCTTGAGTGCGGATGATCTCCAGGTGCTCATTAAGGCGGCCATCATCCTCCGGCCCGTGCCGGAAGAATTGTACTTTCTGAACCAGGAAGTAGGCGCCGATTACTACCCGCGGATTGTCAAACCCCAGTTTATGGCAACGGTGCGCAGTGTGGTCTCCGGCTATAGCATGGTGACGGTGCCGGAAAAGAGCGCGGAGATTGCGAGCAAAGTCCAGGCGGTGGTGGTCGAAAAACTCAAAGGCCGTCACTTGGAAGTCCAGAGCGTCGCCTTAGCCGATGTCGATTTTCCGCCCATCGTCTTGCGAGCGATTGAGCAGAAGCAGGCGAAGGAACAGGAAAAGGAACAAAAAGAATTCGAACTGACCATCGCGGCCAAGGATGCCGAGATTGCCCGCACCCGGGCGAAAGGCGAGGGCGATGCGATCAGGATTCGGGCCGACGGTGAGGCCGAAGGGCTCAAGATCCGGGCCATCGGACAGGCAAAGGCGCAGGAGACTATCACGCAGACACTCACACCAGCCTATCTTCAGTACAAATTGTATGACAGCCCGAATTCCAAACTGATCCTCTTACCTGACCAGCTGAAGGCCCCGATCCTCATCAATCCGGGGGAACCACCTAATGCAGGACCAAGAGTCCCCATTCCCTAAGGGTGGGAGGCAGCATGGGTTCGGGGGCATGGTCATAACGGACTATGGTTGACTTGCAGATAACAGTCTTTGAGAAAACCTTCCGCATTCCATGCGGGAAAAGGACGAGCGCCATGCAGCGAGCACTAGTCTATCTCCTGTTATTGCTACCCCTGTCCGGCTGCGGGGTGTTTCTCCCCTACATGTACGATGCGGGAAAACTTGAGGACCGTTTGACCGTGTCGACGCCGAAAGAGCAGGTATTGAAGAATTTCGGGAAACCGGACCGTGTGGTGCAGGATGATGGGCAGCAAGCCATTTGGGAGTACCGGGTCTACCCAAAAGGCGAGTGGGTTGGGTACCTGCTCCACTGCCCATTCTTTCCTAACTGCTATTTCCCGGGGGAGCCAGCCAAACCCTATTACTTGGTGCTGCAGGAAAATCGGCTTTGCATGTGGGGCACGCCTGATGTCGTCCGTACGTTGGCCTGGAAAGTCTGTGGGAGGGCTGCGAGGCCGGAGGGATCTCAGGCGATCAGAGCTCTCGTGAGGAGAGGATTGCAGGTTTCCGTGATTCCTGTGTTCATGCCTCCCACCATCACTCCATTACCACAGCGGCTGGCGTTGTTGTCAGTCGCTGGGTCCACAGATGACCGGGTCATCTCATGGTTCGATCTCACGCTAAATTTTTTGCGCACCAGACATCGGGAGTTAGTGCTTGTTGAACGGGAGGATCTCCGAACAGTCCTTGATGAGGTTGGCATTCAATATACCGGACGAGTCGATGAGAATACGACGATTCGCGTGGGCAGACTCGTCGGTGCGGACAGTCTGCTGACCTATCGTCTGACCCAATCGGGAACTGGCGAGCCGTTGTCCGCGTCCTTCGAACTTCGGCTTCTTACGGTGGAAAGCGGTATCACGGTGTTTCGCCAGATCGTCTCGTCGACAAGCAGTGTCTTTGCGGCAAAGGCAGCCACGGGTCAGCTCTATGAGTCATACCCCATTGCCCGTCGTCTTGTGATCGAGGAAGCCGCTGCCTATGGGCTAGCCGCCCTGGCTGCGGCATTTGGCGACAATCCTCTGGGGGTGGTCGCTGACTACAGCTGGCCCGGCGAGGGAGTGAAGCTGCTCGGTCTGCTCCACGGGGGCCCTGCTTTCCTGGCAGGACTCAAACCAGGCGACCAGATTCTCGCGTTGAATGGTCAGCCATTGGGAAGTTGGACAGATCGGATATCGCTTCCCCTTCTTGTGACCGTTGAACGGGATGGGACGAGAATGGAGATTAGTGTACGGCAGTAACTCGCGGACGACCTCGAAACTCCACGGCCTAAGCAGGAGTCCCTGTGCTAGCATCTCCTGCACCATGCTTCCCACAGCATCGGCTCGTCTCTCCTTGGTCGGGCACAGGGCTCAGAGCCTACTGCATACATGTGAATCTCGGACATTCCCTCCTCCTTGGTTGGGGAGAATTCCCGATGATCACCGAGGGGGGAGTTTCACATGATCGCTGACATGAACGGAGTCAGGCGAGGATGACGAAAAGCACAAGTACCGATCGCGAGGAACAACTCGTCATCTTTCCAGGCTCCCTGTCTCGTGTCATTGGTGCGCAACATCGCGCCACTCGGCTTCCGGAATGAACTTCCTGTACGCCTTTTCGATGTCGTCCGGTGACGGTGGCTCTTTCCCATCGTGAGCATAGAGCCAGGTATCGATCGCCACCATCTCATCAAGAGAAAGGCTGATCGGTGGTTTATGGATCATCGGCATGGGGCTTTCTCGATCGTGGGTATCTCTTACGCCAAAGCCAGGGACCACGTAACACGGCGGGCAAATGTTCGACTCAGCCAAATATTCGATGACGCTTGTGGCATGCCCACTCCCAGGAAATGCTTCCGGTTGCTCGGTATCTGTGGGCCGCTGTCGATACTCGGGGCTTGCGACAAGACGTTCGATACGTTCCGTGAAGTGATTAAAGAAATGCGGTCCATACGGGGGACTGGGACGTGCGTCTGGTTCGCCAGCGGCTGGCTTCAATTCTCGGAAAAAGTCGTGGCAGAGAGTACATTGCGCTTTGCCGACAGCAAATTCTGTTCGACCGGCTCCCACCTTTCCAAAGATGAGCATTTCGCCCAGGTCCGCTCGTTCCTTGACCGACATCTCCCTGACATCGGTGATCTTCGTCTCGGCAGGAGGCTCAGCAGACACGAGGAATGACCAGAATCCGAAGTAAATCAGCGCTATTACCGCGAAACCCGTGAAACTCCTCATAGGCGTTCTCCGACTTCGGCCCGTTCGGTTTGGGAAACCAGCGCCTGATCCTTTACCGCTACCTCAGTTTCCTCGTGTGTGTTGTCTAATTTCGGCGCCATCGCGATACTCTATGGTCTTGAACTGTGACCCATCCTTATTCCAGACCACCCAGAGTCCGTGTTCCTTGCCTTCTCGATATTCGCCTTGAATGTTCTTATACTGATATTCCCAGCCCATCCATGGACCATGCTTCAGATCTCCCTTTTTGCAAAAGCGCATGTATCCCGCCTTCCCCCACCTTTCAATTGCGTCGGTCGTGCCCACAGGGCAGTGGAATTCCTCTTGAGTGATCAACTTGAAGGTTGCCTTCATGTTGCCACTGATGAACCAAGGAATGAGAAACGTAAATGCGGCAATTCCCAGCGCTGAGATTACCAGTAGCAGCACAATGAACTTAGCTTTTTCTTTGAACATGATCGTTCGTTCAAATACGATCGGAATTAAAGACCCTCCCCGAACTGTACTCCTTGCGGACCATCCGGTTTGAGCAACGGTCTAGCTCATAACGGCTACGGCGCCTCACCTTCTTCGAGCTGCGACAAATATTCGACTATCTTATCGAGAGCCAAATCGTTGAGCTTCATCCTGTAATCCTTCGGCATGATATTGTCCGGGTAGCCCTCGACCACATAGAAGCTCGGCTCGATGACGGATTCGACAATGTACTCGCGGACGTTGGTGGCTTTTCCCTTATATCGTGGGTCTTGAAGTCGTTCGGGCGCAGTCGTCTTCATGGCCAGCTTGGGACCGACTACACCTTCTGCGCCGGGAATGCCTGGTATGGTGTGGCAGGCAAAGCACAGTGCTTTGGTGAACAGTTCGTTTATTGGCTCCTGGCCTGATAAATATAATGGAGGTGAAGGCGGTGCAGGCCCAAATCTGGCAGGATAGATATCGGGGTCATTACTCGGCTTAGGCCAGTCGTTTTCGGGAATAAACTTTCTGTAGGCGTTCTCGATTTCTTGAGGAGCGGGCGGTTTCCTTCCGTCGTGCACATAGAGCCAAGTCCTGACAGCCATAAGTTCGTCGATCGAAAGACTGATGGGGTGCTTGTGGATCTTGACGCCAGGGCTTTCCTTATCATCCATGCCTCTGACGCCAAATCCGGCTACGACGAAGCAGCTGGGGCAGACAAGTGACTCGGCAATGTATTCAAGCCCGGTCGTTGCGGTCCCGGAACCAGGAAAGGCTTCCTTTTGGACTGTATCGCGTGCTTCCGGTTTGCCGACTTTATATCGAGGATCCTTGAGCCGTTCTTTCGCGTGTTTCGTAATCCCGTAGAGATTCGGAGCCCGTTCGCTCAGAAATCCTTTCTGAAACCCATGACAGAGCGGGCATTGTGCTTTCCCGACTGAGCCTTGGATTTCACTGCCCCCCACCTTTCCGAAGATCAGCTTCTCTCCCAATAATGCTCGTTCCTTGACCGGCATCTCCCTGATATCAACGATCTTCTTCTCAGCAGGAGAATCAGCAAACAGGAAGCCTGGCCAGTATCCGACTAGAGACACTATTACGAAGGCAGTGAAGCTTCTCACAGATGTTCCCAAGCCATCGTGTGTCATTTCGTACCTACTACACAAAGAATGTGAGCGATCCATATCGGATGTGGTTCGAGTTGTGCCAAGCGTCAAGGGCGTCTTACCAAGGCCTACGGCCCCTTGGTCGTCCCGGTAAAACTGTTCTCGGTGAAATCCAAATTCATGATCTCCATCTCTGCCGGAGAGAAATCCCCCTCATCGTCTGCTGCTGGAATCTTGGTGAACCCTTGAAGATAAAATCTGGTGGTCCCAGGTGGATCTGGGCTTTGAATGGAGAAACCTCCTAGAGTATGCCCCGGCTTAATCTGGAATGGACTGGGGGTTACATTGCCGTCGTCAACATAACCGGGAGGCAACGGGCCGCTTTCGATAGCGCCCCAACTGACGATGGGACGATCAATGTGACGGGCAAACGACCATCCCCGCGGAGATGTTACATTGACAACCTGTCCGCCAGACTCCAGAGCAAAAAACCAAATTTCTTGGACGCTACTCCGAGCGCTCGTGACCGTATAGGCGTATGTGTACAAGCGCGACTTCGAATCGAATGCCACCTGCATATCCACCGATGCAGTGACTTGGTTGGCCCGCTGGGGTGGAATGATCACTTTTGCCGGTACCGTAACCACTGACATCAGCAAGGCGAAGAGAATCACGAAGCTCCTCACAGATGTTCCTAAGCCTCGGTGAATTCTATCGGGCTTCAATGTTGTTGCCCCCGATCTGTATGCATTGAGAACTATCCGATTTGAACTACCGAGAAGCTCTCTTTAGAACCTGGACAGTTTACGGAGACAGGTCAATTCGAGTCTGACGCCAATTTTGTTTTGGGCCTGAACTTAATGAAAAGGCCCAAAACTATAACGATGAGAATATTTATACTTACCGCCATAGCAAGATACTCCAGAACTCTTTTTTGGGATTCCGTGATATAAACTATCTTGCCGTGCTCATTTACCGCTACAACATGGGTAATCGTCACAGTAGTTGTACCCGTCAAAACGCTATTGGCATTGTAAAACACGTAAGTGCCGGCAATGAGACCCATAGTGAAAAGAAAAAACCAAAATGCTTTCCGCATTGAAGAATCTCCTCAGGTAAGTATTCTCGGTTAGGAATCCAAGCTGAGCCACCGACCTACCTCCCAGTCCCGCTTGTTGTATCACTCTCAACGAAAATTTGAGACCTCCCCGACCCATAGGCTTTGCGAACCTTGCGATTCGAATTCCCGAGAACACCAAAGGTCTAGGCGCAGCCCTATCCAAATCTGAAATGGACATGAAAGGTGACTTCATTTTTGTGATACAGGACTGACTCCAATGGCACGGGCAAATGCTTCCACCCGGTCACGAGGCACTATGCTCGCAACGTACATCGGATCATCAACAAAGGCATCGTGCCACTCCAAGAGAACCTGTACGCCATCGTGAACGTGCAGGTGGAGGCACGGCAGAGCGACGCCTTCACGATCCACAAGGACAGCGGCCTCTTCGAGTAGTGCGGCCACAAGTGGTATGTGGTAGCAATCCGGCTTCGGCCAGATCGTGCCGTAAGCAATTTTCAATGGTGGTGGAATCACGTGGGCAACCAGCCAGCCTGCGAACCTCGCTTCCGCTGGTCCCTCGAAGTAGACAAAGGCATCACGGGGAAATAGGGCCGGAAGCGAACGCAAAATTGCCGTTGCGTCGCGGCTTGGAGGAATAACCCAAGGGTGCTGGTCCTCAAGGCTGGAACCAGCAGCCTCTTCCTTGGTGGCATAGCCAAAGAGGCGCGACATTAGGCTCATTTAGGATGCGCCCTCCAAAAAATGATGCTTCCCCGAACCGTACGCTTGGCGAACCCTTCGGTTTGAAATTCCGCACAGATGAAGGTGATATATGGCGACCCGTTCACCATGAATATGGCCGCGAATCATCCAACGCATCGGCCCTGATGAGTTCTCGTAACTCCGAGAGGTTCCTGATTTTCTGATTAGTCACTCCTCCCCACAGAAAACTGGCATCATTTCCTGATCGCTTGAAAAGAATCACATAGTACGAATGGGCACGGCCTCCCCGCTCATAATGGAGTACGCAGTACTCTTTCGATATGCCACCAAAAATCAATCGACGTGACGATAGCCCTGCTTCAGAAATCACGTCTGTTGCCTGAAATTTCTCTCCTGGATTAGCAATTTTCAAATTAGGGTCTTTAGCAATTTCAGCAAATTTCATAAGCACGGAAGCTGGAATCTCCTTCACACTAGATATGCCACTGAAGGCATCCTCCCGAAGCATGTATTCTTTAGCTTCGGACGACAGCTTCGTAATTGATGCACTGCTCGACACGTAAGTACAAAGCAGAAAGAAGGCTAATGTGCTAGTGACGATCCAAGAAGTCATACAGACCTGCAGAGTTATTTTGCTTGTAAGGATTTACGACAGCTCCCCGTCTGTACCCTTTGCGAACCTTGCGTTTCGAGCTCCGAAGAGAAATTGTTGCATAACGCACACGTTGCGATACGTCTCGCTGCATTAATCTTTTTGCGTAGCAGAGGGCGCGGCAACTTGATTCTTTTCAACTAACGCATCGATAACCTCCAGCAAGGCATAGATTTTGCGGTGCTTCGTTTGTTCGCGAGCCCACGCCAGCGCACGTGCTCCCCCCTCCACAAACGTGTGAGCTTTCCCAAGGCCAGAGATACCATCACGCTCAAAAAAATCGCATGTGTATTCATATTCACAGCAGGATACCGCTGGATAAGCTTTGTCCGCTTGAAGCGCTCCAGCCCAATCCTGCTTCTCCAGCAGCACTCTTATGATGGCTCTTTTGCTGCACCCAAAACGATCCAGCAGCTTCCGCGCTGTCTCGACCTCTCCCTTTCTCGCGAGCGCCGCAATCAACTCCCCTGTACTCCCTGTCTCATCCTGTAACGGTGAGACCAGTTCAAACGCCTCCAAGGCAAGGGCTGTCTCGCCAATCCTCGCCGCATGCCAGACAATTCGCATGAGCCCAGCCGACTGTAACGCCTCTCCCTGTCCGATCTCGTTCGATTTGTCTCGCGCATAAGAAAACGTTAATCCATGGATTTCGGTAAGCTTGGCTACGGGTGTACTCCGTGCTTTCTCAATGGCCCTCCGCAAGGTGGCTCGTGCCGCCTCTTGATGTCCGGTCTCAGCTTGCGCTTCAGCAACCGCCGCCAAATTTCCAACTCGATAGATCCAGTAGTGCCGGTTGTCAAAGTCTTCCTTGATATCCTGCCGCGCCTCAAAAAAAAGATCGTACCGGTTCACGACCTCCAACGCGTCGTCATCGTGCCCCATTCGGGCGAGAAAAGCAGCCGCATCTCCAAATTCCAATGAGGGATGCCATTTCGCCGCCCGAATTTGCTGGATGATCTTGGGGACCACGTCGCGCGCCGCATCGAGATTCCCAATCCCTACGTAAAGTTCGCCGAGATTTAACTGAAGCTGAAGATTGTGACGCGCCGTGGTGAACTCGTCGCCCGCACTCTCCGCAAGATGGTTCCGGTGCTGCTCGTGATAGAGGGCGAGGAGGCGTTCCGCTGTGGTCGTCATCATCTCGACACAACCAGCCCTTCGTTGCGCCCCAAGAAGTGTGTCTAAGAATCTGATGTGGTCTTCAATCCGCAAGGTGCGAGTCTGCTCCTTCGCCCACCGCTCATTCGAGTCAGCCGCCGCTTTGAAGAGGTCTTTGGCCTTTTCACAGGACCGTACCCTCGCTTGACGCTCTGCAACGTCAAGCAGACCATACCCATAGCCAGCCTTCGCAGAAGACACGACCAGCTCTATGGCTTCATCCAAGATTGATTCGACAGAAGGCAGCTCTTCTGCGAGCAACACTTCAGTCGTCATAAGTGCCCCTAGTACACTCACAATCAGACACACTCCGAATATTTTCGCCAGCAAATCGAGATGGTGAAATGAATTGCTCATTCAGATTCCCTCAGTATTAATCAGTGCGTTGCATGAACAATGGTTCCATGCATGAACAATGGTTCCAGACACCCTTTCATCTCCACTCAGACGCGGCATAGTCTCAAGTCATCCTCAAAGAGAGATCCTGCGCCTGGTCAGCAGAAGCCGGCGCGGATGCACAAGCAGGCCGATTGTGAGCATCGCCGATGCACAATGTGAGAAAGAGTCGGAACATCAATGCACACACCTCAACCGCACGGGTCTCTTGATCTTTCTGTACCCCTGGGCTACGCTTCTCCCCATGCCGTACCAAGATCGCATCACACTCGACCCGGCCAAACGCGGCGGCAAACCCTGCATCCGCGGCCTTCGCATCACGGTGTATGACGTGTTGGAGTACCTCGCCTCAGGCATGAGTGAAGATGAGATTCTCAAAGACTTCCCCGATCTCACTCGAGAAGACATCCTGGCCTGCCTGGCGTTCGCCGCTGATCGGGAGCGAAAGCTGGTTTCCCTGCCCCCATCGTGAAGCTGCTCTTCGACCAAAACCTGTCTCATCGGCTCGTCACAACACTACGACACGAATATCCGGACTCTCAGCACGTGCGGGATGTCGGCTTGAAGGATGCGATCGACGCCGCCGTCTGGCAGTATGCCGCTCAGCATGGGTTGATCATCGTGACGAAAGACGCCGATTTTCATCAGCGAAGCTTTCTCTTCGGCCACCCGCCGAAAGTGATCTGGATTCGAGTCGGCAACTGTTCAACAGCCATGATCGAAGCGATGCTCCGTCGCCGTCGCCACGACCTGCACGTCTTTGCGACGGAAGCAGAGAGTGCATTTCTCGCCCTTGAATAAGCGCGTTCCCTTCACCGCTTTGCGAACCTTGAAATTCGAGTTCGCTAGAGCGACGGCAGGCTAGCCAACAAACACCATCCCCTTTTCCCCCGTTTTCACGTGTGAGAATGAACCGAAAAAATTACCTTCACACGTTTTGAGTTCAGGAAATATGGAATCCAGACCAAACAACTAATAGTCGCGAGGACAAATTCTAAGTTGCGAAAGGGTTTCCAGCCAAATAGCAGGAATTGGTTGAACTGGCCCATAATTTTCCATAACAGAAGTTGTTCCGTCATTAGAAACAACAGATTTGCCACAAGGAAGCCGATTACTATCCTGGGGGCATGTGGCCGCCGATTAAAGAAATCTATGACCATCGCACTCGCTATAGATAGAAGTGTCGTGCGGCCTATCAGTTCGATAAGCAATAACGGTCGTAATAAAGGATGGTAAGAGTAAGACGCAGGATTATTTGCACTCGCCCACATATCGTGATTGAACGGTGGTAAGAGAGGAATCAAGCCCAACACAATCTTTAAGGAGATAACTGATGCGGTTAAAAGCCAGGCATAAAGCCATCCACGGATAGCATTATAGTTGTCAGTGGGCGTTGTCGTTGTGCACTGCTTGAAATACTCTGTTAATTTTTCGCGTTGCGCGTTAAAGGTTGAATACGAGCTGAAGACAGTAATAGCGGTCACAGTCAGAATGAGTCCTATTCTCCAAGAGAATTCAATGCGCATCGGTGGCTCCCCGAATCGTACGCTTTGCGCTCGGAATATTTTCGCCAGCAAATCGAGAAGGCGAGATGGATTGCGCGTTCAGACTCCCGCAGGATTAATCAGTGCGTTGCATGAACAATGGTTCCAGACACCCTTTCATCTCGAAAACTAGGATCTCCCCACGAGAAAGGTTCCCTCCGACTGATTCTTCACCTTCCAATGGCTTACACCCACGTTGGCTTCATGACCATCAATCCGACGAGAATCCATACGGCAGTAAAGCCGACCACGCCCAGCCAAAACCAAATGCGCGACAGGTGCTGGTACTCGGACGGGAGCGCGGTCCCCGCTTGGCTCGCTCGCATCGCCATTTTGCGACAACGGAGCTGGATGTAGACGGCGGGTATCCAGCAGAAGCCCGTGAGGACGAAGAACCCCAGTGCGAACATTATCCAGGCTTCGGAAATGGAATAGCCTCCCAGCCAGACCATCGCAAGTCCTGTCACCAGTTGCAGCACAACTGCGGGCATTGTAAAGATCCGGTCCACAAGGACGACCGTTTGGGACGCAAAGACGATAGCTGGTAGGTTGCCGGTCCGATCAACCTGCAATTTGAAAAAGGCGCTGCAGAATCCCATCCCCAACAGAATTGCTGCGCTGATCACGTGCAATGTCTTGATCCACAAATACAGATTCGTGATGGACGCCAGCTCGATCATCGGCGCCGCTCCATGGCCCAGAGGACCAGCGTCGCCACACACAGTGGCAGGTTCTTCAGAAGCGGTCCGAAGGGGTGAGTCCACAGTTCGGGCATTCGCGCCGTGAGGATTAGAGAAAACCCAACAATCAGCAGGAGTTGTATCGTCAGCACCAGGGGCAACTGCCAATGGAGCAACATGGCGAAACCGAGCACGATGTCCAATGCGGCTGCGGTCATGAGGGTCGGCGCGGTCCAGGTGGCGGGAATGCCCACTCGCACCAGCCAGGCCTCGCTCGTCTCTTGCGGGAACAAGAAGAGCGAGACCACCCCTGACCCTATCCATACGGCCGCAATGCTGAACAGCAGCAATGGTCTGAGGAAAGAAAGCGATGCAGCAAGCCGTTCAGGATGACTCGCGGCAGCGGCGGGCAACCCTGTCGAAAGCGGACGAGGCTTCACGCCCGTCGCAATCAGATACGGTGTCGGATCGGCGGTGTTCTCTCGACACAACATCGCCAGCGTGTCGGTATTTACAAATTCCGACCGGACGACGTCGCCCACGTGTGCGGCCAGCCGCACCAGTCCAAGCGGCACTGCAAGCGTCGGGGCGACAGCCAGTCCTAACCATCGCCGGATGGTCTCCAAAAAGCAGCGCAACGGCACCGGCTCCGGCCCAACGACCGGAAGCGTCACCCGGCTTGGCGCATCGGAGGGAAGCAATCGCAGAATCCCGTCAACCACATCATCGACATGGATAGGTTGGATACGCTGATCGCCGCATCCAATGAGAGGCATCACCGGCAACGCCGCCAAGGCGGCGAAGAACGCCTGACTGCGGCCTCCGGGACCATAGATGAGCGAGGGCTGCAACACGACCCATTCGAGCGACAAGCCTCGGAGAACTTCGTCGGCCGCCCATTTCGTGCGGTGATATCGTATCGTCGCCTGAGTATCCGCTCCCAATGCCGAGATCTGAATGACCCGCCGCACGCCGGCTTGTTCAGCCGCATGAAACATTATGCTCGGGCTGTTATGATGCACGGCCTCAAAGGTGTTGGCTCCATGCTGCTGGATGATTCCTGCCGCATTGATCACCACAGAGACGCCGCGAAGAACCGAGTCCCAGGAGTCGCTCCCCTTGCGGGAGGCAAAATCGCATTCGACCACCCGACACGCCGGGAACCGCATCCGGAGAGCCGCAGTGTGTCGCCCGCAGCAGATCACATCGTACCCGGCACGACTGAGTGCCGGAATCAGGTGCGATCCCAAAAATCCCCCTGCACCTGTGACCAACACCTGCGTCATCGTCGATCTCTTTTCATGAGCCAGGCTAAGGTGGCATGCACAATGGTTACAGACACCCTTTCATCTCCACAAAGAGCATTGTTTCTCTCCACCTGAGACTGAATGACGCCGGCGGTCTGCTGAGCACCCAAGACATCTCCCGTCAAGGCCTGAAGTCGCGCAACGTCCAACAAGGCCCGAACTCGGTCATACTTATTTGAATAGTGGCGCCGACCTTACCGGCCTGCTTGAGAATGCTTAGAGCTTCTTGGCTTCTCTCTCCCAGGCATATCTGAGGCGTTATAAGAATTCCAAACAGGATTAGCGAAATGGGAAACACGGGGCGGCTCGTCCTATTCACGGAAGGTTTGCTCCCCGATCTGTACGCTTTGCGAACCATTCGGTTTGAGCTACCGAGGATAGCCCAGCACTTTAGCGCTTGCATGGAGCAGTAGACTCCAACCGCTCATCCAAAATCTGCACAATCCTATATGTTCCGTTTGCCGCCAAGGGGCGACGGCCGCTCATCTCTTTGTTGTACACAGCTTCAAGGGCAACTGTGAGGCAGTCATCCCAAAATTCGATAAAACCTTTTTGATCGACCCAAAATGATGGATTAGCCTCACACCCTGCCAACGGGGTAAACAGCAGATCCTTCGCGTCAATTCTCCCATTCAAACTATTCACGCAAATCGAATAGCGAGACTGAAATTTTTGTTTTGTCCAATCGAATACTTCGTGAGGGTTACCCCTTCCCTCTGTATGACTGTGGAGCCGTATTTCATAGGCAAATCGCTTTGCCGGATAGATCGCGATCTCCTTATCAAACGTTTCAGAATAACAGCCAGTCCCGCTGAGGAAACCAAGAACGATCGCAACCTTTATCAATCTGCTTCTTGTCATCACGCTCGTAGATTCTTAATGACCTGCCTCTGGTTGCTGTGTCGCACGAAAGGACGATTTGAGACCCTCCCAGATCCGTGCGCTTTGCGAACCTCGACATTCGAGTTCCAGCGAATAAAGCCGGCTAACCACTGGCTGTCACGAGCCGTTCTCGCTTGGCAATTCGCCAATGGACCAAGAACACAATAATGTCAATGAGCATGACCAGGCCCACTTTTGTAAGACTTTGCACTCCGTCTCTTTGTTCGACTTGAAGCGCAATCCGATAACCCTCCAAACGCCGTTTCGTTATCTCTTCATCCGACGGCATGGTTTTTTCCTTTGGCCAATCTCTTGTGAAGGTTTCATTGGATTGATACTGTTTAAATTCATAGCCCGTGATTGTAAATTCAGGATTCACCATCTGGATGACGTCATAGAGGCCGATCCCAAGCGCAACGGTGAAGCACACAAGAGTCACGAAACACACCGCCAAGGCATACACCTCCAACAAGCTTTTCTTCATTTGCTTGTCTCCTCGTGGTCTATCGCACGCTATACGGCCATACGATGGACGAACGATCACACACTCGTCCCCGGCTCGATGCCATGCTTCTGAAGAATTCCCAGCGCCACTCCCAAGAGCGCGGATGATTTGAGATAGGGGGACTTCAGGCTACCGGCCCATTTCAGAGCGTCCCTGGCGTGGCCCTGCTGGGTTTGAACGTCGGCGATTCTCTGAAGTGCGTACGACCGGTCAGACTCTCTCGGGATTTTTCGCGCTGTCTTGAGGGCGGTCGGTACATCTCCAATCTGCGCGTAGGCCACAGCGATCCGCTCCATACTGTTCGAGTTCATGCCCGACTCTATGGCCTGTTCAAGTAACTTCTCGGCGGTTCCTCTGTCGCCGGCTTTTCCGTATGCTTCTGCAACCATTGAAAGAGCATACGGTTTCACAAGCTGAGATTTGATGATGACCGCTGCCTCGGCGGCCTTCTTTAGCCGGACGGCCTTTACCAGAGCGCCGACAAATGGCTGGCTCCACCAGGATTCTTGTTGAGAATCCGAAACGCCTTTCTGGAAGAGGTTCATGGCTTGCCCGATAGATTGCTCGGCCTCAGCAGCGTTGCCGGCTTTCTCTTGAGCGATGGCGATGGAGATCAGCGCGAGGGTCTTCGCCGACCAATTCGTTTGGAACGTCTCGGTCAAATGAACGGCTTCTAGGACATTCCCTTGTTGGAGTTGCGCCTCCACAATCCAACGCCAGGCGTTTTCTTTTTCTGTTTCATCTTCAATAGTGGAAGAGGTCTTCAACGCGGCTTCCACATTTCCACGCTGGGCTTGTGCACTCGCCACGGAAGACAGCACCTGACTTTTGTGATGACGATCGCCTTGATCCGTCAAATAACTTGCTGTCGCGAGGGCGCCTTCATCATCTCCCGCCCTGATTTGAAAAGGCGCGAGCTGAACCGCCGTCATCCATTTTCTGAAATCATCCTCGACCGTGGACAGAAACCGGCTGGACTCTCGGAATGTCGCGGCGGCCTGCACCTGACCAGAATCTAATTGGGAGGCGCCGATATAGAACAAGAGGCCGGCTTTCTCATGATCCTTAGGAAGCGTCGTTGCGATCTGAATCGCCTCCGCAAAGGTCTTCTCCGCATCGGCATTGTGCGAGTTCGCCTCCTGTTCGGCGATCTTGCCGAACGCATACCCCTGGTCCCATTTCTCCTTAAGAGAGGCGGCACGCTTGTGAGCGTGCAGAAAGGTCTTGGCAGACTCTCCGTCCCGGCCGAGTTTGGCTTGGGCTGAGGCGATATCCGCCATGGTGAGCACGGTTTTTCTGGGGTCGCCGATCTTCGCGGCGGTCTTCAAGGCACCCGGCACATCCTCCACTTTGGATTGGCTCACGGCAATCCACGAAAGACCATACACTCTATGAATAGGGTCCTTGACTCTCACGGCAGCCTCAGCCGCCTGCCGAAGCGTCTTTCTCGCTAGCGCGAAGTCGTCCTGCTTGATGTTGAGAGTGTCCCGTGGTTCATCGGCACACACCACAGAGGGACACAGCACTGCGAGGAACATGCAAGCAATGAGCACGGTCGGTGATCTCATGCGACTCTCGACGCCCCGATCCTCGATACCCATAGAACAGGCTGCACTCCAATTTTGGTCTGCCGCGGACACGCATCTCCACAGAGCGTCAGCATGAACAATGGTTCCAGGCACCCTTCAAACGCGACGAACGCCAAATTTTCGTGACAGGAAACCCAGAATGTCCCCGTTTTTTCCCCATTCTTATCCGAGTCATCCCTTCACTGAGCTATAGAAAAACACTAGAATGACAGTCAGTCCCACTAGGATCAGTGCGTCATACCGAAGGTCGGCAGTAGATACCATCGGAAGTGCTATCTTGATTCCCCAGTCTCTGCGAAGGATTTCTAAGAGGCATATCGCCGCAAGTTTGCTTCCAAGCACGATGAAGCAGAGGATGGCGGCAGTCCTGGATAGCACCGCCACCATGAACAGAATCATCACGAACACAGTACCCCTCAGGATGTACATCAGGCCCATCGATCCGAACCCGACCACTACTACCCAGAGAGAAACCTTTGTAATCAATTCGAGCATAGTCTGCATCGCATCCCCCTCGGTTGTCGGAAGGAAAAGAAACGCTGTGAGGAACCGATTTTGAACTGAGATTGGAGGGAAACAACTCCTGACACCTTTTCCTCTTCCAGTAGTCAGAACCATTTGTATGCGAGCTGAACACATAGTCCGTAGATCTGTTCGATACGGTATTCAGTGGTGAGAACGGGCAGCGACTTGAGCTTGCATGAGCTGAATCTGCTCCTCCATCTCAGGGAAGATCGGGCGATACTGCAGCACCTTTTTGAACATGGCGATGGCTTCCTCAAATCGGCTCATGTCTTTGTACAGATACCCCAACTCAAAATAGGCCTGAGGATTTTCCGGATCGAGTTCGATCGCGGCATGAAACAACTTTAGTGCTTTGCTGTGATCTCCCAACCTGTGGAAGAGAGAGGCCAGCACGTCGTACATCCAATAGTCCGGCCGCTGTTCGGCGAACGGTTCCAGAAGAGCGCGAGCCTCCTGCGTCATCCCATGGACCGCCAAGGTCCCCGCCACATCACAGGCATATTCGTAATCGTCCGTCCGGATCTCAAAATACCGCGTCGCGGCGAGTGCGGCATCTTTGGGACGATGATGCTGGAAGTAAAACACGATCAGTCGCTTCCAAGGATCGGCCGATTCAGGCATCTGGGCCAGAACCTTCTTCCAGTACTGCTCCTCATCCCGTTCGATCCGAGAGACCCAAGAGAGACCAAGGGTGCCGGCCCGTCGGTGGATCAGGACGGGCTCTCCCGGCCACAGCTTGGACGGTTCCGTCCCTGCAAGCAGAACCGCGTGGGTGTCCTCTGGGTGCTCAGCGATCCGAACCGTCGCCATCGAGACCGGCCCAAAGATCCCGCCGGGTAGGTTCGTGCGTGTGATCGTGAGAATTTCGGCCGGTTGTTCGGTCGGAACCGATTGATCAAACCGCCCGTTGACATAAAGCAGTGCGCTATAGGTGATAAATAGCGCCATGAGGACGGTGGCGGTCCGTTGAATCCATCGAAAGGTCTGATGGACACGATCTCCGGCTTGGCGTTGGCCGTAGAAGGCGTTTACGAGGAGCAAGAAGGACAGCGCCGATAAGCCGGTTCCGGTCCAGGTGAGCCAGGCGGTCGAGACCCCTGGTCTCCGATAATCCAATTGGACGCAGCATCCCACATACATCAAACCCAGCAATGCCCCATATCGAAAAGCCAAGGGGTTCCGGTACCGATAGAGAACACGCTGTAGCGTACCGGGCAGACCACGAGCCATCATAGTTTTGACCGTTGCAGATCGAGATTGTGTCGGATTTGTGGAAGGAGGTGCCTCGCGGCTTCATTCTTCTGGTCTCTTGTCAACACCGTCTGCAAACATTCGACGGACCGTTGAAAGTCCCCGAGCACGTGGGACGCGATACACATTTGGACGCGAAGACTGTCTTTGGGTTCGCCCAAGTGAAACGCCATCTCATATTCTTGCAACGCTTCCCGATGGCGGAACTGCTTGGTGTAGTATAAGGCCAACGCCGTGTGACTCTGATAGCGGCTTGGATTGAGGCTGATCGCTTGCCGGTACGCCGCGACAGCTTCGTCCTTGCGTCTGAGCCGAGCCAATGAGTGCCCGAGTTCTTCATACAACTCTGCGTTGTTAGGATCGAGTTGGACCGCTCGTTGAAAACACGCCAGCGACTCCTGATCTTTGCCCAACATGCCATACACGTATCCCAGCGACCAGAGGGCATGGGTACTGGTCGGGGTCGATTGCACAGCCCGCTCTAGGAGTGGCTCAGCCTCTCGAAAATTTCCCAGTCGAGTGACCAGCACCGTGTTGAGGTGCTGTTCATAGAAGGGATCAGCGGGCGCGGCTTCGAAGGCCGCCCTCGCCATGTGATAGGCGTTCAAGAGATCGCCCCGCTTGAGGTAGACTCGATAGCCCCAATCCAACGCTTCAGCATGGTTCGGATTCTGTTCGATGGCCTTGAGCAAGGCATCGAGCGCCTGGTCCGGCTTGCCTTGCTTCTCATAGACGATGCCCATGGCCAAATAGGCATCTGCCGGTCGATCTCCCGTCCGCACCGCGCGTTTCGCATAGCGGATCGCGGTGCGACCGTTGGCCTCATCATGAATCCGGAGATAGCGGTAATAATTCGCCAAGAGTGCGAGGGGTCGTTGGTCCCGCGGCAGATCTTCAAGATCGCCGGTCGTCTCAAGCAGTCGGAAGAAAATACTGGGGCGTGAGGCGATGCGGCCATGACGTAATGTGCGATTCATCGCATCAATGGCCTCATCGACGTGCTGGGTCTGGGCGAATGCGAGAGAGGTCAGCATCAAGGCATCTGCCTGATCCGTCCGCAGGTTCAGGACATGTTTCGTCCCTTCCAAGACGTCGGAGTATCGTCGCTCGGCCAGTGCCACTTCTGCCAAAGTCAATTCCGCCTGAATATCATCCGGCTCTTTCGCCAAGATGCCAAGGGCCAGCTCCTTTGCCTGTGCGTGTTCTCCAGCCAGAAGCGCTGCCATTGCCGGATCGTAGCCCACGCGTCCCGCGTCATACGCTGCCTTGAAATGCGCGCGATAGGCGGTGGCGGCTCCGTTCAGATTGCCGACGGAGTACAGAGCGAGTCCCTTGCTCCCTTGCCACGAAGGCTGGAACAACCAATCATCCATTTGAGCGAGATGCTGTTTCGTGAAGAAATAGACAACAGCCGCGACGATGGCTAGAAGCAGCCGCATTTTCTTGTAAGTAACCGATGCCGCCATTTTGTGGTCCTACCGTGAAAGGATCTCGCCGATTGAGTACGTGTGGGGGTTAAAAAGGACGGTCCAGTGCCTCAATCGAGCGCGTGACACCAGGCTAACAAAAAAAGCCGAAAGTACAATTCTTTTTTGCATTCGGCTTCCTCACGATGGTGAGGCGCGAACCACTCTGCAAACTGACCAATAACTTCTCGGACTCGTGCCGGAATCTTGTCGAGAAGTCCTGTCAGTCATCGTCAACGGGACTTGAGTCCAAAACATCGATTCTGCGGGCGCTCTGACATTCACCGAGTCAGCCGCAGCATCTGATTACTCCCGCGCTGAAATTCAAAAGGCACGGGGAGAATTTCGGAATGGATGCCCATGCGTTGTAAATCGGAGCACAGATTGTCCAGGTGTTCGTAAGGTTGAGCATTAGGTCCCTGGATCGGGTAAATCCGCACCTCGCGAGCGCTCACGCGGATCAATTCCAGAATAGCCGCTCGATGAAACGCATAATCGAATCGGTCACTGTAGGTGAAGAGAAAATGCCCGCTGAGCACGAGATCAAGCGGCGATCCTCGAAGGGCAGCCGTGCAAGCTCGGCTTTGATGTAACGCTGTTCCACGAGCCCACGCGGGTAGTCATCTTGGAACCGGCGCAGCGCTGTCAGTCGGTGGTCTCGCAGGACACACAGAGAGGAATAAAAGTTCCACTGGAAGAGATGAGGCACACGGGCAACTCGCTCAATCACATGCTGGATATCGGCTTCACCCCTGTCGATCAAATGTGTGAGGTCACTTCCATACAACGGATCGCAGGCCACCGCTCGAATTCCCTGCACGTGGGTTTCGGCGACAAAAGACGATGCCCCTGCCGAGCAGTCCAGTATCGTGCAATCTCGCCAGGACGGAAGATCTAAATCAAAAATTCTCAGGTACTCGGCGAGCGTGCGGCCATAAAAGGCCACGCGGTCTAATTGAATGCGATGAGAGTCGTCGTGTGCCATGGCAATCGGCCCTTTTCTCCTCTGCTCTGGGTCATCCCGGTACAGTTGCAACGTTATTGATCGATTGACCTACGCAGCCAGGCGGGTCAACGCTAGACTCAGCGAGTTTCATCAACCACCTCGTAGGACACAAATCTATTGTGTGAGTGCATGGACGATGGTGAACGCCATCAGCTCGACCTCAAAGAAATTTTCGGTATTCGAGAGGACGGCGACTGTCACGGGCTGACGTAACGGAGACACAACGTGCAACGCCGCAGACGTATACCCCGGACCGCCGCCGCTGTGTCCATAGAGGACACCATACGGAGATTTGAGATCCGCAATGAGACCAAGGCCATAGCTTGCTTCGACGAATCGCTGGTTGGACGGTGTCGGCGATGCACGTACGACTGCTCGCATCTCGTCGAGCAGCCGACCGGGCAAAAGGTCGCCCGCAAAGAGCCGATCATAAAAACGCACAAGATCGGAAGCCGTCGAGGCCACAACGCCTGTCGCGACCCAGCCCGGGTCATATCGTGTGCGGATGTCGAGAGGTAATCCGTCAGAAGACACACAGAAACTGTAGGCACGTGCCAAGGCTTGGAAATCATCTCGAGTCTCAATCACAGAGGTGCGTTGTAGCTTGAGCGGCTTACAGACTTCTGACGCCACGACTTCTGCAAAGGTCTGCCTCGACACCGTTTCAATGAGTCGGCGCAAGAGCATGTAGCCGATATTGGAATATCGCCAGCCGCGTCCCGGCTCGAAGAGCAATTGTTCAGCATGCGTCCGAGCTAGAAACTCCTCAAACGTCCAGGGTGTGGCCCCTCGCCGAACCGCCTCATGATATTCCGGCAGGGGCCCATAATCCGGTAAGCCGCTGGTGTGCTGCAGGCATTGTCGGATGGTGATGCGAGCAGCGTTCGCTACATCCGGCAACCATTCCGACAGGGGCGCGTCCAGCATCAGCTTGCCCGATGCCACAAGGCGCAGGATAACCACGGCGGTAAAACTTTTGCTGATGCTCTGAACCGAAAAACGCGAATCGACATTGATAGCGGCATCTGAACATTCACCGGCTGCGGTCATGATGCTGGACTGGATTGCATTCCCATTCAGGAGTGCAATCGACACAGCGGCGAGCGGGACACGACAGGCCGGTGGCTCGAGATAGACACGCAAGCGCTGAATCAATGTCTCGTTCATGCTCTCATCACCTAATCAATTCGCGCTCGGCCGCTCTAACGCGCTCTAAGTTGCACTGGGTAGAGAGCCAAACATGATGCGATGTCCGTCAGCCGTCCTGACTCCAAACTCTCGCATGCCCCAAGGTTCGTCGCGCAGACTCTTGATGAGTTCGGCGCCTTTGGCCTGAACCGAGCCATAGAAGTCGTCGATCCCGCTTACTACGATATAGGCAAAGTAGGAATGGTCACCCAGTTCCCCTGGCGGAAGGGCATCTGGACACTCTCCCGCCATGATGACGCAGTTGTCGCGTTCGAAGAGAAGCCAGCCTGGATCGCCAAGCGTCCGCACGGTGAAGCCGAGGACGTTGCTGTAGAACTCGGCGGAAGACTGCAGCTTGGGCACCGCAATCACGAAGCGAGCCTTAGTGAAACTGGTCATCGATATCTTCTCTTCAGAGAACCCGCGTGCTGGTTAGCGTCTTGTTGAGCGGCGCTGAATCAATGTATCGTTCATAACTGTCCGCCAGATCACATTCAAAGATCTACACTACAGCTTCAATTCGAAGAACATGGCACCCTCAAGGGGGTTGTCATAATACGGCTCTATATGCCTGAACCCAAGAGTCGTATAGAGGGCCATGGCCGCGGGCATGGTGGGTAATGTATCGAGCCTCATGCAATGGTAGCCGATCGTCTTCGCTTGCTGAATCACCGCAAGGGCAAGCTGTTTGCCGATCGCCTGACCGCGATACTCCGGCTTGACATATAATCGTTTCATCTCGCACACATCACCGGCCAGTCGACGGAGGCAGACACAGCCGGCAACCTGGTTTCCACTTTTTGCCAGCAGCACCCGCCCACCGGGTGATGCATAGTGACCGGGGAAATGCTGAAGTTCCCGATCAAAATGCTGGAAATCAAGATTGATACCAAGCGAGGCGGTGTACTCCTCTATAAGAGACTTCGCAGTTTCAAAATCCTTTCGATTCTCAGCCTGAACGATTTCCCACATCGCTCTTCACAAGAGATGACAAGACGTTCGAAAGAATGTGCTCCGATGCAATCAGACCAAGCTTATGGAGCGAGCTTACCCGGTCTGGCTTGTCGTCCCCGCATCCAACGTCTTCAGATTGGCTAACCACTCACAGTAAGCAGTCGGCAAGCCATGCTCGCGCGCACCCTCGACGATAATATGTAAGTAAGCCGATGTCGGCAGAAGGTCCATTCCATTCGCATCGGCTATGAATGTTTGCACACCAAGCTGTTTCTTGTACCGAGGACAGATGACATCCACCGACTTCCGGTCGTAACCGTGTTCAAAGTCGGCTAAGTGATCAACCTCCTCCTTGGAGAGCTCGAAGACGACGCCCCAAACTACTTCTCTTTTGTCCGGCACGATGTTGGCTTTGCCACTGTGGTCCATACCGTTTTTCTTATTAAACCGTAGCCGGTAGCCATCCAGTCTCCCGATCATGCTGCATAAGCCGGCACGCTGCAGCCTCTCCTCCATCTGCTGACGATGCATGTTAGACGCGTACGCCAGATACCACATGCCCTAACCCCCGAACGAATAGATAAGTCCAAGCATCCCTCCGATGAGTTCCGTCTCTGTTGAGATACGTTGCACCTGCGCACGCTCCATACGTCTGTGGAAGAACACCACCACCACATGCCCAACAAGAATCCCGACACCGGCTCCTATGCCTACAACGATGAAGTGCCTTCCCGTCCGGCAACGAACCAACCTATGAGATCGCCAAGACCTGCCCCGCCTTTCTTATATGACTCTGGCAATGCCCTTTCTAGCTCGCGCCTCTTTTCTGTGGTCATAGGTTAGCCCTTTCTGAATCGAATACAAGGGTCGGGAGTCTGTTGAGGCTTGTCCATAGAGCCACGATCTATCGTACGGTATTCTCTATCAGTGTTCAGCGAACCGGGGAAGCGGGGAAATGAGAAAAACGAGGGGCCGATGCCAGGGAAAACCTGGCATCAGGCAGAGAATCTGAGATGCTCATGAATCATGCGGGTTGGCGACGTCACGGGGATGACTACGTGCGACGCTCCGACTCCGCCAGATCATGTAGAGGGCCGGGATCACCAGGAGTGTGAACACGGTCGAGCTGACTATGGCGCCGATCATCGGTGCGGCGATCCGCTTCATCACATCGGCGCCGGTGCCGGCGTCCACATGATGGGTGCTCCCACCTGAACTGGCTCTGCACAAAGCGACGCCATACTTGAGTGAATTGCTGCCTCTCCAACCTGCCTGTGAAGGATAGGCGGCCGGCTGTTGACTGGGTGTCAAAGATTTCTCATTGCGAAGGTGGACGTTGACCTGTTCTGTTGTCGATGTGGGTCTGACAGGACGCGAGGGCTGTCAGAGCGTAATCGTGTTATGGAGTGTAAGAGGCATGCGAGCAGAGCTCTTTGATCAGACGGTTCGAGGTGTTTCTTCTCTCTTTCAACTGAACGGATGTGTCGCCACTCGGTTGTGGTGTGACATCGATTCCCTCACGCCCATGTCTACACGCATGAAGGGCAGGCCTCAGCTTGTTCCCACGGCTCGCTGCACCGCGGCGATGAGCTTGTCTTGATCCACGGGTTTTTGAAGGAAGGCAACTGCGCCGCCCTCGATAGTGCGGGCTTCAGCCACCTGTGGATCCTCAGCGGTGACGATGATGACCGGGATGCCACTCAGGGAGGTATTGGCTTTGAATCTCTGCAACACCAGCAAGCCATTCCCGCCGGGAAGACCCAAATCAAGCAAGATCGCATCCGGCTGCTCCTTCAGCGCCACGGACATCGCCTGGAGTGCATCGGCGGCAAACACGGTGTGATAGTGATGGGCTTTCAACCGAGCGCTGAGGAGCAGGCGGGTGTCCGCACTGTCATCCACGATCAGGATGGTCTTCTTCTCCATGCGAATGCCTCACTTCCTTATGGTTCATCGGGGAGCGTGTCATGAGCGAGCGTCGCCTGTTCAGCCATCAGGCGCTGGCGCACCAACTCGAATTCGCTCACGAGCTGCGCGAGCAGTTCCCCGGCCTTGGTGAGCTCCTTGGCTTGCCCGAGTGCCTGGAGCTCGACACAGAGCTGGCGCATTCTCCGTACGCCCAGGTTGCCGCTGGAGCCATTCAACTCGTGGGCCACTCGTGCCAACGCCGGCCCATCACCCTGCTGGAGCGCCTCCTGTAAGGCTGCCAGACGGGTGGGCACGTCTTCCAGGAAATGGGTGATCAGTGTAGACAAGAGATGACAAGACACATCCAGTTGGCGCAACTCGGCCAACACCGCGGCATCCACACACTCATGACCCGGTTCACGTGTGTCCGACGACACCGGTTCCTTCCGTTCCTCAGGTGTTGACTGGCCCGGAATCCATCTGGCGAGCGTCGTCCCGAGGTCCCCTTGCTTCACCGGCTTGGCGAGATAGTCGTCCATGCCCGCAGCCAGGCATTTCTCACGGTCCCCTAGCATGGCGTTCGCGGTCATAGCGATGATGGGAAGTCGTGGACTTCCCTGTTCCCGTTCGCCTTTCCGAATCATCGCCGTCGCCTCCCATCCATCCAGCTCGGGCATTTGGCAATCCATCAAGACCAGCGCGTACCTGATCCGAGCGACCGCTTCGACTGCTTCAAGCCCGTTGGCCACGACATCGGCCCGATAGCCAAGTTTTTCCAGCTGACACACCGCGACTTTCTGGTTCACGATATTGTCCTCTGCCACCAGGATGCGGGCGCGGGTCGCTGTGGCCGCTTCCTTGAGGCTGTGGCGGGTCACCAACACGTCGGTGAGCCGATTCGCGACCGCACCCTCTAACTGGTCCGCGGCTGATTTCGCAGGCAAGTCCACAATCATGGACAGACAGTCGTATAACTGTGCGCGATGCACGGGCTTGGTCAGGTACGCGGCGATCCCGGCCTGTTTCGCCTTTTCGGCCTGCCCCCGAAGACCGATCGAGGTCAGCAGGACCAGGCGGGTCTGCGCCAGGGCGGGATCAGCTGTGATCGCGTGGCCCAACTCGAATCCGTCCATGCGAGGCATCTGGAAATCGAGGATCGCCAAATCGAAGGGCTCTCCGCGGGTCGCGGCGTCTCGCAGCAGCGCGAGGGCTTGGTACCCGTCCGAGGCAGAGGCGCTCTGGAGCCCCCAGTGAGCAGCGTATTGTTCCAGGATGCGCCGGTTGGTGGCATTGTCATCCACAATGCATAACCGCCGCCCCGGGAGGGACCCTCTCGGCAGTGATGTCGCCTGAGCCTCTGCCGGTTGTTTGGTCAGCCGCACCGTAAACCGGAAGGTGCTGCCGTGACCGGAACCACTCTCGACTCCGATGGTGCCCCCCATCTGTTCCACGAGCTGTTTGCAAATGGCGAGGCCCAGCCCGGTGCCGCCGAACTTCCGGGTGGTCGAGGTATCCGCCTGGGAAAACGGCTTGAACAGCAGAGCCTGTGCCTCGGGGGCAATGCCGATGCCCGTGTCAGTCACGGCAAATTCGATCAGGGCGCAGTCGGCGGTCTCCTCGCCCCGAGTCACGTGAATCATCACCTCGCCCTGTTGGGTAAACTTGAGCGCATTGCCGGTGAGATTGGCGAGGATTTGACGCAAGCGGCCGGGGTCGCCCCGGAGCGCAGTGGGCACCTCCGCGTGCAGGAGGCAACCCAATTCGAGGCCCTTGCGCTGTGCCGGCTCGGCAAAGAGATCCAACGTCTCTTCGACCGTCGTCCGAAGATCAAAATCGATCGTTTCCAACTCCAACCGGCCGGCCTCGATCTTCGAAAAGTCCAGGATGTCATTGATGATGTGGAGCAGGGTCTCACTGGACCGCTGCACGGTATCGGCGTAGTCGCGCTGCTCAGGAGTCAGATGTGTCTCGAGCAAGAGGCCGGTCATCCCCATGATGCCGTTCATGGGCGTCCGAATTTCATGGCTCATGACGGCGAGGAAAGCGGACTTGGCTTGCGTGGCGGCCTGCGCCTCGGCCAACGCCCTGTCGAGGTCGCGATTTTTCTGCTCCAGCTCCTTCGCGTAGGTGTGAACTCTGGCCTCCGCCCGTTTCCGTTCGTAGAACTGACCGATCTGGCTGCTGACGGTGGCGAGCACCTGCAGCAGATCCTCCTCAGGGTGGCGGACTTCGTGGCTGAAGAATTCCAGCACCCCCAGCACCTTGCCTTTCATCACGATCGGAAACGCGAAGGCGCCGTGGAGATGCGCCTGCGCGGCGGAGGGAGCGCGGGTAAAGTCGGCATCCTGTGCCACATCGAGCACCCAGGTTGGTTCGCCACTCGCCCAGACCCGCCCGGGCAGGTCGAGGCCACGCGTGAAGACGGCCTGCATGGTCACCCGGGAGAACTCCATCGCTTCCACTGAGGGCTGGTGCCAGATTTCCGCACAACTGAGGACATCCGTGTCGTCGTTCAGGAGCCACAGCGCGCCAAGATCCCCACGGGAGAGATCGCAGATGGTCCGAAGGACCTTCGGCATCGCGTCCATCAGTGTTTCCGACTCGGCCAGTATCCGGGTCGTACTGTGCTCCATGACCACCCGCTCGTCCGTCCGCTTCCGTGTCGAGATATCCCGCACGAACGCGCTGAATGTATAGATCTCTCCCCGCACCAAGGCGGGCGCGATCGCCAGTTCCACAGGAAACTCGCGCCCATCCCGGTGGCAGGCCGTAATCTCGATCCGTGTGTTCAGCACCGGTCCTTCACCGGTGGCGAGGAAATGACGCAATCCGCGTTCATGAGCCTCCCGGTGTTGTGCAGGGATGATGGTGGTGGAGAGGAGTCGCCCGATGGCCTCTTGCCGAGGCCAGCCGAACATCTGTACGGCTGGGGCGTTCCAATCGGTGATAAATCCACCGGCATCCATCACGACGATCGCATCGAGCGCCGTCTCGACGATAAGGCGCGTATGTGCTTCGCTCTCGCGGAGCGACGCTTCGGCTTCCCTGGCGTGCAAATATTCCCTCCGTGCGCGCTTCACGATCCACACCAAGAATCCAAACGTTGGAACCACCACGGCGCTGCCTGCCAGGCCAAGCTTCCAGAGGACTTCGCGAATCGGCGCCAGCACGTCGCGCCGATCCATGCGCATCAGCACCGTCCAATGCAGACCCTCAAACCCCTCACGGGCGAGAGTCCTGGCATAGCCGGTGATGACCGGCACGTGGCGACGTTGGTGCTCCTCCTCGATGTAACCGGCCAGGAAGCGTTCGCTCAACAGTGCTGACGGTAGGCCCATTTGTTTGAGATTGACGTGGTCCTTAGCCTGGAGAGCCGAATCAATGAAGGCCACTCCCTTGTCAGTCAGGAACTGGTACTCCAGCGCTCCCCCCAATCCCTCCCGCTGCTGGAAAGCCCGAAGCGTCCCAGTCAGGACGTGTTCCAGCGCCAGAGTCCCCACCCGTGTCGTCACGGCCCCCAGGAATTCCCCGCGCGGTCCGGTGAGGGGCGACGTAAAGGCTATTGCGTCAGGACCGCCCATCACTATGAATGGTTCCACGTCTCCCACATGGACGGCTTCCCCGGTACGCACAGCCTGAAACCAAGATGTGTCGCCGTAGTCCCGCCCTACCGTGGCCGGGTCGGTGGCGACCACGATCTGTCCGCGCGCGTTCGTGACGCCGAGCCACAGGTAATCCGGGTACGCTGTCTTCATCCGGACAACATACGCCGACTGAACCTCCCGATTGTGCGGCTGCGTGCTGAACGCCCGTGCAACCATCTGCACATCGCCATACCGTTCAAATAGCAGTCGGTCCAGTTTGTCCGCGACTTCGGCGGCGGTGAGGGCCAGAGTTTCGCCTGCTGAAGCCATCATGCGGGTTTCGATGTAATGGAACGCGATTGCACCGATGGCCAACGTGACGACCGTCATCGCGACGAGGAGAACCCATAGCCAGGAGTACAGGCGGGGAGCCGTTGCGTCAGACATGGTCATTCATCCTTTCCGCCTCGTTGCTGCGCCGCACTCGCCCATATGGACGATCGTATGAAGCTGATCTGATTGATGACCGGCAAGCCCTGCAAATAACCGCAAGGCCGCTGAGCCCATTGTCATAGCAAGCTAAACGGGGACACTCAAACTAAACGGGGACATTCTGAATTTCCCTAGGTGGCAGTTCACTCGCGCGACAAGAAACCTAGAATGTCCCCTTAATTCCTTCACAGTCGCGTATCTATTTCAACTCCAATGCAAACATGTCGCTCACCCTTCGGTATGAAAGCTGCTCATAGAATTCGTGAGCACGTACCCCTTGTTATTCCAGCAGCCAGGCGAACATAGTGGCATTTCTCTGACATGGCGAACCGTTCGGCGAACAACAGGAGAGCGCTCCCGATCCCTTTCCCCTGTATGCACTCATCGACAATAAGATCGTCGATGTACAGATGGTGTCCCCAACGGAGATCGTCTAGAGTGCGAAAGCCGATAGCTCCAGTGATCGAATCGCTTAACTTGGCATAGAAAAGACGATAGCCGCCATGTTTCGCTTTCTGAAACCGATCAAGGAACTCGACGATAGTCAGACGCCTGCGAAGCTGCCGTATAACCGGATAGAGGGCCGTTGCCTCTTCGAGCGTATGACATTCCAGGATCTCGGGCTTACGAGCCGAATGACTAGTAACGATCAAACATCACCGCCGTTCTTCCATCATTCCATCGTCGTCAGTTTAGCACGTAGCGACCGAATGGAATTGCGTATAGCAATCTGTGCGTTTTCGAGAGCTCCTCTCATCGAGTGCAATTGAATGAGACAGAATGTTGGGGCAGACATGCGTATCGATTCCGTCGTGCGTCGTCATTTCCTGTCTAGACGCTCCAAGTAGGTTCGGTGGTGTCTTTTTTTTCCATCTTTACCACTAAGGCTTGTCCATAGAGCCACGATCTATTTAATTGCTGGATGGCCGTGTTGGCTTCGTGGAGTGTGGCCATTTCCACATAGCCGAACTTTAAGGACTGAGCGCGAGGATCTCTTATGACCTTCGTGGATAAGACAGTCCCATAACGGCTGAATAATTCTTTGAGCTGCTGATCAGTAAAAAAGGACGGGATGCCATCAACCAAGAGTTTCGTCCCCATGTCATGACCTCAATGAGCACATCCGAACGATGGCACTTGGCTTTGAGAAGCTCTGTTCATGAACTGGTTTCTCGGTGAACGGTGTTGCGGAGAAGCACCGTCTTGCACTCCAGCTTGGCGCGGTCCTTCTCAATCGCGGAGAAGGCAGGATCGCAGCACCAGTCAGTTCGGATTCAGCAACGAGAGGGGAGATTCGCGAGGCACCTCGGCCGCTCCACGCTTCCCAGATGGTCTCGGCGCTGTGGCTTTCCTTGCCTCTCTCCCCCGCACTCGATGCATTTTCTCGCGCGTGTGATACGGCACCAGGCCTTCGAGAACAGACGCCAGTTTGTCGCAGGGCACATCCTCCATGATCTTGACGGCCAGTTTGGGGTCGGGACCTGAGCGGCCACCCACATAGACATCGACCGCATCGACCACTTTCCCATCGACCTTGGCTTTCTTGCCCAA
>Ga0207646_10000907_pt1 | contig 38203 bp, 39 predicted proteins | sample KBSK5502metaG_FD_184343 | JGI IMG/M metagenome (GOLD analysis project Ga0207646, IMG submission 184343) | Corn, switchgrass and miscanthus rhizosphere microbial communities from Kellogg Biological Station, Michigan, USA - KBS K5-50-2 metaG... | ecosystem: Host-associated > Plants > Roots >... | reverse complement strand
CACACGCCCACGCTCACGACGCGACACGTTGGCATCGCGGCGCGCGACAACGCCGCGTCCGCCCGAGCGTGATGTCGCGGCGCGGCCCACTGGGTACCGCGCGCGCGGCTCGGTCACGCGGCTCGGCTATTCCCGCGCCGCCGGTGCGCCGTCCGCTGCGCTCGAGCGCGCGTCGCTCATGGAGCGCGCGTTCGTCGCGAAAGACTTCCGCCGGCTCGGGATCACGGTCGTGGTCGCGCTCGCGCTCCTCGTCGCCGCGGGTCTCGTGGAGAGCGCGATCCTCGGTCGCTAGCGTCGTACACTTTTCCCACCGGGCGATTGGCTCAGCTGGTTAGAGCGCTGCGTTCACATCGCAGAGGTCGCTGGTTCGAATCCAGCATCGCCCACCGAAGAGACAGCTGACCGCGAAAGTTCGCACCCACGGGTCGCCGTTTCGTTCGACGGGCGGCTGTTTCGGTTGATGGCTCGCTGTTCGCGGAACACGGTTTCGTCGTTGAGTCGACGGGAGCAAGCCATCAACGCCAGACCACGGACGGCGATGCGCGACAACGATCGTTCGCGTATTCGCGTTGTCTTGGCTTCTACCCGGAGAGTTGCTGCTCTCACGGACTCGGGTGTACGTTTTCGCCGGGAGGAGACGGTGCGCGTCGTCTTCGCAGCTGGGCTGGTCGTGGCCATGTCATGCGTCAGCGTTGACGCTGCCGACGCGGGCGCGACCTCGTTCAGGACTGTAGACGTCAATCCGACTCCAGCTTTCTGCGAGGATCCACGCGGTCCAAGCTCGGTCGTGTACATCCCGAACGTGACAAAGACCCTGGGCGGCCCTGGCGGCTGGACCACGCCGTTCATCATCCAGAACATCGGCACGACAAGCACCGATGTCGAGGTTCGATTCCTGCCATTCGATAGTGGCACTCCCATCGCCTGCCGCAACATAACTGCGCTGGCGCCGGGTGCCTCCTTCGCCGACATCCCGAGCAACGACGCCGACCTACCTGAGAATCGTCAGTTCTCCGTGCTTGTCCGTGCCTTCGCATCCGACGTCGTGGCCGTTGTGAATCAGCAGGCAGGTTCGGGTGCGTCACAGGAGGGCGACGCGTACGTCGGCGCTTCGGTTGGATCCACGACGGTGTTCCTGCCAAACATCGTGCGCAGGTTCTTCGGGTTCCACACGCCGATCATCATCCAGAGCGTCTACGTCGATCCCGGCGGCCCCACCTCAGGTGGCTCGACCGTCGTCACAGCACGCTTCGTCTCTTTCGACGGCACCATGACCGCAACCATCACTCGGACGGTCTGCTGCGGCCAGTCGCAGTTCATCGAACCTAACCTCGAACCGGCGCTCAGCGACGGCACGCAGTACGCTGTGACGCTCACCGCGACCCATCCGATCAGCGTCCTGGTGAACACGCACCGCGACCAGGGGGTCACGACCCCGGTGATGTACTCGGTCAGCGGGATCGCAGGTGATGCCGGCGCCACGACACTCTATGGTCCGTACGCGGCCAAGAACGCGCCCGGGGTAGGCCGGGGCAGTTCCACGATCGTGGTGCAGAACATGGGCTCAGCGAGCGCTAGTCCGACGCTCATGTTCAGCGGGCTGGGTGGCGGCTCGTCGACCACCATCAGTGGTCCACCGACTGGCCCCGGAAGGTCCTGGGTGTTCGACCCCCGCTACACCGGCGGCGACACGGCGAAGGCGGTCTGCGGTGCAACGGCGTCGCCGGGTTGTCTCGCCGACGGTGAGTACTCATTTGTCGCGCAGTCATCGGGCGCCATCGCCGCGCAGGTCAACGTCATCTGGGAGTCCGGAGGCGGCGAGCCGCAGACCGCGGCCGGCTACACCGCGGTCGCTCGACCGTCGGCGAAGGTGTACCTGCCGAACGTAACGCGGACGCTTGGGGGCGCCACCGGCTGGACGACGCCGTTCATCGTCCAGAGTGCGGCCGCCACGAACGTCAAGGTCTCGTGGTACCGCTTCTCGGACGGCGCGCTGGTCACCACGCAGAACTTCGCTCTTGCCGCAAGCTCCGCTCAGCGCATCGATCCCAGGAGTGTCCCGGGGCTCAGCGACGACACGCAGTACTCGGTGGTGCTGGATGGCGGCACCCAGAACATCGCCGCCATCGTCACCGAGCTCAACTACTCAGGCGGGGATGGCGCGATGATCTACACGGGGTTCAGCCCATGTGGCGCCGGCTGCCGCCCATAGGCGGTGCTGGTCGGCGCACAGGAATCCAGCATCGCCCACACAAAAGCTGACCTTCGATGAGTACCGAGCTCGTCTTCCCGGTGCAGGTCGTCCTGGGGCTGATCACGATGAGCCTGCTCGCGCGGTGGTTCGTGGCCCCGCGCCTCGCTGGGTTTCCGCGTGAATCCGCGCTCCAGCCGCTCCTCGCCGTACACACCCTGCGCTACATCGGCTTGGTGTTCCTCGCTCCGGCGGCGACGGGCCCGTCGCTCGCGCAGAGCTTCGCGGTTCCGGCGGGCCTCGGGACCGCGATCGCGGGGGTCCTCGCGCTGATATCCATCGCGATGCTCCGCATGCGTTCGCGCCTGGCGATCCCGTTGACCTGGATCTTCAGCGTCGAAGGCATCGCGGACTTCGTCAACGCTTTCTTACAAGCTCGCAGCGCCGGAGTCGTGACCCAGTTGGGCGCTGCGTACTACATCCCGATCGTGATCGTCCCCGCCGCCCTGGTCACGCACGTGATGATCCTCGGCCTGTTGCTGCGTCGCTCGGCCTGACCACCGCGCCGCAGTTACGAGTCTGACGTTGCCACCCTCTCGAACCGAGCGCGGACCGATTCCGCCGACATCTCGCCGAGCGCGGCTGACGCCTCGCGTTCGAGGTCGGCGAGCGCTGCCGCGCGGATGGCGCGCTTCACCGCCGGAATGGACGCGGACGTCATGCTGAGGTAGCGGACGCCAAGACCGACGAGCACGAGAGCGGCAACCGGATCGCCAGCCATCTCGCCGCACACGGAGAGCTCAATGCCATGCCGACGCGCCGCCTCGACCGCCATGCGGACCAGCGCGAGATGTGCCGGATGTAGTCCATCGCGGTAGCGCTCGAGTGCGGCGTTCCCACGGTCGGCCGCAAGGGTGTACTGCAGCAGGTCGTTCGTGCCGAGGCTCGCGAACGACAAGCGCGCGAAGTAGGTGTCCGCGGAGAGCACGGCGGAGGGGATCTCGAGCATCACGCCGAGCTCCACCTCGCCGCGGTCGGTGGCGGTGAGGCTCGTCCGCGCCTCGCGAGCCAGATCGATGAAGAGCCGTGTGTCGGCGGCGTCGGCCACCATCGGCGCCATGACCTTCACCCGACCGCGCGTCGCCGCGCGATAACAGGCGCGGAGCTGCGCGACGAAGAGCTCGCGGTACGTCCCCGCGAGGCGCAGGGCGCGCTGGCCGAGGAACGGATTCTCCTCGCGCGGCATCGGCAGATAGCTGATCGGCTTGTCGCCACCGACGTCGAGCAGACGCACCGTCACGGGGTTCGGCGCGAAGGCAGCAGCGACTTCGCCGTACGCGCCGGCCTGCTCGTCCTCGCTCGGCGCCGTCCCTCGTTCGAGGAACAGGAACTCCGTCCGGAACAGCCCGACGCCGGACGCGCCAAGAGCGCGAGCCGCCGCGCTCTCGCGGACCGAGCCGATGTTCGCGAGCAGCTGCACGATCGTCCCGTCCCGCGTGATCGCCGGCAGCTCGGCGTCGGCGAGCGCGCCCGCGCGATCTCGTGCGATGTCGCGACCGCGCGCGTCGAACGACGCGATCGTCTCCGCGTCGGGCGCGACGATGACTTCACCGGTCGCGCCGTCGACCGCGAGGTGCGCCGCTGGGCCGACCCGGCCGAGCACCTCGCGCAGACGCGACGCGCCGACGACCGCGGGGATCCCATAGGCGCGCGCGAGGATCGCGGCGTGCGCGGTCGGTGAGGAGCCCTCGAGGACGATCGCGAGAAGGCGGTCGCGGGGAAGCGTCGCTGTCAGCGACGGCGGCAGGTCGTCGGCGACGATGATGCTCGGCACGACGAGCTCGATGGTCGCGGCCGGCAGACCCGCCACCTCACGCGCGATGCGATCGCCGACATCGAGCACATCCGCGGCGCGTCCGGCGAGTGTCGCATCGTCGAGCGCCCGCAGCTGCTCGGCGACCACCGCCGCAGCCGCGGCGATGGCGCTGCTCGCGCTCACCTGCGAGGTCGTGATCCGCGCGATCGCGTCATCGAGCAGCGCGGGATCGCGCGCCATCTCCGCGTGTGCATCGAAGATGCGCGCTTCGTTCGCGTGACCCGATCGCCGCAGCTCATCGGCGACGCGCTCGCGGCTCTTCGCGACGACCTCGCAGGCCGCCCGCAGGCGCGTCACCTCGGTCGCGGGATCCGCCGCGTGCGCGTCATGCGTCAGCGGAACGCGTTCGAAGCGGAGGTACGGCCCATGCGCGACCCCAGGCGCTGCGGGAATGCCCCGGATCGCTCGCGCGCCCGTCGTCGTCATTCGCGGAGCCGCCGTGCGAGGTCGATCGGCTCGTGCACCACGACCGTCGCGCGGTCCGCCTCGGTGACCGCGCGCATGCGCGTTCCCTGCGAACGGACCGCCGCCACTGCCCAGGCAACGGCGACCGGGAGCGCCTCGACGCGCGCACCGGCGGCGAGGAAGCCCGCGAGGAGCGCATCGCCGGCCCCGACAGGATTGGGCGCTTCGGCGAGGCGCGCTTCCGCGTGTGCCGCGGTGGCGGCGTCGACATACAGCGCACCGTCCGGCCCGAGGCTCACGAGCGCCGCGTCGCAGCCCTGCGCGATCAGCTCGCGGGCCGCGTCGACGACCTCGCCGAGCGTCGCGAGCGGCCGCCGTACGAGGTCCTGCAGCTCCTGGCGGTTCGGCTTCATGAGCGCGATCCCCGCGGTGGCGGCCACGGCAAGCGCATCACCGCTCGAGTCGATCGCGACGCGCCGATCGCGCGTCGCGAGGCCGGCCAGCCGCGCGTAGAAGTCCCGCGGCGCTCCCGGCGGAAGCGATCCGCAGCCCACGATCCACCCCGCTCGCGACACCGACGCCGCGGCGTTGACGATCGCGTCCGCGTCGGCGGACGAAAGCGGCGGCCCCGGCTCGTTCACCTTGGTCACCCTACCGTCCGACTCGATGATGCTCACATTGACGCGCATCTCGCCCGCGATCGGCACCGCCGCCACCGGCACCGCGTCCGCGAGCAGGCCGAGGTACTGCAGCGCCGACTGCGTCGCGAGCGGCAGCACGGCGACGGTGTCGACGCCCTCGGTCGCGAGGGCATACGACACGTTCACTCCCTTTCCCGCCGCCTCCGACGTCGCGCTGTGCGCTCGGTTCAGGTCGCCGGGGACGAGACGTTCGAGTCGGATCGTGCGATCGATGCACGGATTCGGCGTGACGGTCACGATCACGAGCGGCTGGCAACACCGCGCGCAAGATGGCGCGCGAAGAGGACGGCCTCCGCCGTCGTCGTCCAGGTGCCGCCGCTGCCGAGGCCGGCGGCGAACTCCGCGTCGCCGGCGGCGAGATCGGCGAGCGAGGTCAGCGGCAGCCCGCGCAGCTGCGGGAAGATGACGATCTTTCCGGGGTAGCGATTCTCGATGAGCGCGCGCAGGCCCTCGGGCGCCGCCTCCATTCCGCCGACGGCCGCCACGGCCCGGCCGGGGGCGAGCTGACCATCCACCGTCTTGCGCACGACACGCTCTTGATCGGCGATGCGCGAGCCGGACGTGCCGGTGTACTGCGCGCCGTACAAGAACGCGCGCGACAGGTCGACGCTCGCGCGCGTGCCGACCGGCAGCCCCGCGAACAGCACGAGCATGCCGTCCTGGGCCATCACCGCGTCCGCGGTCCGGACCGCGTCCACGGTCGGCGCGGTCACGATCACGTCGTCGGCGCCACGACCGGCGCTCTCGGCGCGGACGAGAGTCGCGAGGTCGGCGCCCGTCGTCATGACCAGCCGCCGCCCGCTCGACGCGGCGGTCGGTCGTAGGCGCTCCTCGGCGAGCGCGAGCCGGTCCGCGTTCGGATCCACACCGATCGTCGTGCGCGGGCCGTTCGGCAGGCGGAGGGCGCGCTCGATGTGCATCTGCCCCATCGGACCCGCGGCGCCGACGATGACCGCGACCCCGTTCGAACGCAGCTCGGTGCGGTTGCGCTTCTCGCCGTAAGCGGCCGCGACGTCGAGGCCGGTCGTGCCGACGTACGCGGTGTAGTGGTAATGGAGCCGGCCAATGTCTATCTCCACCGGACCATCGAGCGGATCGTCGGCGACGATGTTCAACACACCGCGGAAGTCGAGGGCGTCGGAGGCGCGCGACACCAGGCGCGCCGAGCGCGGTCCGAGCATCACGATGTCGTCGAACGGTCCGCCCGGGACGTCGTCGACCGCCCGCACGATCTCGCGCGCCTGCGCGAGCACGTCGCCAAGGCGATAGGGCTGGTCGTCGCCCGCGCGCGCGATCACCAGGGCGCGGCCACCCGGCGCCGGTCGGACACGACGACGCTGGCTGTATGCGGCCTCGACGGTGGCCCACGGCTCCGTGAGCGCGGCCTCGGCGTACCCCAGGTCGTCCGGCACCGGGATCACGTACGCGCCGTCGTCCGCCGCGAGCACTTCGGGTCCGATGAGGTGGTAGCCGATGAGCGCGCCCGGGATCGTGTATCCGTACGCGGTGCTCCGCCCGCGGACGTAGATGTCCGGCTGGATCGCGAGCCGCTGCCCCGGGCGGTAGCGAGGTGTGAGCTGCTTCCCCACCGCGACGACCGTGACGGCCGCTTCGTGGCCAAGACGCGTCGGATCCTTCGCGAGGTCGCGGCCGTAGAGCTTCGGGTGCTCGCCGCCCTGACGGATGAGCTTCACGTCCGAGAAGCAGAGACCGACGGCGTCGACGCGCACCAGGAGTTGATCAGGACCGGGACTGCCGACCGGCACCTCTTCGGGCCGGCCGTCGCGGCCCACGTTCTCCACGCCCTTGCCGTAGACGTTCCACGCCAGTGTCTTCGCCGGCACGTCGGAGATATCACGGAAGGCGGCGTACGCGCGCTGCGCGTCGCTCACTTTGGTCGAGGCAGATCGGCTGCCTTGAGCACGCGCCCGTTCGGGTCGAGGATGCCGACCTTGGTGCCGAGGGTCAGCGGGCTCGCGCTGAAGAGATCACCGGCGTTGATGACGATCCAACGGTAGCCGGGCAGCGGTCCGAGTCGCTGGATCGCGCCCTTGAGCTCGGCCGCGCTCGCGGCGACGTTGATGCGGCCGCGCTCGGCGACGAGATCCGCCGCGCCCTCCGGATCCGCCGTCGCGCCGACCGCGGCTGAGATGGCCGTGACCAGCGCGTCGCGATCGAGACGCGCCACGCTAGACCTCGCTCGTGCTGGTGAGGATCGCGGACACCGCGTCGACGGCCTGCGCCGCCTGGCTGCCCTGCCCCACGAGGCGCACCCGACCGCCGACCCCGGCGCCGAGCCCGAGCAGGCCGGTGATGCTGCGCGCGTCCGCGCGGCGCCCGTTGGCCTCGAGCGTCACACGCGCATCGAACTCGCGCGCACGCGCGACGACCGCGGCGGCGGGTCGCGCATGCAGGCCGTGCGGATTCGTGATCACCAGATCGCGAACGAATTCGTCGGGATGCGCGGGCGGGCCGTCCTCCGCCGCGGACTGGTCGTCGTTCCGCGTGAGCGTGCGCCAGATCTCATTGGCATCGCCGGTCACAGCAAGGCGCTTGCAGAGCTCCTCGTCGCCGAGGATCGTCGCGAGGCGCGCGAGGATCGCGATGTGCTCCTCGGCCAGCGCGGCCAGCCCGATCACGAGATAGGCGCGCTCGTCGCCCCACGGGACACCGCTGGGGAACTGCGCCACTGCGAGACCCGTCCGCCGGACCGCGGTGCGCGCCTCGTTCGTACCATGCGGCAGGGCAATCCCATTTCCGAGGTAGGTCGACACGATGCGCTCGCGCGCCCGCATCTCGGCGACGTAGTCGCGAGTGACGGAGCCCGACTCCACGAGCATCGCGCCGACGAGATCGATCGCGGCGTCGCGATCGGACGCAGTCGCGCCGACCTTCACGGCTGATTCCGGCAGGACCTCGACGGTCAACCGTTAACTCTTTGGAGCGTCGGCGGTGATGTCCTCGCCCGCCTGCAGGCTCTTCAGCAATCGTTCAGAGGCCTCGTTATTCATGAAGTTCTTGAACGACAGCACCACTGCGGCAGGCGCGGCCTTGCGCGCCCGCTCGGCGAGGCTCTGGTGCGCGACCACCACGTCAGTGTCAGCGGGGATGAGATTGACCGGCGAGTGGACGACCTTGATGTCGCGCCCGAGCGCGCCGAGCTTCTTCTTCAGCTGATTCGCGCCGATGAGGCTCGAGCCCATACCGGCCTCGCAGGCGAACACGACGAGTCGCACGTCGGCCGCGCGTTTGACCGCCATTTTGATCCCCATTCCTCCACGCCCACCGGTCCGTGCCAGGGACCGGTGGGCGTGATGTCGCGAGAGGGAAAGGTTATGCCGTGGCTGATGCCCTTCCGGGGACGGGTGCGGTCGCGGTGGCGTCGTCGGTGTCCTCCTGCTTCTGCGGCATGAACCGCAGGAGCATCGTCCCGACGACGAACGTCACGGCCGCTGCCGCGAAGACGCCGAGGAAGACACCCAAGTGCTGACCGGGTGGCGTCACCGCGAGGTAGGCGAAGATGCTTCCCGGTGATGGCGTCGCCGCAAGACCTGCGCCCGTGGCGACGAAGATCGTGTCGGCCGTGATGCCGCCGGCCCACATGGCCAGGATCATCACGGGGTTCGCGAGCACGTATGGGAAGTAGATCTCGTGGATCCCACCGAGGAAGTGGATGATCATCGCGCCGGGGGCCGACGCCTTCGCCACGCCCTTGCCAGCGAACCAGAATGCGGCAAGGAGTCCGAGGCCCGGACCGGGGTTGGTCTCGAGCAGGAAGTGGATCGCTCGCCCGGTCTTCGCTGCTTCGACGACACCGAGCGGCGCGAGAACGCCATGGTTGATGGCGTTGTTCAGGAACAAGACCTTGGCGACCTCGATCGGGATGTCGGCGATGGGCAGGAGCCCCGCGCTGATGATCCCGCTCACGAAGCTGCCGAGCGCCTCGGAGAACGCGGTGACGATCGGCCCGACCACGATCAGGCCGAGGATCGCGAGGATCGCGCCGAGGATGCCCGCGGAGAAGTTGTTCGTGAGCATCTCGAAGCCCGTGGGGATCTTGTCGCCGGTGGCCTCGTCCCACTTCTTGATGAGGAAGCCGCCGAGCGGCCCGACGAGCATCGCGCCGAGGAACATCGGCACGCCCCCGCCGACGATGACGCCCGCGGTCACGATCGCTCCTACGACCCCACCGCGGTGCCCGTACACGAGCTTGCCGCCGGTGTAGCCGATGAGCAGCGGAAGTAGGTAGGTGATCATCGGACCGACGAGCTTTGCGAGGTTCTCGTTGGGCGTCCACCCCGTCGGGATCACGAAGGATGTGATGAGACCCCACGCGAGAAAGGCCCCGATGTTGGGAATGACCATGGCGGACAGATAGCCGCCGTATCGCTGGACGCGCTCTTGCACAGCACCCCCTCCTTACTGCCGAGAAACGCGCGGCATCATCCGAGCGGGCTACACTCCCAACAACTGCCAATCTGGCCACCGCGACTTGTGACAAATCCGATCACGGCGATCAATGCGTCGGCTCGCCGAAGATCCGGGCCAACCGGCGCACGTCGCGGTCGTGCAAGAGGGGACTGACGACGACCGTCTGGACCAGCGCTGGCTCGTCGAGCGGGATCGTACTCACGACGACGTCGGTCGCGTCGGCATCGAACTTCTGCTCGAATGCGCTCTTCGACACCACGCGCGTCACCTCGACGTGCGGGAACTCCGCCGCCAGACGCGATACCAGGATCCACGCCGTCGCCATACCCGCGGGACAGACCACGGTCACCCTGACCTTCTGCCGCAGGCGGTGGCGCTCGAGCGAACCCGCGAGGTACATCGTGAGGAAGCCGACCTCTTCGGGTGGCACGACGCCTTCGCCCATCGGACCGAGGGCGAGCACGATCTCGCTCGCGACCGCATACACGTCCGGGTAGCGCTCGCGGACCTCATGGTCGAGCGGATTCGTGATCGGCAGTCCGTACCGGAGCCGCACCCGCAGCCGGCGCAAATGTTCGCCGAGGTTGCGCCGGAGCTGGTCGTCTTCGGCGAGCGAGGGGTGAAGCCGCTCGGCGGCAAGGGCCACGAGGCGTTCGATCAACGTGCCGTCCGTCGGCTCCGCCGGGACGCTCGCTTCTACGAGCTCGACGAAACCCAGGATGAACTCAGTGATCGACGCGACATCCGCGTCGGTGAGCACGAGGTCCGCCGCACGTCCGACGGCCGCTGAGATGCGCGCCGCGGCATCGGCGACGGGGTGATCGATCAACGAGCGCAGCTGTCCGCTCTGGAAGGCGGCGTGGTGCCCGCGGCGAACGCGTCGGGCGACGATCGCGACGAAGAGCGTCTCGACCATCGCCATCGGACCGTTGTCGTCGCGGTCGTGCAACTCGTCGCGGAGGATCCCGCGATACGTCGCGAGATCGAGTCTGCTGACGAATTCCTCGATCGTCGCACCTCCCATCTCTTCGGGCGTGGCAGCGTCGCCGTCTCGACGCCGCATCGCATCGGTGAGCGCCTCCGCCGGTACCGACTCGAGGATGAGAGCCAGTAAGCCTTTGCGGATCTCGAGCTCGCTGCCGCGGACGACCACGCCGACACCGGGCAGCCGCTGGAGGTGCAGGTGGTGTTCCTCCAGCCAGGTCTCGGTCGCTCGCACATCACGGCGCACCGTTGGACGTGACGCGCCGAGCTCGGCCCCGAGATCGCCGAGCTCCACGGCCTCCGGTGACGCATCGAGCAGCGTGATGAGCGCGTGGAGCTTGCGATCCTCTGCGGCGAGCACCCGCGGGGCCGTGGTCGGGTCCAGGCTGGTGAGCGTCTGCCGGCGCTGCGCGTCGTCGCCGGAGACCCAGATGCCGACGCCGCGCCGTCGCACGACCTGCAGACCGGCCGACCGCAGATAACTTTCAACGGGCGGGAGGTTGTAGCGGACGATCCGGGTCGTGAGCTTCAGCTGAGTCGCGATGGCATCGAGCGTCGCGGGCTTCCTGTCGGCGAGCAGCAATCGGGTGATGCGCGCCTGGCGGCTGTCGAGCGGCAGGATGACGGACACGTCAGCAGCGATCGACCAAGAGCGAAAGGCTCATGGCATTCGTGGAGCGGGCGCGCGGTCCGGCAAGAGCCACGGAAGGGCCTCGGCCATCGGCTCGACCAGGCTGGCGTACTGCTCGCGGGTGAGGTCTTCTTTCGCGAAGAGCCCGAGCGCTGCGCCGAATGCCGCACGTTCAGCCTTGTGGCCCAGTTGACCGTGCTTCGCCTTCCAGCTGACCAGCGCGCTCGCGCCCTCGGTCAGGCCGAACAGCGCGCGACGGAACTCCTCCCAGCGTGGACCGAGGTCGTGTTGCTCGATCTGTGCCAGCGCCGCTCGCTCCGCGGCGTGGTACGCGTCGAGGCCACGACGTTCGTGCCGATCCCAGCCCCATGCCGCACGCTCGATCCCGTTGGCGTCAAAGACCCGAAGGTCCGCGGTAAGGCGATCGAGCTCGCGCTGGGAGGGACCCTGGCGCGCCATCGGCGAAACGCTAATCCCCCCGAGCCGAACGCGCTCGAACGCACACCCCTGATGGCAGACTGGTCGTCATGACCGACCGGCTCTCGGATCGACGGACGCTCCCGCCGCAGCTCCATTCGGAGTCGCTCGGTCTCGCCGGCCTGCTCGCGAGGGAAACACGGGACGGCGTTGCGATCGTAGACGCCGAAGGCGAGCTGATCTTCTGGAACGCCGCGGCGGGCGCGATCACCGGGTGGTCTTCGATGGCGATCGCCGAACAGAACGTCGGCAAGTTCACGACGACGCCTCAGGCGCTCGTCGAGATCCGCGAGGGCAAGTGGGTCGAGGTACGTCAGTCGCCACTCCGAGCCGACGGCAAGACGTACACCGTGGTGTTGTTCACGGACTCGACCTCGCACGTCCGCCTGCGCGACACACGCGTCCAGCTTCGGTCACTGGGTCTCGTCGACGCGGAAACGAACCTCCCGGGCCGTGAGATCGCGATGCTCCACGTCGAACAGGCGATCGCGCTCGCGCGGCGTGACGCCCGGTCCGTGGGCGTCCTGAGCCTCAAGCTCGACCGGTTCCGGCAACTGCGCGACGCGCCGGACGGTCAGTCGGCGGCCGACGAGGTCGTCCGGCAATTCGCGAAGCGCATCACCGCGTTCGTCCGAACGAGCGACGTGCCGGCACGGCTGTCCGACGACTCGTTCCTCGTGGTGCTCACAGCGCTCACGACGAGCAACGACGCGGCGGTGGTCGCGGTCCGGCTGCTCCTGGTGCTGGCCGAGCCCTTTGATGTCGTCGGTCACGCGCGCACGGTCCACTGCAGCATCGGCGTTGCCGAGTTCCCCCGCGATGCGAACGAATCGGTGGCGCTCCTCGGCGCGGCACTCGCCGCCGCCGACCGCGCCCAGGTCATGGGCGGCGGACGTTACATCGTCGCGTCGGACCTCGCGACGAGTCGGTAGACGCGAGGGCACCTCACCAGCTGCCGCCGCCTCCCCCGCCACCACCACCACCCGAGCCGCCGCCGAAGCCACTTCCCCCGCTGCCGCCCGGCGTCGAGGCGATCGTCGATGACACCTGGTTCGAGAAGGAGCTCAGGTTGCTCGACAGATCGCCGGCGGAGAACGCGCCGAGCGTGCTACCCGTGTACCAGCTCGCGGTCTGCTTCGTCACGTCGATGTCTCTGAACGCGCGCGCCCACTTCTCGACGGAGCCGAACACGATCGCGTAAGGCAGGTACTCGGAGAAGATGTTCTCGCGCTCGGCAAAACGTTGTCGCTCGGTCTCGGCGATCTCCATGTAATGGCGGAAGCCGAGCACGCGGCGCAGCAGCTCCGCACCGCTGCTCGTCTTGCGCGGCATGCGCGGTGCGACGCCCAGCAGCGCGACCGCGGGCACGATCGCGGCCAGCCCGACCAGACCGGCGCCGAGGATGGAGCCGAGCACGAAGACGCTGACGATGGCAACGACGATCGCGACGCATCCGAGTCCGGCGTAGATCTGCCGGACGCGCTGCGGGTCCGCGGGGAACCACTTGCGGGCGACCGAGTCCGCGTACAGCTCACCCTGCGCTTTGCGGAGCGTCATGTAGAAGTGCTCCTTCAGCTGCGACAGGTTCACCTGCTCGGTGGGTTTCGGTCCGATTGCTTCAAGGACGGGCGCGGCACCGACCCGCGCGTTGAACTGCTTGATCACCATGACGAGCTTCGTCGCGCGGTCATCGAGCACGGCGCGGCCGAAGAGCCCGTCGTAAATGGTGCGCTCGTACGGCTGCAGCGCCGCCTGATCGGCCTTGTCCGCGGTGCGTGTCAGCGACCAGTCCTTCCCCCCGAAGAAGGCGGTGATCCCGCTCATTGGCAGCTCCGTGATGGTCAGATATCCGCGGACCGCGAGATCGACGATGGTCGCGGTCACGTCCTTCGTATCGGCGCTTTCGTCGACGAGGAGCCCGACCTGCGCCGGCCGCAGCTTGTCCGGCGGCTCGAACTCCGCGACGATCGTCTGGCGCTCGCGCTCGTCGCGACCGGCCGTCCACCAACGCCAGACGACAAGACCGAGACCACCGAACATGACGAGCAGCGCGGCGCCCTCCGTCGACGGAGTGAAGTCGAAGAACTCACCGACGTCGCGCTCACGTCGCTCCAGGAACGGCGGGGGGATCGTGACGGCGCCCTTCCGCATCGCGGTGACGACGGTGAGCTGCTGTCCCGCCGGCAGCGCCGTCGTCGCGCTGAACGCCGCGCGCTGCGACGAGACGGAGCTCTGGCACGCCTTCTTCGAGCCGAGCGGGCCCTCGAAACACGTCACGGTGGTGAAGGCGTCGAAGGCCGAATGGACCGTCGCAGTCACGACGCGCATCGCCACGGGCCAGTCGCCGCCGTTCACGTTCCAGAACAGCTCGTCGTGGTCGAGGAATGCGTTCAGCGCGCCGCGGACGCTGTAGGTGATGCGGTAGGTCTGCTTTCCCACCACGATCTTGTTCGCGTCGCCGATCTTGATCTGAAGATTGGCGCCGTTCTGGCTGGTCTCGTACTTCAGCCCGCGGCCGGCCGCGTCACGCACCGACTGCACGCTCACCTGGTAGACACGCACGAGGGTCGGGTCCGGATCCCATTGATAGCGGACCGGGATGTCGCGGAAGATCCCATGCCGATCGCTGAGGAGCTGGAAGTCGACGTCGATCGCCTCCGTGACCAGAAGGCCGCCGTCGCGCTGGACCTCGATGTCGGACGCAAAGCGCTCGATGACCCAGCCTGCGTCCGCGGCGGCGGGAGCGGCTGCGATCAGCAATGCCGCGGCAACGACCAGGAGTGCGAAGGCGGCGACCCGGCGCACGCCTGCGTTCACGTCAGCAGGCTGGAAAAGATGGTCGCGAGGCCGAGGAACGACATGAACCCGGAGATGTCGGTGATCGTCGTGAGAACGATGGAGGACGACTGCGCCGGATCTTGGCCGAGCGCCTTGAGGACGAGTGGGACGGCCGCGCCGGCCATTCCGGCCAGGCTCATCGAGATCACCATCGCCAGGCCGATGACGAACGCGAGGCCCGCGCTGTGACTCCAGAGGTAGACGGCGAGGGCGGTGACCACCGCGCAGCCGAAGCCGTTGATGATCCCGGTGCCCGCTTCCTTCCAGATGAGGCGTGGCCAGTGTGTCGGCCGGACCTCGCGCAGCGCGAGACCGCGCATCGTCACCGCCAGCGCCTGCATGCCGCTGTTGCCGGATTGGCCGGCGACGACCGGCATGAGCACGGCAAGCGCCGTGAACTGCGCGATCGTGCCTTCGAACAGGCCGACGACGAACGCCGCGGCGAATGCGGTCGCGAGGTTGATCTCGAGCCACGGCAGACGCTGGCGGACGGCGAAGCGGACGCGCGACAACGCCCGCTCCTCTTTACCGACGCCGACCATCGTTTGGAGGCCGACGGTCGCTTCCGCCTCGGCGGCGGCGACGAGCGTCCGGTAGCGGATGACGCCGACGAGCTTCGACTCGGCGTCGACCACCGGCAGCGTCGCGACGCGTCGCTCGTCGAGCGCCTTCACGACCTCCTCGCGGGACGCGTTGACGAACACCGAGACGGGCTCACCCCGAATGAGGTCGCGTAGTGGTGTCTCGGGCTCCGCTGTCGCGATCTCGCCCAGCGGCACGGCGCCGGCGAGCCGACCCTCGCGGTCCATCAGATAGATCGAGCCGAGCTCCTTCTCTTTGAACGTGCGCATCTTCCGCAGCGCCTCTTCGACCGTCGTGTCGGGGCCGAAGGCGCTGATGCGCGGATCCATGAGGGCGCCGGCCGAGTCCGCGGGATACGCGAGGAGCTCGCGGATCTGCTCCGCGGCGCGCTCGTCGAGTCGCGTGAGCTGCCCCTCGCGCCCGATCGGATCGAGCCCGCCGATGATCTGGGCCGCCCGCACCGGGTTCGTGACGGCGAGCATGGCGCGCACCAGGACGTCGTCGAGCAGCGACAGCACGTCCGCCGCGACCCGCGGGTTGAGGCGCTCGAGGATCTGTGCCGCGGCGGTCGGCGTAGGCGCGCGCGCCAGCAGCAGCGCCGTGTCTTCAGGCGAGCGCTCGTTGAGGAACGCGGCGACCTCCTCTGGGTGATGTCGGAGGTACTCGCTGTTGAGCGCGCGCAGCGTTTCGAGCTCGAGATCCTCGAGCGTGAGGACCCTCGCGGCGACGCGGTGGATGGTGTCGGTCGCTTCAGCCACGCGGACAGTATCGCCGAACGACCGAGCGCTCGGCCCTAGATCAACTCGTCCGTTTGACCTCGATCTTGCCCTCGGCGCGACGGACGTCGTAATGCGGCTGCGGGTACACCGCGGGGCCGCGGTTCACGGTGCCGTCCGCGAGCTCGAAACGCGATCCATGGCAGTTGCACTCGATGCGCTTTCCGTCGTCCACGAGCTTGCCCTCGGACAGCGAGCAGCCCTGATGCGCGCAGGTGTCGTGGAGCGCGAAGATCTTGTCCCCGCGCCGCACGACCACGAGCGTCTGTGCGCCTGCCTTGGCCTTCGTCGGCTTGTCCTCGGGCACGCTGTCGATGTCGAGGGCCTGCCACTTCGTGCCGCCGCCACGCCAGGCATGTCGATCGACCTGGGCCCCCAGATCGAAGACGAGCTCGCCGCCGAGATACCCGCCGACGATCACGAACAGCAATCCCAGCCCGGCCGTCCACTCCGCGCCGCCCGCGAAGAATGGCCACCAGCCAAGTCGCGCACCAAGTGAGATGAGATAGAGGACGAGCGCGACGAGCATGGAGGTCGAGTGCAGGCTGCCGATGCGCTTGCCGGCGCCCTCGAGGTCGATGTAGTCGGCGTAGCCGGCGAGCGCGGCCGCGAGCATTCCGAGGAGTCCCACACCGATCGCCCACGTCGCGCCGACCGGCTGACCCACCACATCGAGGACCGTGGCCAGGATGAGCGCCCCGATCGGAACGTCGGTGATCATCGGATGCACCGGATGTCCGAGCCAGGTCCCGTGCAGCAGATCTCGCAGCGCGGGGAACGGACCGTACAGCGCGCGGAAGATGCGCTGGAACAGATCGCCGAGCGGGTCGGCCCACATGGCCTGCGCGTTCAGCACGGGCTGGAGCCAGCGGCGGAACATGCGCCGCGATTCTACGAGGACTAGCGGATCGTGATCGAGCTCGCACCCGCGGTCACGTGCACCGTGACACGTGCGGTCGCCGTGCCGTAGCCGGACGTCTCGGCCGAGCTGCCGCTCACCGCGACGCGCGGGTTCGAGCTGCGCAGCGTGAGCACCAGTCCGGTCGTCGTTACGCGTGCCTCCACGCCGTCGGGCACCTCGACGACGATGCTCGACGCGCCCGCGTTCACGTCGATGTTCACATTGCTGGTGGGCTTCGGGAGCGTGAGCGTGAGCGACGCGGCGCCGACGTTCAGCTCGGCGCTCGTGATCTTGACGTCGCTCAGGTCGATGAAGAATTCGCCCGCGCCTCCGTTGATCGAAAGCTCGGTCGGGATGTCACTCGCGATGCGTGTCACGACATCGGTCGTGGTGCCACCGACGCGCCGGTTCCCGACCTGGTCGATGCGCACGTCGGCATGCGTGCTCGTTGCTTGCGGGACGAGATCCGAACGACGGAGGCGGAGGTCGGCGCTCGCGCTGTGCGCCTCGACCAGCGCCGTGCTCCCGCCGCTGACGCGGAACCGCCCCGCGCCGCCGTTGATGTCGAGCGAGAGCGCGGTCGCGCCCTGCCGCTCCACGGACACGTCGGGCGCGCCGCCACCGCTACCCCCGAAGGTGAAGAACGGGCCACCGAGGATCGCCGGCTGGGTCGAGAGCAGCACCAGGCCCAGCGCGATGATCGCAACGTCGATGCCGAGCGCGGCCAGGGGCCAACGCCGGCCGAGCGCGATGTCGACGCCCGCGAGGATGAGAAGGAGCGGCCACAGGCTGAGGAGCGAAAGCGCGGTCACGCCCGGGATGAGGCCGTAGTTCACGAGCAAGAACACCAGACCGATCGTGATCAGGACGAGCGGCCAGAAGAGGCCGCGGCGCACGTTCATCGCCGCATGCGCTGCGCGAGCAGCAGCGCGCCGAGCCCGATGATGACGAGCGGCCAGACCAGATCCCAGCGAACGATCCGGAACACGCCGGCGTTGCCGAACAAGAAGATGGCGCCCAGCGCGATGAGGAAGAGACCGACCGCGGCGCGCCTGCGCTCAGCCGCTTCGGGATCGGCGGGGGCCGCGACGATCGGCGTCGCCGTCGGGTCGCCGCTCGCGGCGCCCTCGAGCGTGGACGTCGTGACTCCTGACGTCTTCACGAACGGCGCGGGCTGACCCGGCAGCGGCATCAGGACGATGAGGATGATGTAGCCGAGCAGACCGAGACCGCCGGTGATGACCGTGCCGATCACGAAGAAGACACGGACCAGCGTCGCGTCGACCTGCAGGTATTCCGCGATGCCGCCGCACACGCCGGCGACCACCCGGTTGGTCGTGCTTCGTTCAAGACGCGTTGACATGACTCACCCTTTCACGCAGCTCGTGCGCCGTCGCGATCGCGAGCGCCACGACGAGACTCACCGGAACGACGGGCTGTTGCACCAGATCGGCGACCCCGCTCACGGGAACCGCGAGCATCGCGAGCAGACCCAGGCCGAGGTCGAAGGCGTCCACGACGAGCGTGGGTAGAAGGATCGCGACCGCCGACCAGACCACCACAGCTCCCACGGCGCCGAGAGCGATCGCGGCGAGCGCGCTCATCATCGCGATGCGCGGTCGCTCGCGAGCGGCCGCGGCGATGGCCGCGGGATCGAAGAGCGGCGCGCGTTCGTCCGCCTCGAGGCGAAGGGCGCGCCGCAGGGTGGTCTCGTCGAGAGGCTCGCCAGTTCGATCGGTCACGGCCGCACCTCCAGCAACGCACGAAGCAGCGCGCGGCCGCGGAGGAGCTGAACGCCGACGGTCGCCGTGGGTCGCCCGGTGATGGTCGCGATCTCCTCGAGCGACAGCTCGCTGAAGTACCGCAGCACGACCGGCACGCGATACAGCTCCGGCAGGCGGGCGACCGCCGACCGCACGCGGTCGCGCTCTTCGCGCGCCACGAGCGCCTGGTCCGGCGTTTGCGCCGGATCGGGCACGCCGCCGGCCTCATCGACGCTCGTGATGCGCGCCCGTTCGCGCGTGCGCGAGCGGCCGATGGTGATGGCCTCGTTGGCGGCGATGCGTAGCAGCCAGTGCCGCACCGGACGCGATTGGTCGTAGCGATCCCAGCTGCGGTACGCCTTGAGGAACGCCGCGCTCGCGGCCTCCCGCGCCGCATCGCGGTCGCCGAGGATGCGGAGCGCCACCCCATACACCTCGTCCTGGTGGTCGCGCACGGCGTCGGCGAAGGTCACCCGGCCGGCGCGGACGAACGCGGCGGGAAAGAGCGCAGCCAGGCTCGCATGGGTGGTCATTCTCCGTCCATACGTACCGAGGGTGGTCCTCATTTCGTCAACCGCCGCAGAGCGGCCTCGGCCTCCCGCGGCACGCTGACGCGCTTCGTGCGCGCTGCGCCGCCTCGCTCCACGCGGACCGCGCCTCGCGGGACGCCGAGCGCCTTCGCCAGCAGCGCCACCACGGCATCGTTGGCCTTCCCCTCCACCGGCGGCGCGGTCACGCGGACGAGCAACGCGCCGTCGCGCTCGCCGCCGACCGCGTTCGCGGAAGAGCGCGGCGTCACGCGGATGGTGAAGCTGACGCGCTCGCCCTCGTGGCGGAGCGCGAGCATCAGAACGGCGGGTTCGGGATCGGCGGCGGCAGGACGCGCAGGATGATGCTGGCGAGGATCTGGATCAGCAGCAGCGCGATCAGCGGCGAGAAGTCCATACCGCCCGCGATCGGCATGTAGCGGCGGATCGGCGCCAGCACCGGCTCGGTCACATTCCAGACGAGCTCGTTCAGACCGAACGGCAGGCGCAGCGGGACCCACGACATGATCACCCTCACGAAGATCGCGACGACCAGCGCCTGCACGAGGACGTTGACGAAGGCCTCGAGGAACACGATGAGCAGGCACGCCCCACACATCTCGCTACGGCTTCCGGTGGACATCGAGCCGGTAGCGCGACGGCGTGGGCCCGACCTGCCCCTGATAGCTGGAGCCGAGCTCCGGAGACCCATACGGCCGCTCGGCCGGGCTGCTGAGCGGGAAGAACGAGAGCTGTCCGACCCGCATCCCGGGATAGAGGGTGATCGGGATCGTGTTCACGTTCGACAGCTCGAGCGTGATGTGTCCGTCCCAGGCCGGGTCGATGAAGCCCGCGGTGCTGTGGATGAGCAGGCCGAGCCGGCCCAGGCTGCTTTTGCCTTCGACTCGCGACACGACGTCGTCGGAGAGGCGGATGCGTTCGCGCGTCGAGCCGAGCACGAACTCGCCGGGGTGAAGGATGAACGCTTCTGTCTCGGCGACCTCGACCAGCTCCGTGATGTCATCGAGCGGACGCGCGAGATCGATGTACGCGTGGCGGCTCGAGCGGAAGACGCGGAAGAATCGATCGAGACGGATGTCGACGCTCGCGGGCTGCACGCAGGACGGGTCGAAGGGATCGATGCCGATGCGCCCCGACGCGATCGCAGCGCGGATGTCACGATCCGAGAGCACCACGGTCGCGAAGTATGGGCTGGGCGCGGCCCGCGAGCGCGAAGACGCGCTCGCGCAGATCCGCCCACGTGGCGACCACATCGTCGGCGCCATCGATCCGCTCGCGCGCGAAGCCCCAGAGGACCTGGATGGTGCGCGCGCCCGCGGCGTTCCCCATCGCGATGTCCGCACTCGCGTCACCGATGACGACGCATTCCTGCGGCACGCACCGCAGGCGCTCCATCGCGTGCTGGGCGAGATCCGGTGCGGGCTTCGGCCGCGAGACCGAGTCCCCGCCGAGGTAGACGTCAATCTCGCTCGCGATGCCGAGGCCACGCAGGATGCGCTCGCAATCCGCGGCGCGCTTTCCCGTGACGGTCGCCTGGAGCAAGCCAGCGTCGTGGAACGCGTGCAGCGTCTCGCGCGCGCCGTCGTACAGCTTTGTGACCGGGATGACCTCGCGGTCGTAGATATCGCGATATTCGGCGCGGTAACTGTGCGCGAGATCGGGTGTCAGATCGGGCCACGCCATGCGAAAGATCTCTTCGAGCGGCAATCCCGTCATCGCCCCGACGCTCTCGAACGCGAGCGGCGACCCGCCATGCGCCTCGATGACGCGATTCGCGGTATCGACGACGAAGCGAACACTGTCGGTGAGAGTCCCATCGAGATCCCAGAGGACCGCGCGCACGTTCACGCGCGCGGTCGCGACGTCAGCGACGTCGGCGACGACCCGTTGCGACGACCGCGGGGTCGATCGGGAGCGTCGTCTGCTCCGCGAACTTGCGATCGCGCGCCTCCTGTCGTCGGCGCAGAAGCGTTTCAAGCTCGTCGTACAGGGAATCAGGATCTTGCAATCCGGCGTACACGATCTTGAACCGTAAGTAACTCATCGGATCGGATTCCTCGAGGCGCTCCAGGACCATCTCTCCGATCCGCTGCGATCCGACTTCGGACGTGCCGCTCTGGCGGATCGTCGTCTCGATATCGTCGATGAGGCGATCGATCGCGTCGGGAGCGAGCTGCTTCGACGCCGCTTTCCCGATCGCGCTCGCGAGCTTGCGACGGTCGAACTCCTGGCGCGTCCCGTCGCGCTTCACGACCTGGATGCGGGCCGACTCCGAGCGCTCACGGGTCGTGAAACGCTCACCGCACGAGTCGCAGGCGCGACGCCGACGGATCGAATCGCCGTCCTCCGCCTCGCGGGAGTCGACGACGCGGGTGTCCTCATGGCCACAGGAAGGGCAACGCACATACACAAGATATGGGGGATGGGGGCACAAAATCTAGTAGCAGGACGCGGAGGCCCCGTCGCCGACTTCTGAGGGTCAGCCGCGGGTCCAGGTCCCGCGCCACCGGTCCGGCGGAAGCTCGGTCAGCGGCGGCGCAGGAAGCTCGGCACCTCTAGGTCGTTCGGATCGAATTTCTTTTCTTCATGCGCCTTGGTCGCGGCCTGCGCTGGTGGCGCGACCGCCGCCGTAGGGCGCTCGGCCGGGCGCTGCTCGATCTGCCGCTTGTACATCGGCTGATCGATACGCCGCAGCGGCCGCGACTGGTCGAATCCCGTCGCGATGACGCTGATCTTCACGTCCTGGCCCATCCGCTCGTCGATGACCGCGCCGAAGATGATGTTCGCCTCGGGGTCCGCGGCGGCGTGGATGATCTCGGCCGCTTCGTTGACCTCGAACAGCGCGAGGTCGGGGCCGCCGGTGATGGTGAACAGCACGCCGCGCGCGCCATCGATGGACTGCTCGAGGAGCGGCGACTGGATCGCCTGGCGCGCGGCGTCGGCGGCGCGCGTTTCGCCGGTCCCGTGTCCGATGCCCATGAGGGCGGAGCCCGCGTTGGTCATGATCGTCTTGACGTCGGCGAAGTCGAGGTTGATGAGACCGGGGACCGTGATGAGGTCGCTGATGCCCTGCACGCCCTGGCGCAGCACGTCGTCGACGATGCGGAACGCATCGACCATGCTCGTGCGCTTCTCGACGACCTGTAGCAGGCGATCGTTCGGGATCGTGATGAGCGTGTCGACCTTGTCGACGAGATCGCTGATCCCCTGCTCCGCGAGCAGCTTTCGCTTGGCGCCCTCGAAGCCGAACGGCTTGGTGACGACGGCCACGGTGAGCGCGCCGATGTCCTTCGCGATCTCGGCGATGACCGGAGCGCCGCCGGTCCCCGTTCCGCCGCCCATGCCGGCGGTGACGAAGATCATGTCGGCTTCTTTGAGCGCCTCGTAGAGCTTTTCGCTGTCGTCCTCAGCGGCTTTGCGCCCAATACTGGGATCGGCGCCGGCGCCAAGGCCCTTCGTCACTTTGTCGCCGATGCGGATCTTGTGCGGTGCGTCCGAGAGGAGCAGCGCCTGAGCGTCGGTGTTCACCGCGATGAACTCGACGCCCATCAGCTCTGCACGGATCATGCGGTTGACGGCATTCGATCCGCCGCCGCCGACACCGACGACCTTGATAAGAGCGAAATTTTCTATGTCGCTCCGGAGGGGCATGGGCAGTCTCCAAACCACTTCCATGCCGCTGCCCCTCCCCTGACGGCTGCTGCACGAAGTTCTTAAGTTGTTGCCGTGAACTCTATACCCGAACGCAGCGTGAGGTCGAGTGTTAGGGGCGGGTCGCCGCGCGATCTAGGGCATGAGCGAGCGAAAGAGTCGCGAGAGGCGACCCCCGACGCCGTCGAGGGAGCGAGCAGCGACACGGTCTTCATCGCCCGACCAGTGCTTGGCACCCCAGATGAGCAGCCCCGATGACGCGGAGTAGGGCGGAGCGGCGATGGAATCGGTCAGACCGCCGAGCCCAGTGGGCGACATGACGCGCGCGGCCATTCCGAGCTGGTCGCGGGCCGCCCGCGCGATACCCGTGAGCAGCGCGCCCCCGCCGGTGAGCACGACCCCGGCCTGAAGGCGGTTCGTGGCTCCCGCCGCCTCGATCTCCCGGGCCACATGGTCGAACAGCTCCGCCGTCCGGGCCTCGATGATCTGCGCCATGTGCCGCCGGGTGATCGGCCGCGGCACCTCCTCACCGATCGAGGTGATCTGCATGACCTCGTCCGGGTCGACTTCGAGTGGCAGGGCGGTCCCCTGCTTGATCTTCAGCGTCTCGGCCACGTCAGGCGTGACCCGGAGGAGCAACCCGAGGTCGCTCGTGACGCTCCGAGCGCCCATTTGGATCGTCGCGCAGTGTCGGATGGAGCCGTCCTGGAACACCGCGACGTCGGTCGTGTCGCCCCCGATGTCGCACAGGACGACCCCCAGCTCGCGTTCCTCGTCGGTGAGGACGACCTCAGCCGTGGCGAGCGGCGTCAGGACCAGCTCGTCGATCTCCACACCGGCCTTCTGCACGCATTTCGTGAGGTTCGTGACGCTCGACGAGGACGCGGTGACGATGTGCGCCTCGACCTCGAGGCGGACGGCACTCATGCCGATGGGGTCCCGCACGCCCTCCTGTCCATCGACGACGTAACCGCGAGGAATGACGTGCAGGATCTCGCGGGTGTTCGGGATCGACACGGCGCGAGCCGCCTCGATCGCCCGCAGCGTGTCCTCGCGTGTCACGTCGTGCTGGCGGCCGGACACGGCGATCATCCCCCGGGAGTTCTGCGAGCCGACGTGCATGCCGGAGATGCCGACGAACGCGGAGCGCACCTTGAGGCCGGAGAGGCGCTCGGCCGCCTCCACGGCGGCGGCCACGGACTGGACGGTGCGGTCGATGTCGATGACGACGCCTTTGCGAAGGCCGTCGGAAGGGGCCTGCCCGATCCCGATGACGTCGACACCACCGCTGCGGCCGCCCACCTCACCGATGAGCACGCAGACCTTCGTGGTGCCGATGTCGATCGCGACGAGCACGGTCTGGTCAGTCACGGAGCGTCCGCCTTCCTTGACTCTCCTTCTGCTCCCCACCTGCGTCCGCGGACCGCCCGTCCGAGCCTAAAGGAAATGGCGCCTGATTACAGCGACGTTCTGGAAGATGCGCCAGCCGAACGCGAACAGGGCGACGAGATAGAGGTCGATCCCCAGCCGGTCTCCCAGGAACGTGAGGGCGGCCGCGAGGAGCGCGTTCGTGTAGAAGCCCGACAGGAAGATGCGCGTATCGAAGTGCCCCTCGAGCTCGGCGCGAAACGCGCCGAGGAGCGAGTCGAGCGCGGCGAGGATGCCGACCGCGGTGTAGCGCGCCCACTCGATCGGGAGGTTGAAGCGCAGCGCCAGTCCAAGCAGCACCCCGGCGACCAGGCCGAGGAGCGGAAGCCACACGAGTTACTGATTCGGGCTGAAGATGATGCGATCGGGGCTGCGCACGTCGACGTAGTCTAAGCGCCGCGTCGGGTTATCCCTGAGGAAGCGCTTCGCGAGGGACAGCTTGTCGTCGAAACGATCGGCGCTCCCGAAGCGGATCTCCCACTTCGCTCCGGTGCGAAGCACCAGACCGTTCGCGCCCGCGGTCATCACGACGCGCAGATCGGTGGCGTCACTCCGGAGCTCGCTCGGCGCCAGCGAGGAGAGGCGGAGCGCGGCTTCGACGAGAGCCGGGGGGTCGATGCGGTCGCCCGCACCGCGGGGCCCGCGTTCGTCGAACACTCGCAGGTCCGGCGCACCCTTCCGGTCGATGGAGGGGAACAGGACACCGCTCGCGTCGATGAACCACTCGACGTTGTCGCTCGCGACCCACCGGCCCACGGCCTCGCGCTCGCTGAGCGTGATGCGCACGGTGGACGGCAGCAGGATCTCGACCTTTGCATCGCGCACTGCAGGCAGCGTGCGCAGCTGCGCGCGGGCGCCGGTCGCGCTCGCGAGGAAGGTCGGCACACCGTCGAGGCCGCTCTGGGATCGCGCGGCGTCGCGGGACACGTGCTTCGCGCCAACGACGACGACGTCCTCGACGTGCGCGACGTCCGCGAGCGCGATGACGAGGAGCGCGGCGGCGCAGGCGATCGCGATCAGCGCGGCGCCCGCACGCGCCGGATCCTTGATGCGAAAGGCCGAACGCCGGCGCCGCGGCGCGCCGCGAGTGGAGCGTCGGGAGCGAGTGCTCAGCGTGCGCGCCGCCGCGCGTCCTCGAGGGCCCAATCGACGAAGCGCGCAAGGAGGTCGCCGAACTGGATGCCCGCAGCGCGTGCGGCCTTCGGCAGCAGGCTGTTCGCGGTCATACCCGGGATCGTGTTGACCTCGAGGGCGACCATTCGGTCGCCGGACCACATGAGGTCCGTCCTCGACATCCCGCGGCAGCCGAGCGCGCGGTGTGCGCGAATGGCGATGTCCTGCGCGCGGCGCGCGACATCGTCGGGTATTCGCGCCGGCACGATCTCCTCGCTCTCGCCGGCGCTGTACTTCGCGGTGTAGTCGAAGAACTCACGCGTGGTGACGATCTCGATCACGGGCAGGGGCGTCAGCTCGTCGTTGCCGATGACCGCGACCGTCAGCTCGGTGCCGCCCACGAGCTCTTCGACGAGGGCCCGTTCATCGAACCTCAGCGCGTCGGTGATCGCCGGCGCGAGCTGCTCGGCCGTGGTGACGATCGCCGCGCCGACGCTCGAACCGCTCGCGACGGGCTTCACGAATACCGGTAGCCCGACGCTCCGCGCCTGGGCCAGGTCGTCACCCGACGCTGACGTGACAACGACGCCGCGCGGGACATCGAGTCCCTCCGACGCGAGGACCCTTTTGGTCATCACCTTGTCCATCGCGAGGGCCGACGCGAGAACGCCCGAGCCGGTGTATGGGATACCGACCGTATCGAGGAGACCCTGGATCCGACCGTCCTCGCCCCACGTGCCGTGAAGCGCGAGGATCACGACGTCGACCGGACCCGCGCTGTTCGACATCGCGGCCGACGCGGGAACGATCGCCTTCTCGGCGCTGGCGATCTGCGCTTCGAGCCCCTTCGGCAACGCGCGAGGTCGATCGACGATCCCGCCGGTCTGGAGGAGCTCGCGTGCCTGGTCGCGCTGGGTCTCGCTGATGGAGGGGTTGCGCGCCATGAGCGCGAGCGGGTCGAGCAGCACCGTCTCGAATCGATCAGAGGGAAGACTGGCGGCGATCTGCGCGCCGGTGGCAAGCGAGATGTCGCGCTCCGCGGAAGCGCCGCCGGTGAGGATGCCCACCCGGATCTTCTTCACCACTCCCCCACCAGCTCGACCTCGGGCACGAGGTCCACGCCGAACTTCTCAGCCACCTCACGCTGACAACGTTCCATCAACGCTTTCACGTCGGCGGCGGTCGCGTCGCCCACGTTCACGATGAAGTTCGCGTGTTTGGTGCTCACCATCGCGCCGCCGATGGTCGCGCCTTTCAATCCCGCGGCCTCGATCAGCCGGCCAGCGTGATCACCTTGCGGGTTACGGAAGATCGAGCCGGTGTTCGGCTGCGCGAGGGGCTGCTTCGCGATCCGCTCGTTCGCGATCTCTTTGATGCGCTTCACCGCGCTCGCGCGGTCTCCCGGCGCTCCGCGGAAGCGCGCGCTGACGACGACGATCGGCGTCTTCTGCAAGCTCGAGGTGCGGTACGCGAGCGCGAGATCCGAGTTCTCCACCTTCCACGTGTCCCCGTTCAGGTCCATCAGCGTCGCACCCACGAGCACGTCCTTCGTCTCGCTGCCGAACGCGCCGGCGTTCCCGTGCACGGCGCCCCCCACGCTGCCGGGCACGGTCGCCATCCACTCGAGCCCGACGATGCCGTTCCGCGCCGCCACGGCGGCCACCGAAGCGAGGGGAGTGCCTGACGCGGCAGCGATCGTCGTGCCGTCGACCGACGATTCGCTCCAGTCGTTCTGCAGCACCACGCCGCGAACGCCGAGGTCCGAGACGAGCATGTTGGTGCCGCCGCCGAGCATCACCACCGGCAGCTCGTGCTCGCGCGCCACCGCGATCGCGCCGACAAGGTCACGCTCGGTCGTGACACGCACGAAGAAATCAGCGGGTCCCCCGATGTGGAGCGAGGTGTGCCTGCTCATCGGCTCGTCGCGGACGCCGAAGGGAAGCAGCTTCACACCGGGGTCCGAAGCAGCTCGAGCAGGCGCTCGCCGACCGGCCGCACGTCGCCCGCGCCCATCACGAGCACGACGTCGCCCGGGCCCGCGAGGTCGGCAGCGATGCGGGCCGCCTCGTCGCCGTCAAGTGCGTACCGTCCGCCGACGGCCTCCGCGAGCGCCATTGCGCGCGAGGTCGTCTCGGGCCGCTCGCGCGCGGATGAAAAGGTTTCGACGATCACCACCGCGCGCGCACGACGCAGGACGGCGACGAACTCGTCGAAGAACTTCGCCAGGCGACTGGGCGTGTGGGGCTGAAACACCACGACCGCGTTCGGGAACGCGTCAAGGCCGACGGCGATCTCGGCCGGCATGTGCGCGTAGTCGTCGACGACGCGCACGCCCGCGGCGCTGCCGAGCGGTTCGAGCCGGCGTTCGACGCCCGGGAACTCCGATATCCCGAGCGCGGCGTCGCGCTTCGTCACGCCGAACGCATGCGCCGCGAGGAACGCGCCCGCGGCGTTGAGCGCGTTGTGTTGACCGGGGAGCTGCAGGCCCACCTGCGTGTCGCCCAGCGTGTAGACCGTGTCCGTCTCGCGAGACACACGCAGGTCCGCATGAGTGCTCGTGCCGTAGGTGCGGACCTCGCGGTGCAGCTCTTCCTTCGCGTACGCCGCGAGGTCGCCGGCACCTTCGTCGTCGGCGCAGGCCACGAGAGTGCCGCGCCGCACGAGACGTCCGGCGAAGATGCGGAATGCGTCACGGTACGACTCGCGCGTCGGGAACATGTCGACATGATCGTGATCGACCGTCGTGACCACGGCGATCAGCGGCTCGAGCGCGTGAAAGGTGTTGTCGTACTCGTCGGCCTCGATCACGAGCACATCGCTCGTGCCGGCGTGTGCATTGGAGCCGAGGCCGCGCAGGACCGCGCCGCAGATGAGCGACGCGTCGACGCTCCCTGCCCGCAGCGCCGACCAGGTGAGCGCGGTCGTCGTCGATTTGCCGTGCGTGCCGGCGATCGCGATCACCCGTTTGCCCTTCGCCAGGAACCGCCAGGCGTCCTCACGCTTCCAGACCGGGATGCCAAGGCGCAGGGCCGCGGCGACCTCGACGTTGTCCTCCTGGTACGCGCTCGAGCGAAGCACGACGTCGGTTCCCGGTACGTGCTCGGCCGCGAAGCGCTCGTGCACCGCCGCCCCTTGCCGAGCGAGCGCTTCGGCCAGCGGCCAGCGGCCGTTGTCGGAGCCCGTCACGTCGTGTCCGCCCGCGAGGAGGAGCTTCCCCACCGCCGACATCCCGGCGCCGCCGATGCCGACGATGTGGATCCTCAACCGCAGCCACCAAGCGACAGGAGCTCGCGCGCGATCTCCTGCGCGGCCTGCGGACGGCCCGCCGTCCGTGCGGCGTTCGCCATCCGGCTCAGCCGATCGGGGTTGTCGAGAAGTCCGCTCACCTGCGCCGTGAATCGATCGCCGTCGAGCTCACCCTCACGCATGCTGAGGGCAGCGCCCGTCTCTACCATCGCGCGCGCGTTCGCGTCCTGGTGCCCCTCCATCGCCGCGCCAAAGGGGATGAGCAGGAGCGGCACTCCGAACGCGAGCGGTTCCGCGATCGACGACGCGCCGGCGCGACCGATCGCGAGGTCCGCGGCGGCCAACGCACCACCCATCTCGTCGCCCAGGAAGGTGCGCACGATGTAGTGATCGCGCAGCTCCGGCGGCAGATTCGCGCGCCGGGACTCGGCGCGGGCCCCCTGCTTGTCGCCAGTGATGTGGAGCACGTAGGCATGACGGACCAGACGACCGAGCGCGGACCACAGCGCGTCGTTGACACGCTCCGACCCCTGGCTGCCTCCGCTCACCACGACCAGCTTCGCCTCCGCGGGAACGGCGAACGCGTCGCGCCCTCGCTCGCGTGTCCATTTCAGCAGCGATGCGCGGATCGGCGTTCCCGCGAGGACGGTGCGGCCACGTGGCAATGTTCGTCGCGCCTGCTCGTAGCTCACGCCGATGCGAGAGCTGAAGGTGGAGAGCAGTCGTGTGGCGCGACCCGGTAGCGCATTGCCGTCCCACAGGTACACCGGAACGCCGAGCACGCGAGCCGCGAGCGTCACGGGGATCGCGACGATGCCGCCGGTCGTGCAGCACACGTCTGGCCGGAACCGCCAGAGCGCCGCCAGGGCGTCGACGAATGCGAGCGGGGCGCTGCCGAGCGTGCGGAGGAACGCGAGCCGCGAATCGGGATCTCGCAGCGACGGCATCGGCGTCGCATGGAAGGGAATGCCGGCGGCCGGCACGAGTTCAGCCTCGCGCCCGCGACGACCACCGAGGAAGAGGAATCCCACCTCTGGATCGATCTCGCGCAGCGCCTCCGCGATCGCGAGCAGCGGGCTGACGTGCCCGCCCGTCCCGCCGCCGACGAGGAGCACGCGACACGGTCGCCGGCGCCCGCGCGGCCTGCCGTCCAACATTGAGGAGGATACCGACCGCGATGAGCCCGACGCAGAGTGACGATCCGCCGTACGAGATGAACGGCAGCGTGATGCCGGTCATCGGGATCAGGCTCGCGACGACGGCCATGTTCACCCATGCCTGGAACACCAGCCAGGTCGTGATGCCGGTCGCGATGAGCGCACCCATCGCATCCGGCGCCCGGAGCGCGATCCGCACGCCGCGGTAGGCGAGCACCAGGAACAGCATGATGACCGCGAGCGTGCCGATAAGCCCGAGCTCGTCGCCCAGGATCGCGAAGATCGAGTCGGTGTACGGGAACGGCAGGAAGCCGAACTTCTCGCGGCCGGCGCCGAGGCCCTCGCCGGACAGGCCGCCGAGGGCGAGGCCGTAGAGCGCCTGGATCGCCTGATAGCCGGCATCGCGCGGGTCTTTCCACGGATCGATGAACGTCATGAGGCGTTCGACCCGCTCCGGATGCGCGAGCGCCCCGGCGAAGGCGAGGACGGTGGAGAGCAGCGCGAGCGCGGCGAACATCCAAAGCCGAGCTCCGGCCACGAAGTACATCGCGAGCGCGATCGCTCCGATGACGATCGCGGTACCGAGGTCCGGCTCCGCGAACACGAGTGCCCCGACGAGCCCAGTGATGACGACAAAGCCGATCACCGTGCCGCCGCGCTCGATCCGATCGCGCCGCGCGCCGAGCCAGAACGCGAGATACAGGATGAGCGCGAGCTTGGCGAGCTCCGCCGGCTGCAGCCCCACCGGACCCGCGCGCAGCCAACGCGCGGCGCCGTTGACGGTCGTCCCGAGCCCGGGAACGAGCACGGCGGCGAGCAGGGCGAGCGCGCCGACCAGCAGCGGCAACGCGAGCATCCGGTAGCGGTGGTAATCGATGCGCGTCGCGGCGAGCATGCCGACCAGTCCCAGCGCGGCCCAGAGCGACTGCCATCCCAGGAAGTAGCGGGGCTCATCGAGCGCATCCAGGGCCTTGATCCCGCTCGCGCTGTAGACCATCGCGATCCCGAGCAGCGTGAGCGCGAGGATCACAACGACGAGGACGAGGTCGTATGACGTCGTGCGCGGCACGCGGAGCAGCCTCACGGCACGACCGCCTCGGTGAACGATCGGACCAGCGCGCTGAAGCGGTCGCCCCGTTCGTCGGCGGACGAGAACATGTCGAACGACGCGCATGCGGGCGAGAGCAGCACGACGTCGCCCGGCTTTGCGAGCCTTCGCGAGGCGCTGACGGCGTCTTCGAGCGTTCGCGCGCGCTCGACCACCAGGCCCGTACTCGCAGCGCCGACCGACTCGAGCGCGCCCGCGATCTCGTCGGCCGCCGCTCCGATGAGCACCGCGGCACGTGCGCGTTTGGTGGCCACGCGCGCGAGCTCGGTGAAGTCGGCGCCCTTGCCGACGCCGCCGAGGATGACAACGGCGGGACGCTCGAACGCGTCGAGCGCCTTGATGGTCGCGTCCGGTGTGGTCGACGCGGAGTCGTTCACCCACAACACGCCCTCGCTCTCGGCGACGGTCTCGAGGCGCCGGGCCACGCCCTCGAACGCGCGCAGCTCCGCGCCGATCGCCTCGGACGAGATGTCGAACACGTCGCCGACGATCGCCGCGGCCAGAGCGTTCGCGACGTTGTGGCGGCCCGGGACGCGCAGCTCGCTCGCCGCGATGATCGGCGTGCGCCGGTCGCCGTCCGTCAGGACCAGGCGGCCGTCGGGGTCGAGGAAGCCGCCGTGCCGGGGATGCAGGCTCAGCGAGAAGCCACGCACCATCGAGGGCGCGCCCGTGTGTATCGCCATCGTGGTGGGATCGTCGAGATTGAGTACGGCGATGTCGTTCGCGCCCTGCCAGGCGACGATGTTGCGCTTGGCCGCGATGTAGTTCTCGCGCGTCCCGTGATGGTCCAGGTGATCCTCGCCGATGTTCGTGACGACCGCGACGTGCGGGCTGTGCGCCAGCGTCTCGAGCTGGAATGAGGACAGCTCGAGCACGACGATGTCGTCTTTCGTGATCGTGTCGAGCTCCTGGATGATCGCGCGCCCGATGTTCCCGCCGACGATGACTCGCCGCTTGCCGCGGGACAGGATCTGACCGATCAGCGTGGTCGTGGTGGTCTTTCCCTTGGTGCCGGTCACACCGACGATGGTCGCGGGGCACAGACGGAAGAACAGCCCGATCTCGGTCAGCACGGGAATTTGCCGCTGCAGCGCCCGCAGGATCGTGGCCGAGCGCGGACGCACACCGTTGATCACGAAAACGAACTCCGGATCGGCGAGCGCCGCGTCGTCGCTCGAGGGCCCGAGCACGAGCTTGACCGGCGTGTCGCCCAGCCGCCCGATGCCTTCGGCGAGCTGTTCGCGCGGCTTCGCGTCGGTGATCGTCACGCTCGCGCCGCACGACACCAGGAAGCGCGCGAGCCCCGACGCCGTGCGGCCTTTGCCGAGACCGACGATCGTGACGCGGCGTCCACGGAAATCCTCGCGGCTTACTTCCGCGTCGAAGAGGAGGCTCACGCGCGCCTCCCGATGAATCCGAGCTGCGTGCCGTACACGCCGTCCGGACCGCGGCCGCGATATGACCACAGATCCGCGCCGCCGGAGAGCGTGCACACGCCGGACATCTCGATGCGCGTCACGCCGACCGCGCGCAGCTGCGCGGTGTTCGCCGCCCAGAGGTCCATCACGATCCGATCGTTCACCTTGCGCAGGGAGCCTTCGCCGATCCGCTCGTTGACGATCGCCGCGCGCTCCATGTCGATGGCGTAGCAGCACGGGCCGATCGCCGGGCCGAGCGACGCGATGAGCCGTCCGCGCGCCGCGCCTCCGGCCACCATCGCCTCGACCAGCGCTTCCGCGACGCGCAGCGTCGTCCCCTGCCAGCCGGCGTGGGCGGCGCCGATCGGCCCCTCCGGGTCGGCGACGAGGACGGGCACGCAGTCGGCCGCCGCGACGGCGAGCAGCACGCCCGTGCGATCGGTCCACAGCGCGTCGGCCACAGGCCAGGGTTCCACCGGGGCGTCGAGCCGAACCACGTCTCTCCCGTGCACCTGCTTCGCGCGCGCGATACCGGCGAAGCCAAGCGTCCGCGCCACCGCAGCGCGATTGCGGGCCTGGTCCTCGAGCGGATGACGCGAGCCCGCGAGGCTCCCTTGCGCCCGCGTCGTGAAGCCCGCGACGAGACCGAGCGCGCCGAGCAGCGGCGACCACAGCATCCCGTCGCGCTCCACCCAGGTGCCGCGCCAGATCCGCTTCGAGGCACGCGCGGCGCCGCGAGCGACGCGGCTCATTTCGGCGTGGCGTACGCGAGGATCGCCGCGACGATCCCCGCGACCGCACCGATGAGCCAGAAACGGATCGTGACCTTCTCCTCCGCCCAGCCGATGAGCTCGAAGTGGTTGTGGAGCGGTGACATCCGGAAGACGCGCTTGCCGCGAAGCTTGAAGGCGCCGACCTGGATCATCACCGAGAGCGTCTCTGCGACGAAGATCACGCCGAGCACCGGCAGCAACAGCACGAAACCCGTCGTGAGCGCGATCGTGGCGAGCGTCGCGCCGAGCGCGAGTGCGCCGGTATCGCCCATGATCACTTCCGCCGGATGCACGTTGAACCACAGGAACGCGAGGATCGCTCCGGTGATCGCGGCGCAGAACACGACCAGCCAGGGGAAACCACGCGCGGCGGCGATGAAGGCCACGGAGAGGAAGGCGAAGACCGCGGTGCCGCCCGCGAGACCGTCCATTCCATCCGTGAGGTTCACACCGTTCGACATCGCCACGATGGTGAAGAGCGCCAGCCCGATGAAGCCGAGGCTCAGCGGAGCAGCACCCGCCATTTCGATCGTCGGACCGAACTGCCACTCCCCGACAAGCGGGACGTAGACACCGGTCACGCCAAAGTGCCGCTGGATGTAGATCGCGCCGACGAGTCCGACGATCGTCTGCCAGACGAGCTTGTGGCGACCGCGGATGCCGAAGCCGTAGCGCACGTTCACGAGGTCGTCGATCGCTCCGAGGACACCGACGAAGACGAGCGCGCCGATCGGCACGATCGTCTGCGGGATGAACACGTCGCGCTCGGTCTCGGGCAGGAGGAGCAGCACGAACACCCAGAGGGCACACGTCACGCCGATGAATAGCGCACCGCCCATCGTCGGGATGCCCTGTTTGACGTAGTGGGACTGTGGACCCTCGGGCCGGATGTTCTGCCCGATGCGGAACCGACGTAAGGCGCGGATGTACGGCGCGCCGAGCACGAGACCGAGCAGGAACGCCGAGAGCAACACACCAAGCGCGAGGATCTCCACCTACGACACTAGACCGCGACCGGCCGCACGAGCGCATCGGCCAGGCGGTCGAGCGCGAGCGAGTGCGAGCCTTTCACCAGGATGGTGTCGCCCGGTCGCTGCACGCGCCGCAGCATCACGAGCGCCTCGCCCGGCCCGCTCGCCCAGTACGCCTCCGACAGTCCGGCGGCGCGTGCGGCATCGACGGCCGTGCGCGCGAGCTCGCCGATGCCGATGAGGATGTCCGTGCTGCGCGCGGCGTCCCGGCCGGCCGCATCGTGCGCGTCGGCGGAGAACGACCCGAGCTCGAGCATGTCGCCGAGCACCGCGATGCGGCGGCCCTTCACATCGCGAAGGACGGCGAACGCGGCCTCCACGGCGGCGGGACTCGCGTTGTAGCTGTCGTCGATGACCGTGACGCCGGAGCCGCGACGGACCTCCATGCGGTGCGCGGGCTGCTCCAGCGTCTGCAGCGCCACCGCCGCCTCGGCGAGCGGAACGTCGAGCGCGTGGGCCGCCCCCAGAGCGGCGAGCGCCGCGGGCACGAGCTGCCGACCGGGGATCGGGAGCGCGACGGGGACACGCTCGTTCTCATAGAGCGCGGTGAAGCGCAGACCGGCGAGACCTTCCGCGCGCACGTCGATCGCGCGAAGCTGCGCGTCCTCGCTCTCGCCGAAGAGGACCACGCGCGCACGTGTACGCGACGCGAGCGCGCGAACGCGTGGGCTGTCGGCGTTGAGCAGCGCGATCCCGTCGTCCGGCAGCGACTCGATCAGCTCCGCCTTACCCGCGGCGATCGCCTCGACGCTCGGCGTCCGCGCGAAGTGCACCGGGATGGCGGGGATCTCGGTGATGATCCCGATGCGCGGACGCACGAGCCGACAGAGGTCGGCGATCTCACCCGGCACGTAGAAGCCGAGCTCGATCACGGCGACCTCGTGCGTTGGCTCGAGGCGGAGGAAGGTGAGCGGCACGCCGATCTCGTTGTTGAACGATGCGGCGGTGCGCAGGACGCGGTAGCGCGCGCCGAGCGCGGCGGCGGTGGCCTCCTTCGTCGTGGTCTTTCCGACATTGCCGGTGATGCCCACGGCAGGGATGGGATGGGCGTCACGTAGGACGTCGGCCAGACGGCGCAGGGCGTGAAGCGGCTGCGAGACCTCGACGAGGAGCGCGTCGTCTGGAGCCTCGACCGCGCGCTCGACCACCGCGGCGCGCGCGCCGCGCGCGAACGCGTCGGCCACGAACTCGTGCCCGTCACGCTGGTCGCGGAGCGCGAAGAACACCTCGCCTGGCTGCACGATCCGGGAATCGAACGCCCCGCCGACGAATCTCTCGTGAGCGCGCGGCGTCCCTTGTATCACGCGCCCACCGGTCGCGGCGAGCAATTGTTCGAGCGTGAACACCAGCGAATGGTAGCGAGCGATCAGGGCCGGTCCGGTTGTATGCGCGCGTTCCGCAGCACATCGATCGCGAGGTCGTGGAACGCGTCCATCGCGCTAACGGTGCCGAGAAGCTTCGTCTGCGGCCGCTCGAGGACGATCACCACGACGAAGCGTGGATCGCTCGCCGGCGCGAATCCCGCGAAGGACGAGATGTACGCGTCGTCAAGGTAACGACCGTCGTCGCTCGGGATCTGCGCGGTGCCCGTCTTCCCGGCGACTGAATAGCCGGTCAAGCTCGCGCCGTGCGAGATACCTCGATCCACCGCGGACACGAGCATCGTGCGCAGCGTGGCGGCGGTGTCGGGCGAGATCGGGCTGCGGATGGCGGCGGGCGCGGTGCGGTGCTCCCCGTCCGCATCGCGCGTCGCCGCGACCACATGCGGCCGGTACAGCGTGCCGCCGTTCGCGATCGCGGCGTACGCCATCGCGAGCTGCAGCGGCGTCACCGCGATCCCCTGACCGAACGCGATCGTTCCGACGTCGACGGGATACCACTGCGCAAGTGGACGCACGGCACCCGAAGCCTCGGCCGCGAGATCGATGCCCGTCGGAGTCCCAAAACCGAAGGCGCGGAGGTATTGGTATAGCGGGTCCTGTCCGAGCTTCGAACCGACGAAGACCGCACCCGCGTTCGCCGAGCGCTCGAGGATCTGGGTCACGGTCGTCGTCCCGTAGACCTTGCCCTGTGCGTTGTTGAGCCGTCGACCACCGATGATCGCGTAGCCCTTGTCGTCGTACGTCGTGGTGGGCGTGACGACGTGCGCGTCGATGCCGGCCGCGATGGTGACGGCCTTCATCGTCGAGCCCGGCTCGTACGTCCACGACACCGCGCGATCGCGCAGCGCCTCGGGGTCGGCGGCGGCGACTCGGGCCGGATCGAACGTGGGCGACGACGCGAGCGCGAGGATCGAGCCGTCACGCGGATCGAGCACGATGATGGAGCCGCTCGTCGCCTTTTCGCGCTCGACGGCGCGACGGAGCTCGCGCTCCGCGGCGGTCTGGACGACGAGATCGATCGTGAGCACCAGGTCAGCGCCGTTCTTCGGCGGGACCGTGGTGCGCAATCCGACCGCGAGCTCGCGGTCCTTCGGGTCGCGTTCGACGACGAGGCTCCCGGGAACGCCGCGCAGCACCTTGTCGTACGCGCCTTCGATGCCGTACTGCCCGATGCCGTCGTCGTTGACGAACCCGAGCAGGTGCGCGGCAACCGCGTCGTTCGGATAGAGGCGCTTCGGCTCGGACTCGAAGCCCAGGCCCGAGATCGCGAGCGCTTCGACCGCGCGCGCGACCGGCTCGGGGAGGCGCCGCTTCAGGTAGAGCCACTCGGCGCCCGAGTCGAGCGCGGCGCGGATCGACGCGGCCGGCGTCGCGAGGATCGGCGCGAGCCTCGCCGCCGCGTCGGCATGGTCGGCGATCCGCTTGGGGATCGCGTAGAGGGATCGGAGGTCGACGGTCGTCGCGAGGATCGCGCCGCTGCGGTCACGGATGACGCCACGCTGCGCTTCGACGACGAGCTCGCTGCGCAGCTGATCGGTCGCGCCCTCGAGGAGCGTCGTCCGTCCGATCGTTTGCCAGTAGCCGACGCGGAGCGACAGCAGCAGCGTCGCGACCGCGAAGAGCGCGAACAGGACGCGCAGACGGTTCGGCGAGATCCCTTCCGTCACTCTTCCTCCGTGATGAGGCGCTCGCTCCCCAGCAGCGCCTCCCGCGACGTCAGCGCTTGGCGGCGATCGGCTCCGCTTGGACTACCGGGACGGCGGCGGCACGCACCAGACCGAGACGCCTGGCCTCGGCCTCGATGCGCGCGGGGGAATCGAGTCGCGCGCTCTCCACCTCGAGGAGGGCGTTCTGGCGGCGCAGCTCGTCGCGTGTGCGCTCGAGACTTTGCGTCTCGTAGCCGCGCGTCGCGACGGTCGTCGCTTGCGAGAGGTAGAGGACGACGAGGAGGAACACCGCGCAGATCGCCGCCGACACGACGACGAACGTGCGCACTTCCCAGGTCGCGCCGACCGCGTGCCGGCGGCGTGGCACCGCGTGCACCTGACGCGGGCGCGCCGGAAACGGGCGGCGCATCGGCGCCGCCCTGACCGCCTGCGCGGCGATCAGGAGATCTTCTCCGAGATGCGAAGGACTGCGCTGCGGGCGCGCGGGTTGCGTGCGACCTCCGCCGAGTCCGCACGAAGCGGACGCCGGGTAACGACACGCAGACCCGCGCGATGCCCGCAGACGCAGGTGGGGAGGTGGGGAGGACAGATGCAGTCGCGCGATTCCCGGACGAAGAACTGCTTCGTGACCCGGTCCTCGAGCGAGTGGAAGGAGATGACCGCGAGGCGTCCGCCGGGGCGCAGTGCCCGCACCGCGGCCTCGAGGCCCAGTTGGAGATTCTCAAGCTCACGATTGACGGCGATGCGGAGGGCCTGGAAGACACGCGTCGCGGGATCGATGCCGCGGCGTCGCTGGTTCTTCACGCCCGCGACGAAGCGGCCGAGATCGTCGGCCGCAAGGAACGGCTCGCGGGTGCGGCGGCGAACGATGGCGGCCGCGACGCGGCCCGCCTCGGTCTCCTCGCCGAGCTCGCCGAACGCGCGGCGCAGCTCGCGCTCGTCCCAGCTGTTCACGATGTCCGCCGCCGTGACGCTGAGGTCCGGGTCGGCGCGCATGTCCAGCGGGCCTGCTGCGCGAAAGCTGAAGCCTCGCCGCTCGTCTGCGAGCTGGAGCGAGGAGAGGCCGAGGTCCAGGAGGATCCCGTCGAGCGGCGCGAAACCGTACTCGCGGGCCACGACGTCGAG